>ERZ1090863.1380-NODE-1381-length-10613-cov-6.238303_pt1 | contig 10613 bp, 7 predicted proteins | sample MGYA00478480_ERZ1090863 | MGnify/ENA primary metagenome ERZ1090863 (study PRJEB33644, sample SAMEA5815746) | chicken gut metagenome | biome: Chicken; feature: Gastrointestinal Tract; material: Caecum | place: Ireland | collected 2019-01-01 | study: A study of the...
GGCGCTTACAGCAGATAATGCCGAACTTACCTTTTATGTAGCTTATCCTATTCCAGCATTTCCTGCCATGGGAACAGACGGAACGATCCTGGATGTAGTGCTTACAGTAAATGATACCGAATATACAGCAGAATCCGATATAACCACAAAACCGGAGAAAGTATTCGACACTACATCCAGTCTTTTTGGAATCACTGAGGGAGAATCCTATCCGACTCAGGTTCTTACAGTAGACCTTCCCAGAGATGCAGTAGACGATCTGGAAGCCGGTACAGTTGCCGCCAGCGCCTATGTAAACTCTGTAATGAATTCTACCCAGAACTTCTTCGTTCAGGTAACTGATCTTCAGTCAGTGGGAGGAGAGACAGAAGATCCTGATCAGCCGGAAGTACCAGCAGAGGATACTCAGGATATGCAGATCAGCGCCGATGTGGAAGAAGCAGTTTCCGCACCAAGCTATACAGTAACCGTACCGTCTTCTGTAAAAATGGGAACCCTCAGTACAGAGGCTGATAATTCCTTAACCTACACAGTAGATGTGGAGGCTTCTAACCTGAACGGAAATCTTTCTGTTTCTGCACCTGGAACTGGAAATCTGACCAGCGGCGACAACACACTGGCTTTTGCCAACAGTTTCGGAACACAGAACGTAACAGCAGATACAGAGAATGGCCAGCTTAGCGGCGCTATCAGCGTATCAGCTTCTGACGTAGCAAAAGCTGCAGCAGGAAATTACACAGGAACAACTACTTTCAGCATTACATATGCAGCAAACTAAAAGCAATAAAAACTAAAATGGTGCTGTCGCATTGGTCATATTTCAGGAATATTTATACATTTTATGCGAATTTGTCGAGCATAGCCTTGAGACTATAGGCTCAAGGCGGCGCAGACTGAGCAATAAAATGTATAAATATTCACGATTTTGACTAATGCGGCAGCGCCGTATCTTAAAAAGGATTTTGAATGGAGGGAAGTATGAGACAGAAAAAAGGCTGGAAGAAGATGGGCATGAAATTCCTGGCAGCCGTTACAGCTATAGGTCTGTTATGGCAGCCATCAGATATAAATGCCGCAGCTTGGGGCCGGACCTCCGATTCCTATACGGCAAATGGCACTTTTCATATTGACCAGTTCGGGGAATATGATATTAACGCGGAAGTTACAGTTACGGACGGAGTTATTACTGCTGTGGAGATCACAGGGGATAACTTCGGAGGAACCTACGGTGACTATAACCAGAATGTAAAATTGCCTGCGGCAATTGCCGGTATGGCAGAGAAGTTTATCGGACTTGGAGATACAGACCGAGAAGGGATCCAGGGGCTGGATGCTGTATCAGGGGCCACCTACTCTTCCAACGGGATCAAAGAAGCGGTTATGAACGCTCTTGGATTAGAGGAAGAGGAATCTTCCGGGAACGTACCCTCTCAGGTTCCGGAGGCCGGGACTTATCAGGTGACTGTGGCAGTCCGCAGTGATGTGGTAGATCACAGTCTTGTCCAGGCAGATACTACCCAGGCGGTGCTCCAGGTAGATGACAACGGGCAGATGAAACTGTCCTATACCATGGTTTCCGGCACAGACCAGGAACCGATGTATATCCTGGGCGTAAACGGATACTATGTAAACAATGACCGGTCCGGAACTCTTTCCATGGATGGAGTTGTTTATAATACGGCGCAGGCAGGGGATTATACGGTAGTAACCGACGTAACCTATCCCCTCTCAGGGCTGAGCCAGTACTATTATACAAATACTTCTCTGTATGTGCCGGCCATGAGCAATCTGAACGGAGAGATCAACGGCATATACTTTGAAAACGGACGCTTCAGCGTGGACACCATCGCAACGGTATACTGGGATACCCTTACAAAGCAGGGAAATGACAGTATGGAAATTACCGCAAATGTAGCGGAAAATATTTCATCCCCTTCTTACGGAGTTTCTGTTCCGTCGTCCCTTGCCATGGGCGGGCTGAGCACTCAGCAGGATAATATAAAACCCTATGAGATCAAAATATCTGCAGAAGGCAAAGATGGTCTCGTTACAGTAACAGCACCGGACCAGGGAGATCTGAAAAATGACGGGGAGAAGACCCTGAGATTTTATAACGACTTTGGCACTCAGATCTTTAACGCTTCAGACGGATCTGTCTCAACAGAGACAGAAGCAGCCAGAGCAAACACTTTAAACGCAGTTCAGACTGAGGATTCTTCTAATATTGAGACAGATACCGGAGACACAGATGAAGGAACAGCTCTGTACGGAAATATTATGATAACTGCGGCAGACGTGTCCGGCGCAGTCCCCGGCAATTACACCGGAACCACAACCTTTACCATCTCTTATTCCGAAAGCGGGGAAGACCCGGATAGTCCGGGCGGAGAAGATCCGGATACTCCAGGCGGAGAAGACCCGGATACCCCAGGCGGGGAAGACCCGGACAATCCAGGCGGGGAAGATCCGGATAACCCGGGCGGAGAAGACCCGGATACCCCAGGTGGCGAGGACCCGGGCACTCCGGGAGGGGAAGATGACGGACAGGACCAGAACCTGGAAGCCGGCAGATATACAGTAGATGTGGCCCTGTGGCATGCAACTAACAACACTTTATCCATGGGAGACGCAGCCCTGAATCCCCAGGGAGTGATCGTCGTAGATAAAGATGGGAACATGTCCCTGCAGCTGACCTTTCAGTCTTTGAATATTTCAGGTATTGAAGGCTATCTGTACAGGATGAAAAAGGTAGATATGTCCACTGTAGTCTATAATCAGTATAATTATCCATCCTCTTATGAGGCGGAAGATGTCCAGATACTGGAGACTTTTGAAGGCGTCTATGATTCATTTAACGATCCGGACTCATCTTCCTATGATGCAAATACCGGCGGTAATGAATATCCCAGGATTATTTCCATCCCCATAGAGCCGGATGAAGACATGAACTATGTGGAGATTTATGTTCCGGTGATGGAATCTATCGGCGCAGGCCAGGGAACACAGCTGGCCAGACTGCACATTGACTGGGATTCTGCAGAAAAAATTTCAGATGACCCGGGAACAGAGGAACCTGGCACAGAAGATCCGGGAAAGGAGGACCCGGGAACGGAAGATCCGGGCACAGGTGATCCGGGAACAGAAGATCCCGGGACAGGAGATCCTGGAACAGAGGATCCGGACAAGGAAGACCCGGATGACGGATCCACCCTTGATATCCGTAATCTTGCTGACGGAGTATATTCTCTCACAGGCAGGATGGTGAAAGTGGATAAAACCACTCTTTCTATGTCAGACAACGCCATCAACCACACGATCAAACTCACGGTGACAGATGGAAAATATTATCTTACTTTGGATTTCAGAGGCCTGACCATCGGAGACAGACTGGGTTACCTGAGCGAACTTAAGTATTATCTGACAGGCTACACGCTGGATGAATATGGAAATCCTGTGGGAAATCTGGCAGACGTTACTATTGATTCCTATCAGACAAATGAAGACGGATCTCTGGTCAGCGATCAGTACGGAACGGATTATCCTGATTTTGTTACCTTTGAAATGATCCCTGAAGCTCTGGAAGACGGCTATGTGCCTCTTCAGGTATTTGTACCTATTATGGAATCTATTGCAGCAGGTACGGGAAACCAGCCGGTGTTCCTGAGTCTTGACTGGAGTACCATTGAAAAAACATCAGAAGACGATCCGGATTTTGATAATGATGGGGACAGCGGCGATGAGAACAATAACGGAGATGGCAACAACAACGGAGATGATAACAACAGCGGGACTACCACTCCAACCGGAAGCTCCGGCGTGGGCAGCGGTTCCGGCTTAACCGGCGGCTCCAGTCTGACAGGAGGTTCTTCTCTTACCGGAGGTTCCTCCCTAGGAAGCTCTTCTTTAGGCAGTTCTTCCCTGGGAAGCGGTTCCTCTCTGAAAAGCGGCCTTTCCACTGCTTCCGGAGCCAAGACCGGAGATGAGACCAACTTTGCATATGTATGGTTTCTCCTTCTGGCAGGAGGGGTGATGGCAGCCTGTGCTGTCAGGATAAGATATAATCGCAGAAAATAATACAGCATACCCGGAATTTACGGAGATATTTCAAAAGTCAGATGTGGCTGGAGAGATATCTCCGTTTCTTTCAGTCAGCTCATGCTCGGCCAATTTTAACCGGTTGGCTTTATAATTTTCCATTTTCTTTTCTAAACAGCGGAGCTTATTCTCTGAAGAGAGAGGATCAGCTGCAGCTTTAAAAGGGATACTTCTTTCACGTACAACGGTCCTGGCAAAAATCGTAAAGGCTGTAATCATATTTATTCTCATACCGGAACAGGTTTGTTCCAGATATTTTTTGAGATCGGAATCCATACAGAAATACAGTATCTTCTATACTTTTCTCTATCCCTAAAGTATAATGGGGATGACAGTAAGAGAATTTTAAGGAGATAAATAAATGCCGACGATACTTGTTTTGGAAGATGACCCGGAATTAAACCAGACCATCAGCAGCGTCTTGGAAAGGGAAAGCTATCGGATCTTTTCTGCATATTCCTGCAAAGAAGCAAAAGAGGTTGCGGAAAACTATACCCTGGATATGGCAGTACTAGATATTAATCTTCCCGATGGAGACGGGTTTTGGTTTTGCAGATGGCTGAAGGCCAGAAACCAGATCCCGGTACTGTTCCTGTCCGCCAGGGATCTGGAAGAAGATATGCTGAAAGGCTATGATCTGGGCGCTGAGGATTATGTGACAAAGCCTTTTTCTATTAAAATACTGCAGAAAAAAATTGCCTTGATCCTTTCAAGAGAACCGAAAAACTCAAATATTTACGACGATGGCTTTTTAAGAATAGATTTTGAACTGGGAAAGATTCAAAAAGGGAACGAAGAATGTCCGGTTACCCCTACAGAGTACCGGATCTTAAAAAAGCTGATCCAGAATAAGGGGAGGCTGCTTACCTATTCCCTGCTGCTGGATTCTTTATGGGAAGAGGGCGTCCAGCTGATGGACAAGCATGCTTTGGCAGTGAATATAAACAGGCTGCGGAAAAAGATCGAGACGGAGGAACATTCCTATATTTCTAATGTATATGGAATGGGTTATATATGGAAATAGTACTGCTTATAGTAATCCTCTTGCTACTGGTGTTGGCGGCATTTTTACTATGGAAAATACATGTCTTAAAACAGGATATTTACAGGTTTACAAAGAACCTGGACACGGCCCTGAATACTATGCTGAGCGGAAAAAAGCTGGAAACCAAACCTTATGGCGAAGACGATCTGTGGGGTATGATCTATGAAAGACTGCTGAGACTTTCCAACATGTATACCCATAAAAATAAAGAAATATCCGAAGAAAAAGAATTATTGAAAGAACTGGTTTCTGACATATCTCACCAGACGAAAACCCCCATTGCCAATGTAAAACTGTACCTGGAAATGATGGGAGAAGATAAAGAAAATATCCCGGAATATATGAAAAAGCTGAATCTCCAGGTAGATAAATTAGATTTTCTTCTCCAGAGTATGGTTAAGATTTCCAGACTGGAGACCGGGACCATTAAGATACAGAAACAGAAATTGCCCATAGCCCAGACTTTGGCGGAATCCATAGCTGCAGTGGTGCCAAAAGCGGATAAAAAGAAAATACAGATTTTTGTAGAGTGCGATGAAAACCTTATGCTGGACCATGATAAAAAATGGACGGGAGAAGCGTTATTTAACATCCTGGATAACGCTGTAAAATATACAGAACCAGGGGGCAGGGTGCATATTTCTGTGTGCAGACAGGAGATATTTATAAGGATCAGCATAAAGGACACAGGAAAGGGAATTGCGCTGGAAAGGCAGGGGGCTGTTTTCAATCGGTTTTACCGGGAGCCGGAGATTCACGACAGTGAGGGAATCGGGATCGGCTTGTATCTGGCCCGAAAGATCATCACTATGCAGAACGGTTATATTGAGTTAGAATCCCAGGCGGGCCGTGGAAGTACCTTCAAAATTTATCTTCCAAATACGGATTAGGAAAAGTCACAGTTTTGTGATTTTTTCTTTTTGTGAACGGTTTGTGATTATTATGTTCTATTTTTATGATATCAGGATTGTGAGAGCAGGTAGTGAGCGATCCTGCATCATAGGATTATAGGAGGTAGGATGATGAAGGATATATTGGTAAGGACCCGGGGACTGAAGAAATATTACCAAGTGGGCGATCAGACGGTAAAAGCCCTGGACGGTGTTGATCTTGAAGTGAGAGAAAGAGAATTTGTCTCAATTATCGGAAAATCAGGAAGCGGAAAAAGCACCCTTCTTCATATGATCGGCGGACTGGACGTACCCAGTGAGGGACAGGTGATCGTAGACGGAATGAACCTGGAGAAAATGAACCGAGAAGCCCTTGCTTTATACAGGAGGCGAAAAGTAGGATTTATTTTTCAGCAGTACAACCTGATACCGGATCTGAATGTTTATGACAATATTCTGTTTCCTGTGGAGCTGGACGGAAGACAGATTGATAAAAACTTTATCCGGGAGCTGATGGAGGTCTTAAATATTTCCAATAAGAAAGAAATGCTTCCCTCTATGCTTTCCGGAGGAGAACAGCAGCGGGTGGCAATCGCAAGGGCGCTGGGAGCAAAGCCCTCGATCATCTTAGCCGATGAGCCTACGGGAAATCTGGATACAATGGCCAGTCATGATGTGATCGGACTGCTGAAGATTCTTGCAAAAGAGTATCAGCAGACTATTATCCTGATCACCCATGACGGGGACATTGCCCAGATGGCAGACCGGATCGTCAGGATCGAGGACGGGAAGATCCGGAAAGGAAGTGAGCCTTATGCTGGGAAATAATAACAAAAAGATTTTGGACAAACTGGCAGAGAACACTCTCCGAAGAAATAAAAAACAAATGGGTATTTTATTTCTTACCATTTGTTTGTCGGCTTTTATGCTGTTTAGCGTATTCACCTTGGGGATTACCTATCTGGATCTCAGTAGGCAGCAGGATACCAGACTGAACGGGGCAGAATATGATATTGCCCTTATGAACGGATTTACGGAACAACAAAAAGAAAGTCTGGAGAAAAATTCTTTTGCACGTAGCATAGGGATAGAGTCTTATGCCGGATATATTAAGAGTACAGAATATGATAACACCGTAGACACTGGCCTGCTATGGTGTGACCAGACCTTCTGGGAAGAGCAGATGGCACCTGCCAGAACGAAAACAGAAGGGTTCTATCCTCAGGAGAAAGATCAACTGATGGTTACAAGAGAGGGACTGAAGGCTCTGGGAAAGGAAGACCTTCAGATAGGAGATCGCTTTTTTCTGACCTATGAGGATAATACCGGAATCCATACAGGAGAATTTGTCATAAGCGGAATCTGGGACGGATATGGAGACAAGGCTCCTGTATTTGTATCAGAAGAGTTTTATAAGCAGTCCGGTTATCGTCTGGAAGACGATGGGATCCTTTGTATTAAGCTGAAGCAGGACTTTCTTTTGCCGGGAACCATCAATAAAATAGAAGACTCCCTGGGACTGTCAGAAAGACAGGCCTTTCAGCCGTCTCCCTATATTGAAAATTCCTTAAAAATACTTGCAGGGATATGGGGTTTGTGCGCTATGATCTGTTTAAGCGCTTACCTGCTGATCTACAATATTTTGTATCTCTCTGTGAATGGGAAAATCCGTTACTATGGACTGCTTCAGACTTTAGGAATGACCAGAAGACAATTAATGCTGTTTATGAAAAAGCTGATGCTGCTGATCTGTGCAAGTGGGATCGCCGGAGGTATTGTGCTGGGAATTTTGACATCACTGCTTCTGGTACCCTATGTGATGAAGATCCTAGGGATTTCTATGACGGATATGAAACTGTCTTTTCATCCTTCCATACTGTTTGTCAGTGCTGCTATCTCCGGCACCGCCGTATTTCTGGGAATCCGGAAGCCAGTGCGGACAGCAGCAGATATCTCGCCTGTAGAAGCAGTAAAGTACAGGGGACTTGGAAATACCGGACAAGGAAGCAGGAAGGTAAGAAAGAAAAATCTGCTTTGGAACATGGCCTGGGAACAGATCAGAAAAAATAAGAAAAAATCCACAGTAGCATTTTTATCCCTGGCAGTCAGCCTGTCGGTTTTCTACTGTCTGACTACAATTATCAGCAGTCATGGGACCCGTACCGTAGCAGCTAATTACTGGGACGCAGACCTGACTATACGAAACAGTACCCAGACTGCAGAGGATATAAATTCATTAAAGCCGGCTTTGGACGGTATATTTCTGGAGGATTTAAAGAAGATAGAGGGAATCCGGGAATTACATAGGGTAGAAGGAGCACCGGTGACTTTTCCGGAGGACGGATTTTTCCGGGAGTGGCTTCAGAATTATGCAGGATCAAGACCTTATCTTTCTTACAATGAGATCCTTCTACAGTACAGGGAAACGCCGGAAAGTTTTTACGGGATGGTCAAGGGGATCGATGAGGAAGAATTCGATTATCTGAACCAAATACTGGAAAATCCTGTAGATAAGACCGCTTTTCTCGCCGGAGAGGAGTGTATTCTTTACTATCCGGGTTTTCAGGTACCGGATGGATATGTTGGAGAAAAGAACATCACCTTTTCCTGTGAGGGAAGGACGGCTTCAGTTTCTATTGCCGCGGTCTGCTATGAGTGGTATTATGGAGGAACGAGAAATATCGGACCAAATCTTATTATAAGCCAGGATTATCTGGAAAGCCTTGTGGATAAAACATATACCCTTAATCTGAATATAAAGTATAGGGAAACATATGATGAAAACACAGAAGGAAAGATCCGGGAGCTGATAGAAGGCAGTTCCTACAGCAGTGATCTGCTCCTGGAATCAAAACTGGAAAATATGCAGACAATCCAGGATTCTCAGGGAGATATGATGGAGATCAGCATTGTGATCTCACTGCTGCTTTTGCTGGTAGGAGTTCTGAATTATGGGAACACCATGGCAGCCAGCATACAGAGCCGGAAGCTGACCTTTGCCATAATGGAAAGTCTGGGTATGTCTGGCAGGCAGATACGAAAGCTTCTTGTGAGAGAAGGAATGCTGTATGCCTTTTTCTCCATAGCAGTTACAGTGACGGCAGGTACGCTGATCACTTATATATGCTTCCAGGCTGTGAACTATACAGGGATACCCTTTTCAGTTCCGGTGCCGCCCTTGCTATGCAGCGGAGTGCTGGTCCTGATCCTATGTGCGGCAGTTCCCTTACTTTCCTACAAAAAGCTTCAGAAGAATCCTTCTATTGTGGAAAGGTTACGGGAGTATGAGGAGTAGACAGGGAAAGAGCCGGAGGCAGAAGATTTTGGTTTCTGGTACAGGGAGGAAAGACATGAATTACAGAATATTAGTTGTGGAAGATGAGCCGGACATCAATAACCTTCTGGCCAGGATACTGAGAGAAGAAGACTATAAGGTTTCACAGGCTTTTTCCGGAACAGAGGCCAAAATGGCGACGGAAAGGGAAATGCCGGACCTTATCCTGCTGGATCTTATGCTGCCGGGAATGTCCGGAGAAGAATTGCTCCAAGACCTGAGAGAGAACCGGAAATCTCATATTCCGGTGATTGTAATCTCCGCAAAAGGGCTGCTGGAGGATAAAGTCTCTCTGCTGAAAATGGGGGCGGATGATTATATCACAAAACCCTTTGAGCCGGAGGAGGTGGCCGCCCGTGTCCAGGCAAATTTAAGACGGTGGGGAAAAGCACCGGAGACAGAAAAGCCTTTAACCTATAAAAATCTGAAGCTTTCTCCCAGCGCCAGGAAAGTGACCCTCAGGGGAAAAGAACTGGCACTTACAGGCCATGAGTTCGACATCCTGTATCTCCTCATGAAGAATCCGGAAAAGGTGTATTCAAGAGAGCTGCTCTATGAACAGGTATGGCATGGAGGGTATTATGGTGAAAATAATACAGTAAACGTCCATGTAAGTAACATAAGGAAAAAAATAAAGGAAGAAGATCCCGGTGAAGAGTATATCCAGACGGTATATGGTATCGGTTTTAAACTTCCCCAGGCATAAATGATTTCTCATCTTTATAACTTCTTTAAAAGTTCTTTATGACTTATTAAAAGGGAAAAAGGTACAATACGTTTGTCAGATGGAGAACTCCCGACTGACAGACGTATTTTTGTATAGGAGGAAATAAGATGAATGGGTATGTTATGGAAACAAGACAGGTTACGAAAACCTACGGTTCCTTCCTGGCACTGGACCATGTAAATATCCATGTGAGAAAGGGCTGTATCTACGGCCTTGTGGGAGATAACGGAGCAGGAAAGAGCACACTTTTGAAGCTTCTGGCAGGCCAGAGCTTTCCAACCAAAGGAGAGATAGAAATACTGGGAAAACATGGGCTAAAAGACCTGGAAAGTGTCCGGAAACAGATGGGCTGTATGATCGAACAGCCGGGATTTTTTCCCAATATGACCGTGGAGCAGACTTTAAAATATTACTGTATCCAGAAAGGGATACCGGATACAGGACGGATCGTCGAAATGATGAAAATGACGGGAAATTATCAAAAGAGGAAGAGCAAATGCGGCACACTTTCTCTGGGGCAGA
>ERZ1090863.1381-NODE-1382-length-10609-cov-15.119670_pt1 | contig 10609 bp, 9 predicted proteins | sample MGYA00478480_ERZ1090863 | MGnify/ENA primary metagenome ERZ1090863 (study PRJEB33644, sample SAMEA5815746) | chicken gut metagenome | biome: Chicken; feature: Gastrointestinal Tract; material: Caecum | place: Ireland | collected 2019-01-01 | study: A study of...
ACCCCCTACCTCGCGCCCGCCCTCGCCCCCAAAGCAGGCCTTCTGCGCGAGTATCTGGGCAGGTTTACGGCCGCCGTCTACCGCGGACGCGAACAGGTCGGCCTCGTCTACCCCCGCCGCCCGCGCATCTTCGACGTCCGCGACTTCCGCGTGACGCTCGAAAACGGTAAAGTCGCCAACCTCGCCCCGCTCTGACCCACCCGGCAGACATCCCCTTGCATGGCGACCGACTCTGCCGCAAGCAAGGCGGACGCACGGCGAACTGACTCTGCCGCAAGCAAGGCGCACACACGGCGAGCTGACTCTGCCGCAAGCAAGGCGTACGGCGGACGGATCGTGTGCCGCACGGATCGGCGAGCATTTTTCTTTGTCAAACAAAAAAAGATCCGCTGCACTTGCAGCGGATCTTTGCTGTTCTTGCATCAATATTTGGTGATGCGGACGGATTTCACCACGATGGGCATATCGATGGGCGTTTCGAAATCGGCGGTGAGGCCTGCCGTCTGAACGGACGGGAAATAGTCGTAGCTGTTGAGCTTCTGGTTGGTGAGGGACTCGGTGAAGGAGTCGTCCTCGTCGAGCGTCTCGATGTAGTCGCTGATCGCCTTCAGAAGGCCGTCGGTCATCTGGGATTCGTAGTCGGCGACTTTGCCGAAGACGCAATAGGAAGCGCTGTCCGAGAAGGTCTCGCCCGTAAAGGTATAGAAGAGCGACGTGGCGCTGTTGTACTTATAGCCGAGCATCTGATACTCTTCGCCGTCGTTGTCGGCGCCGCCGTCGGCACGGCTGACGCACACCTGTTCGGAACCCGTTCCCTTGTCGGTGTAGTACATGACGAGCGCACCCTGCGTTGCGGAGAGTTCCTTGCCGTTCTCCTGTTCGACGCCGTTCTTGGAGAATTCCCCGTAGACGGAGTAGAGCGGAACGGTGCGTGCCTCGTCTGCCCAGACGGACTGCGTGAAGGTGATGCCCTTTTCCTGTTCCAGGGCCTTGACCGTGGAGAGATAGTCGACTTCGACCAAGTCTCTTCCTTCCAGCTCATAGCCGCCCGTATAGAGCGCGTTGGACCGGTAGTCATGCACGACCAGCCCGTCGTAGAAGCCCGCGTCGGCGAGCTCGATGAAGTGCTGGACGGTTCTGGGCGCGTCGATGCGCGAGAGGATATAGTCCACCTCGTAATCCTCGCCGTTGAAGGTATAGGTGATGGTCACCTCGGGATTATTGGACGTCGTGCAGCCCGCGAACATCGCGACCGAACCGACCGCGACGAGAGCCGTTGTCCCTACCGCGAACACGCGGCGCAAAAGATTCTTTTTCATAGCAAATGTCTCCAAATAATTCCTCTTTATTTTACCTTGAAAAAGGAAATCCGTCAAGTGGTTTGCACTATTTCGGAATGAAAATTGTGTGTTTTGCGCGCATTTGCGGTGAGAACGGGACGTTTCTGCGCAAAAAAGCACGAAAAAAAGCTCACGCGCGGCGTGAGCTTTTCAAAATGCAGTTTACTCGAGAACGGCGGTAGCGCCTGCTTCCTTGAGCTTTGCGACAGCGGCCTCTGCGTCTGCCTTCGGAACAGCTTCCTTGAGCACGCCGAGGGACTCGACTGCCTTCTTTGCCTCTGCAAGGCCGAGGCCCGTGAACTCACGGACAGCCTTGATGACGGCGATCTTGTTCGCACCGAAGTCCTTAAGAACGATGTTGAACTCGGTCTTCTCCTCTTCGGCGGGAGCAGCTTCAGCAGCGCCTGCAGCGCCTACAGCGGCGACGGGAGCGGCAGCGGAAACGCCGAACTCCTCTTCAAGTGCCTTCACGAACTCGTTGAGCTCGACAACGGTCATCGACTTGACTTCTTCGATAAACTTCTGAATATCCATTGTTTTTGTCTCCTTGATGAAAAATTAAGATTTTTGTCCTGCAATCGCGTTCATGACGTACGCAAGATTTGCGATGGGCGCCTGCAGGCAGCCGACCATCTTGGCAAGCAGCACCTCTCTCGAAGGAATCGCTGCGAGCTTCTTCACGCCCTCGGCGTCCACATAGGCGCCGCCGACGTATGCGCTCTTCGGGACGATCTTGTCCGCGAGCGCGGGGGTCTCCTTCACTGCCTTGGCGATGATCGCGCATCCGCTCGTTTCATCGGGGCAGAACACGAAAGCCGTTGCACCGTTGAGATCTGCATCGAATGCCGTGACACCCAGCTCCTCGAATGCCTTGCGGACGAGCGTGTTCTTGTACACCTTGTACTCGCAGGACGCATCGCGGAACTTGCCGCGCAGCTGCGTGACTTCCGCCACGGTCAGACGATCGTACGTGGCGAGAATGACCGACTTGCTCTCATTGATCTTGGCTTTGATCTCTTCGACAACTTCTTTCTTGGCTTCAAAATTTGCCGACATAGTTACCTCCATAAACTCCCCTTTCGGGAGCCGAATAAAAAACTTCCGCACCGCAGACGGGTACGGAAGTTCATTCGCAAAGAATTTGTTCCTACCTCGACGGGATATTGAGCGCCTGCGCGCACCCGTTGTCTGCGGTATGTTGACAGTATAGCACGTCCGAGGAAAATCGTCAAGCGATTTTCAACGTATTTCAGCCTCTCGTGAAGTTGACTTTGACGCCGGGGCCCATCGTGGACGTGAGCGTGATGCTCTTGACGTACTGGCCCTTTGCGGCAGCGGGCTTTGCGCGGACGATTGCATCCATCAGCGCGTTGAAGTTCTCGAGGATCTTCTCGTTGCCGAAGCTCTTCTTGCCGATGGGGCAGTGGATGATGGCGGTCTTGTCGAGACGGTACTCGACCTTACCTGCTTTGACTTCGTGCACTGCCTTGACGACGTCGGGCGTGACCGTGCCGGACTTGGGGTTGGGCATGAGGCCCTTGGGGCCGAGGATACGACCGATACGGCCGACCATACCCATCATGTCGGGCGTCGTGATCATGACGTCGAATCCGAACCAGTTCTCCGTCTGGATCTTCTGGATCATCTCCTCCGCTCCGACGAAATCGGCGCCTGCAGCCGCAGCCGCATCCGCCTTCTCGCCCTTGGCGATGACGAGGACCTTCTTCGTCTTGCCCGTTCCGTTGGGAAGGACAAGCACGCCTCTGACCTGCTGATCCGCCTGACGGGGATCGATGCCGAGACGGACGTGAAGTTCCACCGTTTCGTCAAACTTTGCCTTGGCGTTGCCGAGCACGATTCCGACGGCCTCAGAAGCCTCGTATGCGCGCTGTTTGTCAAAAGCCTTCAGGCTTTCCGCATATTTTTTACCGTATTTCATTGATAACCTCCCGTGGTCTTAGCGAGATATGCTCTCTCCCACTTACTCCTCGACGGTGATGCCCATGCTGCGTGCCGTACCCTTGATCATGCTCATAGCACTCTCCAGCGACGTGCAGTTGAGATCGGGCAGCTTGGTCTTGGCGATCTCTTCGACCTGCGCCTTGGTGAGCTTGCCCACCTTGACCTTATTGGGGGTTGCGCTTGCCGTCTCCAGTCCCAGCGCCTTCTTGATGAGAACGGGTGCGGGCGGGGTCTTCAGAACGAACGTGAAGGAACGATCCTGATAGATCGTCATCACGACGGGAATGATGAGCCCTTCCTGCCCTGCCGTCTTGGCGTTGAACTCCTTCGTGAAGCCGGGAATGTTGATTCCGTGCGGGCCCAGCGTCGAACCGACGGGGGGACCGGGGGTTGCCTTTCCGGCGGGGAGCTGCAGTTTGACGACCGCGGTTACTTTCTTTGCCATAAAACTTCCTCCGTATGTGGTACTTGCAAGGCGGCAGGAAAATGAGATTTACCGCCTCTCCCACAATCTATCATATACTTCCCGCCTGCGCGGAAAGAGATGACCTCAGGTTTCTTCCTCGTTGGGAATTTCCGTTGCCTCGGGCGAGATCTTCTGCATCTGCACGTACTCGACTTCCACGTCCTGCTCTCTGCCGAACATGACGATGGTCACCTTCGCGCGCTGCGTCTCGTCGTTGACTTCGCGGATGGTGCCGATGAATCCCTCCAGCGGGCCGTTGTCGATGGACACCCTGTCGCCCGCCTTGAAATCGGCGTTGACAACATACTCTTCCAGGCGCATCTTGCGGATCTCGTCCTCCTTCATGGGCTGAGGACGTCCCTGCGGACCGCAGAACCCCGTCACGCCGCGCGTGTTGGTCACGAGATACCAAAGCTGGTTGGAATAGATCATCTTGATAAAGACGTAGCAGGGCAGGAGCTTGCGCTCTACGACCTTCTTCTTGCCGTTTGCGCGCTCCTCGATGGTCTGCTCCATGGGAATTTTGATATCGACGATGCTGTCCTGAAGATTGTTGTTTTCGATGAGCCGCAAAAGGCTCTCCTTCACCATGGCCTCATAGCCGGAATAGGTGTGGAGGATATACCATTTCGGTTCGGTATCGACGTTTGCCATGTCAAGCCCCCGTGCTTACCATGAGATCGAGCAGTTCGGACAAACCGTAGTTGATGCCCGTGACGATGACGGTGAAGATGAGAACGATGACAAGCACCACTCCCGTCGCCTTGAGCGCCTTGCCGAACGTCGGCCAGGTCACGCGCTTGAGCTCGGAGAAGGTCTCCTTGATCTTGCGCCCCATGCGGACAAAGATGTTGGGCTTCTTGTTTTTGTCCTGCTTGACAGCCTTCTTGGGCGCGTCGTTCTTCTTCTCGACCGCCTTGCTCTCCTGCAGGTCTTTCTCCTTTTTCGACATGATCTTTCCCCTCTGCCGTTCGGCTTACTTCGACTCTTTGTGCAGCGTGTGCTTCTTGCACGTAGGGCAATACTTTTTCAGCTCGAGACGGTCGGGATCGTTACGCTTATTTTTGAAGCTGTCGTAGTTACGGTTCTTGCACTCCGTGCACTCGAACGTGATCTTCATTCTCGTGGATTTGGTAGCCATGGGTCAAAAACTCCATACAAAAAAATTACACCCCTCTCGGTGCGTAAGCCTAGTTTAGCACAATCCCCGCAGGGTGTCAATCGATTTTCAAAGACTTTTCCGAAGATTTTACTTTTTTTGACGGCTAAGGAAGCGGAAAGGACCCCTCCGCCCGCAGCGGTGCGCCGAAGCAGCAAAAAGCCTACCCGTCGGGGTAGGCCTTTTGTGTCCGTTCAACTTACGTTGAAATTGTTCGGGGGATTCCCCCGTTCGGTTCTCATGCGTTCGCCGTGATCTCGCCCGTCCATCCGGCAAAGCCGTCCAGGAAGAACGGATTGCCCGCAATGCGGATGAGCATGTCGCCGGTCGGGCAATTCGTAGCGGTTGCCGTTCTCGTCCAGGTGACCGTATCCGAACCCTCGGCCGTAAATTCAACCGTGACGGTGATCGTGGTCCCGATGCGGACGATGGTCGCAACATAGGTGCCGTAACCGGCATTCTCCGCACCGGCTGTCTGCTGCGTTCCCGACGTCGTGCCGCTGAGGGTCGGCGCCGTCACGCTCACCCACTCTGCCGTCCACTGGTTGGTCGGATCGAAATCGATATACTGGCCGTCCGGCGCATCGCCTTCTTTGCCGCCCGGGTTGAACACGAGTTCAACGGCGTAGTCAAAGAAGTCTTTGTCCCGGGTGTTCTCCCATGTGATGACCGTAACGGTATTGCCTGTCACGGTAATGTCATTGGTCGAACCGTTCCACCACGCGCCGTCGGTATCGTTGTTCTTCACGTCCACGGGAAGCAGAACCCCCGAATACGCGACACTGTCGATAGTAGCGGCATATTCGCGCGCGCCGCAGACCGTGCAGATCCCGTTCTCAAACGTGTGCTCGTGCGCGGCATAGGTGTAGGACTGCGCCACGGACGATGCCGATTCCAGCGTGGTCTGGTCGGGCCCGATATAGACCACCATGGTGTTGACCGCATCGTCGACCTTGAAGTACTGCGTACCCGTCTTGCTGGGCGCGCCGTTCAGGTCGGCATCCTTTTCCCAGACCTCCAGCTTGACCGTGAGCGTGTTGTCGGACGCCCACTTGACGGTCAGCTTCCAGGTGAAGCCCGTCTTATCCACCGTGTAGGGAACGAGCGAGCCCGCGCCGTTGAGAGGATAATCCTCGATCTCGGTATAGAACGAATCCTTGATGCCGTCCAGCAGGAACAGGTTGCCCTGGAAGAACAGCGATTCGCCCGGCTGCCCGTTCGTGAAGATTCGGGTGACCATGCCCGACCATTCCGCCGTATTGGCGTTGCTTGCGAACTTGGTCGTGAAGGTCAGGGTGGTGTTTCTGTACAGGTTGTAGAAGACCGAACCCGCACCGAAGCCCTTGTTCATGTTGGCCAGCTCGTCCGCCGTGTACTGCTTTGCCGTCTCCGTCAGCGTGCCGCCGCAGACCGTGCAGTAGTCGCCGACTTTGCTCACGTTCTCATGAGGGCAGGCCATTCCGCAGCCGGAGCACACACCGTTGATGTAGGTGTGCGTGGTGTGATCGGGATTGATCGCACCGCAGACCTTGCAGGAGACGCCCTCATAGACATGAGGATGCTCTGCCGAACCGTGATCGGGGTGAATCGCACCGCAGGCAGTGCACTTGTCATAGTTCTCCGCATTCTGATCGGTCACATATGCGTGAGGATATTCCGCCGTCCCGTGCTTGGGATTGAGCATTCCGCAGACGGTGCAGTGATCATACGTCGTCTTGGACGTATCCGTTTCCCAGACGTGTGCGCTCGGGTAGTTAAGTTCTTCCTTGAGGTAGTTCTCATACCGCGTCGCGACGCCTTCCGCACTCAGCGCGCCCACCTGGACGATCGCATAGTTTGCGGTGTTGAAGTTCTGAGCCGCAACCGTCACGCCGCCTTTTTCCGCAAGCGCGAGGAAGAGCTTGACGATGTTCGCCACCGTCGTGGCCAGTTTGGAGTCCGAATCGTTGGTCGACTGATGGGCAAGCGTGTAATGGATCTTGGCCTGTCCGTTGATATAGAACAGGATGCCGCCGCCCTCTGCCGGATCGATGACGATCGTGACATAGCCCGAAGGGGTATCCACGAAGGGCGAAACGCCGCTGCCGTTGAGCGTGGAGCCGGACGCCTTGCCGGGATAGAGGTTGGTGCTCTGCATACCCTCCGCAAGCGTCTTGAGTTCTCCGTCGAGTCCGCTCGTCGAGACGTTCCAGGGATCGACCGTACCGCCGCCGATGATGAGGTTGTTGGTCGTCGTCTTGAGCGGCTGTTTGCTCCAGTCGTCGCCCATATCCGTGAAGTACGCGAAGGAGACGGAAAGTCCCTTCTCGGAAGCGCCTTCCAGCGCGCCCGTCGCGAAGGCGTTCGCGGTATCGGTGTAGAGCGCGCCGCACGTTGCGCAGCGGAACACGCCGTGGGTTTGCGTCTCTTCCCACTTATGCGACGTGGAATAGACGGGATTGTATGCGAAGACGATATCGCCGTCCGCGTTCTTGATCGCGTTGACGACGAGCCCCGTCGATTCGCAGGAGGACTCGGAGAGCACCGCTTCCACATGCGTCTCGATGGGATACTCCGCGATCGTCGCAGGGTCGCCCGCCGTGACCTGATAGATGTTCTCCTTGGCCTCGGCCGCGGGATCCGCCATGAGCTGGTAGTACCAGGTCTGCGCGCCGGAAGCGACGCCGAAGTCTCTCGCGTTGATCGTGCCGACGAACAGGAATCCGTGGTCGATGTCAAAGCTGTCCCCCGTCGTGCCGAACACGCCGACGGTGCCGTTCACGCGGTCGGAATTGAACACGAGCGCACCGTTTGCATAGCTAAACCCGAGGTCGATGTTGCCGAGGTTCGCCTGCTGGCCGCCGTTGAGGTTGAGCCAGAGACTCTCGAGTTTGATGTCGCTCTCGATGAGGTCGGCCTTGTCGTACCCGACGTAGTAGGTGAGCGTCGTCTCGTTCGCCGCGATATAGGCGTAATAGCCGTTGTCCAGCGTGACGATCTGGCCGTTGCCGAGATTGCCGACGGGTGCGCCGTAGTAGACGGTATCCGATGCGACAAGCCCCGTCGAAGGGACGTTGGCATAGATGGTCACCGCGCTCGCGCTTGCGGGAGCGGCGGGAACTTCGATGGTCAGCGTGAAGACGCCGTCCACATATTCCGCCGTATATTCATAGCCGAATCTGCGCGTTTCGTTGCTCTCGAACTGGGCGATCGTGTACATGTCGCTCGTTCTGTTCGAGGAACCGAAACGGATCTCGTCCGCGATCGAGGCGTCCACGGTGTAGCGGAGCGTGACGCTCGCGCCCGTATTGAGAGGAATCGTCGTCAGCGGCTTATCGAAGCCTTCCGCAACGATGGACACGATCTCGGATGCATACCCGGGCAGATCCATTCCGGAGACGTCGATGACGATGTCGGTCTCGTTGGCGCCCGTCAGGGTCACCGTATCGCCGCCGCCGACGCCGACGATGACGTCGATATAGGTAGCCGTGTTCGCGACGATGACGACATTCTGCTGTGCGGAAGCCGCCGTGCCGAAATCGGCACCGTAGATGCGGAGCGCGACATAGCCCTCACAGCCGGAGAGGATCGCCGAGCCTGCGGGAAGCACGGTCGCAATTCCCTCGGGCGCGATGACGACCTGCGTCGCATCGGCATTCGCCGCAAATCCGACGTTGCCGAGCAGCGTGCTGTCGTAGACGATTCCGTCCTTCTCCATACGGTAGCCGTATGCCTCGGAGACGCTGTTTTCAGAGATCTTCCGGAAGAAGCCCGCATCGCCGAGCTTGACGGTGTCATAGCGGGTGGTGTTGCCGACGGTGACCGCGATACGGAAGTAGGTGTCGTCTGCCTCGAGACGGGTGGTCTCCTCCAGCGTGACCCAGCCCTCGGCATTCTCTGCCGGCTCGGTTGCGCCGTCCTTGTTCTCGCCGCGGTACACCTGCAGGCTATAGCTGTCGGGCGCGAGCGACGCGTCGTTGTTCATGTACTTGATCTGAATGGTGCCGTCAAAATCGTCGAAGTTGACGACTTCGCCTGCAACATAATTGACCTTTGCATCGCTGCCAAGCCCGTTGAAGGTGACGGATTCGAGCTTCTCCTGTTCGATCACCGTGACGGAAGAGAAGTTCATCTGGACATATTCGCCGTGCAGAACGGTGTCGAACGAGTAGTTCGCATACGCCTCGGGGATCTTGATGCGGGCAACGAGAGAATTGCCCGTCCTCGTGTTTTCGTTGATGATCTCGATGACGTTGTCCGCGCGGAAGGAATACGTGATCTTGATGGGCTGTTCTTCCAGATAGTCTCCGACGGACGCGACCGTCCCGGAGGAATAGACCGCCCAGTCGCCCCACGTCGACGTATCGGCGGGCATGTCGGTCGGATCGTATTCAAACGGAAGCGAGTTCGTGGGCTTGCCCGCGATCGGATGCGAACCGTAGTTGACGCTTTCGCTCGAGCCGCCCGCAAGGGCCGCAAGAAGACGAGGCGTACCGATGCCGTTCATGAGCACCCAGCCGTCGTTACGGACGATGACGCTCATGCCCTGCTCGCCGTTATAGCTCGAGGAGCTGAGGAAGGGCGACGCCTCCGTATAGTTGCGGAGCGCAATGCCCAGGTTGGGATAATACCAGACGTTGGAATCTCCGGGAGGATTGGTCTTTGCCGTCCCCACGAGCACGATGGACGATCCCTTGCGGAGCGCGCCCGCCGTCATGGTGTTGACCTTTTCGCCGCTCTCCGTGTTGCCGAACTGCTTGATCTGCGGCAGATCGCCGTTGGCCGTGTCGCCTTCCGGCGCGGCGTGGAACGCCTTGACCGTAATGCTTTCATACTGCCCGTCGGGAAGCGTCGTCACCGTCTGCGTCGCACCGCACGCACAGATCGATTCGCCGTTCTCATTGGGTGCGCCGAACGAGTGATCGATTCGCACTTCGAGCTCGCCGCTCGCGACGACATTGTTGTCGTTCTTGTACTCGTCCGTCGAGCGGGGCGTGATCGATGCATAGTACACGCCGACCGTTCCCCACTGTACGGCGCTCGTGTCATAATCGCACAGATCTCCCTGAATGACCTTGGGTGCCGTGTCGTCCGTGAAAAATACGCGGACGGTCACCCCCGTCTTGACTGCGTTGTTAAACGCCGTCTCCCTTGTCGCCTCGTCGGCGGTCTCCGTATCGGTCAGCGTGATGCTGGCCACAGAAACCGTCGCCCGTGCCACCTGTTTTGCCTCTGTCTTGGGCGCACAGGCGAACAGGCAAAGCGACAAGACCATCGAAAATAAAAGCAGTAAACTGACTTTTACTTTTCTCATAAGTCCTGCTGTCCTCCCCCTATATAGTTTTATTGCCATTTTTGAAATAGCAGTATGATTTTACAATAATTTTATTGAACTGTCAATAGATTTCCCGAAAAAGTTCCTGAAATCCTCTGCCGATCGCTTCCCCGCATGCCCCTTTCTTCCATGCCTTTTGGCATCTGCCAAGACCGCGCTCCGCGGAGATGTACATACCGCTTCCGAATTTCAGTTTTTTCAAAATACGGGGTTCCTATGCCCGACGGAAAATGAAATTACAAAAAAAGCGCGCGGCCCGCAAAAAGCGGGCCGCGCGGTCCGGGTTGTGTAAAATACCCACTTGGTGGGAATTCCCCCGCCCGAAAGCGGCGGCGAAATCGTCTACACCGTGAAAAAGGGCGACACGC
>ERZ1090863.1382-NODE-1383-length-10607-cov-4.316622_pt1 | contig 10607 bp, 9 predicted proteins | sample MGYA00478480_ERZ1090863 | MGnify/ENA primary metagenome ERZ1090863 (study PRJEB33644, sample SAMEA5815746) | chicken gut metagenome | biome: Chicken; feature: Gastrointestinal Tract; material: Caecum | place: Ireland | collected 2019-01-01 | study: A study of the...
CTACACTTATGCGATCGTCGGCAGCGTCAGATGTGTATAAGAGACAGCGCTTCCCTCTTCCGCCATACGTCCCAGACGGATCAGCGGTGTATTTCCCATTGCTTCAAGAATATTATTATAGATCACTGTTGTTTCCACGCCTTTCTGAAAAACTGTTAACTGATCATATGACTTCTGCCTCCGGCATCATCACATTATTATACTACGTGATACAAAAGACCTCTGTGCAATTTGACCGGGCTGCACAGAGGCTCTCGTTCTTTATTAATATGCTCTTCCCCAGTAAACCATGTGTTTCGCCGGTTTTCCGCAGCATACGCACACATCGGAGAGATGCTCTTCTTCCATAGGGATACATCTGGATGTCACGCCGCCTGTCTGGGCTTTGATCTCGTCCTCGCACTCTTCCTCGCCGCACCACATCGCTTTGACGAAGCCTTTCTTATTCTGGACAGCGTCTTTCATCTCATCCATCGTAGCCGCCGTGCTGATATGGTCGTCAAGAAATGCTTTCGCCTTCGCATAGAGATCTTTCTGGATCGTCTCAAGGATCTCGCCGAGCTTTGTCGTGATCTCATCGATAGCAACAACGATCTTCTCTCTCGTATCACGGCGTACAACTACAACCTGTCCGTTCTCGATATCTTTCGGGCCGATCTCGATACGTGTCGGGATACCGAGCATCTCCTGCTCGCTGAACTTCCATCCCGGACTCTTCTCGGAATCATCGATCTTCGCGCGGTAGCCTGCTGCCTTCAGCGCATCAAGGAGCTCATTTGCCTTGTCGAGCACGCCTTCTTTGTGCTGCGCGATCGGGATAACCCTTGTCTGGACCGGCGCGATCCTCGGAGGAAGCACCAGGCCGCTGTCATCGCCGTGTACCATGATGATCGCACCGATAATCCTTGTTGACAGTCCCCAGGAAGTCTCATAGACGCTGTGGAGTTCGTTGTTCTTGTCTGCATATTTGATATTAAACGCATCCGGGAATGCATTTCCGAAGAAATGGCTCGTCGCGGACTGCAGCGCCTGTCCGTCGTGCATCAGCGCCTCGATCGTATACGTATCCTGCGCCCCGGCAAATTTCTCGCTCTCCGTCTTGCGTCCTGCGACAACCGGGATCGCAAGGTCTTCCTCTACAAAGCTCTTGTAGACTTCCCACATCATCTTCGTGCGCTCTTCCGCTTCCTCATATGTCGCGTGGATCGTGTGTCCTTCCTGCCACAGGAACTCTCTGGAACGTAAGAACGGTCTCGTCGTCTTCTCCCAACGGAGAACAGAACACCACTGATTCCACACTTTCGGCAGGTCACGGTAGGACTGCACGGTCTTGCTCCACACATCGCAGAACAGAGTCTCGGATGTGGGGCGGATACAGAAGCGCTCCTGGAGCGGCTCCATTCCGCCATGTGTCACCCATGCCACCTCGGGAGCAAAGCCCTCGATATGGTCTTTTTCTTTCTGGAGCAGACTCTCCGGGATTAATACCGGAAGATATACATTTTCCACCCCTGTCTCTTTAAAACGTCTGTCAAGATCCGCCTGGATATTCTCCCACAGCGCATAGCCGTTAGGCAGATAGTTCAGACATCCTTTTACCCCTGAATAATCACACAGCTTCGCCTCGCGTACAACGTCCGTGTACCACTGGGCGAAGTCTTCGTCTCTCGAAGTGATCGACTGTACCAGTTTCTTTTCCTTTGCCATCTTTCTTCTCCTTTACACATTATTTAAATGCGCTCTTTCCTGTTCAGGGCCCTCTTACGGGCCTTTTTCCATCTGATAAACGAAAGAACGCCGGGACATCCTAAGTCCCTCATAACAAGGGACCGGATCTCCCGGCGGTACCACCCTAATTAACTGCGCCTTTGCAGTTCACTCTTTCGCCCTTAACGCGGTACATACGCTGCACTTTCGCGCAGAAGCTCCCGGGCCGGTTCTATACAGTCCTGCAAAGGCTCGCACCATCCGCCTTCTCTCTGGGGCATTTCCTTGTATATACTAATCCCGTTCATCGCTGTCCGTAACTGTGATTTTAAACGAAATCACGCGGCATGTCAACCCACGTATTACCCCTGGATCTCCAGCAGCTTCGCCTTGAGCTCCTGTTCCATGTTCCGCAGGCCCGCTTCCGCCTCTGCTCTCTTCTGCCGTCCCTCTCTCTGGATATTCATGACTTCATCCAGTGTAGAGATCAGGGATTCATTCGTCGCCTTGAGCGTCTCCATATCCACGATGCCGCGCTCGGACTCTTTCGCCGTCTCGATGGTAGCCATCTTCAGCTTCTCCGCATTCTTCTTCAGGAGTTCATTCGTCATGTCAGTCACTTCCCTCTGGGCAGCCGCCGCCTGTGCGGAATGTTCCACTCCGAGGGCGAGTACCATCTGACTCTTCCACAGCGGGATCGTATTGACGATCGTAGACTGGATCTTCTCCACCATCAGCGTGTCATTGTTCTGGACAAGCCGGATCTGGGGAGCCGTCTGGATCGAGATCATCCGTGTCAGCTCAAGGTCATGGATCTTCTTCTCAAACCGATTGCACATCGAATCCAGATCTTTCGCAGCCTGCGCGTCTTCCGGAAGGCCGGACATTTTCGCTTTATCCAGAAGTTCTCTGAGCCGTGTGTTTTTCACTTCCGCCAGCTTCTTCTTTCCGGCAAGGATATACATGGACAGCTCTTTAAAATAGGTCAGGTTCAGCTCGTACATCTTGTCCAGGAGAGCAGTGTCTTTCATGAGCTGCACCTGATGCTTCTCGAGCACCTTCACGATCTCGTTGACATTTGCCTCGGCTTTGGCATACTTTGCCTTCATGGATTCGATCTTGTTGGACGCCTTCTTAAAGAGCCCGAAGATCCCGCCCTTTTCTTCCTCTTCATCGAATCCTTTCAGTTCCTTGACCACTCCGCTTAAGAGTTCGCCCACTTCCCCGAGATCTTTGGAACGCACGTTGTTGAGCGCGTCTTCTGAGAAGTCCGCCATCTTCTTCTGGGTTCCCGCGCCGTACTGGAGTACCAGCGTGGAGTTGGTCAGGTCGATCTGCTGCGCAAATGCATCCACCGTCCTGCGCTCTTCATCTGTAAGGATACTCTCGTCCAGAGCCGGCTCCTCTTTGGTCTGCTCTGCCGGCGGCTGTTTCTTTTCCTGTGTCTGGAACGGATCCAGTGTCAGTGTAGGTGCTGTGCTTACATCCTGAAATTCATTGCCCATTTTCTTTTCCTCCATTTATCCTGCTGATTCATCTCTGATATCACAGCGGACGTTCCGCATCCGCTTCTTCACATCCAAATTCTTTCAACTCTTCTTTCCCGCGCTCTTCAGGCCGTCTTCGGTAAGCCCTTCCTGAGCCAGCATTGTGTGCAGCACGGAAATATCGGATGACAGGTCCCACGCCGTATCCTGGAACAGATCGTCCAACAGCTTCTCAAACGCCGTATTTAGCGTATCTATCGTTTTCTCGATCTCCTGCTTTGCCGTGATGATATTTTCTCCCTGTACCGGCTGTGCGTCCAGATCTTCATATGCGTCCAGAAGTTTGATCGTTGTCGGGAGATAATATTCCATCAGTTTCCGGATATCGGGAACTGATTCCGGATGTTCCTCCACCCGGTCGAAGATCCTGTCCACAAGCATCTCCATTCTCGACATTTTAGCGGAGATCTCTTCGCCCGGAATCGCGTCGTTTGCCTTACGTATCTTCCGAACATATTCGTCTCCTGCCTGAACGATCTTCTGAACTTCTGGCGACAGCTTCGAGAATTTCTCCTTCTCCCTGGCCGCAGCCGCCTCGCGCTGTGCTTTTTCCCTTTTCGTCCGTTCCATCAGTGCTGTGTACTGGCTGTATGCCTCATTGCTGGTCATCAGGCAGGTGCCCTGCTCATCCAGATGCCCCTGACAGAACCATCCTTTCCGGATCATCTTCTTCAGATCTTTCACAACCGCTTTTACAGACCTTCCCGTCTTCTGTGCAAGCTCCCTGACCTCGCAGTATTCCCGGTCTCTGAGCACCTTGACGTATTTCCGGAACCGTCCTACCGAGCACGCCATGCCCGTTCCGGCGATCCCCATGATGAGGAACACGAGCCCGAACAGCCCGAAGATCGTCATTCCGACTTTCAGCGCAGTGCCAAAACCGGCCGCCGCTGCGCCCAGAGCCAGAAACAGCAGAAGGATGACAGCCCCAGCAGTGAAAATGTATCCTGTCACCGCCAGAAATATCCCGCCTATCCTTGTAGACGTCCCTTTGAGATAGAGCAGTCTCTTCGGCGCAGATGCAGCCTGCTGCGGCTGACGTCCGGCGGTCTGACGCGCTGCAGGATCCTTCCGTTTCCATGCAGCGGGGTTATTCCCGAATACACTGTCCATATTGACGCCGGCAGCTCCCTGCGTGTCCTGCCCGTTGTGCCGGCTATCCCAGCCGCTGTTTTTCATGCCCCGGGATACCGTATCCATTGCTTTGCCGATCGTATCTGAGACCGTCTGGTTCAGCCTGCTGAAGTCTCCATTGTCCACAGCATTCTGGATCGTCCTGCGTATCTCATCTCCGAATCTTTCCCAGTCGTTATTTATCATGAATTGTCTCCTTAAAAAGCTTGACCGCAAAATTCTTTTATATGATAATCAGTTTAGTCGCTGCACGTATAAAAGTCAAGAAAGGAACACAAACTATGCAACCGGATATCGAGACACTTATTATATATGAAGACCTCCACATCATCGTCTGCCATAAGCCGGCAGGCATCCCCGTTCAGAGCGCCCGCATAGGCACAGTGGACATGGCAAGCCTCTTGAAAAATCATCTGGCCCATGCTGCCCTAAAATCGCCGGGAGCTCCGAGAGGCAGAGACCGGGCTCCGTATCTCGCCGTGATCCACCGTCTCGACCAGCCGGTGGAAGGACTTCTCGTGTTTGCAAAGACTCCTGCTGCCGCCAGGGATCTGAACCGGCAGCTCACCTCCTCCGGATTCGGCAAATACTACCGCGCCATCGTTGTCGGAGTACCTGATCCGTCCGAGGGCACCCTGGAAGACTACATGGTAAAAGACGGCCGCGCCAATCTGTCGCGTATCTGCATAAAAGAGACTCCGGGAGCAAAGCCGGCAAGACTTCACTACCGGGTAGAAGAAATTGATAAGGAGTCTCAGCCTGTCACGTCACTTGTGAAGATCAAATTAGACACCGGCCGGCATCATCAGATTCGCGTGCAGATGGCGCATATAGGATGCCCGCTTGTGGGAGACCGGAAATACGGAGCATGTGATCCGGAAAAAGCAGACGAAAAAAATGTTCCTGTACATACAAAGAGCGCAGAGCCTCTCAGACTCTGCGCATACCGGCTTGAATTTAAACATCCTGCCACACGCAAGAATATGGTGTTTGAACTGCCGTAACCCTATTTTCGTTTACTTACCAAAGTGTTTTATTTCACCCGTATTTCACAGTCAGTTATCTACAATTTGCATATCCGGCTGTTTAACTTTCTCCGATTTTTATATATACCAACGCCCATACTCTTATTTCCGGCACCGTAAACCGGATAAATCGCCCTTTGTCATTCTCCAGATACTGATATGGGAGTTCCTCACACTCCGCCGATCCACGATCCGGAGTTGCAAAATATATCCCTTTTACCTTTTCATCGACCTGAACGACAAAGCTTACATTTTTCTGGCTTACAGGATACCCCTTGCCCCTGTTCCAATAATCATCTCCGCATCCACAGAGGTTTACGAGAGATATCGTCTTTATATTCCTGTTTTCCCTGATTGTCAGCCATACCTTGTCTTTCTCTCCGTAAACGCTCCAATTATCTGAGCAGCACTTGTATTCGTAATTGTCCCATCCGATATGGGTCATAGAAACATCTCTAAGCGTCGGATCATAGAACAGATCCATGTAACGGATCATAAAATCATAATACTGCCTCATCACGGCAGAAGTTTCTGGACTCATAATACTGTAATCGCTGTAATATCCTTGAGTCAGCACCGCATCCTTCTCTCCTAACAGCAGGTGATATGCACCATTTGAGACAATTGCTGCCGTCAGCAGATACGCAGCCGGGGCAGCTTTTTCTTCTGGTTCGGTACGAAACGGCTCCAGATAGGCCGCAAGGATGACCGGCTTTTCTCCCTTTGAAAATCTTTTTGCATCTAATATCAGCTGTTTAATATGGAAATACCTCTCATATGGCTGCCAGACCTCTATGTAAACAGCGTCCACTCTGCTTCTTGCCACCGATTCAACCGGCCAGTTCCCGACATTATTGAAAATCAGAAGGGGAGACATCCCTTTAGTTTCCATCTCACTGCGTGTTTCATTGACAAGATCGGGAAGTTCACGCTCCAGGCTGATTAATACAGGTTCTTCATCTAAATGAGAATATGCTGTTTTCGGGAATCCGTATGTATCCATATGGATACCATCAAATCCAACCGTTTTTATCGCTTCCTGATATTGCCGGATCAAATGCTGCCGCCATGGCGATCCTTTCATAATATTCATGATATAAAAGGTGCCAATAAAACAGAAAGCATCCTGATTTCCATTATAAAAAGCCCACTTGGGATGCTCTCTGTAGAATTCTTCCGACGCAGCATAAACCGCACCATATGCAACAGACCGCATACCATACGCCGATGCCTCACGGATCTTTTTTCTCACCGTATCCATAGATATTTTTTTCCCCATCATATCTGTGTACTGCTGCTCCTTTGACACAAGATCGTCATGCCGGTACGACCAGTCATAAAACTGAATTACATTAATATGCAGCTTTCTAATCCATGATACCGCTTCACTGCCGATATCTCTCTCCCCAAAATCACTCAGAAACCCATAACGCAGGGATGCATTCATATCTTCTGCAATATCAAATGCCGTCTCCAGATAAACATCATCTTTTTTCCCTCGCAAAACGATTTCCGCACCATATCCGCCAGCAGATCCGATATGTTCCACCGCTACATCCGTTACTTCCTTCTCTATGACAATCTCCATTTTTTCTATCATCTTCTCCAGTGAGAAAATACGGATTTCCGCCTCATCATAAGAATCTGGATCTGATTCAATTCTCAGCTTAATCTCCTCGCCCGCATAATACTGTGCTTTTATGGGATAAAAATCCATCATATCCTCCTATCCTTTTAACGCGCCTTCTGTCAACCCTCTCATTAAATGTTTCTGAAAGATCAGAAATGCAGCAACTACAGGTACAATAGCAATAACAGCCGTAGCTGCCAGAAGATTCCATTTTGCTCCTGCAAATTGTTGGAAATATACTGACAGTGCCTGCGGAACATTATGTTTTTCCGTATCCTGCAAGAAAAATACAGCCTGAGCATAATTGTTCCAGATACCAAATCCATTCAATACAACAACTGCTGATATAGTCGGCTTTAATACCGGCATAACAATCTTCAGGAAGGACTGAAAATAACTACCCCCGTCAAGAACTGCCGCCTCTTCCATATCTCTTGGAAGCGCTCTTATAAAGCCCGAAAATATAAACACCGACTGTGGAAGCGCCAACGCCGCACAGACACAGGCCATTCCCCATAATGTATTCACCGCATTTATCCTTATCATCAGCGTGTATAATGGCACCGTATTAATTATTCCGGGAACCATCATGCAGCACAACATGATTCCGAAAACCATTTTATTGAATTTATTTGCATATCTTGCAACCGCATATCCCGCCATAGCTCCAAGCAGTACGATCAGCAGAACCGCAAGTATTGTTATAATTCCGGAATTTATCATAGCTCTTCCTATATGTGATTTTTCCCATCCTTCTGCATAGTTAAGGAAATAGAAATCCGGAATGAACATGTTCCCTTCGTAAAAATTTCTCTGAGGAGTATTCAGCGACAATATTAAAAGTATTAAAAAGGGAAACAGACACATTACACAGATGAGAAAAATCAACACCCGCCGGATCACAGATATTTTTTTCATTATTCAGCATCTCCCTTCTTCATAAGTTTCAAAGATACCGCAACCGGAATCAGCACAATAATAAACATGATCATTGCTACAGCCGTTGAGTAACCGGTCTTACTGCCATAGCACATTCTCATAATATAAATACTGAGGGTTTCCGTCTGATATCCCGGCCCTCCGCCCGTCAGAGACATCACGATATCAAAAACTGAAAGAGATCCTATGATATTTGTCACAATGTTAATACGTATCGACGGCTTTAGCAGCGGCATCGTTATATAACGGAAACATTGCCTTCCGCCTGCGCCGTCTATTTCTGCAGCATCGTAGAGTTCTTTCGATATTCCCTGAAGTCCTGCCAGATACACAACCATAGTCATTCCCGCATACTGCCAGACATTTACAAGGATCAATACGATCAAGGTCGTTCCATAAGTTCCCATCCAATTACCGAACCATTCCGGATGCCCCATATTGTCAACCAGATGAAACAGGAACCCTCTTCCCGGCTGAAGAATCAGATACCAGATATATCCCATGATCAGCGGACTGATGATTGCGGGCATATAAACACATACAATAGCCAAACTCCGGCCCCGGAAAGGTTTATTCATAAGACAGGCATATGCCAGACCCACCATATTTAACAGCAGCGTACTTCCAATTGCAAATAAAACTGTTGTCCTTATATCTGACAAAGCTCTTGGATCCTGAAAAAAATCCATAAAATTCTTCAACCCAACAAATTTTGCCGTTCCAATCCCGTCCCAATCCGTCAGGCTCATCCCGATTCCCCTCACTAATGGATAAATAAAGAAGACCGCATAAAGTGCAAATGCCGGAACGGCCATAAATGTATGAAGTCCGATTTTGTTCTTCATTTCTACCATTTCCTTCCAAAAATGCTTCAGGCGTGCCGTTTTCCACTGTATCCGGCACACCTGAACTACTGATTTATCTCATTATCATTTTGATTATTCTGACGCACTGGCAGAATTATAACCATCGTTCCATGCATCCGCATATGCCTGCGCAAAGCTTTCCGGTGTATACTGTCCGGCAAACAGCCCCTGTAGCAGCCTTCCTGCGTCATCTCCTGAAAATCCTGCCGGTTTCTCATTGGTATATCCGATATTAACAGCGTTCTGCAAAGCCTCGTCTACTTCCTCTACGACAGCTGCGGGAGCCCATTCAGCTTCCACATCGTTAAATGCGCTGGGCGCCTTTGCCGCCTCACAATATTTCTTCTGATTTTCCGGTTCAAACAGGAAATTTAAAAATTCTATACACTATTCCTATATTCTGTTGTCGCGGAAATTGAATACCCCGATTCTTCCGCGCTGAGTACAACCGGCTGCGAGTCAGGCATGTAAGCCGGATATGGTGCGAAACCGATTTTGTCTTCCATATCTGGATTTGCCTCGAGAATGCTTGTGAGCGCCCACATTCCGTTACTAAACATCGCCGCTTTTCCATTTGCGAATTCCTGAGTGCAGTTATCATTCGTAGCTGTTACTACGTCCTCGTTGATCAGGCCCTTATCCTGAAGTTCTTTCATATTTTCTGCAAAAACAGCCATTGCTCCGTCTGGATCCGCAAAATTCAGTTTGCTTTGATCATTATCCAGCATCGCCTTCTTTGCTTCAAGTGTTCCCAGAGTAGACTTAATATAACCGTGCGGTATGAACTCGATCAGATGTCCCAGATGCCACGCTTCACTTCCGAAGATAAACCACGGTACAATGTCCGGTTTTTCTGTCTTAATCTTCTCAAGCATTTCTACAAAATCTCCCCACTGTGTCGGGAATTCCCGGATCCCAAGCTCTTCAAAAATTTCTTTGTTGTAGAAGAATCCCGCTGTTGTCCTGTTTGTGCAGACTCTGAAAGCCTTATCCTGCTTTACATCCGTACATGCTTCTTTCATTTCTGGAGACATCCTGTCCCACCATTCGCTTTGATCGCTTAAATCCATATATTTTCCTTCATCTACAAAGCCTTGTTCATATACTGTCATTATGTCCGGAACTTCATCTGACGCAAATTTGATTTTGATCACATTACTCGCATCTTTCTGGTATTCCTGTTCCACTACGATCCGATCCTGAGAATTATTAAAATCGTCAATAATCTCATCCATCACATCAATTGTTTCAATCTTACCAGTAAAAAGCTTGAGATTTACCTTTTCACCATCCGCATTTGTTCCGCTCTCTGATTCCCCCGACTTCCCACATCCTGCAGTCATTCCAAGTACCATGGCCGCCGTAAGAAGGACTGCAATCAATCTATTCCTTTTCATTTTCTGTTTCCTCCTTTTTCTTTGTTACACTTAACTTAACATTATAAAACGCTCAAAAAAATACCACTATTTTTAGATTACGGTTCGAGTTTTTTATACATTATGCGAAAGGCTTGCAGTTTCCCGACTTATATTAGATAATAAAATCATTCCAAAAATAAAGGTGATACTTTTATGAAACACTTAACATTCCGGGTAAAATTAAGCCTTATCATATGTCTCTTCAGCGTGTTTATAGTACTGACCATTTCCTTTCTTAATTACATATGGTATTCTTCGCAGCTTACAGCTCAGACAATCGGTCAGACTCAGCCTGTCTCTTATACACATCTCCGAGCCCACGAGACTGCAGCTAATCTCGT
>ERZ1090863.1384-NODE-1385-length-10601-cov-6.309406_pt1 | contig 10601 bp, 8 predicted proteins | sample MGYA00478480_ERZ1090863 | MGnify/ENA primary metagenome ERZ1090863 (study PRJEB33644, sample SAMEA5815746) | chicken gut metagenome | biome: Chicken; feature: Gastrointestinal Tract; material: Caecum | place: Ireland | collected 2019-01-01 | study: A study of the...
CCCCATGCGGGGTGCGCCCCGCAATATGCTCACCGTGGCGAGCGGCTACACCATATTTCAATCCACGCACCCCATGCGGGGTGCGACGCGCACCTATCGCGACGAGCGCCATCAAGACCAACCATTTCAATCCACGCACCCCATGCGGGGTGCGACTTTCGGCGCGTCGGCGGCGTTTGCTTTCCGTCGGATTTCAATCCACGCACCCCATGCGGGGTGCGACTTCATCCGCACTTTCATTGTATGCTGGTAATGAATTTCAATCCACGCACCCCATGCGGGGTGCGACTTTCTCATTTTTAACCTCACTCACCAAGTTTCCTTATTTCAATCCACGCACCCCATGCGGGGTGCGACGATTTTACTTTTTATGGTAATGCGACTAACTTTAAATTTCAATCCACGCACCCCATGCGGGGTGCGACTTCTCATTTTTAACCTCACTCACCAAGTTTCCTTATTTCAATCCACGCACCCCATGCGGGGTGCGACTCGACGTTTCCGACGTTTGACGATTTTATGAGCATTTCAATCCACGCACCCCATGCGGGGTGCGACTTTTATGAAAAGTTATAGTGTAAAATCAATAAGAGAAATTTCAATCCACGCACCCCATGCGGGGTGCGACCAGACAATTACAGCATAACCGAACAACGGCGCAAGATTTCAATCCACGCACCCCATGCGGGGTGCGACACGGCACGACCGATATTGATACGCTCGACGCAACAATTTCAATCCACGCACCCCATGCGGGGTGCGACGCAACCACCTCAGTCACATAATCAAAAGGACCCGAAATTTCAATCCACGCACCCCATGCGGGGTGCGACTATTATAACGGGTCGCATGATCAATCGCATCCCACATTTCAATCCACGCACCCCATGCGGGGTGCGACCCTCTTAATCTGTCGACGCTGCGAAAATTTAGTACATTTCAATCCACGCACCCCATGCGGGGTGCGACTACCAGACATAGAATTATAAGCAGCACGGAAATATTTCAATCCACGCACCCCATGCGGGGTGCGACGATTTAGGATTCTGCCAAACGCTAAAAACATCAGTAATTTCAATCCACGCACCCCATGCGGGGTGCGACTGTTTCTAAACAAAATATTCGTCGGCTGCTAAAGATTTCAATCCACGCACCCCATGCGGGGTGCGACGGGGCTTAGTGCAGGTAATTTTTAGCGTCCGAGATGATTTCAATCCACGCACCCCATGCGGGGTGCGACGAGTAAAGGTAAAAGAAATTGATGGAATTACGTTTCATTTCAATCCACGCACCCCATGCGGGGTGCGACCTAATCTTGATTTGCCTTCCGGTAATTTTGGTGTTATTTCAATCCACGCACCCCATGCGGGGTGCGACCCGATCATTGATATCTTGATCACGGAACATCATAATTTCAATCCACGCACCCCATGCGGGGTGCGACCTCGTCTTGCTCATGGCTGGATGAGTGCTTTTTCAAATTTCAATCCACGCACCCCATGCGGGGTGCGACGTTTAAGAGCAAGGAGAGACTGACAGTTATAACAATTTCAATCCACGCACCCCATGCGGGGTGCGACGTTCGTAAATTCTCCGAGTTTGAGATCCTTCTCCAATTTCAATCCACGCACCCCATGCGGGGTGCGACGGGCGTTTCCCCCCCGTTAGCCCCCGAACGTTTTATTTAAATCCACCCACCCCAGGCGGGGTGCGACGAGTACTCTCTCCGTTTACCTTGCTATTCGTTCCTGATTTCAATCCACGCACCCCATGCGGGGTGCGACATTTTGATTTTGTGAAATCAAGAACAACTTTTAAATTTCAATCCACGCACCCCATGCGGGGTGCGACCTGTGATATATTCACCTGCCTGCGGCATGGGACAAATAATTTCAATCCACGCACCCCATGCGGGGTGCGACTATCTTCCTGGTGGTGGTCTGAAAGAGCTGATCAAATTTCAATCCACGCACCCCATGCGGGGTGCGACTCATAGCGCTTTTCATGTAGGAGGCTACTGTGAAATTTCAATCCACGCACCCCATGCGGGGTGCGACTGCGGTTTTATCCAAAAAAATAAACGATTTTCAGATATCCCGCTCTTTTTTCTTTTGCGGCGCCGTTCAGGCCGCACATTGGGCGCGAAAACCGACGTTCAAGCCGCATATTCGGCGCACGCTTGCCAAGCGGCCCGTCCAACAAACCGCAGACCCGACGCCGGCCGCCCGAAAATGCGCGGTCTTCGCCCAAACTTCGGTGCGAACCCCTCTGCGATCTTATGAACGCTTCGCCTTCGCACTACAGAATGAGCGGCTCTTCGGGAAGGTACGCCTGCTTGCAGCCGAAGTGCTCGATCTTGCTTTCGTACTTCTTTCCCAGATAGTAAAAGCGCAGGCTGTCTTTTTCCGCGTCCATGAGGGAAAGCAGCTTTGCCTGCAGTTGTTTGCATTGCGCCGCATCCAAAAGGCACTCAAACACGGAATTCTGCACCCGTTGCCCGTAATTGACGCACTGTCTGGCGATCAGCCGCAGCCGCCGCCTGCCCGCCCTGTCCTCGGTATTGACATCGTATGTGATCACGACCAGCATCTTATCCTCACTTCCACAAAAAGGGCGGATACGCGTCCAGATCGCCGCGCAGATACCGAGCCAAGAGCAGCGCCTGCAAAAACGGAACCAGCCCCCAGGGGAGCTTCTCCTTCAGATAGGGATGCGTCAGCTCCTCCCGCTTGCGTTCCTGCCAGCGTTTTAAGAACGTCCTGCGCCCGTTCTCGTTGAGAAGGACCGCCCCGTTTTCCCGAAAGTCAAAGTCCCCCTCCCCCATCATCCGGTTGTTGATGAGCGTCAGCACGAACCGTTCGGCAATGCAGGGACGCAGCTCCTCCATCAGATCGAGCGCAAGCGAGGCGCGCCCCGGCCGATCGCGGTGCAGGAATCCGACATAGGCATCCAGACCGACGCTCTCCAAAGCCGATGCGCAGTCGTGCGCGAGCAGGCTGTATGCAAAGGAGAGCATCGCATTGACGGGATCGGTCGGCGGCCTCCGGCTGCGGGAGGAAAAGGAGAACAACGGTTTTTCTCCCAGGATCAACCCGTCGAAGACGCCGAAATAGATGGTGGCAGCCGCCCCTTCCAGGCCGCGGAGGCTGTCCGGCGACGTCTCTCCGCCGATCTGCGGCAGCAGCTCCTTCAAGCGCAGAGAGGCCTCCGCGAGCGCCCCGTCATCCACGCGCAGCCCGTGATCGCGGCGGGTGCGTTCGATGCTCCGTCGCGCATTATACACTTTGCCGAAGATCATGTTGCGCGCGATCATACAGCCCGCTTCCCGGTCGTCCGCCGTTCGGTACTGCGTCCGCCGCAGGAGGACGTTCCCCGAGCTTTCCCCCGACACACGGGCAAGGAACCGCCCGCGCGGCGTGCAGAAAGCAAGGGAGACATCCCGCGCGGCACAGGCGCCCATCAGGGCGGGAGAAGCCCCCGCATAAGAGAAAGAAATGATCCCCGAGAGCGCATGAAGCGGATAGCGGGCGACTTCCTGTTTTTCCCGGTTGACGACCACGTTTTCCCCGTCCAGCGAGAGATAGAGGTCTTCACTCGTGATATAGAGCGTATTGAGAAGGTGTCTCACGGCGTTTCCTCCATCGCATTCTTCAGATAGCCGCCGACGCTCCCCCGCCGCACCAGCTGCGGAAGGCAGCGCTCCTTCAGCGAACAGGCATTGCACGACTTGGAGGGCTTCGCCTTGGGCGTATGGCCGCGGGCAGCGTATGCATGCATCTCTGCCGCCATATCGCGGACCGTCTGCCGCAACTCCGGGGAAAATTCTACGGGCGTACGCCGCTTGGGCTCCCCGTAAAAGAGCGCGCCCGACGGGATGGAGCAGCAGAGCATCTCCTCAAGGCACATCGCCTGTGCGCAGAGCTGAAGCTCATCGGCGTCGTGCTCCTTGGGCTTTCCGCGCTTGTACTCGACGGGAAAGGGCGCCCATAGCCCTTCCTCGCCCCGCAGCAAGATCCCGCGGGAGGAAGCGCGGAACTCGACGACGTCGCACTGCCCCGAAAGCCCGAGCTCGCGTGACTGCACGGGAAGGCCGCGCAGGATGAGAAGGGAGCCCCGCCGTTCCCTCAGAGAGACATCGTGTGCGCGGCGGTGCAGAAGAGCGCCTTCCACGGTGCGCAGATTTTCCTGCCACTGCGCCTCGAGATGGATGAGCGCCCACTGCCGCCTGCAGAACACAAAGTGCTGCAGCCCCGCAAGCTGAAGATATTCTTCTTCGCTGTAAAAAGGCATGATCGATCGTTGCTCCGTCCCGATCAATGCCCGACGAGGATCTGAGGCTCCAGCCCGGGCAGCGGCTCCAGATTGACATCATAATCTTCAAAGCAGGAAGGCGTATCCGTCGCGGACGTGACCCTGACGGAACGATGGACTTGAGCGGAAGAATACTGGCCAATTTCGCAATCATGCTCCCACCAGAAAACTTTCCGAACTTCCATAGAACCATCGGGACGGGCAGCAGAGGCATCGTTTTCAAAGAGCGTGCACAGACACTCCTTAACGACTTGAGCATCCTCTTCGCTGAACCCTGTCTTTTTCGCCAACTGCACATTGATGGAGCCCTTGATCTCATACAGGCCGAAGCGCACAAAGTGCTTCATTCCCATGCGGTCGGCAGCCTTCTTCCCGCTATCGTTTTCCCCCTTGTTCACCGCATTGCCGTTGACGCTCTTGGTGATCTGCATCGACTCGATCTCAATGGGAGAAACGCTTACCGCCTGGTGAATAGAGACAGGCCCGCGCACGCCGATGGAAAGGCCCGACCCCTTCTTGGGTTTTCCGTCCTTCCCTTCTTTCCCCTCATAGGCAAACAGCTGCCCGAACGTTCTGACGTCCAGCCACGTCTCACATGCCTTTTTTGCTTTCTCATCATCATTGAGGCCATCCAACACCTTTTTCGCACGTTCGGCAAGGCTCTTGCAGCCATCCGTGCAGCGGTCCTCCGACTGCACGAAGATGGGATAGCCCATATCCTGCATACGATTGCGGATCTTGCGCTTGATGCACACATCGGAGATCTCCCCGTATCCGCTGTAATCGCACCTGGGGCGGTTCCCGTCCAAGGGATCGCCGTTGCAATTTGCCTTCGTCACCGTGACAAGCGCCACAAAATCGATCTTGTGCTGTAAAGTACTCATTCTGATTTTTCCTCCGGTTTGTTTTGATTTTCGTTTTGATTTTTCTTCTGATACATATGCCTCCGCTGCAGATAATACCCCATCAGATAGGTCTCCTTCAGCGGTTGATCCCATTCTTTCTCCGGGAAAGCATAGATCTCTTCCATGATCTCACCGATCAGGTTTTTGTAATATATCATGCACGGCATCCCCAGCCGCGGGAAATACGCCCTCTCGAGATGCGCTTCGATCTGCGCCGCCGTTCTGAGCGGCTGCCTGCAAAACTTGGGCTGCAGGCGGATCGTGATCGGCTCGCGCCCATCGTCCCTATCGTAGGTATCCCGTTCCGCTTTCTCAAAGACTGCCATGAGCCTTCCGTATTGATAACTGCGGTCTGCTTTGGTTGGTTCAAGTTCCATCGTACATTCCTCCTTGTAAAGATCGAATCGATATTTTTGGATCACTGCGCACGCAATGAACAGGACCGTTTCCCGCATGGACTGTTCGGGATAACAATACAGCGCCGATGCCCGGTGGACAAGCGCCCGGACGATATCCGACGGAACATGAGCCCGCTCGGTGCGGCAATAAAACAATCGCTGAAACTGCTGCTTCAGAAGTTTTTCGTCTGTTTCCCATCTCCAATCCCCGCTGCTGCGCACAAGCTTGCCGAACGCACAGTCAACGATGCTCTTGAGATAAGGAGAGTCGATCGTCATACGATCCCCTTTGCGATAGTACCAGCAGCAGCGTTCATTCCAGTCGTGCAGCCGCTGCAGATAGTCGCTCCCCATAAGCTCGCTGTAATATGTGACAGACAAACGCCCTGGTGAAGCCGCATCGAACGATGCGAGCACGACCCCGCTGTTTTGTTCGGGGAGCCTGCTGATCTTCCCCAGCAACGTCTTTTGCAATGCGTCGCGATAGTTGGACGGCGTGACCGAATCGCCCCAAGGGTCGTTTTCATCGTCAAAAAATTTTTCGTCCACATTTGGCACCGATGCTCCCTGCGGGCTCCAACAAAGGAACTCCCTGCCGCCGATCCTGACCCCCTGCCCAGCTACCAACCATTGAAGCGCATTATGTATCTTCTGCGAGGCCTCCTGCCCTACGGTGAGCGCCTGCATCTCGTCCTCAAAACGCCCCCGAAAGGAATAGCCTCTCATATCATTGGAAGAAATGAGCTTCGCGTTGGAATAATGTCCGACGATATTTTTGGGATGATTGGACGCAACAACATCGTTTTGCCCCGTGATCATGCACAGTCCTCGGTTATTTCCGTCACTTGTCAAGGTGGACGTATACCACTCCCGGAACGCACGCACAAGGGAAGGCCGCTGCCAGCTCCCCTCCCGCCCCGGCTCGTCTCCTTCCAGCGCTTCGATGCCATGCACCTTCCAGCAGACGAGCATCTTCTTGCCTTTCTCGGAAAGATCCCCGCAGTCATCGCAAGCGTCCTTGATCCCCGCCCGCTGCACATCATTTACGATCGACCCGCTCTTCACATAGGCGAGCACCGGCTGTAAAAACGGATGCGTGTGCTCCGACGCCGCCCAGGAAGAAAGCTGCTCGATATACTTTGAATATTTCTCCTTTCCCTGCGGGAACAGATAGCCCAGCTCTTCACAGAGGGGATTAGGCTCCGGAGCGCTCGTCCTGCCGTTAGATTTTTCCGTAACAGGAATGATGATCTTGACAACTTTTGAGTGTTCTTTCCCGCGCTTGTCTTTCCATGTATTCTTCTCGTCCCATGGCTTGAGCATATCGAGAGAACCGTCTCGATTCAATGTGATCTCGATAGCCGGCTTCCTGACGCGATGAAAGAGAGGCGCCAATATCTGATGCCCTTCTATTTCCGCACCCGAATATTCCACGCTCGCGTCATAGGTTTCCAGCGCTTTCTGAAACAAACTCATTTTGCTTCTTCCCCTTCAAACTCATTTTTGAATTCGTCCAGTCCGATAAAATTTTGCAGCTCTTTTGAAAATATCTTCATCTGCATTTCACGGATCTCTTTATGGAAAGGGCATTCTTCCGGGCGCGGAAATTCGATCACGCCGTTTTTCATCACGGGATACCAGAAATTCGCCGTCATCTTGCCATCCGTTTCGGGAAGCGGCGACTCATCCGCATAGGTGATGCCGTGCAGCATGAGTCCGAAACCAAGTTCCGGAATATTGTCGTAGGCGCCTTCCCCTGCCCCGAATTCGCAAGGTTCCACATACCCCTGGCATTCACGGGTCCCCAAAAAGATATCGCGCCGCCCGCCTTTTTCGATCATCCGCCTGGCGATATTGTGGTGCTTGTTTTCATTGCGGTCGCATTCGAGTTCGGGGCGGTGATCGTTCCACTCAAAGTGCGCCTTCACCTGATAACACACATCCCGAAGATAAGTATAGTAGGAAAGATCGGACTCCCCGTTTTGATACTTCAGATTCCGGATCCCGACCGTTTCTGTCTGGATGGGGTTCATGATGCGCACGGCATCAATATACCAGACGATCGTCGGCTTCCAGTAGACGGAAGAAAGAATGCCCTTCAAGGCTTCGTACGTCGGTACCTGATAGGTACATTTTTCTCCGCCGACCCGCGTAACGGGATCGCTGAACAGCGCTCTTCCGCCCGTTACCTGAAACGTTACAATGTTTTTGTGAATAGGTTTCGACATATCTTTATTTCTCCCATAATCCGCAATTCAACGGCTCCGTTACGACCCCCGTTCCGTCATCATAAAATTCCGGAGCAAGAGCCAGTACTGCACCGTCCCAATACTCAAACAAAGCACCTCGTCTTATCAGCGCTTCCCGCTCCCAACGGTAAAGCGAAACGGTATAGGGCTTTAACTTTTGCAAAAGCTCACGCTGCTCTTTGAGATCGTATGCAATGTCCCTCGCACCCAAACTTGCGATCAGCTCCGCTCCTTTCCCGTAAGGGATCGCGACGGAGACGGTATCGCCGTCAAAGACCTCAAATTTTTCTCCCGCTTCCCGAAATGCCTGATGAAGAAAGTATCCGTCGCCCGTTTGATCGTTTACACCATTTTGAGCGCACCAGCGATTCTCTGCCAGAAGGTCAAAAACCGTAATTCTTTCTCCGCAAAGAAGATCCTGTTCTTTGCTCTTCATATTTGCATACAAATTCCTATAATACAATGCGATCGAGGCATCCGAACAAAGATCGCAGCCAAACCGTTCGGGATCCATCTTATAATCGTGAAGCAGCTGCAGCGTTGCCGCCTTGGCTTTCGCGATGTCACCGAGACGGCGCAGATCTTCATCCTCACACAGCACGAGATAGACGGGAGCAAGTTCTTTTGATTCGCCGTTACGGTTGCACCGTCCCGCTGCCTGCACGATGTTGTCCATCCCCGCCGTCAGACGAATGACGGATGCGAATGAGATATCGATCCCCGCCTCGATCACCTGCGTAGAAACGCATACCACCTTCGGGCCGCCCCCAACACACTCATTCAGAGATTTGCGCAAATCGTTCAACACATCCTGGCGGTGCGCCCAACACATTGATGCCGAAAGATGATAGCACCGAAGGCCGCTCTGTAGGAGCCCGTGATACAATTCTCTTGCTTCGGCCTTTTTATTGCAGACGATCAACAGGCTATCCGTTTTTTCCAGGATGTGCAGAGCAAACGGAAGCAGCTCTTTCAACGTATATTTTCCGCCATCTATAAGATGCGTCCTTGCAAAGGGCGCCCAAAGTTCGGGATCGTATGGCACGAGATCCTCGGCTTTTTCACAGATCGGACGCTGTGCGGCCTCTAAACAGGGCTGCGTCGCAGAACAAAGCACAACGGTCGCTCTGCACACATGGACAAGAAGGTTGACCGCCATGTTGAAGAGAGACAACATCCTGACGGGCACAGACTGCACTTCATCTATGACAATGACGCTGTTGCACAGAGCCCAAAACCGACGGATGCAGGAAGTCCGTCCATCGTAAAGCGTGTTCAGGAACTGGACCAGGGTCGTAATGATGACGGGAGCATCCCAATTTTCCGTCATCAGTTCCCGTCGGTCGAGTTTCTCCCGCTCCTCTTTCCCGCGCTTTTCCTGCACCAGATCGGAATGATGCTCCAGGACGAGCTCGTCGTCCCCGATCGCATCACGCAGATCTTTTGCATTTTGATCGATGATGCCAAGCAGCGGAGCGGTAAAAATGATCCTGCGACTCCCATGTTTTTTGGCATGAGCCAGGGCAAACCGAAGAGATGCAAGCGTCTTTCCGCTCCCTGTGGGAACGCTGAGCCGGTAGACTCCGCACGGCCGTTCTGCCGCTTCCCGGCAGCGGCGTGAGATCTCGGCGCGCGCTTTGGCGATGGCTGTTTCCTGCGGAAAAAGTGCTATCTTCCGTTCTGTGCGCTCCAGTAAAGTCTGCCAGGAAAACTCTTTCGTCCGAAAAGGCGGCTCACCGCTTTCAAAGGAAGCCGTATCGCGCCTGTCACCATCGATGACGGCAGAAAGCAGCAGCCGCGCCATCATACCGCAATAAAAATATACCCCCTCTTTGTCTTTATGACGATCCCCGCAGCGTATCCCTTTGATCCAATCATAAAACGGCTGCAGCTGCTCATCTGCCGAATCAAACCGACCTGCAACTTTCTCAAATGACTCAAATTGCTGATAAAACGCCTGCTGCGCCTCATCATATTGGCAAAACTCCGCATCCATCCTCCGCTGAAATCCATTCAGCGCATCTTCATCAAGACAATCAAACAGGCCATGATGCGCGCCTGCGGCATAGGCCAGGATCTCAGACGTGAAGCGGCGGCTGTCATTTCGGCCGTTGGGGATATGAAAATGGGTCAGAAAAAACCGGACTGCCTGATAGGTATGGATCACCGATCCTCGGCGCATGGAGGGGGTCTCAGACATACCGTCTTCCAAATATTCCCTGAACTTCCCTGTCATCTTCCCCATATCATGCAGCAGTCCCGCCAGATAGCCTGCTTTCTCCAGCCCGACCCCTGCAAGATCTTCCGCGGCGAACTTTGCCGTATTCCGGCAATGTTCCTCCACCGTCTGAACGTGGAGCGCGCCGTCGGGATCCCGACGAAAATGCGCCAAATACCTCATCCCGATTCCTCCTTGTCATTTGACCTCATTCTATCACAACAATCAAGCACCCGTATGCCTGTTTTGTAAAATTTTTTTTCATTTCGAAAGATTTTTTTCATGCATTATACTATAACATTTTCAGCCATTTGTAAATACCCCGATAGAAACTTTATTCAAAAAATCCGAACCTCTTGTTTTTCCAAAAGGTCCGGATCATTTTCAGAAGAAACTGTCTACGCAAAAAAAGAGCGCCAAAGGCGCTCAATATTTTTGGTGGAGATAACGAGACTCGAACTCGTGACCTATACGTTGCGAACGTATCGCGCTACCAACTGTGCTATATCCCCGAAGTTGT
>ERZ1090863.1385-NODE-1386-length-10600-cov-10.499194_pt1 | contig 10600 bp, 11 predicted proteins | sample MGYA00478480_ERZ1090863 | MGnify/ENA primary metagenome ERZ1090863 (study PRJEB33644, sample SAMEA5815746) | chicken gut metagenome | biome: Chicken; feature: Gastrointestinal Tract; material: Caecum | place: Ireland | collected 2019-01-01 | study: A study of...
GAGTCTACTATGAGGTATACACCTGATGGAGTTTTATCCGGGGTATCTACTCCTACAAAAGCTACCGATGCTGCTAATAAAGCTTATGTAGATTCTAAAATACACGAAGATATAAGCTGGCAAGATTTTTAATTTATATACTATATCGAATAGATCATAGCCTCACTGGTTATGATCTATTTTTATGATTTATGAATCGTTAATAAACGTAGAAAGGTTGTGGTAGAATGTCTATAATGGCAAAAAGTATACTTATCGGTATGGCAGGATTCGGAGTAGAAATTATTGAAGTAAAACGTAATTACTTGAAATTTTCTGTACCAGAATTCTCAGATCATGTAGACGTACATGGTAATGAAATGGCTGGTAAGCTTCTAATCAAGAGATTGAAGGATAAGAATGTATTTGGACCGGATATGCAACTTGAAGGAGTTATTCGTAAAGGTGAGACTTGGAATAATTCAAAAAAGAAAGAAGCTGAAGCGAAAATGATGAAAACCTTGATGGAGTTAGATTATGAACTTTAAAGACGTGGAGCTTATCCAGAATATTGTAGATCGTAAAGATAGTAAAGAATTTATGGATAAATTGATTGCTTTTTACTGCTTACAATCTGCCGAAAACTGTCAGCATTTAATTGATGCAATTCCAAATATAGTCAACCAGCAGATTAAATTGTATGCTAATCAGATTACAGATTATCGTCAAGCCGCTAATTGGCTAATAGTTGGTAAAAGTATGGATAAGAAGGATAAGCATTCGTATTTCGCTTCTATGGTTCCTATTATGAAAACAATGTATCCAGAAGGCTTAAACACTAATGAATCCCTTGCTAGAATCAAGTATTTTGAAGAATTCATTGAGTTAATGAAAGATCCAAAAGTATTCTCGTTAGATAATAAAGAAGATGTACAATGGGCTAGACAATTTGATTACCTGGATTATTTAGTTCTAATATACACGAAATATGTGAAAGGAGAATAAAAATGTCAGTAGAAATTTGTCCAGTATGTGGAGGTAAAGGATTAGTACCAAACGGATTCTACAATGCAGTAGGAACTTCATCCTACACTACTACAAATACTTCTCCAGAAACTTGTAGGTCATGTAATGGTAAAGGGTATATTGAAACTTATAGTGAGATAGTTCGACATCCACAATTAGAAGAATTAAATGAGAGATTGAAGAAACTAGAAGATTTATCAGATTTGACTTCACTATCCTATGGAGGTTTAAGTTTACAAGTTTCAGAAAGATGTTGTGCTAACTGTAAACATATAGAAGAAGGTATAGTGTATACGTCTAACCCTCCTAAGTTCAAGTGTTTGTTACATCAAACTTGGTTTGAATGCTATAAGGTTAATTCAAAATATTGTGATAACTGGGAAAAGAAGGAGTAAGATAAGTGGAATACGTTATACTTATGATTTTCGCTGCTATATTGGCAGCTCTTTGTATTGTATGGGCTTGGCACCGCTATAGATCCTTGCACTCAAGTAATTCTAAAGTTATATATGATGTAATCAAGTGTGCTACGACTTTGAACAAGGTGGATAAAACATTCATTCAGAACTACCTATGTCAAAGCATAGTAGTGCTACATGATTTATTTCTAAAGTCAGATATGAATGGAGAATTTGATAGAGCAGTTATTCCAAGCTCAAGAGACATGATGGTAGGTATAAAGCGTACTGTTATTGATGAAAACTATCCAAGTATAGAAATACTGGATACATATGTTCGTACTACTGCTAAGCAGCTTAAATATGAAGTAAGTATCGCAGGAAGGTCTGCTATTACTATTGAATGGAGAAGAGCTTCTTTACTGGGCGGTAACTACATAACTACTTCTATTGCTAATATCCCCAGTTTAAAGGTTTTGGAATCGCTATGTTATGAACACCTAGTTAAACCATTTGAGGAGGATGAATAAATTGGTTGTAAAGGATAGTAGTGGTAGAAATGCTTTTGTCGATTGTCATTGTGGGTGTGACTCCGGATTAAGGATTAGAGTGGATAAGGAAGATACTGGAGACTTGTATGTTGTAGTAAGCTATACTTCCTCTGACTTCTATAAAGATCAAGCAACCTGGTTTAGTAGGTTGAAGCTAAAGTTACAGAAAATCTGGGCTATTCTTCGTAACAAAGATTTCCACTATTCCGAAGTTTGTATGACGAAAGAAGAGTTCCAAGATTTCAAGAAAATTATCAATGATATAGAATAATTTCGTTAATGAAATATTAACCTTTTATAAGCGATCTTCCTTTATAATATAATTATAAAGTAGATCGCTATTATAATATACAGGAGGTCGCTATGGCTAACTTATTCAACCTCGAGGATAAAATCAAATTGGAAGCCCAGAAGTACTATTCAGATGGGTCTAACACTGCTACAGATGAAGAGTTTGATGAAATGGTGGAGGAACTTAGGAGACAGAATCCCGATTCTGAGTTACTTAAAACCGGATGGGGGTATGATGTCAATAAGGACACTACCCCCGGGGAGAAGGTTGCCCATAAATATGGTGAGGCAGGTTCTCTGGAAAAAGCAAGAACCTGGAAAGAAATCCCTAACAACATGAAGGGCAAGAGGGTATATGTATCCCTTAAACTGGATGGACTTTCGGTTGTAGCATATTATGAACATGGAAAGCTGGTTAGAGCCCTTACCAGAGGTGATGGTATCATTGGCATTGATATCACGAATAAACTTGGAGGTCGTTGTATCCCTAACCAGATAGATACCGACTTTACAGGCGCAGTGCGCGGCGAAATCATTATGCCATATAATAACTTTGAAAAGTTTAAAACCGCGCATACAGAGGCAAAAAACCCGAGGAATTCGACAGTTGGGCTGATTGGTGCAAAAGAAATATCTGAAGATCTTAATTACTTAAGAGTATACATGTATACCATGTTTGCTTCAGAATCCGAATATCCTGAGAGCATGACAGATGTGGTTCAATGGGTTGAAGAATATTTCGATTATACCGCTCCATACATTGTAGCAGAAATTGAAGAAGATTCCTATTATTCTACATTGGAAGAGATTCATGAAAGATGGGAAGAACTTACTAATCTTCCAAATGATGGACTGGTATTGACAGTCGGTACCAACCATGACGAACTTAGTGGATATATTTCTTATGATGCCATCGCTTTTAAATTCCCAGCAGAGGACAAAATCACAGAAGTAGAAGATGTACTTTGGGAGATGTCCAAAACCGGATACTATGTACCTCGGGTAAAAGTTAGACCGGTTGACCTGTCTGGTGCAACTGTAACTTATGCCACTGCTTTCAATGCAAAATATATTCAGGATAACCAGATTGGCAAAGGTACTAAAATTCGTCTTACCAGGTCTGGAGAAGTTATCCCTTATATTAAAGAAGTTCTAGAAGCAACTGGGGCAGACCTTCCGGATACCTGTCCGGAATGTGGTGAAAGATTATACTGGAATGGAGTACATCTTACCTGCATCAATATAAATTGTCCTAATATGATTCGTCAGGACCTTTTAGCCTGGATCAACCATGTAGCACCACTTGATGATTTTGGAGACACGTTAAGACTCAAGTATATCTACGACCTCTACGGTAAGGGGGGAGTCGTATCGGTTGAAAATGTGATGGATACTTTGGAATTTGGTTCTAGATACCAGCAGGGTGGGGTGCAAGATAATCTATTTGTGAAAATGATTGAATTGCTCCATGCTAGAAAAGTTCCGGCTAACGAAGCTATCATGGCATTGAATATCCCGAGGTTTGGGGATAAGACTTCTGCTAAATTAGCACAGCAACCAAAAGTACTGGAGCGTATCATGAAAGAGGCTATGACAACCTGCGATCCAGTAAACCTGCTAGACCTTAATGGCTATATTGGAGATGCTAATGCTGATGCTATCCGTGATAATCTTTGGAAGTTTGCACGCCTTCGGTATATTTGGAATCGTGTTGAATTTAAGAATGCCCCAGAAGCAAAAGGCAAAGTCGCGATCACCGGTAAGTTATCTGTGCAGCGTAAGGTGTTTGAAAAGGAACTTGCGGAAGCAGGTTGGACCTGTGGGGATATCTCTAAAGAAACTAGATTTCTTATCACAGACAATCCTAATTCCAGCAGCTCTAAAAATCAGAAAGCAGATAAATTTGGTATCCAAAAGATTACGGAATCAGAATTCAGAGAAAAATACATGTGATTTCGTTTATAGATATACTTTAATTAGGAGGGACTAATATTGAAACTAGTGCAATCAAATGCAGAACTAATCCAAGAAACCAACCCTTACAAGTTGGTAGAATTAGTAGGTAGAACCTGCTACAGGTCCGAGGATAAAATCACAGACGATAGTTACGTCAAATTCGTACATAATCTCATTGCCAGAAAGCACTATGCTATGTTAGAACATGGGAGGGTAACTTTCGTTGTACGGGATTTGGATCCATACCTACTAGTAGGTGTACCAGGCATACATATCGCTAGAGACAGTGGTTATATGGATTGTAAGGCGTATGTAATGTCTGTATCCCTATCCCATCTATATAATGAAAAATGGAGTTGGTTGAAACCATGGTTTAATGCAATGAGAAAGATTGCAGAGAATGTATATGTATATGGAAATAGTAGTTCTTATAGTTTTAGGAGTGTGACTCTAATCCCGTGTAACGATTCAGAATGTTATGTGGATGAAGCAGTACTATTTGCACCAGATGAATTTAAATATAAAACTATTAAATTTACTTGCGATAGAGGAGTATCGCATGAATTAGTACGTCATAGATGTGCTGCTGCCCAATCCTCAACCAGATATTGCAACTACTCTAAAGATAAGTTTGGTTCCGAGATTACCTTCGTTGAACCATCAGATTATGAATTCTGGTCAGATGAGGACAAGCAACACTTCGAGAAATTTCTTAAGTGCTGTGAAAATGAATACATGTATATGGTTAAAGAAAGAGCCTTTACTCCTCAGCAAGCGAGAGCGGTACTTCCAAACTGTTTACAGACAGAAGTAATTCTAACCATGGACTTAGACCAATGGGAACATTTCTTCAATCTTAGATTACTTGGAGAGACTGGAGCACCACATCCAGATATGAAGAGGGTTGCCAAACTAGCATACCAATATTTTAGAGAGGAGTTTGAAAATTAACTCAATGTAGGAGTACAAGCCCTGCTGCCAATCGGTGGCGGGGCTATTTGTTTGATATTGCGCGATCACCTTTTATTTCCTTGAAAGTGAACCAATAGTATTTCAGGGTTGTGATGTCCGTTGTGCAACAATATTTATCTAGAAATCCCCGGAAGTACAGAATGCTTAAGACCAGGTGACAAAGTTAAACTAGGCAGATTTGATACCCAGCAATGGGTAGTGAATTATGGCTGGTTTGATTTTGCTGGTAATAGAGCATTCTGTGGTTGGTTTTTGACGAATTTTGATAACGGGGAAGTTAAACCATTATTAAAAATTGACTTAGAAGATATTTATCAGCTAGAATGAGAGGTGGTGACTAACGAATGGATTATATTCTTTCTCCAGATACTGGGCAAAAGATCTACTCTGGAGCGGTAGTGATGCTGAAGAGGTTCCCTGGTACTAAATGGACAGTAAACAATGACTGGTACACTTTCAATGGGCAGCAGTACCAAGGATGGTATTTTTCCTCTATTCCAGCTAAAACCATTTTACCAGTAACAGAAAGCGATCTTGTCGGTATAGTGGTGGTAAGTTCCGGGGTATGCCCATCTCCATGCCCTCCACCACCTTGCCCAGGTCCTGGACCTCATCCCCCGGATACTCCATTCACTCCGGAAATGGCCTGGGAGTTAAATCGGGTAGCTTTAACGGTGGATACCATAGCGGAAAGAAATACCTTAAACAGAAGGCTTCTTCCTAATGGTAAAATCGTCAAAGTTAATAATGACGGCACTGGAAAACCTGCTTATTATTCTTGGAATCAGATCACTATGAATTGGGATACCGAAACCTTTGGTATTGATACCTCTAAACTGGTGAATAGACAGGAATTCCAGATCGTCAACGCTGATCTACAGTCGTTTAAAAAGAATGTAGATGCTAGTAATGGGTACATTGTACAAAGATTGGATTCTATAGACGAAAATGTTACAAACATCAATCAAGATATTGATAATATGGAGCAGCAAATTTCTGGTATTGAAGCTAATGGTGTACAATGGATCGAATTAAAATAAAGAAAGAGGTGTATTAGAGTATGGCTAAAGTATTATTTAGTAGAGGGCTATCTACTGTTTATACTGGTTTGCCAGAAAAACAAGCAGATACCATTTACTTTCTAACCGATACCCAGCAGATTTATCTGGGCGAACAGCTGATCGCTGATACTACAAAACTTAACGTACAGTTTGTCGAGGCAGTTCCAGAGTTTGATACTGCTAAGGAAGACGTCCTATATGTGGTACCTGGCGCAGATGGCGGAATCTATATCAAAGGCGATTCTACTATGGACCAGGTCGGCGGTGGCGAAGCAGAATCTGTTAAAGATGGAGTTTTAGACCTTGGTAATTTCCAAGAAGGTGTAGTTTCTACAGAGATTGGTGAGTCTCCAACTGATACCACTATTCCTACTTCGCAAGCAGTTAAAGAATATGTTGATACCATTACTCAAACTCTTAATACCACTATTGATGGGCTGGTTAAAAATATCACTGTTCAGACCCCATCAACTCAAGGAACTCCTGGCACTGTATTAAGAATCACAAAAGAAGATGACACTTACCAAGATATCACAATCGCTGATATTTTTCTATCTGCTGCTTCTTATGAAAGCGAAACGCATATCTTAACTTTAACTCTTAATGATGAAGAGCAATCAACCGTCACAGTAGACCTATCTACTCTCATTGGTAACTCCCTATCCGATGTAGTGGTTGGAGAGGATGAAACTTTCACAGTTGAACTTGGTGAGGGTGGTACCTTAGGTGGTTATAAAACTGGCGATTCCATTTCTGCCGATACTTCTATTGAGACTATCATTAAGAAACTTTTGATGAAGCAGGTTCCGCCAACCTACACCCAGCCTTCTATCTCTATTACAAACAATGGAGGTAGCGCTTCTGGTAACTATGAAATTGGTACTGAGGTTACTCCTAATATCAGAGCTACTTTCACTCAGAACGATGCTGGTGCTTTAACTAATATTCAATTCAAGAAAGGCGGATCTAATGTAGGTGAACCACAAGCTTCTTCTCCAGCAACGTACACTGAAGCAGCGTTCACTTTAGAGGCCGCCACATCTTTCTCCGCTACTGCAACTTATGCAGAAGGTGCTATCAAGGACGATAACTTGGGTGAGCCATACGAAGAAGGTCATATTGCTGCTGGTAGCAAAACCTCCGGTAATTTCACATTTACCCCATATCGTCAAGGTTACTTTGTAGGTTCCACAAAAAATACAGATACTATTGACTCTGCTGTCATTAGAGGACTTGCTACCAAAAAGAATGGTGCCTATTCTAGTGGTACTGTCAAATTTACTGTTCCGGTTGGGGCACAGAGAGTTATTATTGCTTGCCCCGGTACAAATAGCGGTGTAACTAAAGTAATCAATGAGTCAGCACTTAATGCAGATGTTACAAATACCTTTACAAAATCTCAAGTGGATGTAGAAGGTGCAAGCGGATATACTGCTATTTCTTACAACGTGTGGACATTTGTACCTGATGTACCTTATGGTCAGGAAGCAGTCCTCGCATTTACGTTAGGTTAAGAAAGGGGTGTTATAAATGGCTGTTATCAAGAAAGATAATTCTTTTATGGAGTTCCCACTTCAAATTAGCAGACAGTATGGTGCTCCTATTGATAAATTCTCAGTATTCTACGATAAACCCTCTGCCGATACTTATGCTAGTTCCAATCCGTTAGCATATGTAGGTCAAATCATCGTAGTAGTAGATGAAGTCGGTAATAATGCTACGCCTTATGTTATTTCCAACACTGCTGGAGATCTAGTAGAAATTGGAGGCAGTGGAGGTGCTAGTTTAGTTGTAAGTACCTTCGAAGATCTAACTGGCGAAGGTATTGCCAACGACCTCGAAGTAGGTCAAACCGCTTTCGTCACAGATGAAGGTAAAAGTTATATTCTAACTGAAGTAGGGGAAACTCCTCCTTCCACTTATGTATGGGTGGAAATGACTAATTCCGATGTCGTATGGCAAGGTACAGAAGACCCTGTTACTTTCTATGCCTTGACACAACAGGCTTATGATTTAATCGAAACACCTACAGAAACTACTGTATACTTTACTACCGATACCGGTCGAATCTATAGAGGTAGCGTAGATGTAACTGGACACGTCATTGTGGGTACCTCTATTCCAGAAGTAGCCCAGGCGGTACAAGGTAAGCTATATATCAATAGCAATACCCTAGAAGCTAAAGTAACAGTTGACGGTACTAACTGGGTAAACTTATCTCCTGGTTATATTACTACCGGTAGCGAATGGTCTCAAGCAGATAATGATGCAAAACTAGCTACCATTGCTGTTATTAAAGCTACAATCCAGGATGCTTTAGCAACCATTAATCTTTCTACTAAGATCGATAAAGTTTCTGGAGCTACTGCTAACAATCTACCGGTACTTACTGCTGAAGGTGGATTGTCTGACTCTGGTAAAGCTATCGGTGGAGACACCCTTGCTGGTAGTCCTAATGCGAATACATTAGCTACTGAAGTAGCAGTACAAACCGCAATTACGGCAGGTACTACTAATAAGGTAGATAAAGTAGTTGGTACAGTTGGTAATGCCATGGAGTTCGGAGAAAATGGCGCTATTGTAGATTCTGGCATGACCTTTGGTGGTGCTACATTGAATGCAAGTCCTAATGCTACCACTTTAGCTACTGAAGCAGCGGTAGAGGATGCTATCTCTTGGAAAGAATTAGTTTCCGAATAATTTTAGATAGTATAGAGGAGGGATAACCTCATCTCTCCTCTATATTAAAATATATGAATATCACTATAAGGAGTTGATAATATTATGCCAACTGTAGATGAGAAAATTCTATTTAAAGCTGGTCTACAAAGTGCGTTTGATGGTATTGACAGTAAAGACGTAAATACTATTTACTTTGTAACTGATACCCAGAGATTATTCGTCGGTGAAACTGAGTATTCTCGCCCGGTACAGCATGGTGCTGAGGTTCCTTCTACTTATGCTCCTGCTAACTCCCTATTCGTTAAAGAAACTGGTATAGCTAGAGAGTTATACTATAGCAAAGATGGAACTTCTTGGGATCTAGTTTGCCAGCTTCCTGCTGAGATTAAGGGTGGAGTATTTGGTGATAATACTACGACCAATCTTGGATTTGAAGGTACTTTCAAGGTCCCGAAGGTAACCGTTGACGATCGTGGTAATGTTACTGCTATTCAAGATGTCACATTGACACTTCCAGCTGCTCCCGAAGATGCTGCTATCCAGGTAACTGCGCAAGGTTCTGGTCCAATCGTTGGTTCTGTTACTAAGGGTTCTGGTACTACTGAGATTGTGGTACAGAATAAGTCTTTGGCAGACCTTGATATTGCTACCGAAACAGATCTAACTGCTGCAGAAGGTAGAATTTCTACTCTAGAAACTGGTAAGCAAGATAAACTTGAATTCCAGACCGCTTATAATGTACAATCTAATAAAGCTGCTACCATGGCAGATGTCAACAATGCAGTAGCTGGACTATCTGGTGCTATGCACTATATTGGTGAATCTACTACAGACCCGTCAACTGGTACTGCTACAGTTGCAGGTCATGAAGATTGGGCAGCTGGTGACGTAGTAACTTATAACGCTAAGGAATACGTCTATGACGGTGAAAACTGGCGTGAATTAGGCGATGAAGCTTCCTTCGCTGTTAAAGGTTCCATCAAGAATGCAGACATCGCCTCTGATGCAGACATTGCTCAGTCTAAGATTGAAGATACTACCGGCTGGATTTCCGATGGTCTTAATGGCAAGGTAGATAAAACTACTACTGTTAATGGTCAAGCTCTATCCGGTAATGTTCAGATTGACAGAGTGAATGCAGCAGGTACTGCCGATAAAGTAGCTCATAAGTTAACTATCAATGGTACTGCATTCGATGGTTCTGCAGATCAGCAAGTTACCATTCCAACTGAGTATGCATTAGAAGATCTAACAGACGTTACTGTTGAAGATCCAGCTGCTGGTCAGGCTCTTGTCCATGACGGTACTGACTGGAAGAACAGAGCTTTAACTAAAGCAGATGTGGGCCTTGGCAATGTAGATAACACCGCAGATGCTAATAAAGTGGTTGCATCTGCTGGTAAATTAACAACTGCTAGAAATATCACCTTAGCCGGGGATGCCACAGGTACTGCTGCTTTCGATGGTTCTGCTAATGCTTCTATTACAGTAACAGTATCTCATGCAGCTGCTGCAGATACAGCTACTAGTGCAACAACTGCTGAGTCTGCTACTAAAGCTACTCAGGATGCAGCGGGTAATGTAATTTCTGATACCTACGCTACTAAGGAAGAAGTTGAAGCAGCCGCTCTAGTATGGGGCTCTTTCTAAGTCATAACCATTTAATATAACCTCTATAGAAGCC
>ERZ1090863.1386-NODE-1387-length-10600-cov-3.991086_pt1 | contig 10600 bp, 6 predicted proteins | sample MGYA00478480_ERZ1090863 | MGnify/ENA primary metagenome ERZ1090863 (study PRJEB33644, sample SAMEA5815746) | chicken gut metagenome | biome: Chicken; feature: Gastrointestinal Tract; material: Caecum | place: Ireland | collected 2019-01-01 | study: A study of the...
GGTCAATAAACAGTAAAATACAGCCAAAATCAGAAAATTAGACCAATATTACCTGTAATGTAACAGCAGCAAAAATTATTTACCAAATTTTACTATTCCACAAAACATATCCATGTTATTTTTCTCTCAATCCTGACAGTATATTAAACAAAAATAGAAATACAAAAACAATATATATTCAATAGCTATTACAAACTAAAGACACCCCATATAGATATATCTGGGTGTAGCCCCAACAACAAAAGGGTGTAGCCTCACCATATAGATAGCTACACCCTTTTTATCGAACAACAGATTCTCCGGATTCATCCATCCGTTTTACGCCTATATCGATTTCTACCCCCCGGTTTATTCGACCAATTCCGCAGCAATATATTCCTTGTTGATCCGCATGCGGTCTATACCATCCACTTTTTCAAAATAGACCTTACCGATGTACATGCCCCGTGGATGAATATGCTCTTTATCTTTATGCGCATGATAAACAATGCGAAGTCTGCCCTTTTTATCCTTGAACATGGCACTATGCCCCACTCCCTGCAAATTCCCCGGTTTCTGCAAAATCGGATTTTCCTGGTATTTGGTCCATTCCCCCATGATATCCGTAGCGGTGGCACATCCGATCCCATAGAATGGGCTCTCAAAGCTGTTACCGGAATAAGTCATGTAATACAATCCGTTATGTTTAAGCACATAAGATCCTTCATTCACACGCGGCCACACTTCTTCCCATGCCTGCGAAACATGAATGCAAGGACGCATCGTCTCCGTTTTAATCGTCATATAATCGTCCTCCAATTCCGCTACCCATACGTTATTGCCATCATTGAAGCGAACGAAGAAAAGATAAGGTTTTCCATCTTCATCGATAAACAGGGAGCTATCGATCATCTTCTCGCCAGCAACCATCGGTTTCTTCTCGTTCTGCCTGAACGGACCTAACGGAGAATCGGCTATGGCCACACAGATGTGTTCGTCTGCCGTATAATACATATAAAACTTCCCGTCGATCTCGTAAATCTCCGGTGCCCAGAAGCGGCTATCCGCCCAAACAGCATCTTTATGAAGGGCCCGCCCGTGCAGTTTCCACTTCCTGAGATCTTTTGATGTATACACTTCAATACCGTCGGCCGCATGCGTTCCGTAAGCATAATAAGTTCCATCGTGCAATAGAATAAAAGGATCGCCCAACGGAACCGACTTTGTCACGGTTTTTGTTTTTGACCTGTTTTTTGCTCCGGCAACTCCTGTATAAGAGCAAAACACAATCAGCAGCCCCAGCAGCCATACTCCGGTACTAATCTTTTTCTTTCCCATAATATAATCTTTTTTCAATATAATACAATCATTATTTCATCCGGTCTTTAGTAAACTGAAACCAATCCAGTTTCAATAGGTTCTCGGTACCGGTCTTACCTTTGAACAGCAGATACAATTTCTCCTGCCGCCCTCTCGCAATCCGTTCAAGAGACGTTGACTTGATTTCCCAGGATTGGTCGCCACCCGTATTGCCCACTTCGAGCACTCCGATAGGTTTTCCCTTCAAGGAACCCAGATAAACCTCTATCTTCCCGCCTTCGGTACCTGAAGCAACTTTAGCTGTAAACGTGCCTGCCCCTTTGCCTAAATCTACATTCCGGTAGAGCAAATAATCGTTATTATCGATCTGCCCCATGATAAATCCGTTCTCGGCCGCATTCTTTTCAAGAGCTATCCCATATAGGTTATGGAAGCTTTCCGCCTTAAAAATACGGTTCAGGTCATCCGACCGATCTTCTCCAAAAACTTTCAATTCAAAAATACTTAATGCATTTTCGGCATTCTTCTTGTCCAGCCCGTCTGCTCTCAGGGGGATGTCAACCCCTTCCAGAATGGTCAGACGGATAAACCTTGCTTTCACCGGAGAATTGCCCGGCTTCGTATCCGTCACCGGAGATTGTCCGACACCGTCCGTACTCCGGTCTGCAAACACTTTCCACAAATGACTGCCGGAGGCTGCATCCAGACTGCCGGCTTCTTTCTGTGACAAATATTCGAGTTTATACTTGTAAGTACGGCTTGTAAACTCAAAAATTGTCTCTATCTCATCCACTTTACACTCGCTGCCCAAATCTACAATCAGCCAAGGCTTATGTGCACCGACTCCGGGATCCCAATGGGTCCCGTAATTCTCGTCTACGGCAAAGTTACCGGCATAACAGAATGAAATGCCGTGTGTACGATAGCGGGGAGCAAATTCCGAATCATCATACACCCTCGCCGAAGAGGTCAAGGTCTGCTTTCCTAAAGCAAGATTCGTACGATGATCGCCCGGAACATCGGGAGCAACCGTTACCCCCTTGTGGGTTGGAGTAATGGGACGGATACTTCCATCCTCATTAAAGAAAACTTCGTCGATACAAGTCTGCCGTTTACTGTCTACAAAAGGATAATGTTGCCGATGATAAGCAATAAACGTACGCCCTCCGTAACAGAACATCGAATGATGTCCGGGACCCAAAATCCGATTGGCATCATCACGTTGCAATACAGGAACAGTCATAGACCGGTTGATCTCCCGGTAAGGCCCCGTGATCTTATCGGCTACGGCATATCGGACATTATAATTCTCACTACCGTTAAACGACCACATCAGGTAGTATAAATTATTTCTCTTAAAAATAAACGAAGCTTCAAAAGCATTTTTTATCTCTTCTATCTGCGTATAGTGGTAAGTGCCGATAAATGGATTGGAATCGCTTTTGGCGAATACCGGATCACTGTTGTCAATATAGATCTTTCCGGCCTCATCGAACTTCAACTTCATAATCTTAAAGTGCCAGGAGTCAGTTACAATATACATCGTCCGGTCATCATCCATAAAAAACTGTCCGTCATATCCCTTGAAAAGCATCTTACCGGGAGCTGCCCCATTGGCATCTTCCCACGGCCCCAAGAGGTCGTCCGCCATACCGACAAAGGTATTCGAAGCAATGCTATACATCAGATAATACTTCTTTGTATCCGGATTGTATTCGATACTGGGAGCCCATACACACAAGGTCCCGGCATAGTCCGTCCATGATTTTGGGAAGGCGATCACTTCATTCTTCCATTCCTTACAGTCCTTGGAGTACCACATCTGGGCTGGATACACATTTTCACCACCCGCTCCGTCATTGGTTCCGAAAGCATAAAAAGTCTTGGTCCGGTCATCATAATAGAAAGATGCGTCTGCCAGATAAGCAGGCACAGTCGGATTTCCCGTCTGCATCGAAAAGACATTCACATCTTCCGGTTCAGTCCCTATATCCTTGACGGTCAAAACAAAGTCTTTAGTCAAAGCCACGTCTCCCTTCCGGACCGTTGCTGTCAGGGTTGCCTTCTTGTTTCCGGTTCCCGCATCGGGGCGGTAAAGCTTTCCACTGTCACTGATGTACTGCCCCTGAGCCGAGCTCCACGAGATGGTAGTACCGCTCTTACCGGACGAAGGCAACACAAGGTCGGTGGTTACCGCCGACAAATCGCCCAACGAAAGTCCGTCCCTGTCTTCCTGCACCAACCGCCCGTCCGCTACCGATGCAAGTTCGTATACCTGCCGGTCTGTCAAGGCATAGTCATACAACCTGAAATCATCAATCCCGCCATTCAGATATGGATCGGGCCAGGTCGGCCGGCCAATGTAATTATCGGTCGTATTACCTAACAATGAAGGATTCACGGTGAAGTCCGTCTTTATTTCAGCTTTCACTCCGTCTACATAAAGAGTGCCGACACTCCCTTTCAGAGTGAAAGCAAGATGATGCCAGGCGTTAGCCGACAGTTTACCTTTCTGACGGGTATATGCAATGCGTTCTTCCTTGTCGGTATGATTTCCACTCTCCTGTGTCTTCGTCATAACCAGAGAAACGCCGTTCTCTTCATTCCCTCTTTGGGTTGTCAAAATCAGGTAACGGTCTGTTCCGCAAGCAAACGTGCACACCGTTTGGTTGTCAGACTGTTCATTCAGATAGACCCAGACAGACAAAGTGAAATCTTTCACATGTGCCAGGACTCCGTCCGGTAACTTGAAGTGTCCTTTGTTACTGAGTCTTGCCGCTCCCTGCTGCAGACCCGGCCCCCACTCCACCGTACCTCCGTTGATCCGGGCATCATATTTTGAGCCTCCTCTTCCACTGTTACGGGCTGTCTCTCCTCCCTGTTCATCGAAGTTGAATTGAAGGAAAGGAACTTGCTGCACCTGTCTTTCCGCCTGTTGTATCTGCTGCCCATACACAGGAACAGATAACAGGGTAAACGCCCCCAACAGGATCAATCCCGGAGAACAGGAAAAAGGGGATTTCCTTAAAGAATTTATAAACATAAGCCAATATCTGTTTTAAATATCACCAATATACCTATATGACACATTATTATCCAAGCGAAGCTTTACGCCTTGACAACGGCACCACCTGAAACCAGGTAAGCGAACGCCACAGCCACTCCATGGGACCATAGTAGAATCTCTTAATCCACCAATTGCTATAAGCAATCTGGATGACACAGAAAGCCGCTCCCAGCAAAAAGCTCTGCAAATAGTTGAACTCGACAGCAAAGTTCCCGCCAAAACCATAGAATAGGGAAACTCCGACTATCGACTGCGCCATATAGTTCGTCACACTCATTCGTCCCACCGGAGCAATACGGTCGAGCACTTTCTGCCCCTTATACCGATAATACAGCAAAGTGAAACCGCAGAAATAAACCATCATCTGTCCCAGATTGCCATACGTCTTGAAAAGAGTCTGTCCTACCCGCAACGCAAACCCGTCCACTCCCCATACCGGAAGCAGGAAGGCAACAGCATAAAATACTGCCCAGAAAGCCAGACAATAAGGTAAAAACAGACGACTGTACTTCACCATCTTTTCCTCACTTTTGTGAATACCCTGACGCCCGATCAGCATTCCGGCAATAAACAGTCCCAATAACTGGAGGTAACGGAAATTATTGAATACCCACAGGCATTTGGCCGACTGTCCGTCGAACGTATTGAAACTCAGTACATCCATCAGTGATCCATTGATAAAGACATCGGCCGCCCTTTCAAAAAGCCGGTCCATATAGGCTGCCGCAGCAGTCGGTTCGTTAGCCACATTGTCGCTGAGCAGAGATACAAAACTAATGACTGCCGGTATCTGCAGAAACAGCAAAACGCATAGCACCAGCAACCATCTGGTGGGAACTTTATAAAGAGGAATCAAGAAGACTCCTAATACGGCATAGACCATAAAAAACTCTCCCATATAGACCAATCCGTTGATATAGCCAAACAGGAACAATAAGGCAAGCCTCCAGAGGAAGCGTCCCCGGAAATCGACTCCTTTAGCTGCTTGAGACTCCATCTGCATGAAAAAGCTCAAACCGAACAAAAGGGAAAACATAGCGTATGATTTCCCGGAAAACAAAAAATAGAGTGAATCGTATACTGCCGTATCTATTGCCTGCCAGAAAGGAGACTCCACAACCGGAGCTAAAGTCAGGTCGAAACGCTCCATGCAATGCAAGAGCATGATGCCAATCAGTGCGAACCCCCGCAAGGCATCGATCGAATTAATACGCTTTTTAGGTGTGATCGTTTGTGTATGTGTCATGATATGAATTAAAAACAGGATATAAAAAGAGGCATAAGGATATAGAAGCAGATCTGCCAGACCCTATATTCCTTATGCCAATACAACTAAAAAAACGCTTGTGTTATTTTCCGTTATCTACCGAGAATTTGAAGATACAATGACTATTGTAGGTTTCACCCGGACGCAATACAGCCGAAGGCCATTCAGGTTTGTTCGGAGTATCGGGATACTTTTGAGTCTCCAGACAGACAGAAGCACGTTGATTGTAAGTAATACCTTTCTTTCCGGTCAGCGAACCGTCAAGGAAGTTTCCTGCATATACCTGAATACCGGGTTCGTCAGTGTATACATCGAGTACGATACCGGTTTTGGGTGATTCAAGAGTAGCGGCCTTACGGGTAATATCGCCTTTGGCATTCAACACCCAGTTATGGTCGTAACCATTACCGTTCTTCAACTGCACGAAATCGAAATCATTAATGCGTTTTCCAACCGGAGTCGGTGTGCGGAAGTCCATCGGAGTACCTTCCACTGTTACAATCTCGCCACTGGTCATAAAGGTACTGTCCACGGGAGTATAAGCATCGGCGTCGATAGTCAGCAGATGATCGGCATTGCTGCCTGCATCTCCGTCCAGATTGAAATAAGAGTGGTTGGTCATATTGACAATGGTCGGTTTATCCGTTTCTGCCTCATACTTGATATCGATGGCATTATCATCTGTCAGCTTCATAATAACCTTACAGGTGATATTACCGGGGAAACCTTCCTCGCCGTCTTTTGAAAGATAAGTCAACTCAAGTTCCTGCGGTCCCACCTGCTTGGCATCGTATACCTGATATTGGAATCCTTTCGGACCACCGTGCAGGCAATGTCCGTAGTTATTGCGCGGCAACTGGTATTCAACTCCATCTAAAGTAAATTTTCCCTGATTGATGCGATTGGCATAACGACCGATGCTGGCACCGAAGTCCGAAGGCTTGCTGATGTAATCCTGAATAGAGTCGAAGCCCAACACTACATCACGCATCACCCCTTCTTTATCGGGAACCATTACCGAAACAATACGTCCTCCAAAATTAGTGACGCAAACCTCCATGTTGTTCTGATTACGGAGTACATACAAATCGGTTTTCTTTCCGCCCACCTCAGTCTGGAAATTGCTCTTTACCAAACCGGAATCCGTAGTAGCCTTTTCTGTCTCTGCACAACCGGCTACAAAGAGGGCACCCAGTGCCCACATAGCTAATTTTCTCATTATTAAACTGTTTTGAGTTTTATTCACCACAGAGCGACACGGAGTCCCACTGAGTTTTTAGACAGATGAACAAAAGGACAAACTATTCTTTATTTGTTCATCTGTTCTTTTGTCTGAAAACAAATAGAGCGCAGCCAATCAATCTCTGTGGGACTCTGTGCTACTCTGTGGTGAATCTCATTCATTTCTGTTTCGTTATATTCTTACTGTATACTATTCAGCATATCCACTTTACCTTCATTCACCAGTTTCAGGATCAACTCACCGAACAAAGTATTCTGCCATGCAAACCAGGCACGGGTAAATTTCTCAGGATTGTCTTTATGGAAAGACTCGTGCATGAAGCCTGTACCTGCATCCGTATTCATCAGCATCTCGATGCACGACTTGATCTCCGCATCATCCTTGCTGGTGAAAGCTTTCATCATGATACTCATGGGCCATACCATATCGTATCCGATGTGTGGTCCGCCAATGCCCTCGCCTGCCTTACCTTTGAAGAAGTAAGGATTGTCGAGGCTCCATACAAAACGGCGGGTATTCTGATAAATCGGATCATCAATCGACACATCACCCAGATAAGGCATTGCCAGCAGGCTCGGAACGTTGGCATCGTCCATCAGCATGTGGTTACCAAAACCGTCCACCTCGAAAGCATAAATCTTTCCGTATTTGGGATGATTGTAAACGGCATATTTCTTCAGGGCTGTTTCCACCTCGTTTGCCAAAGCCTTGCATTCATTGGCCAAAGCCGTCTTTTTATTCACGGTTGTTAGTATCTCGGCTGCCTTGCGGAGTGAAGATACGGCAAAGAAGTTGGACGGAACCAGATACTGCAATGTCGTGGCATCGTCCGAAGGACGGAAAGTGGAAACAATCAGTCCGACAGGTTTCACCGGATTACCCAGTCCGTCGTTGGTCACTGTATCGAGAGCACGCTCTGTCTTACGTTGGAACTTATACGGACCCACACCGTCTTTGCGCTGTTGTTCCTTAAAAGTACGCAATATGTTGGTGATTGCCTGTATCCATTCTTCATCGAAGATACTGGCATCCCCTGTTGTCTTCCAGTACTGATAAGCCAGGCGCAACGGATAGCAAAGCGAGTCGATCTCCCATTTGCGTTCATGCAACTCAGGTTTCATATCCGTCAGGTCGCTCATCCATTCACCCCCTTTAGGACCATCATTGAACGCATTGGCATACGGATCGATATTGATACATTTAAACTGGCGGTTGATAACTCCGGCAAGCATCGTTTTCAGTTCCGGATCGGAATTGGCCAGTTGTTCATAAGGCCATACCTGGGCCCCCGAGTCACGGAGCCACATGGCATGAATATCTCCTGTATATACAAAAGTATCGGGTTTGCCGTCTTTGCCTTTGCGGAAGTGTACGGTGGTATCCAGTGTATTGGGGAAACAATTGGTAAACATCCAGGCCAGCTTTGAGTTACGCAACAGTTTCTGTACACGTATGATTTCGTTTTCTACAGCCTGCGAACGGAACAGACGCTTAGCGGGTTCCGGACGGTTGTCTTTCTGAATAGCATCTGCCACACAAGTATAATGCGACAACATACCTTCAGCCTTCAGTGCTGAAGGCGCACAGAGCAGTGCCGCAGTAACGACACATGCTCCGATCATTTTCTTTGAATTTTTTCCTGGCATAATCTTGATTGGTTTTTATTAAGTAATCTGTTTCTGTCCAGCCTCAACGTACCTCTTTAGAGAACGAATACGGGAAATCCGACTCGCGTACTCCACGCTGTTTGTTCGGAGTAGACGACATTTTCATCGTAATCTTCGCTCCGTTCATCAGTTCTTTATGTGTCAGGTAGTTGCGAGTCAATGTTTTACCGTTTACGGTCATTGACGCAATGTAACGGTTTTCATCGCTATTGCCCGGTGCGCTGATCTGCACGGTCTTGCCATTCTCCAGATGCAGCTTCATCTGTTTGAAGTACGGCGTACCCATCACGTACTGATCCGTTCCGGGGCAAACGGGATAGAATCCCATAGCAGAAAATACATACCATGCCGAAGTCTGTCCGTTATCTTCGTCACCGCAATAACCGTCGGCATTGGGTGTATAGAGTTTATCCATCACTTCACGAATCCAATGCTGTGCTTTCCACGGTTGTCCCGAGTAATTGTACAGATACAGCATGTGCTGGATGGGTTGGTTACCGTGTGCATACTGTCCCATATTCATAATCTGCATTTCACGGATTTCGTGAATCACACCGCCGTAATAGCTGTCATCAAATACAGGAGGCAGGATAAAGACAGAATCCATCATCTGATTGAACCCTTGCTGTCCGCCCATCAGGTCGATCAGTCCCTGAGGATCATGGAATACAGACCAGGTATAGTGCCAACTGTTTCCTTCGGTGAAGGCATCGCCCCACTTCAGCGGATTGAACGGTGACTGAAATTGTCCGTCCTTATTCTTGCCACGCATCAGCTTATGCTCTTTATCGTACAGGTTCTTGTAGTTCATGGCACGCTGTGCATAAACGGCTATCTCCTCTTCGGGCTTGTTCAAGGCTTTACCCAACTGATAGATGCACCAGTCATCATAAGCATATTCCAGCGTACGGGCGGCATTTTCATTGATGCCTACATTATAAGGTACGTAGCCCAGTTGATTGTAATATTCATAACCGAGACGTCCGGTAGACGAAACCTGCGGATGAACAGCATTTGCACCGTGTTTCACAGCTTCCCAAAGAGTTTCTATATCGTAACCTTTCAATCCTTTCAGATAGGCATCAGCCACTACTGAAGCGGAATTGTTACCTACCATACAGCCCCTGTGCCCGGGACTTGCCCATTCGGGAAGGAATCCGCTTTCCTTGTAAGTATTTGCCAGTCCCTCCTGCATCTTTTCGTTCATCGAAGGATACATCAGGTTGAGGAACGGGAACAGGCAGCGGAATGTATCCCAGAAACCGGTATCGGTAAACATATATCCCGGCAGCACTTTACCGTTGTAGGGACTGTAATGTACCGGTTTCCCTTTGGCATCCAGTTCGTAGAAGCTTCTCGGGAAAAGTACCGAACGATAAAGGCAAGAGTAGAATGTACGGAGATGATCGGTATTATCGTCTTCCACCTCAATACGTCCCAGAACCTTGTTCCATTCCTGGCGTCCTTTGGCTGCAACAGCTTCCAGATTGTCTTTACCCAGCTCTTTCAAGTTCTGTTCTGCTTGCTCGGGGCTGATAAAAGAAGAAGCCACTCGTACGTTGACCGTCTCTCCGCGACGTGTAGAGAACCCGATGATACCACCTGCATGTTTATCTTTCGATTCCAGCTCACCCGGACGGATGTTGCCGTTGGTAACTGCTGCGGTAAAAGTGAACGGCTTATCGAACACCAGTACAAAATAATTCTTAAAGTTCTCCGGCACTCCTCCACTGTTCTTGGTTGTGTAGCCGATGATCTTGTTCTCTTCCGGAATCACTTTCACATACGAACCGTTGTCGAAAGCATCTACCACTACATAAGAGTCTTTACTCTCAGGAAAAGTGAAACGAAACATCGCCGCACGGCTGGTCGGAGCAATTTCGGTCGTGACATCATGATCGGCCAGATATACTTTATAATAATACGGTTTGGCAACCTCAGCTTTATGCGAGAACCAGCTCGCACGCTGATCCTGATCGAACACGACCTTTCCCGTAACAGGCATAATGGCAAACTGCCCGTAGTCATTAATCCACGGGCTGGGCTGGTGAGTCTGC
>ERZ1090863.1387-NODE-1388-length-10598-cov-8.053021_pt1 | contig 10598 bp, 11 predicted proteins | sample MGYA00478480_ERZ1090863 | MGnify/ENA primary metagenome ERZ1090863 (study PRJEB33644, sample SAMEA5815746) | chicken gut metagenome | biome: Chicken; feature: Gastrointestinal Tract; material: Caecum | place: Ireland | collected 2019-01-01 | study: A study of...
AAATTTTTTTATCTAAAAACGCGGCCCAACCCAAATGGGGGCCCCCGCTTTTTGCAACATTGTAGCCTCCCCCGCCAAGGGGATGTGGCACCCGAAGGGTGACGGAAGGGTTTGTTCTTTTAAAAATACTGCCTCATTTCACTTCAAATACTGCTTAAAAAAGCTCTCAATCTTGTCGAATGGTATAACGTCGGTGCGGTCGTAAAGGTCGGTGTGTATGGCACCGGGGATAATCATAAGCTCCTTATTTTCGGGGCAGGGGTTGCCCTTCATCATGTCGGCGTAGGCGTCGCGGCTGAAATAGCAGGAGTGCGCCTTTTCGCCGTGAATTATAAGAACTGCGCTGCGTATTTCGTTGGAGTAGCGAAGAATGGGCATGTTCATAAACGATATGCAGCCCGTAACGTTCCAGCCGTCGTTTGAATTGAGCGAGCGGGGGTGGTAGCCGCGCTTTGTCTTGTAATAGTCGTGATAATCCTTTACAAAAAAGGGCGCGTCGTCGGGCAGGGGGTCTACAACGCCGCCGCCCCTCGCATAACTGCCGTCTGCGTAGTCCTTTGTCCTCTGCGTGTTCAATGTAACGCGCTTTTCATACCTCGCCTGCTCACTGTCCTCGGCGTCAAAGTAGCCCTTGGCGTTGACCCTGGTCATGTCGTACATAGTCGAGGCCACGGTCGCTTTTATTCTCGTGTCCAGCGCGGCGGTATTTATAGCCAGTCCGCCCCAGCCGCATATGCCGAGTATGCCTATCGCCTCGGGGTCGACCTCGGACGAGGTCGAAAGGTAGTCCACCGCCGCCTGAAAGTCCTCGGTGTTGATGTCAGGCGACGCCATATATCGGGGTGTACCGCCGCTCTCGCCCGTGAACGATGGGTCGAAGGCTATGGTTAAAAATCCGCGCTCGGCGAGCGTCTGCGCATACAGTCCCGAAGCCTGCTCTTTTACTGCGCCGAAGGGGCCGCATACGGCTATCGAGGGCAGCTTGCCCGCGGCGTTCAGCGGCTTGTAGAGGTCTGCGGCGAGCGTTATGCCGTAGCGGTTTGTAAAGGTCACCTTGCGGTGCTCAACCTTATCGCTTTTATCAAAGGTCTTGTCCCAGTTTTGTTCAAGTTTAAGCTGTTCCATATGATATCTCCGAAAAATTATTTTTAGTACAGATGCTTGACAGCTTTCTTTCCGCCGTCTATAATAATTATAAAACTTAAACTTAACTTTAAGTCAAGGCTTTTTACAAAATTTTTCGGAGAAATTTTTATGACATATTCGATAGGACAGGTGTCAATGATGTTCGGTTTGCCCGTTTCAACCCTGCGCTACTACGATAAGGAGGGTTTCTTCCCCGACCTTCCCCGCAATTCGGGCATACGCCGCTTCACCCAAAAAGAGGTCGATACGCTGCGCATCGTCGAGTGCTTAAAAAAATCGGGAATGGAAATAAGGGACATAAAGCAGTTCCTCGACTGGTGCGCGCAGGGGCAAAGCACATATTCGCTGCGCCTCGACATGTTCAAAAAGCGCAAAGCTGCGGTGGAGGAGGAGATTTCCCGCCTGAACCGCGCGCTTGACATGATAAATTATAAATGCTGGTACTACGAAAATGCCCTGCGCGACGGCGACGAGACCGCCGTTGCAAACATGCCTGCGGGCGAAATGCCCGCAGAAATCCGCAAGGCATACCTTTCCGCCTTTGCTCCTTTGCAGTAAAAGGCGACCGCCGCCGTTTTCTTCGTCCGCAGTTTCCCTGCCGCGACCGCCGCTTTCTAAGACAGGTACATTATCGCGCCCTTGAAAATGGCATAGGCAATTTTGTTGCGGTAGTCGGCGTCGGTCAAAAGTTTTTCGTCCTCCCCGTTGGATAAAAAACCGCACTCAACGAGTATCGACGGCGCTTCCGTGCATTTAAGCATAAAATAATCGCCGGCGAGCGCCTCGTTTGTCATTTCCCACAGGGCGTTGAGTTCTTCCTGTACGGATAGCGCAAGCTCGCGTCCCTCTTGGCTGTTCTCGTCAAAAAACACATAGCCTCCCCGCCGCGAGGGCAGGGGGCAGGTGTTCTGGTGAATTGAAATGACCATGTCGGCGGAGTTTTCCTCGATTATGCGCTTTCGCTCCTGCATGTCGCGCTTCTTAAAGCCATTCGAGGTGTCTCCGTACAGTCCCGACTGGTTGTTCCTGGTCATCACGCAGTTGAACCCCGCATTTACAAACCAGCCGCGCAGCTCCCTTGCTATGGCAAGGTTTATGTCGCTCTCCTTAACGTCAGTGTTTACGCCGTAAACGCCCGCGTCTATGCCGCCGTGACCGGCGTCTATCACAATCGTCGGCATGTCGGGCGAGGCCACGGTTTTGGCAAACGCGCCCGCGCATATCCCCGCTATCGAGCCGCATATTATTATGCCTAAAAAGAGTGCTATGGTTTTCTTTCCTGCAATCAACATTTTCACGGTATATACTACTTTACGATTGCATTTTTTATGCAAAAGTGCTATAATTTAAACATATATATGTTTAACTCTGACAAAATCCTGTCCGTGCAACAGGCAAAACAACTTTCGCCCGTAACGCTTGCGTTCGTCGGCGACGCGGTATATTCGCTCTATGTCCGCTCGGGGCTCGTGCTCTCCGCCGACCGCAGGGCGGCGGAGCTTCAAAAGCTGTCGTCCGCGCGCGTCTCCGCCCACGGGCAGAGCAATCTGCTCGCAAAGATCGAAGGTCGGCTGACGCAGGAGGAGCACGAAATTTTTCTGCGCGGCAGAAACGCCAAAAAGGCGACAAAGAGCAAAAATGCCGACGTGGCGGAATACAACCGCTCGACGGGTTTCGAGGCCGTTCTGGGCTTTTTGTACCTGACGGGCAGCGAGGACAGGATTGAAGAGCTTTTAAGGGAATAACCATGCAGACAGAGGGCAGAAACGCCGTTTCGGAACTTTTGAAAAGCGGCGCAACTATCGAAAAAATAATGATGGAAAGCAACCCGCAGGGTTCGCTCAACGCAATTTTTGCCAAGGCGCGCGCGGCGGGCGTGCGCGTTCAGTTTGTCGATAAAAAGGTGCTCGACAAGCGCAGCGCAACGGGCAGGCATCAGGGTTGCATAGCCTTTTCCACCGACTATAAATATTGCGCGCTCGAAGATATAATCTCTTCGGCGGAGCAGGGCAAGGGCTTTGTAATTATCTGCGACGGCATTGAGGACGTGCACAATCTCGGCTCGATAATAAGGGTGGCGGAGTGCGCGGGTGCCGACGGCGTCGTCATACCCTCCAACAACTCGGCGAGCGTTACCGAGGCGGTAATCCGCATTTCGGCGGGCGCGGCAAACCACGTAAAGGTCGCAAAGGTGAACTCGCTGGGCAACGCAATCGAAAAACTCAAAAAAGCCGGCTACTGGCTGTACGCCTTGGAGGCGGACGGAACGGATATCTACAAAGCCGACCTTTCGGGCAGCGTCGCCCTCGTCGTCGGCGGCGAGGACAGCGGTGTAAAAAAGCTGACGCGCGAAAAGTGCGACTTCACGCTGTCTATTCCCCTGCGCGGCAAGGTAAACTCTTTGAACGCCTCGGTGGCGCTCGGTATAGCCGCATACGAGGTGGTTAAAACCCGCTTATGACCGATAACGAGCTTATAGCCCTTTTCCGCGGCGGCGACAAAGCCGCCTGCGAACAGCTTCTCAACAAGTATAAGCCCATAGTCCTGCGCACGGCGCGCAGATTTTTTCTTTCGGGCGGCGAAACCGAGGATCTCGTTCAGGAGGGCATGTGCGGGCTGTATTCCGCCATGCAGAACTTTGAAAGGGGCGATTTTCCTTCCTACGCCTACGCGTGCATAAAAAACCGCATTGCCGACGAAGTGCGCCGCTCGTCGGGCGCTAAAAATATGGCGCTGAACAGCTCGCTCCCCATCGACGGCGAGGCTATGGGCATGGCATCGCCCGAGGTCAGCCCCGAGGACGAGCTCATAAATTCCGAAAGTCGCGACGAGCTTTCCGACCTCATGCGCCGCGCGCTGTCGCCCTTTGAATACAGAGTGATGTCGATGTATGTCGACGGTGCAACCATGTCCGAAATGTGCCTCGCGCTCGGCAAAAATTATAAGAGCATAGACAACGCTATTTCGCGTTCAAAAAATAAACTTCAAAAACTTCTGGGAGGCTGAAATGGCTTATCTGGCGTTTTACCGCACTTTCCGCCCGACCACGTTCGACGAGGTCGTCAGGCAGGAGCACATAGTCAAAATACTTAAAAACCAGATCAACGCCGACAAAATAGGTCACGCCTATCTTTTCTGCGGGCCGCGCGGCACGGGCAAAACTACGCTCGCCAAAATTTTCGCGCGCGCAGTAAACTGCGAACACCCTAAGGACGGTTCGCCCTGCGGCGTCTGCCCCACGTGCAGGGCGCTTGCTTCGGGCGCAAATATGGACATCGTCGAAATCGACGCTGCCTCCAACAACGGTGTCGACGAAATGCGCGACCTGCGCGAAAAGGTTCAGTATCCCCCCGTCGCGGGCAGAAAAAAGGTGTACATCATCGACGAAGTTCACATGCTGTCGCCCTCGGCGTTCAACGCCGTGTTAAAGACGCTCGAAGAGCCTCCCGCGCACGCAATGTTCATCCTCGCCACAACCGAGCCCCAGAAGATACCCGCAACCATACTTTCGCGCTGTATGCGCTTCGATTTCAAACTCATCCCGCGCGAGGACTTGGAAGCTCTCATAAAAAGGGTGTTCGATAAATCGGGCATAAAGTACGAAAACGAGGCGGTCTCCGCCATAGCCCGCGCGGGCGCGGGCAGCGCAAGGGACAGCCTGTCCATAGCCGATATGTGCGCCTCGTATGCGCCCGGCAAACTTACTTACGACGATGTAAACGCCGTGCTCGGCGCGGCAGATTTTTCGTCGGTCGCAAAAATAGTCAATTTCATGTTTGAAGGCGACGCGCCCGCCGCTCTCTCCGCCGTGGAGGAGGTGCTCTCTACGGGCAAGGGAGTGGGTACGCTTTGTAAGGATTTGCTTACTTTCCTTAACAACGTTGCCATTGCAAAATTGTGTAAAAACGCGCGCGAAATCCTCTCTCTGCCCGACGACAGATTTTCCCTTCTCTATTCCTCGGCGGAGCGCGCCGACGGGCATAAAATTCTGCGCGTAACCGAAATTTTGTCGGCGTGCGAAAGCGACATGCGCTACGCCGTCAACGGCGCAATTACGCTTGAAACGGCGGTTTTAAAGTGTTCGCTGCCCGACAGCGATTACAATATCGACAGCTTGATTTCGCGCATAACCGCGCTCGAAAAAAAGCTCGAAGAAGGGATAAAGGTATCGCTCGAAAAACTCAGCCCTTCCGATGTCGCCGCACCGCCGCAGAAAAATGCGTCGCAAGGGGCGTCCGCGCCAAAGCAGACGACAGGCAATGTTTCGCATCAGAGTGTCATGCCGCGGCAAGCTTCAAGGCAGGCGCCTGCGCTTTCGGACATGGAGGGGGACGACCCGTTTTCGGCTAAGCCGGCAGCCCGTCCCAACCCCGTACCCCGGTCGGAGCCGTCGGCGGAACATACAAAGGCGGAGGTCAGCCAGCCCACGCTGTGGGAAAACGCCCCCGCTCCCGCGCACGCCGGTTCGCTCACCGACGAGCAGAAGGGTAAGGTGTTCGGCAGTCTTTTAAGGCTGTTCCGCACCACTCGGCGCAACGCGGTGCTTTTCACGCTGTGCATGGATCTCGAAAACTTCTTCGAGGGCGACACTCTCATCCTCGTCACCGATACCGAAGCCGTATTCAAAGCGCTCAACCGCGAGGAGAATGCGCGCTTTATCCGCGAGGCGCTTTCCGAGCTCGGCGTATTTTCACACGAAGTGCGCTTGAAACCCAGGGGCGAAAGCAAGTGGGAGAGCGCCGAAAGAAGGCTTAAAGAAAACTTCAAGGGAATAGATATAGATATAAAGTGAAATGCAGAGTGGGGCTCTGCGTGAAATAGCGGCGTCCGCCGCTGTCAAATAAGCGCTTCGCGTTTGTGAAATGCGCGGTGATGCCGCGCGTTGCGGTAAAAATTATTATAATAACCGTCTGCTTATTATAATAACCGTCTGCCTCAACGCAACCGCAGGTTGCATTTCACGCGCCATTGGTTTGGCAGGGTTTATTAATTCGGCAAATGGCGCATTTCATGGTGCGGCGGCACCATTTCACGCGGGCAGCGCCCGCATTTCACATTCAAATAAACCAACCAAACAAGGAGAATCAACCATTATGGCAGGCTATAAAGGCGGCATGGGCGGAAACATGCAGAACATCATGAAGCAGGCTCAGAAGATGCAGGAGCAGATGCAGGAAGTCGACAAGCAGCTCGACGACTGGGAAGTCGTGGGAACTTCGGGCGGCGGCGCCGAGGGCGACGAAACGGTCGTCGTATACATGAACGCCAAAAAAATCATCAACGGCATAGAATTCGGCTCAAATCTTTCGGGCACGGTCGATCTCACCGACGAGGACGACGTGGAAATGCTCGAAGACCTCATCATGGCGGCCATTAACGACGGCTATAAAAAGGCAGACGAAGTTTATGAAGAAAAAATGGGCCCCTTCGGCAGCATGGGCGGTCTGGGCGGCTTGATTTAAATGGAAATTTTTATCGAACCGATAGGAAAGCTCATAAACGAGTTTTCCAAACTCCCCGGCGTCGGCAAAAAAACGGCGCAGAGGTACGCATATAAAGTCGTCAACATGTCGCAGTCCGAAGCCGAAGAGTTTGCGCGCGCCATAGTAGATTGCAAAAACAAGGTGCGCTACTGCTCAATCTGCGGCAACTTTACCGAAGGCGACGTGTGCGAAATTTGCAAAACGCGCGACAAATCGGTAATCTGCGTCGTGCGCGACCCGCGCGACGTCGTCGCTATGGAAAAATTGCGCGAGTATAAGGGCGTATATCACGTGTTGCACGGCGTAATCAACCCCATGGAGGGCATAGGCCCCAACGACATACGCATCAAGGAGCTTCTCGCCCGCATAGACGGGTCGGTAAAGGAAGTCATAATGGCTACCAACCCCGACGTGGAGGGCGAAGCAACCGCCATGTATATTGCAAAACTTTTAAAGCCGCTGGGCGTAAACGTCACCCGCCTCGCGCACGGCATACCCATAGGCGGCGAACTCGAATACACCGACGAGGTTACGCTCTCGCGCGCCCTGTCGGAAAGGAAATCTCTATGAACGTATCCGTCCTCGGTTGTGGCAGGTGGGGTTCGTTTCTCGCGTGGTATCAGGCCGCCGTCCTCAAAAACAGCGTAAAACTGTGGGGGGAGGCGGGCAGAAAGTCCTTTGAACAGTTGAAGCGCGAGGGTAAAAACGAATATATCACGCTCGATAAATCGATAGACCTCACAAGCGACCTTCAAAGCGCGGTTTCGTCCGCGCAGGTAATCATAATTTCAATAAGCGCACAGGCGCTGCGCTCCTTTTTGCCTGAAGTAACAAAGTTTGACCTTGCGGGCAAAATTTTCGTGCTGTGCATGAAGGGAATTGAGGAGGGCACGGGCAAGCGCCTTTCCGAAGTCGCGGCAGAGTGCGGCATAGACCCGCAAAATACCGCCGTGTGGGTGGGCCCCGGTCACATTCAGGACTTTTTAAAGGGTATTCCCAACTGTATGCTCATCGACAGCGCAAATCCCGACCTCACCAGATACCTCGCCGACTCGTTCAAGAGCAATCTGATACGCTTTTATTACGGCGAAGACCTCATCGGCACCGAAGTGGGCGCGGCGGCAAAAAACGTGCTCGGCATAGTTGCGGGCATACTCGACGGCTGCGGTTACGTCAGCTTAAAGGGCCCCCTTATGGCGCGCGGCGCGTTCGAGGTAGGTTCGCTCATAAAAGCCATGGGCGGCTATTTCAACTCTGCCTACGGGCTCGCCCACCTTGGCGACTACGAAACTACGCTCTTTTCGCCCTATTCCAACAACCGCCGCTACGGCGAACTCATGGCTCAGGGCGTGCGTTTCGACAAGCTCGCCGAAGGCGTCATGACGGCCAAGGCTATGAAGGAACTGGGCGAAAGGTACAACATAGACCTGCCCATAACCAACGCCGTATACGAAGCCTGTTTTCTGTCCCACGCCTTCGAGGGCGGCGACGGCAAAAAGCAGTGTATGCAAATAATTTTAAAATTGTTTGAACGCCAAACAAAAACCCAGTTTTACGACAAATAAACGCGTTTTTTATTGCCAAATTTCAGCGTTTGCTATAAAATAACACTGTTTTTAATTATGCGGTGAAATGCAAGGCTGTGCCTTGTGTGAAATTCACTGCGTGAGTGAAATGCGCCAAATGCCTGTTGAAATAAGCCAACATAACTGATGGCGCGTGAAATGCAACATAAATGTTGCGTTGAGGCAGACGATTATTATTTATAATTTTTTACCACAACGCGCGGCATCGCCGCGCATTTCACGCCGACAATATTCTTGTCATTCCGACCAACGTGGAGGAATCACGACGCGCAGAGGCGGACAAGAATATGGCGGCATTTCACAAATGCCGCAGGCATTTATTTCACGCATACGAAGTTTGCATTTCACCATTCCGATTAACACATTAGTTGTACAGAGAAATTTTTATGCTTAGAACCGATTTAAGAAATGTAGCAATTATCGCCCACGTCGACCACGGCAAAACTACCCTCGTCGACGCAATGTTGAAACAAAGCCACACCTTCCGCGAAAACCAGGCGGTCGACGAAAGGGTGATGGACTCCAACGCCTTGGAGCGCGAAAGGGGCATAACCATACTCGCAAAAAACACGTCCGTCCATTACAACGGCGTAAAGATAAACATAGTCGACACCCCGGGGCACGCCGATTTCTCGGGCGAGGTGGAAAGGGTAATGATGATGGTCAACGGCGTTCTCGTCCTCGTCGACGCCGCCGAAGGCCCCATGCCCCAGACCCGTTTCGTCGTGCAAAAAGCCCTCGAAATGGGTCACCGCCTGATTATCGTCGTCAATAAAATCGACCGTCCCGACGCCCGGCTCAGCGAAGTTCAGGACGAAATACTCGAACTTCTCCTCGAACTCGACGCCTCGGACGACCAGCTCATGTCGCCCGTCGTCTGGTGCTCGGGTCGCGACGGCACGGCAACCCTCGATCTGAATACCCCCGGCAAGGATTTAACGCCCCTTTTCGACACCATTTTAAACCACATCAAACCCATGGAGGTGGACGCCGAAGGGCCCGCGCAAATTCTTTGCTCGTCGATAGACTACAACGATTACGTCGGCAGGATAGGCATAGGCAGGATTGAGCGCGGCACGGTCAACGCGGGACAGTCGGTCGTCGTAACCAATTACAACAACCAGACGCTCCGCCAGCCGGGAAAAATCGTCAACCTCTACCAGATAGAGGGACTCAACCGTGTAAACTGCCAAAGCGCCATGGCGGGCGACATCGTCTGCTTCTCGGGTCTTGAAAAAATAAACATAGGCGACACCGTCTGCTCGCCCGAAAACGTCGAACCGCACAAGTTCGTAAAGATAACCGAGCCGACGGTCGAGATGACATTCTCCGTCAACGATTCGCCCTTCGCGGGCAAGGACGGCAAGTGGGTCACCACAAGGCACCTGCGCGACAGGCTGTTCCGCGAACTGCTGCGCGACGTGTCGCTGCGCGTAGAGGAAACCGACTCCGCCGACAGCTACCGCGTGTGCGGCAGGGGTGAAATGCACCTTTCCATCCTCATCGAAAACATGCGCCGCGAGGGCTATGAATTTCAGGTTTCGACCCCCCGCGTAATGTATAAATATATCGACGGTCAGAAGTACGAACCCGTCGAAAGGCTGATAATCGACGTGCCCGACGATTCGACGGGCGCCGTGTTCCAGTCTATGGGCAACCGCAAGGGCGAACTTCTGCACATGTCCGCCATCGGTTCGCGCACCCGCCTCGAATTTTTAATTCCCGCCAGGGGGCTCTTCGGCTATAAGTCAGAATTTCTCACATCGACCAAGGGCGAGGGTGTAATGAACAGCGTGTTCTTTGAATATCAGCCCTACAAGGGTGATCTGGTGCGCCGTTCAACCGGCTCGCTCGTCGCGTTTGAAACGGGCGAAGCCGTAACTTACGGTCTGTACAACGCTCAGGGGCGCGGCACCCTCTTCATAGGGCCGGGAACGCCCGTATACGAGGGCATGGTCATAGGCGAAAGCCCCAAAAACGAAGACATCAACGTAAACGTCTGCAAAACCAAGCACCTCACAAACACCCGTTCGTCCAGCTCCGACGAAGCGTTGAGGCTCATAACTCCCAAAAAGATGAGTTTGGAGGAGTGCCTCGAATTTATCGGCGACGACGAACTGCTGGAAGTTACTCCCAAAAACATACGCATACGCAAGCGCATACTCGATTCTGAACTCCGCGCCAAGGCGGCGGCAAAAATAAGAAAGGGTCTGGCTTAAATAAAAAACGGCATCATTGTCGGGGGGGGGGGGGGGGGGGGGGGGGGGCCGGCCGGGGCGGGGGGCGGGGGGGGGGGGGGGGGGGGGGGGGGGGGGCCCGGGGGGGGCGGGGGGGCGGGCCGGGGGGGGGGGGGGGGGGGGGGGGGGGGGCGGGGGGGGGGGCG
>ERZ1090863.1389-NODE-1390-length-10583-cov-31.330547_pt1 | contig 10583 bp, 8 predicted proteins | sample MGYA00478480_ERZ1090863 | MGnify/ENA primary metagenome ERZ1090863 (study PRJEB33644, sample SAMEA5815746) | chicken gut metagenome | biome: Chicken; feature: Gastrointestinal Tract; material: Caecum | place: Ireland | collected 2019-01-01 | study: A study of...
ATGCGATCGTCGGCAGCGTCAGATGTGTATAAGAGACAGCGGTGGGGGCCGGCTGCTCGGGCCCGGCCGTGTCCCAGGGGTGGCCGCTGACCACCGGGATCTTTTTGCGGTTCAGTTTTTCGATGCCGGCCAGGTACTCCCGTTCTTCGGGGGCGCAAAAGCTGACGGCCACCCCGTCTGCGCCGGCCCGGGCCGTCCGCCCGATGCGGTGGACATAGGTCTCGGGCACTTCCGGCAGGTCGTAGTTGAACACGTGGGACAGCTCGTTGATGTCGATGCCCCGGGCCGCGATGTCGGTGGCCACCAGGACCTTGGTGCGGCCGGCTTTGAAGCCCTCCAGGGCCGCCACCCGGGCGCTTTGGCTCTTGTTGCCGTGGATGGCCGCCGCCGGGATGCCCTGCTTGACCAGGTCCCGGGCGATCCGGTCGGCCCCGTGTTTGGTGCGGCTGAAAACCAGGGCATTGTGGACGGGCGGCTGCAGGTTCTGGATCAGCCAGGGCAGCAGCTTGCGCTTGTCCGTCTTGGAGACGTAATAGAGGCTTTGGGCGATGCGGTCCACTGTGCTGGACACCGGGTCCACCTTGACGAAGGCCGGGTCCCGCAGGATGCCGGCGGCCAGCTGCTCGATCTCGGCGGGCATGGTCGCGCTGAACATCAGGGTCTGCCGCCGCACCGGCAGCTTGGCGATGACCCGCTTGACGTCGTGGACAAAGCCCATGTCCAGCATCCGGTCGGCCTCGTCCAGGACAAAGATCTCCACCCCGGACAGGTCCACATAGCCCTGCCCGATCAGGTCGTTGAGGCGGCCGGGGCAGGCCACCAGGATGTCCACCCCCTGGCGGAGTTTTTCCACCTGGGGGGCCTGGCCCACCCCGCCGAAGATGACGGCCGAGCGCAGCTTCAGATACTGGCCGTACTGCGCAAAGCTCTCCCCGATCTGGAGGGCCAGCTCCCGGGTGGGGGTCAGGACCAGGGCACGGACCGCCCCCGGCTTTTTGGGCTGACGGGCGCTCAGCAGGTCCAGGATGGGCAGGGCGAACGCCGCCGTCTTGCCGGTGCCCGTCTGGGCGCAGCCCATCAGATCCTGGCCCTTCAGCACCGGCGGGATGGCCCCCGCCTGGATGGGAGACGGCTTTTCATAGCCCGCTCGGGCCACCGCCCGCAGGATCGGTTTGGATAGATTCAGTTCTTGAAATGTCATTCTGCTCCTTGGAAAAACGGGTCAACGGGGAGAACCTTGCTCTGCGATGCGGCGGCACTCGATGTAGTACCGCTTTTCTTCGGCGTGGCCCATGCTGAAGGTCTTGCGGGGCAGCACGCCGCCCAGCACCACCCCCCGGAAGAGGTCGCTCTTCTGCAAGGGGGGCAGCAGCAGGCCCACCGCGCCTTTTTCTGCGCTGAACGCCCGCACCGCGGCCTCGTCGTGGACATAGTCCACCCGGGCCTCCGGATGGTTCTCCAGGAAATATTCCACAAATTCATCCACCGTCCCTACGCCCAGGGGCGCGGTGGGGTTTTCAAAGCCGAGGGTGCATTCTTCCTGCACGCCGATCAGCTGCATTTTCTGCTCGTATTCGTCCCCAAAGCGGACCCCGGCCATGTTCTCGTCGCTCCAGGTCACCAGGTTGAGCAGCACCGTCTCGTAGCTGGTGTTGAACAGCACCCGGTGGATGGGCTCGATCTCCACTGCGTCGGACCGGACGTTGCACACCTCCGCCAGGCACCAGCGGGCAGGATGGTTCGCCCGCTGCTCGGGGGAGAGGGTGGGTTTCAGCTCTTCCCAATAGGCTTTGGCGGTGGCGAGGGAGTGGTTGCCGTCCCCCACCGCCAGGGCCAGGGGGCGCTTGTTGGGCGCGCCGGGGTAGCGTGCCCGGAAGGTGGCGGCGCTGCCCAGCGCCGTCATGGCCGCCTCGATCTGGGCCAGCAGGGCGGGGTCCTCCACCGCCCAGCCGGCCACATGGCCGCCGCCCAGCATCAGCTCGCCCTCGTAGAGGGGGCGCAGCTTTGCCTTTTGGGCGCCGATGGGCTCGATCAGGGTGCCGTCGGGGTCGTCGGCCAGCATCATCACATGGGGCGTTTCCAGCCTGGCCCCCCGGCGCACCGCCATCCGGGGCGGGATCCGCTCTTCCACCGTGTTCTCGCTGGGGCGGATGGGCGACAGGCTGCCCCGGTGGTAATTGTAAGCCTCCAGATCCACCCGGCCCACCAGCCCCTGGCGGACCCGGCCGCTCTGCAGGGTGCGCTCGACGTAGACGTAGCCGTCCACTGCCCGGGTCAGGACCTCCCGGTCATAGGTTTCCATCTTTTGATGGATGGTATCCACCCGGGCGGCCAGGTCGCCGTCGTTCAGGTAGACCTCGGGCAGGATCAGATCCAGGGCGCTGGGCCCGCCCGCCGCGGCGGCGGCAGCCCGCTCCCAATAGGCGCGGTCGCTGGTAAACTGGTCGCAGGCGATGCAGCCCCACTGCTCCAGAGGGACGGAGGCGTCGGGCAGCAGGATGTGGGCCGGCATAAAGCAGGATGTGTTTTCCATCTTCAGTTCCTCACTCTCACACAAAAGCCAAAAGGGACGGGGCCGCGGTCAGTAGAAGCGGCCGCTCTCGCTGTCCCGCACAACGACCCAGGCGGTGCCCAGCTCTTTCATCCGGGCCGCCGTTTCGGCCAGGGCGGCCGGGTCCTGGGTCTCGCCGGCGGGCAGGCCGATGACCAGATTGTGCACCCCCAGCTGGGCGGGCAGCGCCCCCAGCGCCGTGCTGACCCCGGTGCAGCTGGCCAGGGGGTATTCGTACCAGAGGGTGACGCGGCCCGCAAAGCGCGCGTCCCAGGCGGCGATGTCCGCCGCCAGCTGGGCGTCCCGGCTCAGGCCCCCCGTCTGGCCAAAGTCCTGGCTGGAGGAGGCGCTGGGCGGGAACTGGACCGCCGAGAGGCAGACCTGTTCAAACCCACAGTTGTACAGCTCTTCGATCAGGTCGCCGATGAAGGCGTTGGCCGAGGCCGCGTAGGGGTTGAGCCAGGCTTTGCCTCCGGCCGCCGCGTTGGCGGCATCCAGCCAGAGATAGCCGCCCTCCCCGGCGTACTGGATGGCCATGCTGCGGTCGGTGTAGGAGGCCACGGGGTCCTGGAAGGCGGCCACCCCGGCCACCGGCACCAGCCCTTCTTCCTTGAAGATCGAGGCGATGAGGGCCGGGTCCACCACCGTGGCCGCCACGCTGCGGGAGGCTGCCGGCACCGCCGAGGCGTAGTAGATGTACCCGCTGGCGTCCTTGAAGGGGATCAGGGCGTAGGTGACCCCCTGCTCGGCCAGGGCCCGGGCCTGGGTACGGATCGCCGCCGCATCCCCGAGGGCCGACAGGCTCACGGTGGCCCAGCTGCCCTCCCGGATGGCGGTGCCGGACACCGGCTCCGGCTGGGAGGAGGCTGCCGGCGAAGCCGCCTGGGACTCCGGCCGGGACACCGCGCTGCTGCTGCCCGCGCTGGACGCAGGCGCGCTCTCCGCCTCCGACGGCGCCGACACCGCAGCGGAAGAGCTGCCGGACAGGTCGCGGTCCCGCACCACCGTATACCAGGTGTGGGTGGCCCAGTCCAGCACATAGGGGGCGGCCAGCCAGGCAGCGCCCAGCACCACCGCCGCCAGCAGCAGGATGCCCAGGGTTTTTTTGATCTTCATCCCGCGGCTGTAAAAGCTGCGGTGGTACCGCTTGACCTTTTTGTTCCGCCTTCTTCTCGGCATGGTTCCCCCACCTTCCGTCGTTTTTTACAGGGGCTTACAGGATCACCGTGTGCCCCGTAAAGCCATAGATCGCCAGCGCCAGCACCCCGATGTAGATCAGGGTGATGGGCATCCCCCGGAACGCCGCCGGGATGGCCTGACTGCGCAGCCGGTTCTGCGCTTCGGTCACCAGCAGCACCGCCAGCAGATAGCCGACGCCGCTGCCCAGGCCGAAGCCCAGCGACTGGGTCAGGGTAAAGCTCTGGGTACGGCCCAGCAGCAATGTGCCCAGCACACAGCTGTTGAGGGCCGCCAGCGGCAGGATGCGCAGCAGCTGCCGCTGCCAGGGCAGCTTGATCAGGTGCAGCAGGGCCATCTCCACGGCGCTGACCGCCGCGATGCAGCCCAGATAGACCAGCGGCCGGGCCGCGGGCCCCAGCCCCCAGGCCGCGGCCGCGTTGCCCGCGTACCAGGCCACCGGGGCCAGCAGCAGCTGGGTGACGCACTGCAGCAGGCCGAACAGCAGGCTGTTGGTCCGGGCGTCGCCCACCAGCTGCACCAGACGGGAAACGCCCAGCGCCCGGGTAAAGATGGCGTTTTGGGCAAAGACGGCCAGCAGCGCATAGCCGAAAAAGACGGTCAGGGTCTCGGCCACGGTGGCAGGCTGGGCGGAAAGGACTGCTAAGCTCACGGTTTACCCCTCGCCTCCTTCTGTCGATTGACGATGACCTGGTTCTGGGCCTCGTTGGTCAGAAAAGCCCGGTACCGGGCCGCCAGGGCCCGCCAGACGGCGCTGGTGACCCCCAGCAGGATAAAGCCGCCCGCCGGCATGGAGGCCAGGGGCATCAGGATGGTGTTGGCCGTCACCGGCATCCCAAAGACGGCGCCGGTGGCCAGCCATTCCCGGATGCAGCCCACCAGGAGCAGCACCGCCACATAGCCCACCGTCACCCGCAGGCCCTTGGAGACGGCCTTGCGCAGGGTCTCCTGGACCCGGCCGTAGCGGTAGATGAGCAGGGGCTCCACCACCAGCATGGGCAGATAGATGCCCAGCGTCAGCAGCTCCACCCCGAACAGCCGGTCCAGAAGCGGGTAGACCGCCATATAGACCACCGCCGCGGTGCCGCTGTAGATCAGGCCCCGGGGCAGCAGCTTGGCCCGCAGCTCCTCCTCGCTGGCGTGCTCCTGCAGGGGCACCAGCTTGCTGAGGAAGTAGCTGACCACCCGGGAGGGGGTCAGCAGCAGGGCCACCGCCGCCGCCAGCATCAGGGCGTTGCGGCCGCTGGTGGCCAGCACCACCAGGGGCGCCAGGCCCATGCCCTGCATGATGACCGGGTTGTTCAAAAAGATGCGGTCGTGGTGGGCATAGCGCCCGGGGTCGCGGAGGATGATCTCCGCCTTTTGCTGTTTCATCCGGCGGCCTCCTTTCCTCCGGCTTTGCCGGGCAGGCTGTAGAACCGGTGGACCACCCGGTCCAGCCAGCCCGACAGGCTGTTCATGATGAGGATCGCAAAGCAGACCCCCGTCTCATACACGCCAAAATAGCGGAAACTCATGCTGACGCAGCCCAGCAGGGCCCCGTACAACACCTGGCCCAGCTTGCGCTGGGGGCAGGTGTAGGGCTCGCTGATCAAAAAGACCGCGCTGTACAGGGTGGCGCCGCTGACCAGCTCGTACTTGACCAGGTTGAGCCGCTGCAGGGCGGTCTCCATCAGGCCGGTGTGGAGCAGGTCCGCCTGCCGCGGGAAGAAAAATACGATGACGGCGCAGGCCGCCAGAAAGCTGACCGCCGCGGGAAGGCGCAGGTCCTTCTGGGCGATCAGGAACAGGGCGCAGGCCAGCAGGATCAGGACCGCGCCGCTGCCCAGCGGGGCCGCGAACTCGCCCAGGATCAGGGACCAGCTGTTCACGGTGGGCAGGCCCCCGTTGCGCAGGGTGCTGCTCATCCCGCTGACCAGGCTGACCCCCGAGGGGTCCCACAGGGGGATCCGGGCGTAGGGCTGCGGGTAGAGAAAGACCTGCTCCGGCCAGGACACCGCCACCACCACATAGCCCACCGCCGCCGGGTGGAAGGGATAGCTGCCGTAGCCGCCAAAGGCTTCTTTGCCCAGCAGGACGCCCGCCAGCACCGCCACCACCAGCACATACCAGCTGACTGTGGCCGGCATCAGCAGGGCGATGACCAGGGCAAAGCTCTCGTTGGACCAGTCGCCCGAGCGGTAGACCCGCCGGCGCAGCAGGGCCACCAGGCGGTCGCAGAGGTTGCCGGTCAGCAGGGCCACCAGGCACAGCAGGACCGGCCGCGGCCCGTAAAGATAGGCCGACATGCAGACCAGGGGCAGCGCCATCCAGCAGATGTGCTTATAATAGCTGCCCGTCCGGGCCAGGGCTGCCGCCTGTTGTTCTCGTATCGTTTGTTCCATGGATCATCCTCGTTCAAGGGAGAGTCAAAGGGAGGCAAGGGCCCCCACGGCGGCGGCAGGGTCGGCCGCCGAAAAGATGGCGCTGCCCGCCACCAGGATGTCGGCGCCGGCCTCCACGCAGAAGGGCGCGGTCCCGGCGTTGACGCCGCCGTCCACTTCCAGCAGGAAATCCAGGCCCCGGGCCTTCCGCGCCGCCTTGAGGGCCTCCAGCTTGCGCAGGGCCGAGGACTGGAACTTCTGGCCGCCAAAACCGGGCTCCACGCTCATCACCAGCACCAGGTCCAGCTGGTCCAGCCAGGTGGACAGATCGTCGGCGGGGGTGTCGGGCTTGATGGTCATGCCCGCCTTGCATCCCGCCGCCCGGATGGCGTGCAGGACGTCGCCGGGGTCATCCTCCGACTCAAGGTGGAAGTTGATGAGGCCCGCCCCCGCGCCGGCAAAGGCGTCCACATAGTCCAGCGGATGGCTGATCATCAAGTGTACGTCAAAAAAGGCGCTGGGCATCCCCCGGTGCAGGCTGGCCAGCACCGGCACGCCAAAGCTGATGTTGGGCACAAAGTGGCCGTCCATCACGTCAAAGTGGAGCATCTGGGCCCCGGCGTCCAGCACCAGGCGGCAGTCCTCCTCCAGGCGGCAGAAATCGGCAGATAAAATAGATGGGCTGATGATCGCCATGATAGATCTACTCTCCGTTGTATCAAAAATTTTTATTCCGTTTCGACCCGGCCGCGGCAGCGCAGCGGCCACATTTTAGTGTACACGAAAACGGCCCAAAAATCAAATACGCCGCCGCCATTTTCACCGAAATGACGTAAACGGTCAGCCGGGGCGGCCGTCGGGGCCCTCCTGGGTGGTGTCGTCGGACAGCTTGAGCAGGTCGCCGCGGCCCGGCACTTCCACCGGCAGGGTAAAGACAAAGCGGCACCACTCCCCCTGCTTGCTCTCCACCCGGATCTGCCCGCCCGACAGATTGACCAGCACCTTGCAGATGTGCAGGCCCAGGCCCGCCCCCCGGGCGTGGAGCCCGCGGGACTTGTCCTCTTTGTAGAAGCGGTCGAACACAAAGGGCAGGGCGTCGGAGCTGATGCCCTGGCCGCTGTTCCAGATGGCGATCTCGGCTTCGGGGCCCAGTTTTTCGACGCTGAACCGGATGATGCCTCCGGGAGGTGTAAATTTGATCGCATTATCCAGGAGGTTATACACCACCTGGTGGATCAGGTCGGGGTCGGCGTAGACCAGGACCCGCTCGTCCATGGTCAGCCCTTCCAGGTCGATCTGGCCGTCGTTGATCCGCTGCTCGGCCGAGAGGGCCACCCCGGTCAGGGTCTCCCAGATATTGAACATCCGGGCGTTGACCTGGTACTCGCCCGATTCCAGCTTGGACAGGTCCAGCATATTCTGGACCAGGCGGGCCAACCGCCCCGTCTCCTGCGAGACCAGCTGCAGGTAATGGTTCTGCAGCTCGGGGGGGATGGTGCCGTCCAGGATGCCGTCGATGAAGCCCTTGATGGTGGTCATGGGGGTGCGCAGCTCGTGGGCGATGTTGCCCATGAACTGCCCGCGGGAGGAGTCGATCTCCTGCAGGTTGGCGGCCATGGTGTTGAAGGTGCGGGCCAGGTCGGCGATCTCGCCGTCCCCATCCACGTCCTCCACCCGGACCGAGAAGTCCCCGCCGCCAAACTTCTGGGCCGCCTCGCTGATGCGGTGGAGGGGCTCGGTGAGGTTGCGCATCAGGAACATGGTCAGCACGCTGGCGCAGATCAGCATCAGGCAGGCCGACAGCAGGAAGTTGGAACCGAACCGCCCCACAAACGCCTCCAGCATCTGGCCCGAAGCGCAGACGAAGAGGTAGGCCCCGGGCTCATCGCCCCGCAGGATGGGCCGGGCCGAGACATAGAACCGCTCGTCAAAGGCGCCGCCCATCTTGCCCAGCTCGTGGTAGACGCCGCCTTCGGCCCCGGCCACCCGGGCCAGGACGTCGGCGGGCACCGCGTCGCCGGTCAGGTGGTCGCTGTTGGAGGCCAGCACCACCTGCCCCTCGCTGTCGGTAAAGAAGAGGTAGACGTTGGCGCTCTGGCCGATCAGGTTCACCTGGCCGAGGATGGCCTTGCGGCGCTCGGCGGCCTGGCTGTCCTGGGCTTCCAGCCCGCCCTGTTCGGCCTGTTCGCTCAGGCCGTTCCAGACGTAGATGGCGGTTCTGGCCGCCAGGTCTCCCACATCGTCCAGGGTGGCAAAGCGCTCCTGCGCGAAATAGCGGCTGAACAGCACCAGCTGGGACAGGCCCATCACGGCCACGCCCAGGATCATCAGGGTGGCCACGGTGGAAAAAAAGGCCACCGATATGCTTTTGCGCATTACTGACGCACCTCGAATTTATACCCCACGCCCCAGACGGTCTTGAGCTCCCACTTGTCGGAGGCGCCGGACAGTTTTTCCCGCAGGCGCTTGACGTGGACGTCGATGGTGCGGGAGTCGCCGTAATACTCGAAGCCCCACACCTCGTCCAGCAGCTGGTCCCGGGTGTAAACGCGGTTGGGATGGGACGCCAGGCAGTAGAGCAGTTCCAGCTCTTTGGGCGGGGCCTCCACCACCTTGCCCTTGACTTTGAGCTCGTAGCTGTTCATATCCAGGCGGAGGTTGTCGAACTCCACCACCCCTTCGGCGGGTTTTTCGGCCGCGGCCGCCCCGCCGGCGCACCGGCGCAGCACCGCCTTGATGCGGGCCACCACTTCCTTGCTGTCAAAGGGCTTGACGATGTAGTCGTCGGCCCCCAGCTCCAGGCCCAGCACCTTGTCGAAGGTCTCGCCCTTGGCGGTCAGCATGATGACGGGGGTGTCCCCCTCCTTGCGGATGCGGCGGCAGACCTCCCAGCCGTCCAGCTTGGGCATCATCACATCCAGCAGGACCATGTCCGGCTTGACCTGCCCGTACTTGGCCAGGGCGTCCTCCCCGTCCGAAGCCAGGGTGACCTGGTATCCTTCCTTGGTCAGATAGAGCCGCAGCAGCTCGCAGATATTCTGGTCGTCGTCCACGACGAGGATCTTTTCGTTAGCCATGATGTTCTCCTTACAGCCTTGGGCAGGGGCCGGGCAGACCTGCCCCCTCCCCTGCGCGTTGCACAGTGCGATACGCTTCTTATTATACGGGAGAGATATGACAAAATAAAGAACATCCCGCACAAATCCGAAGGTTTCAGCCCATAGAGCCCGGCGCGCCGGCAGAGCTGACGCTCGCCGGGGCTATCTGTCAGGGTAAATCTCTCCGATTTTATTATAAACAAGAGGCCCGGTTTTGGCAAGCGGTGGGATGTGGCGGCAAGTAAAACAAACAATGCGGGGGCCGGCTTTCGCCAGCCCCCGCAGAGGGACCCTATCTTTCGTGACGCAAAAGTTCTTTTGTTTTGGTGCGATCAACAACAGAAGGAATGACTGGTTAGGTATTCCTTTTTGCTGTCACATCGGATGGGTGTTTACCCGGACAGGCAGACGGTCTCGAAGCCTGCCTGCCCCTTATATCAGACGCGGTATGGTGCCCCGCAGCTGTTATAAGTAATGCAGATTACTGGTGGGTAGAGGTACGGACGACCTGAACAGCCACGAAGGTGACAGAAGCATTCTCAGAACCAATCTGAACGCCAGTAGCGTCACCAGCAACAACACCACCAGCAACACCGCCCACGATGCCACCAGCAGCGATCAGGTCTGCATCCAGAATGCCCAGGCTAGCGCCGCCAACAGACTTGGTGTAGCTGCTGACAGAGATGGTGTAGGTGTGGTTGAACTTGCTGCTATTCGCATCGCTATCGCTGGTGCTGTACAGATACACATCATCGTCGTACTTGCCATCGCCATTAGTATCGATAATCTCAGCAATATGCTCAGCAACCAGTTCGTTGATATTCTCCTGAGGAATCACGCTAGAGATAGCGTACAGACGGACAGCCACCTCATCATGCATGGTAGTGCCAGTGGGCTCAGCAGCAGCCAGAACTTCGTCTTTACCGATACCAACGATGTCTACATGCGGGTCGTAATTATCGTTCACGCCAGCACGATCCTTCAGAGTCCTCAGGACACGGCTTTCATCTCGATCGATCTCTTTGAGTTCCTTGGTAACAAAGCCGCGGAGAGCATCATCAACACCAGCAAAACCAGCAGCGTACTTCAGATTCTCATCCAGAGCGGAATCATCACTGAACTTAACATTGGTATCAATGCCAGTCACATCAGCCTTAACAGCAGTGCTGATAGCAGACGAAATGCCAGAAACAACGCCGTTGTTCTCGCCATCGCCTTCGCCATTGCCATTGTTGCCGCCGTTGGAAGCGGTCTGGCAGCCAGCCAGCATGGAAGCGGCCATAACGCCGGCCAGCATCAGGGAAGCAATTTTCTTGAGCTTCATAATGAATTTTTCCTCCTTATGGTGTATAAAAGATAGAGACCCAAAACAGG
>ERZ1090863.1399-NODE-1400-length-10496-cov-31.790154_pt1 | contig 10496 bp, 9 predicted proteins | sample MGYA00478480_ERZ1090863 | MGnify/ENA primary metagenome ERZ1090863 (study PRJEB33644, sample SAMEA5815746) | chicken gut metagenome | biome: Chicken; feature: Gastrointestinal Tract; material: Caecum | place: Ireland | collected 2019-01-01 | study: A study of...
GGCCCGCCTGGTGCTGACCGAACAGCTCTACCGCGCCTGCACCATCAACGCGGGGATGAAATACCACAAGTAAAAACTGCACAGGACCTGCCCGGGCGGGGTTTGTTTACTCTTGTGTCGGCGTGGGCCGGGTGCTATTATGAGTGAAAACAACGACGCGAGGAAAGGAGGCCGCCCCCTATGCGGGCTTTGCTTGCCGGACTGCGCCGCTTTGCGGGCGAGCGCGTCCAATATTACCGCGACGACCGCGAAGCCATCGCGGCAAACAACATCCGCGCCCTGCAGACCAGTTCCTGCCTGACACTGGGCTTTTTGCTCGTGTTCCTGGCGGTGTCGCCCTGGGCCCTGCCGGGGTGGCGGCCTTCGGTCTGGCATCTGGCGTTCGTGCCGGCTTCGGCGGGGATGTGCGTGCTGGCGGCGGTCCTTGGTCGCCGGGGCAAAAAGCAGCCCGCTCTGAGCACGGTGCTGTGCGTTTTGTATGAGGCGGTGCTCTATCTGGGGGTGCTGCTGATCGACGCGCCGGGCTCGCCCGAAGCGCCGGCCATCTTTCTGCCGCTGGTGGTCATCGCCATGCCGGCTTTGTTCAACCTACCCTTTTTGTTCACCTATGGGCTGATCCTGCTGGCCGTGGCGGGCTATACGGCGGCCGCCTTCCTGTACAAGCCGTCCCTGCTGGTGCGGTACGACCTGTTCCAGCTGGCGGCGTCAGTGGGCTTTTCCCTGGCGGTCAGCTACATGACCAGCGATCTGCGCATCCGGGCCTACAAGGTGCGCAGGGCCTATCAGCAGCAGTCCACCCACGACCTCTTGCTGCCGGAGCTGTACAACCGCGCGGCCTTTGAGCAGGCGGTCCGCTCCAGCTTGGCCGCCGCCGGCCCTGGCGACGTCGTTGACTTCGGGGTGGTGGACCTGGACGACTTCAAGCAGATCAACGACACCCAGGGGCACCTGTTCGGGGATACCGTCCTTCAAAGCCTGGGGCGGGCCATGCAGGAAGTGGGACGTCCGGGGGACCTGGTGGGCCGCTTCGGCGGGGACGAGTTCGTCCTGTTCGCCCAGGGGAACATCTCGGAAGAAGGGGTCCGCCAGCGGTTCGAGCGCCTGGGTGGCGCCCTGAAAGAGGCGGTGCCGCCGGGCTGCCCGGTCAGCATCACCTGCAGTCTGGGCATCGTCTGCGCCAGCGGGCAGGGCGTGGAGTACGAGCAGCTGTTCCGCCAGGCCGACGCCGCCCTCTACCGGGCCAAGGCCATGGGCAAAAACACCTTCTGCCTGACCCGCTACCAGCCCGAATGAATTTTATCCACAAACGAGAAGGCCCCTGCGGACCATACCGGTCTGCAGGGGCCTTTTTTGTGCAGTTTGGGGCGTTGATCAGAAGGCGATCTTTTCTTCCAGCCAGCCCTTCAGCTGGTCGATGGGCAGGCGGACCTGCTCCATGGTGTCGCGGTCGCGGACGGTGACGCAGTTGTCGGCAGCGATGCCCTTGGCCTCGTCGCCCACGGTGTCAAAGTCCACGGTGATGCAGTACGGGGTGCCGATCTCGTCCTCGCGGCGGTAGCGCTTGCCGATCGAGCCGGTCTCGTCGTAGTCCACCATGAAGTACTTGGACAGCTCGTTGCGGATCTCCATGGCCTTGGGGCCCAGCTTCTTGCTCAGGGGCAGCACGGCGCACTTGAAGGGGGCCAGGGCCGGGTGCAGGTGCAGCACGGTGCGCACGTCCTCCTTGCCCTTGGCGTCCACCAGGTGCTCCTCGTCGTAGGCCTCGCACAGGAAAGCCAGGGCCACGCGGTCGCAGCCCAGGGACGGCTCGATGACGTAGGGGATATAGTGCTCGCCGGTCTCGGGGTCGAAGTACTCCAGGCTCTTGCCCGAAGCCTCCTGATGGCGGCTCAGGTCGTAGTTGGTGCGGTCGGCGATGCCCCACAGCTCGCCCCAGTCGGTGAAGGGGAAGGCGTACTCGATGTCGGTGGTGGCGCGGCTGTAGAAGGCCAGCTCGGCGGGCTCGTGGTCGCGCAGGCGCAGGTGCTCTTCCTTGATGCCCAGGCTCAGCAGCCAGTTCTTGCAGAACTCCTTCCAGTAGGCGAACCACTCCAGGTCGGTGTCCGGCTTGCAGAAGAACTCGCACTCCATCTGCTCGAACTCGCGGGTGCGGAAGGTGAAGTTGCCCGGGGTGATCTCGTTGCGGAAGGCTTTGCCCACCTGGCAGACGCCGAAGGGCAGCTTGCGGCGGGTGGTGCGCTGGATGTTGGCAAAGTTGACAAAGATGCCCTGGGCGGTCTCGGGCCGCAGGTAGCACACCGAGGAGCTGTCCTCGGTGACGCCGATGGCAGTCTTGAACATCAGGTTGAACTTGCGGATGGGGGTGAAGTCGTGCTTGCCGCACACCGGGCAGACCACCTGCTCGTGCTCGGCGATGAACTGGTCCATCTCGTCAAAGCTCATGGCGTCCACGTTGACGTCGGGGAACTCGTCCGCGATCAGCTTGTCGGCCCGGTGGCGGGCCTTGCAGGCGCGGCAGTCCAGCAGCGGGTCGGAAAAGCTGGCCACATGGCCGGTGGTGACCCAGGTCTGGGGGTTCATCAGGATGGCGGCGTCCAGGCCCACGTTGTAGGGGCTTTCCTGCACGAACTTTTTCAGCCATGCCTTTTTGACGTTGTTCTTGAACTCGACGCCCAGGGGGCCGTAGTCCCAGCTGTTGGCCAGGCCGCCGTAGATCTCGGAGCCGGGGAAAACGAAGCCCCGGTTCTTGCACAGGGCCACGATCATATCCAGTGTCTTTTCGCTGTGTTCCATAACAAATACATCCTTTCCGTCCGCGGCTGGTTTGCCGTGTCGTGTATGCCGGCCCGGCGGCTCCGGGCGCGGTGCCCCTCTACTTTACCATGTCAGGCGCAAAATGGCAAGAGGCGCATCTCACAGCACCCACTCGCCGTTTTCAAACAGGGCGACGTCCTGCCCGCTGCGGGTGCGGCCGGTGATGCGGGTGTCGGCCGCGCCGATCATCACGTCCTCGTGGATCAGGGACTGGTTCATCCCGCGGGCCAGCAGCTCCTCCTCGCTCAGGGCGTTGCCGCCGCGGGTGGTGCCGGGGTAGCTGGCGCCGAAGGCGATGTGGCAGGAGGCGTTCTCGTCGAACAGGGTGTTGTAGAAGATGACGCCGCTGCGGTTGATGGGGCTGGAAGCGGGCACCAGGGCCACCTCGCCGATGTGGCGCGCGCCCTCGTCGGTGTCCAGCACTTCGCCCAGCAGGGCGGCGTTCTCCTCCGCGCCGTACTCGACGATGCGGCCGCCCTTGAAGGTGACGTGGAAGCCCTTGATGGCCTGGCCGCCGTGGATATAGGGCTTGGTGCCGTAGACCACGCCGTCCACCTTGTCCTTGTGGGGGGCGGTGAACACTTCCTCGGTGGGGATGTTGGGCAGGAAGCTGACCCCCTTTTCGCTGCGGGAAGCGGCGCTCTCCCAGACGGCGCCGTCGGCCAGGCCCACGGTCAGGTCGGTGCCGTTGGAGCTCTCAAAGTGGACCGATTCCAGGTCCAGGGCGTTCATCTTGTCCTGCAGCACGGTCAGACGGTCCAGATGGGCCTGCCAGGCCCCCACGGGGTCGCCGCCGGTGACGCGGCAGGTGTCGAAGATCAGCTGCCACAGCTTTTCCTCCGCCTCGTCTTCGGCGAGGTCGGGAAAGAGCTTCTTCGCCCAGGCGGGGGAGGGCATGGCCGCGATGGACCACTGCACCCGGTCGTTCATGGTGTAGCTGCGCCAGGGCATCAGGGCCTTGCGGCGGGCGGCGTTCACCCGGCTGACCTTGCCGGCGTCCAGCCCGGCCAGGGCTTCGGGGTCGCTGGCCAGCAGGCTCAGCACGCAGACGCCGCCCTCGCTCTCGGCGTAGTCCAGATAGCTGCGCAGGACGTAGGGCTTGACGTCGCACAGGGCCTCCTCGGCGCCCTTTTCCATGCGGATGCGGGTGAGAGCGTCGTCCGACCAGTCCACCCGGACGTCCCGGGCGCCGGCGTCGAAGGCGCTGGCCGCGCACAGGCGGGCCAGGGGGGCGGCCGCCAGGGGCGCGGAGATGATGAGGGTCTGGCCCGGCTGGACGTTGACGCCGATCCGGACGATGAAGCCGGCATATTTCTGCAAGAGCTGTTCAAAATTCTGCATAGTGGTATCCTTTCTTTTCTAAAAAGAGAATGGGCTGCTGCTCCCCAGTATAACCCATCCGGCGGCCGTTGTCCACCGCCTGGCGGCGAGCTTTTCTTCTAAAATACTTGCATATTCCGCCGATGTGTGGTATATTCTGATAGTACGAATACACGATTGAATGGAAAGTGGGCCGCAAGGTCCGCTTTTCTTGTTTGATATGGAGGTTTTTTGAGCATGGCGAAGCAAGCGGGCGGGAACACCGCGCGGCGTGTCGAGGCGCTGGTGCGCCCCATCGTGGAAGGCATGGGCCTGCGGCTGTGGGACGTCGTCTTTGAAAAGGAGGGGCCCGACTGGTACCTGCGGGTCCTGATCGACCGGGACGGCCCCATGGATACCGACACCTGCGCGGATGTGTCCCATGCGCTGGACCCCGTTCTGGACGAGGCCGACCCCATCCCCCAGAGCTATTACCTGGAAGTCGGGTCCCCCGGCCTGGGCCGCCGTCTGACCCGGCCCGAACACTACGACGCCCTGATGGGCCAGAAGATCCGGGTCCGGCTGTACCGGCCCGACCCCGCCGGCCGGCGGGAGCTGGAAGGCGTCCTGACCGCCCGCGAGGAGGACGCCGTCACGCTGGAGACGGAGGCCGGGCCGGCCGTCGTGGCGCTGAGCGCCGTCAGCAAGGCCCAGCTGTGCGACGACGAAGACTTGTTCTGATAGATCATACCAAAAACATACCGGGAGGAATACTGGAAAATGGCAGGCAACAACGAATTTTTTGAAGCGCTTACCATGCTGGAACATGAGCGCGGCATCACCGCCGAATATCTGATCGAAAAGATCCGGGCTGCGATCGTCATCGCGGTCAAGAAGAATTACGATGTGGAGGACGACAACGTCTCGGTGGAGATCGACCCCGCCACCGGCGTGTTCAATGTGGCGCTGGTGCAGGACGTGGTGGCCGACGAGGACTGGGAGAACGAGCACACTCAGATCCCCCTGAGCAAGGCCCAGACCCTGCGCCGCACCTACCAGCCGGGCGACCGGGTGGTCACGCCGCTCAAGACCAAGGAGTTCGGCCGCATCGCCGCCCAGACCGCCAAGCACGTGATCCGGCAGGGCATCCGGGAGGCCGAGCGCAGCCAGCAGCTCAGCGAGATCCAGTCCAAGAGCCACGACATCGTCATGGCCACCGTCACCCGCGTGGACCATGAGCGCGGCATCGTGGCCGTGGATATGGGCAAGGGCGGCGAGGCCATCCTGCCCCGCAGCGAGCAGGTGCCCGGCGAGACTTATACCGAGGGCCAGCAGCTGCAGGTCTACGTCATCGACGTGGTCAGCACCGAGCGCGGCCCCCGCGTCATGATCAGCCGCACCCACCCCGGCCTGGTCAAGCGGCTGTTCGAGCTGGAAGTGCCCGAGATCTTCGACGGCACCGTCGAGGTCAAGGCCATCAGCCGCGAGGCCGGCACCCGCACCAAGATGGCGGTGGCCTCCCGCGACCCCAACGTCAACCCTGTCTCGGCCTGCATCGGCCCCCGCGGCGACCGTGTGGCCGCTGTGGTGGAGCACCTGCACGGCGAGAAGATCGACATCGTCCAGTGGAGCGAGGACCCCGCCGCCTTCATCGCTTCGGCCCTCAGCCCCGCCAAGGTGCTCAAGGTGGAGCTGCTGCCCGGCGAGACCCGCTCCTGCCGCGTCACCGTGCCGGACGGCCAGCTCAGCCTGGCCATCGGCAACAAGGGCCAGAACGCCCGCCTGTGCGCCCGTCTGACCGGCTACAACATCGACATCCGGCCCGAGAGCGGCTACTACGGCGAGGAGGAGGACAAGCCCGAGGCTCCGGCCTCCGAGCCTGAGGCCTCTGCCGCCGCGGACGGGGCCGCTGAATAAACAGGGGAGGGAACCAGATGCCGCAAAAGCAGCTCAAACAGAAAAAGATCCCCATGCGCCAGTGCATCGGCTGCCAGACCAGCCGCCCCAAAAAGGAGCTGGTCCGTGTGGTGCGCGGCCCCGACGGGACCATCAGCATCGACACGGTGGGCAAAAAGCCGGGGCGCGGGGCCTACCTCTGCCCCGACCCCGCCTGCCTTGCCAAGGCGCAGAAGAAAAAGGCGCTGGAGCGCAGCTTTGAACAGCCCGTCCCCGCCGAAGTATATCAGGCGCTGGCCGCGCAGCTGGCCGGCGTCCAGGCTGCAAAGGAGGGAACCGATGCCAAAGCATAACACGCCCCGCCCCCCAAAGCCGGCCCAGCCGCCGGCCGACGCCCTGTTCCAGGCCATGAGCCTTGCCCGCAAGGCCGGCCGCCTGGTGATGGGCTTTGACGCAGTGGAGGAAGCCGCCGTCAAGGGCAAGGCATGGCTGGTCCTGACAGCCGCCGACGCCAGCCCCAAAACCGTGCAGAGGCTGCGCAACAGCATCGGCGACCTGGTGGATGTGCTGTCCACCCCGCTGACCATGGACCGGCTGGCCCCTCTGGGCCGCCGCCCGGTGGCCGTCTGCGCCGTGACCGACCGCAACCTGGCCAAACTGTGCTATGACCGGCTGGATGAATGCGGCGTCATCAAACACGAGGAGGAAATGACTGAATGATCGTAAAATATAAAGTGACTGATTTTGCCAAGGACACCGGCCTGCCCGTCAGGAAGATCCTCGACACCCTGACGGCCATCGGCGTCAAGGATAAAAAGAACAGCTCCGTTCTGGAAGAAAAGGAGCTGAACGCCCTGCTGGACCGCCTGAGCCGGGACAACAGCGAGGCCGATCTGTCCGCTTTCCTGAACAGCGGCAAGCCCGAGCCCAAGCCCGCCCCCGCCAAGGAGGCCGGCAGCGCCCCCAAGAGCCAGAAGGGCGGCAATAATAACGGCAAGAACGCCCAGCCCAAGGCCGCCAGGGGCGGCAATGCCAACGCCGCCAACAACGGCGGCGCCCAGAAGAACGGCGGCGCAAAGCAGCCTCAGGCCCAGAACCAGAACCAGGGCCAGAAGGACGGCCAGAACGCGCCCCGCAAAAACCAGCCCCAGCAGCCCCACAAGAAGCGGGATGAAAAGACCGTCTCCTTCAGCGAGCTGGCCCGGGAGACCGGCACCAAGGCCGGCGCGTCCGAGGCAGTGCAGGTCAAGCGGGAGAACAACCAGGTCACGGTGGACACCCGCACAGTGGACGTCAACGTGGACCGCTTCGACGTCCGCTACGACGACCTGGCCTCCACCAAGAACACCGAGAACCGCCGCAAGCCCACCCCGCAGGGCAACAAGCAGAAGTTCAGCCAGCGGACCCAGCGCCAGCGCCAGCAGTTCCAGAAGGGCAAGCGGGAGACCGAGGCCGAGCGGATGCAGCGCATCCAGCTGGAAAAGGCCCGCAACGCACAGCTGAAGGTCTCCATCCCCGACGAGATCACCATCGGCGAGCTGGCCGCCCGCCTCAAGCAGCAGGCCAGCAAGGTCATTGCCAAGTGCATGCAGATGGGCGAGATGCACGCCATCAACGACGTCATCGACTTTGACACCGCCTCCCTCATCGCCGAGGAGTTCCGCGCCAAGGTGGAGCACGAGGTCCACATCACCATCGAGGAGCGTCTGTTCGTGCAGGAAGAGGACAACGAGGCCGATCTGGTGGCCCGCCCGCCGGTGGTCTGCGTCATGGGCCACGTCGACCACGGCAAGACCAGCATCCTGGACGCCATCCGCAAGACCAACGTCACCGCAGGCGAGGCCGGCGGCATCACCCAGGCCATCGGCGCCTACCAGGTCCGGGTGGGGGACGACCTGATCACCTTCCTGGACACCCCGGGCCACGAGGCTTTTACCTCCATGCGCGCCCGCGGCGCCAACATGACCGACATCGCCGTCCTGGTGGTGGCGGCCGACGACGGCATCATGCCCCAGACCATCGAGTCCATCAACCACGCCAAGGCCGCCGAGGTCAAGGTGATCGTGGCCATCAACAAGATGGATAAACCCACCGCCAACCCCGAGCGGGTGATGGAGGACCTGACCAAGTACGGCCTGATCGCCGAGGAGTGGGGCGGCGACACCGCCTGCATCCCCGTCTCGGCCCTGACCGGCCAGGGCATCAGCGACCTGCTAGAGCGGATCGTCCTGGAGGCCGAGGTCATGGAGCTGAAGGCCAACCCCAACCGCCGCGGCAAGGGCGCTGTGGTCGAGGCCCGTCTGGACAAGGGCCAGGGCCCCGTGGCCACCCTGCTGGTCCAGAACGGCACCCTGCGCGCCGGCGACGTCCTGATCGCCGGCACCGCCGTGGGCCGCGTGCGCACCATGCGGGACGACAAGGGCCGCGCCATCGAGGCGGCCGGCCCCTCCACCCCTGTGGAGATCACCGGCCTGACCGCCGTGCCCGAGGCCGGCGACCTGTTCGAGGCGGTCGAGGACGAGCGCCTGGCCCGTGAGCTGGCCGAAAAGCGCGCCGCCGCCGCCCGCGAAAAGCAGTTCTCCGCCTTCCAGAAAGTCACCCTGGATAACCTGTTCACCCAGATGGCCCAGAACGACATGAAAGAGCTGGCCATCGTGGTCAAGGCCGACGTCCAGGGCTCGGCCGAGGCCGTCAAGCAGTCCCTTGAAAAGCTGTCCAACGACGAAGTCCGTGTGCGGGTCATCCACGCCGGCGTCGGCGCCATCAGCAAGTCGGACGTGGACCTGGCCGACGCCTCCAACGCCATCATCATCGGCTTCAACGTCCGCCCTGACAACATCGCCAAGGAGGAGGCTGCCGCCACCAAGGTGGAGATGCGGATGTACCGCGTCATCTACGACGCCATCAACGACGTTTCGGACGCCATGAAGGGTATGCTGGCTCCCAAGTACCGCGAGGTGGCTCTGGGCGAGCTGCAGGTCCGCCAGGTGTACAAGATCAGCAGCGTGGGCACTGTCGCCGGCTGCCGCGTCACCAATGGCAAGATCACCCGCGACAGCAAGATCCGCGTGGTCCGCGACGGCATCGTCATCGCCGAGGACGAGATCGCCTCGCTCCGCCGCTTCAAGGACGACGTCAAGGAAGTGGCCGAGGGCTACGAGTGCGGCGTCACCCTGGCCAAGTTCTCGGACGTGAAGGAGGGCGACGTCTACGAAGCCTTCCGCATGGAGGAGTACAAGGACTGACGGCGTCCGCATCAAAACGCATCGAACGTTTTAGGAGTAATCTATGTCTGAGAAAAACATGGGCCGTCTGGCCCAGGATATGAAGCGGGAGATCATTGCCATCATCTCCCGCCTCAAGGACCCGCGGCTCGGCGGCGGCCTGCTGACCGTCACCCGGCTGGACGTGACGCCCGACCTGGATGTGGCAAAGGTCTATGTCAGCGTGCTGGGCAACCCTGACGGGCCCGCGCCGGTGGTGGAGGCGCTGAACCGCGCCGCCGGCCATGTCCGCACCGAGCTCAGCCGCAAGATGCACATCCGCAAGGCCCCCCGCCTGATCTTCGTGGAGGACGACGGGGCGGCGTATGCGGCCCATATCAATGAGCTGCTGAAAGAGCTGAACGTAGACAGCGGCGAACCGGCCGCCGAAACTGACGGGGAGTGACCCCCGCCCGGAAAGGATGACAACGCCATGACCGAACCGCTGAACGTGGAGCAGGCCGCCGCCCGGCTGCGGGCCGCCGGCAGCATCCTGATCCTCTGCCACAAAAACCCCGACGGCGACACCGTCGGCTGCGGCAGCGCCTTATACCACGCCCTGACCGCCCTGGGCAAGACAGCGGCCGTCCTGTGCGCCGACCCCATCCCGCCCCGCTTTGCTTACACCCAGCCCCGGCTGTTCCGGGGCGAGTTTGAGCCGGAACTGGTGGTGGCGGTGGACGTGGCCGGGCCCCAGCTCTTTGGCGACAAGGGGCTGATGCCGGCCTACAGCCGCCGGGTGGATCTTTGCATCGACCATCACGCCGGCAACAGCGGCTATGCCCAGAACACCCTGCTGGATGCGGGCGCGTCCGCCGCGGCCGAGCTGCTGTGCCAGGTGATCGAGGCCATGGGGGTGGCGCTGACGCCCCAGATCGCCGACTGCCTGTATACGGGGCTTGCCACCGACACCGGGTGTTTCCGCTTTTCCAACACCACCGCCGAGACCCACCGCACCGCCGCCCGCCTGATCGAGGCGGGAGCCCGGATCGAGGCGCTGAACACCATTCTGTTCGCCACCAAGAGCCGCGGCCAGATGGAGGCCGAGCGGATCGCCCGCAGCCACCTGGAGTACCATCTGGACGGCCGCTGCGCCCTGATCTGGCTGGACCGGGACGAGACTGCAGCCAGCGGGGCCGACCCCTCGGACCTGGAAGAACTGACCAGTTTGCCCATCGGCATCGAGGGCGTCAAGGCCGGGCTGACCTTCCGCCAGCAGCCCGG
>ERZ1090863.1400-NODE-1401-length-10490-cov-9.340872_pt1 | contig 10490 bp, 6 predicted proteins | sample MGYA00478480_ERZ1090863 | MGnify/ENA primary metagenome ERZ1090863 (study PRJEB33644, sample SAMEA5815746) | chicken gut metagenome | biome: Chicken; feature: Gastrointestinal Tract; material: Caecum | place: Ireland | collected 2019-01-01 | study: A study of the...
TCATTCACAAACAATGTAATTATTTCTTTGTCCAACTTTTGGGGTCCATAGCAATTTGCGGCTTTTTTTATTTACCCTATTTTACACTATAACATTGATTATCTTGCCGGGCTTGTATATCACCTTCTTGGCGGAAGCGACGCCCAGCAGGGCGAGAGCGGCGGCGGTGGCTGCGGCTTCGTCGGCGTCGGGGGCGAGCTTGACGGTGCCTTTGAGCTTGCCCATCTGCTGGACGGGGACGTCTATCAGCGCGCGGACGAGCTTGGACTCGTCGCAGACGGGATAGGCCTCGCGCAGGACGCTGGAGGTATGGCCGGCGCGCTCCCACATCTCCTCGGAGAAGTGCGGCGTGACGGGCGCCATGAGCTTGACGAGCGTTTCGCTCGCGGAGCAGAGCGCGTCGTCCGCGCTGTCGTACTTATACATGGCGTTGGTAAGCTCCATGATACGCGCGACGGCGGTGTTGAAGGAGAAGGCGGCGATGTCCGCGCCGCAGTTCTTGACGGCGTAGTGCACCGCGTACTCCAGCTCGGCGGCCTTGGCGGGGTCGGCGGGAGCGGTCCCCCTGCCCGAGTAGCCCTTTTCCACGATACGCTCCACGCGGTCGAGGAACTTGGCGATGGGCGCGATGCCCTCTTTGGAGAACGGTCCGCCCTCGGTGTAGGAGAACGCGAAGCACAGGTACATCCTGAACACGTCCGAACCGTACACGGACACGTAGTCGTCGGGGTTGATTATGTTGCCGCGGGTCTTGCTCATGCGCTTGCCGTCGGGGCCGAGAATGACGCCCTGGTGGATCAGACGCAGGAAAGGCTCGTCGAAATGCAGGTAGCCCATGTCGCGCAGCGCCTTTGTGATGAAGCGCGCGTAGAGCAGGTGCATGCAGGCGTGTTCCGCGCCGCCCACGTAGGTATCGACGGGCAATATCTTATCCGTCCACGCGGTGTCGAACGCCTTTTCGTCGTTGTTTGCGTTGGGGTAGCGCAGGTAGTACCAGCTCGAGCACACGAACGTGTCCAGGGTGTCGGGGTCGCGCTTGGCGTCCGCTCCGCACACGGGGCATTTGACGTTTATGTAGCTGGCCTTGGACGCGAGCGGGCTTTCGCCGGTGGGCTTGAAGTCCACGTCGTACGGCAGTTCCACGGGCAGGTCCTTTTCGGGTACGGGCACGACGCCGCAGTGCGGGCAGTGTATGATGGGTATGGGCGCGCCCCAATAGCGCTGACGCGATACCGACCAGTCGCGCAGGCGGTAGGTTATCTTAGGCCCGCCCTTGCCCAGCTCGGACAGACGCGCGAGTATGGCCTCTTTGGCCTTTTCGGTAGGCATGCCGGTAGCGAAGCCCGAGTCCACCGCGACGCCGTAAGCCGTGAACGGCAGGTCGTCGGGGGAGCCGTCCGCGCTCTTGACCACGCGTTCGACGGGCAGGCCGTACTTGGTCGCAAACTCGAAGTCGCGGTCGTCATGAGCGGGCACCGCCATTACCGCGCCCGTGCCGTAAGTCGCCAGCACGTAGTCGGCCACCCACACGGGGACCTTGCGGCCGTTTATCGGGTTGACGGCGTACGCGCCCGTGAACACGCCCGTCTTTTCCTTGACGGTGCTGGTGCGGTCGATCTCCGACTGACGCGCCGCCAGTTGCTTGTATTCCTCCACGGCGGCCTTGCGATCGGCCGTCGTTATCTTGTCCACGAGCGGGTGCTCGGGAGCGAGCACGACGTAAGAGCAACCGAAGAGCGTGTCCGCGCGGGTGGTGAAGACCTTGAACGAGCAGCCGCCCACGAGGTCGAATTCCACTTCCCCGCCGCGCGACTTGCCTATCCAGTTGCGCTGCATGATCTTGGTCTTTTCGGGCCAGTCGATGGTATCCAGACCGCTGAGCAGTTCTTCGGCGTAGTTCGTTATCTTAAGGAACCACTGCCGCATCTCCTTGCGCACGACGGTCGTGCCGCAGCGCTCGCAGCAGCCGTCCACCACCTGTTCGTTGGCGATGACGGTGTTGCAGGAGGGGCACCAGTTGACGGGCGCGAGCTTTTCCTCCGCGAGGCCGTGCTTGTACAATTGCAGGAACAGCCACTGCGTCCACTTGTAGTAGCGCGGCTCGCAGGTCTTTATCTCATAGTCCCAGTCGAAGGACGCGCCCATGTTGCGGAGCTGGCCTTCCATGGTCTTGATGTTCTTTTCGGTGGAGTCCTTGGGATGGATGCCCGTCTTTATCGCGTAGTTTTCGGCGGGCAGACCGAAAGCGTCGAACCCCATGGGGTGGAACACTTCCCAGCCCTGCATACGCAACAGACGCGCGTAGACGTCCGCCAGACCGAAGTTGTACCAATGCCCGAGGTGCAGGTTCGCGCCCGAGGGATAGGAGAACATCTCCAGCACGTACTTCTTCTTGTCCGCGCGGGACTTGTCGAAGGAGTCAAGATGCTCCTCCTCCCATTTTTTCTTCCACTTCTGCTCTACTTTAAGATGATCCATATCAGTGTACCCGAGTGACCTTGTTCTTTTTCACGAGATATCCCGCTTTGGCCTTATTGAGCATGAACTCGTCGCGCATCGTGTCGGTGTAGTACTCGTCGATGACCGCGTCCTCGCCGAACTCCGCGCAAAAACGCTGCCACTTGCCTTCGCGGTAGCAGTAAGGTAGCACGATCTTGCCCGTTTTACGGTCTATCTCCGTCGCGATGAGGTGTTTGACGCCCAGACGCCGCGCGATCTCCGCAAGGAAAAAGTATGGCGTCGCCGAAATGATGACGTCATCGGGGGACGCGATCTCCCTGTACCACGAGCGTATGCGTTTCTCCCGCTTGTCCCAGAACTTGACGACGTACTCGTCGATGTTCTTGAAACGCAGGTACGGCCAGAGGATTATCTCCACCGCCCGCACCATGGATATCAGGTGCATGGCCTTGATGAGCGCCACGACGATGATGACGGGCAGATAGAACGCCAGCCAGGGCTTGCGCGCCGTTACGAAAAAACAGAAATCGCGGTAGGAGTAGCCGCCGTATATCGTTTGGTCGAAATCGAAAGCTCTCATGCCGAAACAGCTCGTCCTTGTCTTACAGACCGAGTTGTGCGAGCAACTGCGCTTTGGGCATGTAGCCGACCGAGGTGGCCTCGACCTTACCGTCGCGCATGAGCACGATGGTGGGTATGCTCATGACGCCGAACGCCGCGGCGAGCCTGTCCTGCTCGTCCACGTTGACCTTGCACACCTTGATGTCGGGACGCTCGGAAGCGATCTCGTCCACGATGGGCGAAAGCATACGGCAGGGGCCGCACCAGCTCGCCCAAAAATCGATAAGGCAAACTCCGTTATCCGTTTCTTCATGAAAATTCTGTATGTTGAGTTCTTTTACCATAGCTGTAGTATATCACACAGTTTGAGTTTTGACAACCTTTTGCAAGCGTATTTAAGCGCTTCACGCCCGAAAAAAACGCACGCTTTCGCGCGTTTGTCCGCATCATGGCGCTTTGGGAGCGCAAAAACGCGGCGGGGCGACGCCCCGCCGCGCGTCCGCGCGATATCGTTTATTTTCCGCTCTCGGCCTCGGGCGGGCGTTTGGCGCCTTTGCGGCCGTCCGGACGGTCGCGGCTTATGCCGTTGACCAGGCAATAGACGGCGGGAATGAGGAGCAGGGTCACCAGCGTACCCAGTATCAGTCCGCCCATGACCACTATGCCCAGCGGCTGCATCAGCTCGCCGCCGCTGCCCAGGCCGAGCGCGAGGGGTATGAGCGCGAGCACCGTCGTCAGCGTGGTCATCAGTATGGGACGCAGGCGCGCCTTACAGCCCTCCAGCACCGCGTCGTAGTGCGTCAGCCCGTCGTCGCGCAGCTGCCGTATGCGCTCGAGCAGCACGATGGCGTTGTTGACTATAACGCCCATCAGCATGATTATGCCCACGAAGGACACCACGCTCAGCGTCATGCGCGTAAGCGCCATCGCTATGAACGCGCCCGTCGCGCTGAACGGGATGCTGCACATTATGATGAGCGGTTTGATGCCCGAACGGAACTGCGCCGCCATGACCGCGTAGAGCAGGAACACAGACACTATCAGCGCGACGTACAGCCCGTCGAACGCGTCGTTGAGGAAGTCGGACACGCCGCCCGTGGCGTAGTCGTAACCGCCCGCCGCGTAGCTCTCCCCCGTGTCGGGGTCTGTCTCGGCGAGCGCCGCTTCCGCCGCTTCCGCCATCAGCTCACCCGCCGTGCCGCTGTCCAGCTCGTACGTTTCGGCGGACACCGTCACGGCGTACCTGCCGTCCGTCTTGCTTATCATGGTGTCGGCGGTGGTGACCGTGACTTCCGCCACGTCCCCCAGCCTGACCGCGCCGCCCGACGAAGTCATGCCCACGGTGAAGTTTTCCAGATCCTCGGCCGAGGCAATCGTCCCGGGAGCGAACCCCACGGACACCTCGCCCGTCACGCCGTCCACCGTCGCGTCGCCCACGGCGTAGCCCGCCAGCCCCGCGCGCAGCGTCAGCACTATCTGCGAGTAGTCCAGACCCAGCTCGGCTATCGCCGTGCGGTCGAACGCTATGTCGTATTCCCGGGCGGTGTTGTCCTCGCCCGCCGAGCTGGTGGCCGATTCGAAGCCCGCTTCCGCGTACTTGCCCGTCACCAGCATCTCCGCCACGTCGTCCGCTATCACCGCGAGCTTGGCGGGGTCGTCGCCGTATATCTCCACGGAAAGCTCGCTTATGCCGCCCGTGATGGACTCCACGACGCCGTCCACTTCCGTGACGGTCGCCGAGGACGTGTGCGGCAGGTCGCCGCGGGAGCGCGCCGCCTCGGTCAGCTCGCGTATCACGCGCGCCGCCTCCTCGGTGTCGCCGCCCTCCGCCAGCTTGACGGATATCATGCCCGTGTTGCGTATGGCGAGCAGTCCCTGCACGCCCACGGACACGGATATCTCCGCGTCGGGCAGTTCGTCGCCTATGGAGCCTGCCAGCGCGGCGGCGTCCGTCTCCGCCTCGTCCAGCGTGGTCGTGCCGTAGTAGTTCAGGCTGACCTCCACCAGCCCCTTGTCCACGGAGGGCAGGAACTCCGTCCCCGTGGTGAACAACAGCCCGATGCTCGCCGCGAACAGGCATATCGCCACGACGACGACCACCACGCGGTGCCGCACCGCGACGGGCAACAGCTTGCCGTACAGCCCTTTCACGCCCCGCATTATCACGCCGTCGTCGCCCTCGCGCTTCCGCCGCTTTGGCGTTGCCTGCGGCGCGTCGGACAGGGCGGGCGCGGTCACGCCCGCGAGCGTGTCGGCGTTTTCCCCGGTCGCGGCTTCGGGCGCCGCGAGGGCGGCAGTGGCTTCGGGCGCGGCTTCGGGTGCCGCGGCGCGTGCGGCCTCATCCGCCGCGAGCGCGGCCTTGCACTCGAGGAAACTGCCGCTCAGCAGTTTACGATCGCGCGAGAACAGCACGTACAGCGCGGGGATGACGGTGACGGCCACGAGCAGCGAGAACGCCAGCGACCAGATGACCGCCCATGCGAGGTCGGTGAATATCTCGGCGCACAGTCCGCCCACGAAAAGTATGGGGACGAACACGCACACCGTGGTGAGCGTGGAGCCGACCAGCGCGCCCGCGACCTCGGCGGTGCCGTTGACGGCGGCGAGGAAGGGACGGTCGCCCAGCTCCCTGCGCTTGGACACCGCTTCCGTGACGACTATGGAGTTATCCACCAGCATGCCTATGCCCACGGCGAGGCCGCCCAGCGACACCATGTTGAGCGTTATGCCCATGGCGAACAGGAAGAACAGCGCGCCCAGCACGGAGAGCGGCATGGTGACGGAAATGATGAGCGAAGGCTTGACCTTCTTCAGAAACAGGAATATGACCACGACCGCGAGCACGCCGCCTATGAGCATGCTCACGAGCACGTTGGATACCGAGTCGGAAATGAATTCCGAACTGTCGTCCGTCAGAGAAACGGTGACGGTGTCCGTGGACAGCTCGGCGGCTATCTCCTTGGCCGCGCGCACGACAGACGTGCCGTTGGCTCCCGCCGCCGCGTACACGGAGACCTTGACGGCCTGGACGCCGTCGTAATACGCGTACGCCTCGTAGCCGGGCGTGTAGCCCTCGTCGCCCGGGCCGACGGCGCTCGCCACGGCGGACAACGGCACCACCACGGGCGACGCCGAAAGATCGGTCTCGCGGACGAGCTTCATGGCCTCTTCGGAGAGCCTGAGCCCCGTCAGTTCGCCCAGCCCCAGGGTGTCGTACAGTTCCAGCGCCTCGGCGTCCGTCAGCTCCGCGGGGTGCGCCGCCTTGAACGCGATGAGGTCCTGCAAGTGCGACATGACGTGTGTGGTGTAGTCGCCCGACAGCTCGGGGTGGGACTGCGTGAGCGCGTAGAGGTCGGCCAGCAGGCTGTCGGGAGTCGCCGACTCGAACGTACCGATGAACAGTTGCAGCGTAGACAGGGGCGTGACCAGCTCGTCGGGGATGGTCACGGGCAGGGCGCGCAGTTCGTCCATGTTCGTAACGTCGGACAGGTTGCGTATCTGCACGGAGCCGTCCGACGTTTCTATCTCGCCCAGCGGCAGGTCGTACTGCCCGCCCGAGAGCGCCTCGACGAGCAGCAGCGTCGCGTTCTCCAGGCCGCCGTACGGCGTTATGGTTATGCGGTCGGCGGGCGCGCCGTCCGTTTCCACGCTGCCAACGCCGCTGACAGAGAGCAGTCTGCCCGCGAACTCGCTCGCGACTTCGCCCGCGTACTCCACCCCGCCCGTCTGCGCGTCGCGGGAGTCGGTCACGTACAGCGTGGCGGTCGCGGTGCCGCCCACGTCCACCGCCGACACCGTTACTTCGCCGCAGCCGTCCGGCAGGCTCGCGCGGAGCGCGCGGTCGCGCACGGTGGCGGTCAGCTCGTCTATGTCCGCGCCGTAATCGAAGGACAGCAACACGGCGGACACGTTGTCGTACGAATACGTCGTCACGCTCGTGGAGCCGCTCACGCCCGACAGGTCGGTCTCGAGCACGCTCGTCACGTCCTCCTCCACCGTTTCCGCGGACGCGCCCGGGTACGTGACGATCACGCTTATTATGGGGATCTTGATGTCGGGTATGAGCTGCAAGGGCATGTTCAGCGTACCCGCCACCCCGCCGAATATCAGGAGCGCGACTATCATGATGATGGTCACGGGCTGTCTTACCACCGCCGCTATCAACTTTTTCATGGCTCCCTCCGCGATTGTGTGCGTATATGCGCCGTGTCGCGGGCGTTCCCCGCACGACGCGCACGGCATCGTTTACCGTAGTGTTTTACCTTATTATTATAGTATCACGCGCGCGCGATTTTGTCAATAACGGCGACGCACATCGCCATGCATCGAACGCGAACGCGCGGAACGGAAAAAGCCCGTCTTTCGACGAGCTTTTCAGGCGCGGCGGCCGTCCGTCACAGCGGGAACTTACCGCTGAAGCAGGCCGTGCAATATCCGAAATTCTTGTTCAGTCCCGTTTCGGGCAGACACTCGAGCGGCAGGAAACCGATGCTGTCGCAACCCAGCTCGCGGCACATCTCTTCCTCCGTCTTGCCGCCCACCGCGAAGAGGTTCTTGTCCTTGGGCATCTGTATGCCGTAAGGGCAGGAGTGCAGTATGCGCGGGGAGGCGATACGCACGTGGACCTCGGTCGCGCCCGCGTTCTTGAGCATCCTTATGAGGCGGGAGGAGGTCTTGCCGCGCACGATGGAGTCGTCCACGATCACCACGCGCTTGCCCCACACTATGGGTTTGAGCACGTTGTATTTGAGGTTGATGGCTATCTGGCGCCCCTCCTCTTCCAACGAGAAAAGGTTGCGCGAAGAGAACTTGTTCTTGATGATGCCCGCGCGCAGAGGCAGTCCGCTCACGCGCGCGTAGCCCTGCGCGTAGCTCACGCCGCCGTCGGGTATGCCGAACACCACGTCCGCGTCTGCCGGGCAGTGCTTGGCGAGCAGCTCGCCCGCGCGCTCGCGGAAGTTGTACACCGCGTTGCCGTCGGGGATGCTGTCGGGACGGGAGAAATAGACGTACTCGTACACGCACAGCGAGGACTCGCCGCCGCAGTAGTCGGTGAAGGACTTGACGCCCGTCGCGTCCACGCGCACCAGCTCGCCCGGGAGTATGTCGCGCTCGAACTTCGCCCCGATGGCGTCCAGCGCGCAGCTCTCGCTCGCGAATATGACGCTGCTGCCCAGCGTACCCATGCACAGCGGTCGGAAGCCCCGCTTGTCGCGGCAGGCTATCAGCTTCTTGGGCGACATGAGTATCATGGAATACGCGCCCTCTATCTTGCCCATGACTTCCAGCATGGACGCTTCCGCGCTCGGACAGTGCGTGCGCGCCTTGGCAAGCAGGTGGAGTATGACCTCCGTGTCGCGCTTGGACTGGAATATGTCGCCGTCGTCCTCCATCGCGCTGCGCAGCTCCGCCGCGTTGATCACGCATCCGTTCTTGGCAAGGCTGACCGAGCCTTTGCAGTACCGCGTCGTTATGGGCTGGATGTGCTCGCGAAGGTCCGTGCCGAAGTTGTAACGCACATGGCCTATGCCGATGTTGCCCTTGAGCGTCTCCAGCGTGGCCGCGTCGAACACGTCGTTCACCAGACCGTTGTCCTTGACCGCGGTCAGTTTGTATTTGTCGTTGGTGACGATGCCGCAGCTTATGTGCCCGCGATGCTGCATGGAGAACAATCCGTAACAGATGTTCTTGCCCACGTCGCCGCCCGCGCGATCGAATATGCCGATGACGCCGCACTCGTCCCTTACTTTGTCTTCTTCCATGCTGCCTCCGTTATCCCCCGCCGCCTTTCGCGGTCACGTTACAATTATATAGTATCGGCGGGACAATGTCAACACGTTTCGCGGCGATATCGCATACCCGCCCCTCCCCGCGCCCGCCCTTCGCCAAAACTTTTTTAACGCAAACCGCCGTAAAACGCTTGCCAAATCCCCGCGAAAATGATATCATATCAAAGCACGTAAAGAGTCGTCCGACCGCATATGATATTATCGTCGATATCGCGATCGATGAAAACATGGCGCTCGACAAATGTGCTACTGTGGCTCAGTTGGTAGAGCAGCTGATTCGTAATCAGCAGGTCGCCGGTTCGAGTCCGGCCAGTAGCTCCACAAAAAATGGAAGACTTTTAGGTCTTCCTTTTTTTGTGTCTCCATAATAAATGTTGGAGTGAGTTTCCTCTCCCCAACATTTATTATAGAGCCAAAATAAAACGACCCCGCCCCGCAAGACATATCTTGCGGGGCGGGACATTATGGCTTTGAATTTGCGTCAGGACGGATAAACACGCAAAATAATCCGCAACTCGTTAAACATACGCCGTAAAAGCGCAATCAATACAATTTGAGAAAGAAGTTTAAAAGTATGACAGCGGCGATTATGGCGAGCAGTACCACGCCTATGATTATTACTCAACTCATTTCAGCCGTTCGCTTGCTTGTGCTTGCCAACTGAGGCAAATTTTGCATTTGTTGCTTTTATAAGGCGGGAGAGAGGTTTATACAAGAGCAATGTTGCTACCGTTATCAAAACCGCTTTAATAAGATTAAACAGCACCGCCCAATACCATACGCTAAGATAGAATTCCATGCCGTCAGTCCACGTTCCGCCAAACATTGTAAAGAAGAACGGAAAATTAAGAAGATAATTTATCGGAACTGACATGACAACTTGCAATATACAACCGCCAATGAGTGATAAAACTACTACTTTTATACCCTTGTGCTTTATATATATGATAGAAGGCAAGAACGCATATGCAAGAATAAATAAAATATTAGCAAGTTCGCCTATTCCTACCGTTTGTGAAAAAGTGAGGGCATACAACAACTCTTTAAGTACACCGACGATAATTCCGGAAACAGGGCCGAGAGCGAAGCCTGCTATCATGACAAATGTATTTGAAAAATCCATTTTCAGAAAATCAACCGCAGGGAAAATTACAAACTCAAACGGCGGCATGCGTAAAATATACGCAAGAGCCGTAAAAACTGCAAGATATGCAATTCTGGTTGCGGTAAAATACTGCGAAAAACCTTTTTTGCCCTTAGTGGTAGGCGACTGGACGGTCGCATTCTGACGTTCAGCAGATTGCTGTTCGCCATTAATTTTGTTGTCTTTGTTTTGCATAAAAAGAACTCCTTAAAAATTATTTTTAAAGTAATTCTTTGCAGAAAAAGCCGCTCCGAAAAGATTTTCGGGGCGGCGACGGATTTTTTAATAAACGCGCCCCGCAAATTAATTTGCGGGGCGCGGATTAATTTTTCCGCTTTGTAATTCTTTTACCATCCGGACTATACCGTCGGTTCCGGAATTTCACCGGATCAGCCAAAGAGGTTCGACTCCCCTTTGCGTCGCAGACTATACTGCCGGTGGGGAATTGCACCCCGCCCCAAAGAACTTACTTTAAATTGTAACTACATTATATAGCGTAATTTTTGCTATGTCAACTACATTATATGGGCTTTTTT
>ERZ1090863.1402-NODE-1403-length-10482-cov-4.860554_pt1 | contig 10482 bp, 11 predicted proteins | sample MGYA00478480_ERZ1090863 | MGnify/ENA primary metagenome ERZ1090863 (study PRJEB33644, sample SAMEA5815746) | chicken gut metagenome | biome: Chicken; feature: Gastrointestinal Tract; material: Caecum | place: Ireland | collected 2019-01-01 | study: A study of...
AAATACAAGGAGAATTGAGATATGGATAACAGTAATGTGGCATTAATTACAAAGCTGGTTCTGGAAGCAGTTGAAAAACAGAAATCATCCGATGACGCAGGATATCTTGTGCCCATCGGAGTGTCCGCAAGACATATCCATCTTACACAGGAACACGTCGAAGTACTGTTCGGCAAGGGCTATCAGCTCACAAAGAGAAAAGAGCTCATGGGCGGGCAGTTCGCATCGAATGAGACCGTGACGATCGTAGGGCTCAAACTCCGTGCGATCGAGAATGTCAGAGTGCTTGGCCCGGTCAGAAAGCAGACCCAGGTAGAGATCTCCGCGACAGATGCGATCAAGCTCGGCGTCAAGGCTCCGATCAGAGAGTCCGGAAATGTTGCAGGAAGCGCACCGATCGCCGTAGTCGGACCGAAAGGTGCCCTTTATCTGAAAGAAGGATGCATCATCGCGATGAGACATATACATATGTCGCCGAGAGATGCCATGGCAGCCGGCGTGCATGACGGAGATATCGTGTCGGTAAAGGCGGACAATGAAAGAGGAACAATATTCAACCACGTAAAGATTCGTGTAGACGACAGCTTCACACTTGAGATGCATATCGATACAGATGAAGCGAATGCTGCCAAGATCGCAACCGGTGATACGGTGAGGATTATATCATGCTGATAGGAAAAGTTGTCGGAAGTGTTGTTTCAACACGTAAATGTGAAAATTTGGTCGGCAATAAGTTTATGATCGTAGATGTTCTGGAACATATGCATTCCGGCGCAGACCAGCTTATCGCGATCGATAAGATCGGAGCGGGGATCGGTGAGTATGTGCTCGTGGCACAGGGCAGTGCGGCAAGGATCGGAAGCGGCATGCCGGATGCACCGATCGATGCGGCGATCGTAGGTATTATTGACGACGGATCAGGACTGGAGTAGTGGAATTATGGATATGAAAGAATTAAGCAGCATATTGCAGCAGAACGGTATCGTTGGCGCAGGTGGTGCAGGATTCCCGACATATGCTAAGCTGGATGAGCGCGCAGATACGATCATCCTGAACTGTGCAGAGTGTGAACCGCTCCTGAGGCTGCACAGACAGCTTCTTGAAAAGCATGCAGCTGAAATCGCAGATATGTTCCATACGATCGCTGAGACTGTCGGAGCAAAAGAAGCGATCATCGGCATTAAAAAGGCGTATAAGAAGACGATCGAAGCGGTGGATGCTGTTATTGAAAAATATCCGGAAATGAGACTTGGATTGCTGGATGAGGTTTATCCTGCCGGCGATGAAGTGGTTCTTATCTACGAAGTGACAGGTAAAGGCGTACGCCCGGGCGGACTTCCGATCGAGAGCGGCGTTGCAGTATTCAATGTAGAGACTGTCTACAACGCATACAGGGCTCTTCATGAAAATACACCTGTTGAAGATAAGCTGGTGTCCGTTGTTGCTGAGGTAGAGAATCCGATCACAGTCCGCGTACCTATTGGAACTCCTCTCGATGAGGTGGTTGCACAGGCCGGACATGTGACAACACCCAATCCGGTATATTTCGTGGGCGGTCCTATGATGGGAAACATCCGAACAGGCGCCCAGCCGGTGACCAAGACGACGAATGCGATCCTCGTACTGCCGGAAGATCATTATATTGTTCAGAAGAAATTAAAGAAAAATTCGATCGATATGAAACGTGCGGCGGCATGCTGCTGCCAGTGTACGATGTGTACGGACCTTTGTCCGAGACATCTGCTCGGACATCCGATCGAACCGCATGCATTTATGCTTGCGGCGACATGTAAGAATGTACAGGAGCCGAATATCTTCCTCAATACGATGTTCTGTTCTTCCTGTGGTGTCTGTGAACTGTATTCCTGTTTCCAGGGACTTTCACCGAGAAGCCTGATGGCCGAGTATAAGGCCGGCTTAAGGGCAAACGGCATTAAACCGCCGAAGGTTGAGGCCAAACCGGTGGGACCGGAGAGAGAGTACAGAAAAGTTCCGATGGAACGCCTGATGGCAAGGATCGATCTCACAAAATATAACAAAGAAGCGCCTCTGGATGAATCAGAGATCGCAGTGAAAAAAGTGAAGATCATGATGAGCCAGCATATTGGAGCGCCTGCTTCCCCGATCGTGAAGAAGGGCGACAAGGTAACAAAGGGACAGATGATCGCTGAACCGGGCAAAGGGCTGAGCGTGGGGATCCATGCATCAGTCACAGGTACAGTGACCGAAGTAAATGACAAATATGTCATCATAGAAACTTAGGAAGGACGTGCAGGCAATGAGTAAGGCAATTGGAATGGTAGAATATAAGACTGTTTCAGCAGGCATTACCGCGACAGACGCAATGGTAAAGACCTCTGAAGTCAGTATAATCGAAGCTCAGACAGTATGTCCGGGTAAGTATATTGCGATCATTACAGGTGACTTAAGTGCCGTAAAAGCAGCGGTAGACAATGCTAAAGAGCTGCACGGCTTCCACCTGATCGACAGTTTTGTACTCGGAAACCCGCATGAGTCTATTTTCCCGGCGATCTATGGAGCATCCAAGATCGATGATGTATCAGCGCTCGGTATCTTTGAGACATATGACGCTGCGTCTATTATCGTGGCGGCAGATGAGGCGGCTAAGACAGCGATCGTTGATCTGATCGAGCTGCGTATCGCAAGAGGTATGTGCGGAAAATCATACATGCTGCTGACAGGCGAAGTCGCTGCCGTAGAGGCGGCGATCGAACGGGCGAAAGAAGCGGTAAAAGACAGAGGAATGTTCCTCGATTCTTCCGTTATCGCCCATCCGGACGCCCAGATCCGCGATGCAATTTTATAACAGCTAAGAACAGACAGGCTCTCCCCTGCTATGACTGCAGTATGCGGCATGTTCCCGCATAAGTGCAGAGCGGTCGGAGGGTCTGTTTTGTCATAATCAGGAGGCAGTGAGATGCTTGCAATAGAAAGACGTAACGAGATCCTGGAAAAGCTGCAGACAGACAGAAGAGTTGTTGTGAGCGAATTAAGCCAGTTGTATGACGTCTCAGAGGAGACGATCCGAAGAGATCTCGAGAAGCTGGTAAATGACGGCTATGCTATTAAAAGTTACGGCGGGGCTGTTATCAATGAAAACGTTAATATTGAACTGCCATTTAATATCAGAAAGAATCGGAATATCTTAGGAAAACAGCACATAGCGGAGTTGGTTGCCGGGTTGGAGAACGATGGTGACAGTATTATGCTCGACGCCAGTACCACGGCAGTCTATATAGCGAAAGCGCTGCAGGAGAAAGGAAAGAAGAACCTGACCATTATCACCAATTCCATCGAGATCATCATCGAGCTGTTTGATGTGCAGGACTGGAAGATCCTGTCAACAGGCGGGGCGTCACGGGAAGGATCGTTTGCACTCGTAGGACCGCAGACAGACAGGATGCTTCGCAACTACCATGTTGATAAAGCGATCATCTCCTGTAAAGGGCTTGATGTATCGGCTGGATTTACAGATTCGGATGATCTGCATGCCAACAATAAAAGGACGATGCTCAGGTCGGCAAAGGAAAGGATCCTTGCGATCGACAGCAGTAAATTTGACCGGATCGCATTTGCGGAGATAGGAACTCTGGATGATCTCACTGTTGTGATAACTGATGAGAAACCAGAGGAAAAATGGATCCAGGTATTTAAAGATTCGGGAGTACAGTGTATCTATCCTCAATAAGGGATATCGGATGATACATACATGAAACCGGATAAAGAGAGGACAGCTATGAAAAGCTTTGATATTAAGACAAAAATTTATTTTGGAGACCAGGCGCTTGACCGGCTTGCGGAGATCCCTTATCAGAAAGTGCTGGTAGTGACAGATCCGTTCATCGCTCAGGGAGAGCTGATCGAACTGGTCACAGAACCGCTGAAAAAGGGGAATAAACAGTTCGAGATCTTCAAAGATGTCGTGCCTGATCCGCCGATCGAGAAGATCAGCGAAGGGGTAAAGAAGATGCTTGAATACAGGCCGGATGCCATTGTCGCAGTCGGCGGCGGATCTGCGATCGATTCATCAAAGTCCATCAGGGAATTTGCCCTGCGCGTAGATCATTACGCAGAGGTCGGACTGATCGCGATCCCGACAACAAGCGGGACGGGATCCGAGGTGACATCCTTTGCAGTGGTCACAGATCCTGCGGAAAAAGTAAAATATCCGCTCGTATCGTATTCCATGATGCCGGACGAGGCGATCCTGGATGCCGAGCTGGTGAAGAGCGTGCCGCCGTCAGTGACAGCCGATACAGGAATGGACGTGTTTACCCATGCTCTGGAAGCATGTGTCAGCATCAACCGCAGCGATTTCTCTAATGCGCTGGCGGAAAAAGCGATCGAGATATGCGGAGTATTCCTTTTAAGAGCATATCTTGACGGAAATGATACACACGCACGTCAGAAGATGCATTCCGCATCCTGTCTGGCAGGACTTGCATTTAACACGGCGTCACTGGGACTCAACCATGGAATGGCGCATCAGCTCGGAGCGACATTCCATATCCCGCACGGGCGCGCCAATGCGATGCTGCTGCCGCATATCATTGAGTTCAACAGTGATATCAACAAACACAGTAAAAGCCGGGAAACATATCTTCCGGCAGTGAAGAGATATGCGACCGTGGCACAGATATTAGGATTGAGCAGCTACAATAAGATCATGACAGTGAGATCTCTTGTAAACTGGGTACAGTTCATGTTAAAGGAAATGGATATCCCGCTGTCGATTTCACAGATCGGAACCATTTCCGAAGAAGAATACTTCGGCGCGATCGACCGTATGGCAGACGCCGCGCTTGCGGATGCCTGCACAGCGACAAATCCGAGAGTGCCGACAAAAGACGATGTGATCAGGATCTATAAAAATCTCTGGTAAGTCTGGCAGGACGCAGGCTTTTCAGATTGAAAGATCAAGTGGATCTGCGGATTTATCTAAGAACAAGACCGGAACTTTTTCAACGAAGTTCCGGTCTATTTTTGCCTGTCCGGAATTTTTTGGGCGTGGAGAAGAAAACAGCCTGCAAGTATGTATTGCGTACGCACCGTAGAGTAACGCCGGCACTTGGAGCGCGTCTTTTGCGCTCCTATGTACCGCTGCGTTACGGCCCGAGCGAAAGCGGGTGCGGTAGCAATACATACTTGCAGGCGGACACTTCTCCACTCCGCCAACCATAAAGCCCAAAACCTTTCATGAGCTGTAAGTGTTTTCTCTCTCTGTCATATGCTATCATCATAGCAGAGAACAAGGGAGGTGCTCACAATGAAAACGATTCTTGAAATTGACAGTTTAAAGAAATACTACGGGAAACAGGGGAGCCAGACGAAAGCCCTGAACGGGATCACGTTTCAGGTGATGGAAGGTGAATTCCTCGGGATCATGGGAAGCAGCGGTTCCGGAAAATCCACTCTTTTAAACTGCATCGCCACGGTGATAGAGCCAAGCAGCGGCAGGATCCTGATGAAAGGCAGGGAGATCCATTCGCTGAAAGGGAAGAAGCTGGCACAGTACAGGGGAAGAGAGATCGGCTATCTGTTCCAGAATTTTGAGCTGATCGATAATCTGACCGGCAGGGAGAATATTATGCTTCCGATGTCTCTTCATAACGTATCGGATGGAGAGAGCCAAAAGAGGCTGTCGCGGCTGGCGTCCTATCTGGAGATCACGGATATGCTTGACAAGTTCCCCGCTCAGATGTCGGGAGGGCAGAAACAGCGCGTTGCGGCGGCAAGAGCTCTGATCATGGATCCGGGAATCATACTTGCCGACGAGCCGACAGGAGCGCTCGACTCGAAAAATGCAAAAACGCTGATGAAGAAGCTTTCAGGATTAAACGAGGAAGAGAATGCGACGATCCTCATGGTAACGCATGATTCCAATGCGGCAAGTTACTGCAAGAGGATCCTGTTCATTCAGGACGGGCAGATCTTTCATGAACTGAGGCGGGATACTCCGGATGAAACACGTCAGGAATTCTATGAGAGGATATTGAAAGTCATGTCACAGCTGGGAGGAGGGAGCGCCAATGTTCTTTGAGCTTATCGCACGCAACAGTAAAAGGAGCAGAAAAGAGAACGGACTGTTCTTTACGACGCTCCTGGTTTCCGTTGTCGCGTTTTATATCATTCTTTCGCTTTCCCGTCAGGATGTCATGCTGTTCCTCCGGAAAATGGAAAGTGACGCGGTAAACCGTCTCCTTTCAATGATCCCCGTGTTTTATGTGCTTACGCTGGTCGTCCTGTTCTTTCTGATCTACTTTGCCAGCAAGTTCCAGCTGGAACGGCGCAGGCATGAGTTCGGGATGTATCTGATGATGGGAATGACGAGGAACAGGCTGTTTGTGCTTCTTCTGGCAGAGGATGTGCGGAGCAGTGTTATCGCCCTGCTGATCGGACTTCCGGCTGGAGTTCTTCTGTCGGAGCTGATCAGTCTGGTGACTGCCCGGCTGGTGGGACTGGGGATCATCGGACACCGGTTCACACTGTCGCTCCATGCCGTTTTGCTGACAGCAGCAGGGTTCTTCCTCATTAAGCTCGCTGCTTTCCTGATCCTGAGCGCGAAGATCAGCCGTCAGGAGATCGGCTCTCTTCTCTCGGAAAAGCCGGAGGAGACAAAGAAGCAGTATCCGGCGTTTGTCTACGGACTGGCGCTTCTTGCAGGCGTCTTATGTCTCGGGACGGCATATTATCTGGCGATCCGGGGAATGTCATGGACACAGATCCGGACGATGGGGCTTACGCTGCTGCTGGGATTCGCCGGAACACTGCTGTTCTTCTACGGACTGAGATATATATTTGACCTGATCATAAAAGGCGGGAAGAAGGACAGGCGTCTGCATATATTCAATGTGCGCCAGCTGCAGGAAAATGTAGTCCGTAAGTCGGCCACCATGGCAGTCACCTCTCTTCTGATACTCGGCGCCCTCTGCTGCTTTGGCGCCGGAGTGGCGATCGCGGTCAGCTACGGACAGTCAGAGCCTCATGTGATGGACTACACATTTATACCGGAGTATACAGATGAACCGAATCAGGAGCAGGGAGCTTCGGATATACTTGATACATTGCACAAGGCAGGTCTGGACACGGAGTTTTCCAGATTGTTTAAAATGAAGATCGGCCGTATCCGCACAACTGATATCCTCACGGAAGATGATTTTGAAAATGCATATTCGATGGATGCGGTAATGGAGCAGGTTGCCGGATTTCCGGCTTCGGATGACAAGGATGTGCTTTTAAATACGCTGAGTTTTGCAGACTATCCGTATTTGATCTCGCTTTCCGGATATAATGAACTGCTCCGTGCCGCCGGGCTTCCCGAGATAAAGCTGGGAAAAGATGAAGCGGCTGTATATATGGACAGTACTTTTGTCAATGAGAACCGGCTTGAGATCATGGACGCTGTCCTTGCAAAACACCCGGAAGCTAAGATCGGCGGGAATCCGGTGAAGCTGACCGGTAAGGTACAGACGACAGCGGTTGTGACGGACTATTCGATCACGCTGTCATTTGCGCTGATCCTGCCGGATGATGCATTTCAATATTATACGCAGGATCAGTACGACATCTATGTCAATGGAGTGCTGGATAGCAGTACCACAGAAAAAACCGGCCTTATGCAGGCAATCTCCGGGATGAATGAGAGATTAAACGGGACCGGCCTGTACTACGAGAGCTATCTGCAGAACATGGGGCGGCAGCTTTTCTATATGGTGGCGGCAAGCTATATTACGATCTATCTGGCGGTCATCTTTCTGATCGTGGCAAATACCGTGATCGGAGTGCAGTTCCTGATGAACCAGCAGCGGACAAACCGGAGATATAGAACGCTCATCAAGCTGGGCGCCGGGTATGAAACACTGTGCGGATCTGCCAAGAAACAGATCAACTGGTATTTCGGGATCCCGGTGCTTGCAGCGGCTGTAAGCAGCCTGTTTGCAGTGCGGGCGCTGTTCACAGGGATCCTCTCGTCCAGAACGCAGGGGACGATCGGAGAGATGCTGGTTATTTCCGCGGCTATGATTCTTGTACTGTGTGTGATAGAATGTATTTATATGACGGCGGTAAAACGCTCCAGCAACAGATACCTGCTGACGCTTATGGCGCCGGAGCGGGAAGAGTAACGGTCTGGATCCGAAGCGGGACACGGCAAAAGCAATGGTCTGGATCCAGAGCAGGATACGGCAAAAGTAACGGGAGGTGCGGGAAGGATGAAGAGGATCGCGGTGGTTGAGGATGAACCTCTTATGCGCGAAGAATTGGCGCTGATGCTCAGAAGAGCAGGATATGAGACAGCAGAGATCAGTGAATTCGACCATGTGACAAAGCAGTTGGAAGAACTCACGCCTGATCTTGTAGTGCTCGATCTCAATCTCCCGGGCGTCAGCGGATTTCAGATCTGCCGGGAGATCAAGGGGAGAAGCCCGTTCCCGGTACTCGTGCTGACCTCCCGGGATCAGATGAAAGATGAGCTCCGGGCTCTTGAGCTCGGAGCGGATGAATATCTGACGAAACCGTGCCGCAGGGAGAGATTCCTTGCCCGGGTATCCAATGTACTGAAGCGCTATGAAGGACGGGCGAATCTGCTGGAAGGCCCGGGCTTTCTGCTGGACCGTCAGACTTATACGCTGTACATCAACAACAGTTCTATTGTACTTCCCAAAAATCAGGGAAAACTGCTTGAGATATTTCTATCACGCAGCGACAGGACGGTCACAAAAGATGAACTGTGTACAGCGCTGTGGGGCACGACAGAGTTTATTGACGAGAATGCGCTGCAGGTCAACCTGACAAGGCTGAAAAAGACGATGGCAGGACTGGGGATGAAGCAGAAGATCACACCGGTGCGCGGCGTAGGGTATCGGTTGGAAGATGAGGTGGGATCGAAGAATGATCCCGGGGAAAATCCCGGGCAGGACGCCGATCTTGGAAATGAGGAGGAATCAGGATGAGAAACAGACTGCTTTATCTGTGCCGGTATCTGCCGTGGCTTGCCCTGCTGCTCGTAGTTGACGCAGTCTCGGCGCTCCTGCTGTGGCTCTCCGAAGCAGAGGCATTTGGCGCACTGATCCCCCTGCTCATGCATGGAACGGTCTTGCTGTTCTCAGTGACAGCGCTTGTACTGAGCCGGGTGGAGCAGAAGCGGGAAAATGCGTTCCGCGCATTCCTGAACAATCCTGACCTTATCAACGAAGAAAACCTGATCCGGTCGGTCAGTGCTTCTGATCGGGAAAACGTCCGGCTGCTTGGAACTGTCCTGAGGGAAAAAGATGCCGTCTGCAGCAGGGCGAAAGCTTCGGCGGAGGACTACGAGGAATATGTGGAAGCGTGGGCGCACGAGACGAAGACACCGCTGTCACTTTTGACAATGGTACTGGATAATCAGGGAGATGAGATCCCCGCACCGGCTGCATTTAAGCTAGAATATGTCCGAAGCCGCCTTCAGGAGTATATCAGCCAGATCCTTTACTACGCGCGCTTAAAGGGCGGCAGAAAGGATTACCTGTTCGAGCAGGTGGATCTGAATGACTGCATCGGCGAGGTGCTGGAAGATTACAGCCTGCTCCTGAAAGAGAAGAATTTCAGGATTACTGTACAAGTGCCGGAGTTTTCAGCGTTTACTGACCGGAGAGGGATGAGTTTCCTGCTCGGACAGATTATAAGTAATGCGGTGAAATACAGTGACAGCAGAAAGAGTCAGCCGGAACTTGCGATTTCTTTGGAGCAGCTGGAAACGGAAGATGTGCTGCATATATGCGACAACGGAGTCGGAGTGAAAGAATGTGATTTTCCGTACATTTTCGAGAAAGGCTTTACAGGAGATCCGGCCGACGCCGGAATGAAAGCAACGGGGATGGGGCTGTATCTGTCCAGGAAGATGGCGGATGATCTGGGGCTTGGATTAGAGGCACGGTCGCAGAGCGGCAGAGGATTCGAGATGTCGATCCGGTTCCCGCGGCTCTAGGGGAAAATTCGTGTTTGTCGAATTGAACACCGATGGAGATAAGGTCCGAAAATCCCCCGGATACAGCGGATTGATATGCGCAACCGGATCAGGTGGGATTGTAATGTTTCCGGCTCCGGTTACAGGGCATAAGAGATAGTAACAAGCCCGTGATACGGCTAAAAGCAATCCGGGAAAGGAAGAACTCACTTCGTTCAGACAACATCCTTTCCCGGATTAACGCCGCACCACGGGCTTGAACTATCTCTAATCCCCTTTCACAGTCACCGTCCACATTACAATCCCGCCTGATCCGGAAGGTGCATCAACAGGGCTGTATCCGGCTGATTTTCTTCGTTCATCCAATCGGAAGTATCTTTTCGACAATCACGAATTAGATAAAACGAATCGAGAGGGGAGCTGTATCGGGTCGAATACCTGAAATCTTAGTTTGTAAAGTTCCGACTTCTTCCGGCTTTTAATGAGTGCTTGTTGAAGGATGACGCTGCGGCGGTAGA
>ERZ1090863.1404-NODE-1405-length-10475-cov-6.076104_pt1 | contig 10475 bp, 8 predicted proteins | sample MGYA00478480_ERZ1090863 | MGnify/ENA primary metagenome ERZ1090863 (study PRJEB33644, sample SAMEA5815746) | chicken gut metagenome | biome: Chicken; feature: Gastrointestinal Tract; material: Caecum | place: Ireland | collected 2019-01-01 | study: A study of the...
TCACAACAGTAAAAGAGATTTACAGAAACAGAGAAGAATATCTGGATAAAGAGATCACCGTAGGAGGATGGGTGAGAAGTGTAAGGGATTCCAAGACTTTTGGATTTATCGTGCTTCATGACGGAAGCTTTTTTGATACACTCCAGATCGTATACCATGATCAGATGGAGAATTTTCAGGAAATCTCCAAATTAAACGTAGGGGCGGCTATTATCGTAAAGGGTAAACTGGTGGCCACTCCTAATGCAAAACAGCCTTTTGAGATCCAGGCACAAGAGGTAACTGTGGAGGGGGATTCTGCCGCAGACTATCCTCTGCAGAAAAAACGTCACAGCATGGAATATCTGCGGACTATTTCCCATCTGCGTCCCAGGACAAATACTTTCCAGGCAGTATTCCGTGTCCGCTCGCTGATCGCTTTTGCCATCCATCAGTTCTTCCAGGAGAGAGGTTTCGTATATGTCCATACACCTCTGATCACAGGAAGCGACTGTGAAGGCGCAGGAGAAATGTTCCAGGTAACCACCATGGATCTGAAAAATATTCCAAAGACGGAAGATGGAGAAGTGGATTTCTCTAAAGACTTCTTTAAGAAACCTACCAACCTGACAGTAAGCGGTCAGTTAAACGGCGAAACCTTTGCCCAGGCTTTCCGGAATATCTATACTTTCGGACCTACATTCCGGGCAGAAAATTCCAATACTACCCGTCATGCGGCAGAATTCTGGATGATCGAGCCGGAGATGGCTTTCGCGGATCTTCAGGACAATATGGAGATGGCAGAAGCTATGCTGAAATATGTGATCCGCTATGTGCTGGAGAACGCTCCGGAGGAGATGAACTTCTTCAACTCCTTTATTGATAAAGGGCTTCTGGACAGACTGAACCATGTGCTGAATTCCGAGTTCGCCCATGTGACCTATACAGAGGCTGTAGAACTTCTGGAAAAGGCAAATGACAAATTCGATTATAAGGTATCCTGGGGCTGCGATCTTCAGACCGAGCATGAAAGATATCTTACAGAACAGATCTTTAAGCGTCCGGTATTCGTTACAGACTATCCAAAGGAGATCAAGGCTTTCTATATGAAGCAGAATGAGGACGGCAAAACAGTAGCGGCTATGGACTGCCTGGTTCCCGGGATCGGTGAGATCATCGGCGGAAGCCAGAGAGAAGATTCCTATGAAAAACTGAAGCAGCGGATGGCAGAGCTGAATCTGAAAGAGGAAGATTATGGATTCTATCTGGATCTGCGCAAATACGGTTCTACCCGTCACTCCGGATTCGGACTGGGATTTGAGAGATGTGTGATGTACCTTACCGGTATGCAGAACATCAGGGACGTGATCCCCTTCCCAAGAACTGTAAACAATTGTGAATTATAAGAGGAGCACTATGAGATTTTTCCATATCGCAGACGTTCATCTGGGAGCGGAGCCTGACAAAGGCTTCCCCTGGAGCCAGGACAGAAGCCGGGAAATCTGGGACAGCTTCCGAAGAGTTATAGAACAGGCCGGCCAGGATCATGCCGACCTGTTTCTTATTGCGGGAGATCTGTTCCACCGTCAGCCCCTGGCAAGAGAATTAAAAGAAGTAAATGCCATGTTTTCCTCTATTCCGGACACGAAGATCCTTCTGATCGCCGGAAATCATGACTACCTGAGGAAAGATTCCCTTTATACCAGATTTTCCTGGAGCCCAAATGTCTACGGCCTGTGGAGCCAGGAGATCACCCATGTGGATTTCCCGGATCTGGGAGTGCGGGTCACAGGCTGCAGTTATAAAAGCAGGGGGATCTCCAGACCCCTCTATGACACCCTGAAAAAATCAGGAGAGATGCCGGTGGAGATCCTGCTGGCTCATGGAGGAGATGAGAAGCACATACCCATATCCAGGGACCGGCTGGCTGCCAGCGGCTTTGACTATATCGCCCTGGGACATATCCATAAACCCCAGGTGCTCCAAACAGACCAGATGATCTATGCGGGATCCCTGGAACCTACGGAAAAGAATGATACAGGTCCCCATGGCTTTGTAAAAGGAGAGATCCGGAATGGAAAAGTCAGGACTGTTTTCGTTCCCTGGGCAGCCAGGGAATATAAGGAACTGAAGGTCCCTGTCACCCGGGAAACCACCCAATATACCCTCCGTCAGAAAATCTCCGGTCTGCTGGAAGAAAAGGGAAAAGAACACATCTATACGCTGATCCTTCAGGGGGAAAGAAATCCGGAGACCGAATTCCAGCTAAGCCAGCTGTATTCCCTGGGAAATATCCGTCAGGTGGAAGATCAGAGCAGACCGGCCTGGTCTTTGGAGGAACTGTGCAGAAAACACAGGGGAAGCCTCTTGGAAGAGTATATCCGAAGCTTCGGGGAGGATCCGGGAGAAGAAGAAAAAAAGGCTCTGGATTACGGGATCCGGGCACTTCTGGAGACCGGGGAGGAAATATTATGACCATAAAAGAAGTATATATGAAAAACTTCGGAAAGTTCCAGAAAAAGAGAATCTCTTTTCAGCCGGGGATCAATATTGTCTATGGGGAAAATGAAAGCGGGAAAACCACCCTCTACACCTTTCTCCAGGGGATTTTTTTCGGGATTCCCAGAAAAAGGGGAACAGCCTCTAAAACAGATACCTATACCAGGTGTCTTCCCTGGGAGAATCCTTCCTGGTACGAAGGAAGCGTGCTTTTTGAAGAGGGCGGGAAAGACTTCCGCCTGGAGAGAAATTTCGACAGCCGTTCCCGGGAGGCGGAACTGTACTGTGTCACAGACGGAGAAAAAATGTCTGTGGAAGAAGGAGATCTGGATATATTGCTGGGAGGAGCCACTCAGAGGATCTATGAAAATACTGCCGCCATAGGGCAGCAAAAAAGCAGGACCCAGGAAGGCCTCCGGGAAGATGTGGAGGAATACCTGGCGAATTTTCAGACCGAGGGAGATTTTCTACTGGATCCCCAGGCAGCCCTCAGCCGTCTCAAAGAACAGAGAAAAGAATGGGAAAAGGCGGAGAAAGAAGCCAAGGAGAGAAAAGAAAGAAACCGGGAGGCACTCCTTGGAAGGATCCGGTATACCCGGGATGAGATCCGGGAGCTGAGAGAAAAACTGGAGGAAAGCAGAGAAAGCCTTTCAGATATAGCGCAAACCGGAGAAAAGGAGATCAAACAGGAAGGAAAGCAGGATCCCAAAGCCTCTGAAAGTTTTCCGATGTTTCCAGCCCTTGTACTTTTAATGGCTTTTGCGGCAGCGGGTTTCTGTGTGCTTTTTCTGGACATTTCCTGGATGCTTCTGGCGCTGCCTCTTTTGCTCGGCGCTGTTCTTTTCCTATGGTATCTCCGTGACAGACGGGGAAAAGAACCCCAGTCCAGCCGGGAAGAGCAGGAGAGGGTCATGAAAGAGGAGAGAAGAAGAGGACGGCGGATGTCCTGGCAGGAATCCCTGAATGACAAGGAAACCCTTCTCTATAATCTTCAGGAAGAACTGGAAGAGCTGGAAAATGATAATGAAGAAATCCTAAAAGCCCGGAAAGAAGCAAGAAGCCTTGTCCTGGCGGAGAAAATGCTGGCCAAGGCGGCGGGAAGCCTTCAAAGCCGGAGAGGAAATTTCCTGAAAGACAGGACCTGGGAGATCCTGGAAGAACTTACTCAGGGAAGATACCGCAGCGGGCTTATAGATGAAAACTTTCAGATACGGCTGGATGGAGGGGACCGGTATGTAGGTCTTTACCAGGTGAGCCAGGGCACGGTGGAACAGGTTTATTTTGCCCTGCGTATGGCTGCAGGAGAGCTGCTGTGCCGGGAAGAAGAGCTGCCGGTGCTGTTAGACGAGACCTTTGCCATGTATGACGACAGAAGGCTGTGTCAGGCTTTGAGATGGCTTCAGAAACATAAAAGCCAGGTAATTCTGTTTACCTGTACCCGGCGGGAGATCCAGATGCTGCAAAAACTGGGGATTCCCTGGAACCAGATAAGCTTATAAAAGTATAAAAAGGCTGGCGCATTAAACATTTTCGACTTTGTTTAATGCGCCAGCCTCTTTTTAAAGCTTAGGTTTTATGCAATTGCTGTTGAGATCAGCCTTTCATATAACGATGAGAATGTTCTTCCCGATACTCCTCAAGCTTGATCCGGATATAATTCCATGCAGTATGCAGTACAGGCGCCAGACCGGCAATCAGAAGTACCACAGTAACAAGACTGATGTCAGCGGTGATCGTATAAATATGTGCTGCATAAAGGATTACAAAAAAGGCAATACAGACATTAAGGATTTGGATCAGTTTATTCATCATAATAGTGGCACCTCCCTTATATTGAAAAGATTCTTTTAGTTTCTTATATTATACTGCTATTGTCTGTAAATTACAACATATAGAAAGAAAAAGTTTCAAAATAAGGAGGTAAAATAATGAATATTTAGTTTTTCTTTTTGCCCTCTTTCAGTTCCTTGTTGTGCTTTGCAACCAGCTTATTGATCCGGTCTACAGGATTCAGCAATTTGCTGATAGAAGCGTCATGGTTCAGAGTATCTATGATCAGAGCAATGTATTTGCTCATGTCACAGTTTACATAATATGGCTTCTGAAGAAGTTCATCCGGCTGATATACCAGGTTGGTAGTAAGAAGCCGGTCAAAGTCGCCATTCTTATATGCAGTGTCAAAACGTTCCAGACCGTTGGTGAAAAGCCCGAAGGTAGAGCACATAAAGATCTTGGCGGCGCCCCGCTGTTTCAGCAGCCGTGCTACCTCCAGCATGCTGTCGCCGGAAGAGATCATATCGTCAATGATGATCATGTTTTTGCCTGTTACGTCAGAACCCAGGAATTCATGAGCTACAATAGGATTCCGCCCGTCTATGATAGTGGAGTAGTCCCGGCGTTTATAAAACATACCCATATCGATACCAAGTACATTGGCCAGATAAATGGCACGGCTGGTACCGCCTGCGTCCGGGCTGATGATCATCAGGCTGTCACTGTTGATCTTCAGATCAGGCTCTGCCCTGAAAAGACCTTTGATAAACTGGTAAGCAGGCTGGACCGTTTCAAATCCATGGAGAGGAATAGAATTCTGCACCCTTGGATCGTGGGCGTCAAAAGTGATGATATTGTCCACTCCCATATGGATCAGCTCCTGAAGGGCCAGAGCGCAGTCCAGGGATTCCCGCCGTGTTCTTTTGTGCTGGCGGCTTTCATACAGGAATGGCATGATAACATTCACTCTTCTGGCCTTTCCGCCTACTGCGGCAATGATCCTCTTCAGATCCTGAAAATGATCGTCCGGAGACATGTGGTTCAAATGACCGCACAGAGAGTAGGTCAGAGAATAGTTGCAGACATCCACCATGAGATAGAGGTCGTCTCCCCGGACAGATTCCTCCAGAATACCTTTGGCTTCCCCGGAGCCGAAGCGGGGAGTCTGGGCGTCGATGAGGTAAGAAGGACGCTCATATCCTTCGAACTGGAGATTATTCTTCTCCTGGTGGTCCCGGTCTTTACGCCACTTTACAATGTAGTCGTTGACCTTGGCCCCCAGCTTTTCGCAGCTCTTCAGTGGAATGATACCCAGACGGCCTACAGGGAGCGAGTCTAAAGGTGTTGTGATTTTTGGTGCCATGTTCATTTTCCTCCTAAAAGTCTTTTTTGGATTCTTATGTCATTTCCGATCAGCTTGATCATGGTGTAATTGCTGGAAACCCGGGAAAAGGTTCTCTCAGAATAGGTATCCAGAAAATCTTCTATGGTCAGGTTGGTGGAAATGATAGTTGCTTTTTTATTCATGATACGCTCATTGATGCAGCAGAAAAGCTGTGAGGATACAAAGCTGTTGGTCAGCTCTGTGCCCAGATCATCAATGATGAGCAGATCACAGTCATAGATAAAAGAAGCCATATCCGCGGACTGGACATCTCTTTGGAACGTATTTTTTGACAGCAGATCAAAAAGATCAAATGCGCTGAAATACAAAACAAAATAAGAACGGTCCAGAAGCTCTTTGGCGATACAGTGGGTAAGATAAGTCTTTCCTACACCAGTATCTCCATAAATCATAAGATTATCGGATCTTTCACCAAAGCCTTCTATAAAGGCCCAGGCCTTGTCGTAAGCGCTGCGGGCAGCTTCAGAAGCGGTAATGCCGCTTCCCGGATCCCTGAAATCGGGAGAATAATATTGAAAGGAAAAATTATCGAAGTTTTCTTCTTCCAGGATGTCCCGGATGTTGGACTGGGTATAGAGAAGATCTACCGCAGCTTTCCGGAAACAGGCGCATTTTTCTCCGTTTACATAGCCGGTATCTTTACAGATGGGGCAATCGTAGTGAAGATCCAGATAATCGGCGGGAAATCCGTTTTCCAGGAGAAGGGCCTTTCTCTCTTTTGCCAGGGCGCCGATGGCGGACTCCAGATCAAAGTCTTCTCCATCTCCGGCCCCCAGGACAAGACGGGCCTTCTTAAGCCCCAGAGCGGCGATCTCCCGGCGGATCTGCCCCAGCCGGGGGATCTTTTCCTCAGCCAGACGGATATGCTCATCCTGTTCGTGTTTGTGCTGGAACTGTTTTTGATTGTAGTCGCGCATGATGGCTTCATATTGAAAATTTTTCAGTGACACAGTACGTCTCCTTTGACTTATTTTCCAAGAAGCTGTTTTTCAAGCTCTGCCATGTTGTAGTTTCTCTGATGGAAATTGTTGAATTTGTTCTTAGAAGCGGCAGCAGGCGCCTTCGGTCTGGCCTTGGCTTTCTCTGCTTTTTTCTGCTGATAATTCATATCCAGGGAATCAATATCGGAAAGATGACGGACTCCCTTCTTAAACCAGCTTTCCAGGATGCTGTCCGCATAGGAAAAGCTGGCCTTTCCCGTAGACAGGACCGTGCGGCTGCAGGCTTCTGTGATGATATCAAGAGTAAAGCCGTACTGGTTCAGCCAGAGATTCATATACTGGATCTCCTTATCCAGAGGATTCCGGTTGCTGATGCCGAATGCCCGCAGGATCGTAAAATAATTTTTGTTATAGAGATTGGTCTCTTCCTTGGCCTGACTGACTGTGGTGATCTTCTGCTGGGCCCAGGACAATCCCACTTTCTTAATATACGCCATAGAGGGACTGCCTTTGGAAACACAGTATTCGATCAGATATTCCAGAAGTTCGGCGGATATATGTACTTCATCATAAAGATAGAGGAGAGTCTCCACATCTGTGGGAGTCAGGGTACGTCCCAGATATTGCTCCGCAATAAAAAGAAGCTGCCGTACATCTTCCTTTCCCTTCAGATCCTGGAGTTTGTTCCGGGATACGGCAGGGGCGGAAGGAGTTGTCTCATACGCAGGCAGCTTTGTCTCAGGAACAGCAAAACGAACCTTTGTCACATTCCCTGCCTGGTCAAAAGATACATCCATGATCCCGGATTCCTTCCAATAGCGGAGAGCTCTTAAAATGTCCGTTTCCGTACAGTTGAAAGTATCTGCAATGGAGGAAAGATCCATCGTTGTCTTTCCGCCCTGGCATCGGCCCAGGAGATAAAGATAAATTTTCACAAACTCTCCGTTGGCTTTCGGCATATAATCCTCCAGAAAGCGGTTGGAAATCAAAGTAAAGTCTCCTGGAAAACTGCTATACACTTCAAACTGTCCCATGTTCAACATCCTCTACATTTTACATCTTCTTAATGAATCAACCTCAGTATAGCAAATAATTTTTAAAAACTGACCAAAGATTTTTTTCGACGGTGGAAATGGACAGGTTGAGAAAAATTCCGGGGGGAAATGTGGATAATGTGGATAAAAAGGTGGATAATTTTTATTGGAAACCAGGGAAATGTCGAAAGTGCCAGTATTTTAGCACATTTTTGCTAAAAATGCTGTCCGATTATGTCAACTCACTTATGCACAAAAAAATCCACATACTCTGGGGAAAGAGTATGTGGAAGATTTGGTGGATAATGTGGATAACTCTACATGCCAAGGAGGTTTTCCCCGATTTTATATACATCTCCGGCCCCCATAGTTATCAACACGTCTCCGTGGATACAATTTTTTAATAAAAATTCTTCAATCTCGTCAAAAGTAGAAAAATAATGTACATCCGTTCCTTTTTCAGCAATAAGATCCGCCAGATCTTTTGAAGAGATTCCCAGATTATCAGTTTCTCTGGCCGGATAAATATCTGCAAGGACAACCTTGTCCGCCAGAGAAAGAGCCTGGGCAAATTCCGGCATCAGGGCCTTGGTCCTGGTGTAGGTGTGAGGCTGGAAGACACACCAGATCCGGTTGTGGGGATAATTCTGCGCGGTCTTTAAAGTAGCGGCGATCTCTGTGGGATGATGTGCATAATCATCGATCACCGTTACTCCTGCAACTTTTCCTTTATACTGGAATCTCCGGTCTGTGCCTCCGAAATGGAGAAGGCCTTTCTGTATGGTTTCTGTGGACATGCCGATCTTTCTGGCCAGGGCTATGGCAGAAAGGGCGTTGGATACATTGTGGATGCCAGGCACGGACAGAGAGAAGCGGCCGATCTTTTCACCTTTGCAGATACAGTCGAAGGATGGATGGGCGGTTTCATCAAAGACGATATTGTCCGCTGTGTACTGGGCGTCGCCGCTTAAAGCATAGGTGATGATCTCACAGGGCAGTCCCTGGGTGATCTCTTCTACATGAGGAATTTCTCCGTTGATGATCAAAGTGCCGTCATGAGGCAGCTTCTCGGCAAAGAGCCGGAAGGAATGACGGATATCATCAATATCTTTGAAAAAGTCCAGATGGTCGGCGTCTATATTTAAGATAATGCTGATCTTCGGATAAAAACTGAGGAAACTGTTGGTATACTCGCAGGCCTCTGTGACAAAAGTCTCGGACTGTCCCACTCTTATATTGCCGTGGATGGCAGGCAGGATCCCTCCTACAGAAATCGTGGGATCTGCATTCCCTTCTAACAGGATATGGGAGATCATAGAGGTGGTAGTGGTCTTGCCGTGGGTGCCGGATACAGCGATGGGCAGCTCATAGTTTTTCATGATCTGTCCCAGAAGTTCGGCTCTGGTGAGCATAGGCAGCCCCATGTTTTTCGCCTGCTTAAATTCCGGATTGTCCGGGTGGATGGCAGCAGTGTATACCACCAGCTGGATATCGTCGGTAATATTGGAGGCCCGCTGGCCGATATAGATTCTGGCGCCTTTGGCTTCCAGCTGCTTTGTCAGATCAGAAGCTTTGGCGTCAGAACCGGAGATGACAAAGTCCTCCTCCAGAAGGATCTCGGCCAGTCCGCTCATACTGATGCCGCCGATCCCGATAAAATGAATGTGCATAGGTTTATGAAAATCAATCTGATACATGATGAAGAATCCCTTCCTTTTTAATTTAAAGTCCTTAGGGGACGCATGAAATACATATCAGGAATATTTACATATTATATGCGAATTTGTCGAGCATAGCTTTGAGACTATAAGCTCAAAGCAGCGCAGACTGAGCAATAAAATATATAAATATTCTCGATCATGATTCATGTGCCGGTTCCTTTTCATGATTGATTATACCTAAATTTAAAAAAAATGGAAACCCCTTTCTGGGGAAAGAAGTTAAAAACAGGTAAAATGTCACAAAAAAAATGAATATGTCGAAAAAAAATTGTTAAAAATATTCACTTTTTTAGAGCGATGTGTTATAATGTAAAAACCATAGAATTACAAGAGGTGATTGCATGATTAAGAAAGAGATGATTGCAATGTTGCTCGCCGGAGGACAAGGCAGCAGATTGGGCGTTCTGACTGCGAAAGTGGCGAAACCGGCAGTGACATTCGGCGGAAAATACAGGATTATAGACTTTCCGCTCAGTAACTGTATAAATTCAGGAGTGGACACCGTGGGAGTGCTGACACAGTATCAGCCTCTGCGTTTAAATACTCACATTGGTATCGGTATCCCCTGGGATCTGGACCGTAATGTAGGAGGCGTTTCGATCCTTCCTCCTTACGAAAAGAAAACCAATACGGAATGGTATACCGGTACAGCCAACGCTATTTACCAGAATCTGGCATATATGGAAAATTTCAATCCGGATTATGTGCTGATTTTAGGCGGAGACCATATCTATAAAATGGACTACGAGGTTATGCTGGATTTCCATAAAGCCAACAAAGCAGACGTCACTCTGGCATGCATGCCTGTTCCATGGGAAGAAGCCTCTCGTTTCGGACTTGCCATAACCGACGAGACTGGAAGAATTACAGATTTTGAGGAAAAACCGGAGAAGCCAAAGAGCAATCTGGCTTCTATGGGTATTTATATTTTCAGCTGGCCCGTGCTGAAAGAAGCCCTGATCGCCCTGAAAGATCAGTCCGGCTGTGATTTTGGAAAGCACATCCTGCCTTACTGCAGAGAAAAAGGCCAGAGACTTTTTGCTTATGAATATAACGGATACTGGAAAGATGTGGGAACCCTGGGATCCTATTGGGAAGCCAATATGGAGCTGATCGACATTAT
>ERZ1090863.1408-NODE-1409-length-10467-cov-30.926623_pt1 | contig 10467 bp, 6 predicted proteins | sample MGYA00478480_ERZ1090863 | MGnify/ENA primary metagenome ERZ1090863 (study PRJEB33644, sample SAMEA5815746) | chicken gut metagenome | biome: Chicken; feature: Gastrointestinal Tract; material: Caecum | place: Ireland | collected 2019-01-01 | study: A study of...
AGGCAGCGCCCGCCGCCAAGCCCGCAGAGGAAGCTGCCGCCGCCCCGGCCGCCGAGGCAGCCGGCGAAGAAGCAGGCAAAAAGACCGCCGCGGTCTGACGCCGCCCCAAACCATGCAGCAAGCCGCACAGCGCGGCTGTGTAGAGTAGTGACCCGGACTGAGACTCATGCCCGGCAAAGTAAAAAGGAGTAGTACATTATGCGTATCGGACCTACCGAAATCTTCATGATCCTCATCGTTGTCCTCATCATCTTTGGACCCAAGAACCTGCCCAAGCTGGGCAAGATGTTCGGCCAGACCATGAAGGGCTTCAAGGAAGGCATCGACGACGATGACGACGACGATACCACCAAGAAGGCCAAGACCGAGAAGGCCGAAAAGACCGAGAAAAACGACGAGGAGTAATTTGTGGCCACACTATTTAAGCACAGAAAAGGCGCCGAGGCGATGGGCCCCGACGGCAGCATGACGCTGGGCGGCCACCTGAAAGAACTGCGCAACCGCGTGGTGTTCTGTGCGGTCCTGTACGCTGTGGCCTTCCTGGGTTTTCTGGCGGTCGCCGACCAGCTCATCAATGTTTTGACGGCCATGGCTTCCGGGGCGTTTGAGTTCATCTCCATCGACCCGCAGGAAAAGCTGATCCAGTATTTCCGGGTCGCCCTGATCGCCGCGCTGATCGTCGACATCCCCTTCATCGCCTATCATATCTACGCATTCGCAAAGCCCGGCCTGAAAAAGAGCGAGAGCTTCTTCTTCGGCCTAGTGCTGGTGATGGGCCTGGGGCTGTTCGTGGTGGGCGTACTGTTCGCCTACTTCGTCTCCCTGCCCTTCATGCTCAACTTTATGGCTACCCTGGAGGGTGCGGATTACATCGTACAGACCACCAGTATCGCCAGCTACGTCAGCTTCTGCATCACGATCTTCCTGATCTTTGGCGCAGTGTTCGAGATGCCGCTGGTGGTGGTGGTGCTGTCCCGGATGGGCATCGTGAGCCCCACTCTGATGAAGAACGCCCGGGGCATCATGATCGTCCTGATCTTCTTTGTGGCGGCCGTCATCACCCCGCCCGACATCGTCTCCCAGACCATGGTCGCTTTGCCCATGTGTATCCTGTACATGGTCAGTACCGCCCTGTGCAAAGTCTTTTACAAGAAGCACGAGGAAGCGGAAGAGGACGACGAAGAGGAAGATGCCGAAGAGGCTTAAGCCTTTTCTTTTCTACCAAACGTTATAAAAGACCCGGCTGGCCGGGCGGTGTGGACCGTCTGCCTGCCGGGTCTTTTTGTATTTATCATCTGTGCCGGGCCGCCGAGCGTCCGGCCACCACCCCCGAGCCAAAGGCCCAGTGGAGGTTGAAGCCGCCGCAGCTGCCGGCGCAGTCCAAAGTCTCGCCCACAAAGTAGAGCCCCGGGCAGCCCCGAAACTGAAAATCCGGCTCCAGCTCTTCCAGCGAAAGGCCGCCCCCGGTGGTCTGGGCCTGCTTCCAGCCGCAGAGGCTGAGGCCGCCGAACCGCCATGCCTTGCAGGTGCGGGCCAGCCGCCGCCAGTCCCCGGGGGCCAGCTGGGCGGGCAGACGGCCGGAGAGGCCAGCCGCCTTCCATAAAGCGTCCCCCAGGCGGCGGTCCAGCATCCCCTGCCAGAAGGGCAGGGCGGGCTTTCCCCCACCCCGCGCGGCCAGAAAGCCGGCCAGCGCCTCTTCCTCCCACTGGGGGAACAGGTCCACCGACACGGCGGGGTCCTGCGGGCCGCGCCCCGGCGCCAGCAGCCCCGAAAGCTGCATGACGCAGATGCCGGACAGCCCGTATTCGGCAAACTGGATCTCCCCTTCTTCCCGGGCCAAAAGGCGGCTGCCCTCCCACAGGCTGACAGCTCCCCGGGCCCGCAGGCCGGCCAGCGGTTTCAGCACAGCGGCGTCCCCACAGCGCAGAGGGGTCAGGCAGGGGTAAAGGGGCTCCACCTTCCCGCCGGCCCGCCGGGCCAGGGCGGGACCGAAGCCTCCGGTGCCGAACTGGGGGCCGGCACTGCCCCCCAGGGCGCAGATCACGTTCTGGGCCGTCAGGAGCTGGCGCCTGCCTTCCCGCTCCGCCTGGACGGCGTAGCTGCGCCCTTTCTGGCCCAGCTCCAGCACCCGGCAGCCGGTCTGCACCGACACGCCCAGCGCCTCCAGCCAGCCCAGCAGCAGGCCGGTCAGGTCCGCCGCCTGGTTGGAATAGGGATACAGCCGCCCTGCCTCATCGGCCCGGTGGAGCAGGCCCAGCCCTTCCCACCAGGCGGGCAGGTCCGCCCCGTCGATGGCGGCCAGCAGCCCGGCCAGCGCGCCGGGGGCCGCGGTGAAATACCGCCCCGGTTCGCTGCTGGCGAGGTTGTCGAAGTTGCAGCGGCCGTTGCCGGTGGCCAGCAGCTTTTTGCCGGGGGCGGGGTTCTGTTCCAGCAGGGTGACGTGCACCCGGCCGCCGCCGGTCTGGGCCGCCGCAATGGCCGCCGCCAGCCCCGACGCGCCCCCGCCCAGGACCAGGATCTCTTTCAACGCAAGCCCTCCCGTATTGTTTTATCAGAAAAATACAAATGGGACACCATCACCACTTGGTCTTGGTCTCCACCACCCGGCCGGCGATGTGCAGCCGGTTCAGGTCCTCGCCCTTGATGACCAGCTCGCTGTAATTGGGGTTGAAGGGCTGCAGGACCACGCTGTTCCCCCGCTGGATATACCGCTTGAGGGTGCCTTCGCCCTCGTCGCCGTAGATGATGACCCCCAGGTCCCCGCTTTCCAGAGTGTCCTGGCGGTGGACCAGGGCCAGGTCGCCGTCCTGGATGCGGGGCTCCATGCTGTCCCCACGAACCACCAGATAAAAATAGTTGGCCGGGTCCTTGACCCGGGCATACTCCTTGCCGTAGTCCTCCTCAAAGGCGAGGGCGCCGTAGCCCGCCTTGACGGTGCCGATCACCGGGATCAGGCTCTCGGCATAGCCGCCGAAAAAGCGGCTCTCGGTCTCGGACAGGTCGGCGGCGGGGCGGTAAAGCCCCAGCAGATAGTCGGCGGTTGTGCCCAGGATGCCGGCGATCCGGGCCACGGTGGAGGGGTCGGGAGAGGATTTGCCGCTCTCCCATTTGCCCACGGCCTGCTGGGTCACCCCCAGGCGGGCCGCCAGCTCCGCCTGGCTGATGCCCTGCTTTTTGCGGCATTTTTTGAGCAGCTCGGAAAATGACATCGGTAACGCCCCTTTGCAAAACGGCATACTGCCGGTCGTTCGGTGTGCTTGGGGCACGGCCCCGGGGATACCTTGCGCCGGCGGGCCGCGTCGTCCGGCCCGCTCCAGGCTCCTCCCATGCCCGGGACCGCGATGCGCGCCGGTCCGGGCCTTTGCCGTGCCATACCATACAACTGGTTATTTCTTGTTTTTATTATACAACCAAAAAGTGTCCCTGTAAAGTACAAATTTGTAAAAAAGCGAATAAAAGTTGTATTTCCTCTTGACAGAGACCCAATTTTGGTTTATGATAAAGGCAATAAAACAACTTTCGGTTGTCTTTCTGATTGTAACGCTGTGTGGAGGAGGTCCCGTCCTATGAAGTGTCTGCTTTGGAAATGCTGGATCCTTATGGTTGCGCTGGCCCTGGTACTGGTCCTGGGGGCCTTTGCCGAGGGGACCATGAGCCTGCCTCTGGCGGCCGCCCTCTGCCTGGCCGGGTACCGCATCCTGCGGGCCGCCTGGGCGGCCGAACAGCGTGCGGAACGGCAGGCCGCCCGCCGCGCCACCCGACGCCGCGCCCCGGCCGCGGCCGGGCACAGCCGCCCCGCCTCCGGAGAGGCGGCCCGGCCCGACTCGCTCCGGGTGGCCTGAACGGTTTCCCTGCGCTGCGCCTTGCGGGCCGCGCCCTGCCGGGCGGCGGCTGTCCCAACTCCGAGCCCGCCGCCCCCTGTCCTGGACCGGGGCGCGCCCCTTTTCCTCCGTCTTTTCCGCGCTGCGCTGTGAAATAGCAGGTCCCGTTTGCACCTGCCGAAACGAAACGCCCCGCCTGCCCCTGTGCTGTGCACAGCGAGCCGGCGGGGTGTTTCTGTGTTACCTCAGGAGGAGAGGGACAAAAAGATCAGATGCCGATCCAGCCGCGGACCGCGGTCCAGGCTTCTTCCACCAGGGAGGGGCCGGCTGGAGCTTGGGCCTGGGCACCGGCGCCGCCGGCAGACCCGGCAGCTGCGGAACCGGTGACTTCCAGCGCGATGTCACGGAAGGTCACGTTGCAGTTGCGGGAGACGTAGAACCCGACGTAGATGTAATCGGAATCCACGGCGGTCAGAGGGTAGTCGAACCCAGCCGACGCCGGGGCGTTGTCGCCGTAGGTGACGGTGTAGCCGTCGGCAGAGCCCACGATCTCCAGCTTCAGGATGTCCCCTGCGGCGTAGACCTGGGTGGCGGCGGGGGCGTTGTACAGCTCGCCGCTCTTGCGGCCAAAGCCGGCAAAGGCGCCCTGGTTGCGGGTGCCTGCCGCCACATAGTCGCCCATGGTCTCGGCCACGTAGGTGTCGATGTACAGGTCGTCACGGGCCATCAGGCCGAAGGAGACCTGGTTGTTGGCGGCCATGCTGTTGACGGTGGCGGTGGCCTTCAGCTTGAAGGTAGTACCCGCCGGCAGCTGGACGTAGTACATCATCAGGCCGTCCGAGCTGCCCGCGATCTTGCCGCGGTTGTTGGCCACGCCCAGGGTGATGGAGCCGTCGGCGTTGGGCTGGGCGGTGAAGTTTTCAGCCGTGATCTTGTCCTGGCCGCCCACGTCGCCAAAGACGGTGCCGTTCCAGACCTGGCCGCTGGCGTCGGTGTAAGCGGGCCAGAGGGCGCTGGCGCCGGTGGGAGCCGCGTAGCTGCTGACCTCGTAGTCGGGGTTGGCGGCGTCGGCAAAGTCGGCGTTGTAGGTGGGCTGCACCTTGTGTCGGCTGTACTTCTTGAGGGAGGTGTCGGCGTTGGCGATCAGCCAGGCGTTCATCTTGGCGCCGTAGCTGTTGGTATGGGTCTTGTCGAGGCCGGTGGGGATCAGGGTCACGCCGTCGGCGGCGTACTTGGCGCCGGTGAAGGCGTGCATCCACTGGGCGTGCTGGCCCATCCGGACGTTCAGGTTCTCGGTGAGGCGGGTCAGGTCGATGCACTGGATGTCCAGCGCCTGGCACATATCCCGGATCGCCTGGGCGTAATCGCCGCCGGGGAAGGTGTTGCCGTAGGCTTCCACCGTCTCGGTGATGTGGCCGGACTCGCCGTCGTAGCTCTCATGGGTGTTGGCGTCGGTCAGGCGGACGATGGGGGTGCAGACGATGGGGGTGACGCCGGCGGCCAGGGCAGGCTGGATGTAGTTGACATACAGGCTGTTGGCAAAGCTGCCGGGGGTGTTGTAATCACCGTTGGGGTTGGTGTAGCGGGCCTCTTCGGTCTTTTCGTCGTTGTGGCCGAAGCCGATCAGGAGGAACTGCTCGGTCCCGGGGACCGTGCCCATGGCCGGGACGGTGTCGCTGCCCTGGCGGAGGGTGGTGTAGCTGTCCATGGTCAGGAAGTCCTTGCTGGACGCGCCCGACACCGCCAGGTTGTAGACGTCGGCGTTGAGGTAGTTGGCCAGCTCTTCGCCGTAGCCTTCCCGGGGCAGGTAGTAGCCGTCGTCAAAGCCGGAGACGGTGGAGTCGCCCACCACCCAGATGGTGGCCTTTTCGGGCTCGTGCTGGCCCCAGGCCTCGCCCCGGGCGCCGGCGTTGCCGCCGGTGAAGGCCTTGCCGATCTGGTTGAGCAGCAGCAGGCCGTGCATATCAATCGAGCCGTCGGCGTTGCGGGTGGGCTCGCGGCTGGTGTCCAGACTCCAGAACCAGAAGCGGGAAGCCGCGGTCTGGTTGGACGAGGTGTTGTGGCTGGACTGGGCCTCGGTGTCCCAATAGTAGTTGGTGCGGCCGCAGACATCGGTGCTGGACTGGCTTTGCAGCTCGATCTGCTCGGGGATGTCCTTGCCGTCGGTGCGGAAGGAGAGGACGCCCTCGGCCTCATAGCCGGTGGCGGCGGCCTTGTCGCTGGTGTACAGGGCCACGTTGTAGCTGCCGTTGTTGAAGCTGGTGGAGTTGTAGACCTTGATGTCCAGGCCCGAGTTGGAGTCGATGCCCTTGGCCTTGTTCTCGTAGGAGATGGAATTTTCCAGCACATGGGCGCCGGGCATATTGGAGCCGCCCATCTTGAAGCCGTTGCCGTTGCCGGCGTCCAGGGTCTCGGCGGCGGGGTCCACGGTCAGGGTACCGTTCTCGTCGCAGGAGACGGAGGCGAAGCTCCAATCCTTGGCGGTGCTGCCCGGGACGACCTTGAGCCAGCCGTTGCGGTAGGCCACCGAGTTGCGGATGATGGTGTTGCCGATGGAGCCGGTGGCCACCTTGGCAAAGAAGTCCCAGCCGTCGTCGGCGTTGTAGGCGGCGATGCAGCCGTCAAAGACGTTGCCCACGCCGGCGGTCAGCTTGGCGGCAAAGCCGTCGGCATCCTCCATCTGGGAGTCGGCGTTGTTGATGGAGGTGCAGTTCAGCACGGTGTTGTAGCTGGGCCATTTCTCGATGGTCTCGGCCGAGGAGCCGGAGATCTGCAGGCCGGTGTTGCCGTTGTTGTAGAAGTTCATCCGCTCGATGGTGTTGTGGCTGCCGGAGACCTGCATACCCTTGAAACCGTCGGCGGTGTTGGTGACGTTGATGAAGCTGGCGTGCCAGTAGTCGCCCCACAGCTCAAAGCCGGTGCCCGAGCGGCCAAAGTCCAGGATGGCGTAGCCGCCGTCGCCCTTCAGGGTGATGGGCTGGCTGGCGGTGCCGCTGCGGCCCCGGGCCACCTTGAGCAGGGCGCCGCTGAGATCGTAGCGGCCGGGCTGGAGCAGGATGGTCTGGCCGGCGGTGGCATAGTCGAGGGCGGTCTGGAGATCGACGGCGTCGGCGTAACTGGAGCCGCCCGCGGCGCTCTGGCCGGCGGGGGTCACGTAAATGGTGCTGCCGTCGCCGATGGTGCGGACAGTGACCGTCTTTTCCACCACAGCGGTGTCATAGCTGTTCAGCACCTCGAAGGCCGAGATCTTGTAGTCGGGGTCGGGGGTGAACTCCACCCGGAAGGTGGTGTCCCCGGCGATGGGATAGGTCGCGGAGAATTCGGTGTTGGCGGTGACGGCCACCCCGGACTCCACCAGCGCGCCGTTCTGGTACACGTTGGCGCTGCCGTCGGCGTTGGCCTTGAACACCAGGGTATAGCTGTTCTCGGCGGCGGTGGCGGGGCTGGTGATCTGGTAGTCGGCGGCCACCTGCTCAGGCTCCTGGGGATGCCAGCCGGCGGCGTCCCAGGCGCTGGTGGTAAAGGTGATGTTGGAGTAGGTGACGTTCATGCCGCGGGCCGCTGCGAAGCCCACATAGCCCAGATCGTCCTGGACCAGCATGGGGTCATCCAGCTCGTCGTAGCTGGACACGCTCTTGGCGCTGGGATCCTTGGCCGGGATATAGAGGGTATGCTGGCCGAGGACAGCGCCGGTGGAGCCGTCGTCATGGATGGCGTACTGGGTGACGATGTAGGCGTAATCGGTCTTTTCCAGGCTGACACGGTAGGTGTCGCCCTGCTGGATGGCGGCGCCGTTGGGGTCAAAGCCCTGGCGGTAGACCTTCAGCGCGTCGCTGTCCACGGTGGACAGGTCGCTGATGCCGGTGTAGCTGCGGACGCCCACCATGTCCTTGACCTCGGTGGAGCCATTCATCCCGTCGTAGGGCAGCTTGGTGCCGGTGACGGACACCAGGTTGGATTCAAAGCTGGCGCTCTCGCCTTTGGTGCCGATGACGTCCCGGATCATCAGGGCAAAGCCCTCCTGCCCATCGGGGGTGGGGTTGACGTAGTCGATGGTGACGTCGGCCTGCAGGTAGAAATTTTCCCTGGCCGGGTCGATGGTGGTGTAATAGAAGCTGATGCCGTCGGCGGGGTCGGACGAGACGAACTTGCCGCCCTTTTTGTCGATGGTGCCGTCCTCTTTCGAGGTGCAGGACGTCATGACGATCTTGCCGCCGATGCCGTCGGGCGCGCTGACGGTGTTGGCCGTCTCGCTGGTGGACGGGCCAAACCAGGTAAAGGTCCAGCTTTTGCTGGTGTCATTGTCCGCCGCGAAGGCCGCCGGGATACAGCTGGCCGTCATGGCTGCCGCCAGCAGGCCGGCGGCAAACCGCCGCGCCCGCAGGCGTGCTTTGGGTGAATGGCTCATGGTGTTCCTCCTTCTCTTCCCTGCGCTGGGCGCACACCCTGCCCGGCCCCGCAGCGGGCCCAGGCTTCAAGACACGCGCCGCGTGGGTTGTATACATCCATCATACAACATTTGGCAGATTTTGCAAGGGCAAAGTTATATCCCACGCGAAAATTGGAGGAAAGACCAAATTTTGGTAAAATTCTTGGGCAGAATCACCGGGAAAATCCCACTTGACAAGTAGGTATCGAGGGCAAAACAATGCGGGGGCCGGTGTAAACCGGCCCCGGACGATAGTAGTAAATTTTATGACAAAGCAAACGCGCAAAGCTTCCGATAGGGCTATGTTTACTGGACGCCAATCAATTTTCAAACCTAAACTTTCTGTATTGATGAGCAAGCTCTTCCATCATTTTGTGTGTAATTTCTACCTGTTCACTTATATCGTCATCTTCTCTTTTTTTAATGCCCATCCCATTACCGTTTGGTCTACAATACTGGCTTATATGGCTTATCAAACTTTTCAGCGCATCCGCATATGCTGACAATTCCTGATAAGATTCGTCGGATATGCTCAGTGCACACGGTTCTTCCATAAGTTGTCTAATTTCATCACATCCATCTATTACATTCCTATAGTCAGCATCATCATAAGGCACATCAAAGGATTGCACTGAAAATATTTTCTGAAAGTGGTGTTTCTGAAAAATCAGTTTCAATTTTCTGTAGAATACTTCTCGTTCATTTCGTTCATTGCCCTCACCTCTCATCTTTCGATCTACTTCCGCTTCATGCTGAGCCTTTATACTCTTTAACACATCAGGCGTATATGTATTTGGGTTATCATCCACTAGCTTATGGTGTTTGTAGCAAAGCAATATCAGATTTGATTCATCGTTTACCGTACCATCTTCCAAACGTTTAATATTGTATCTCGGCCCACGCTCACCAATCGCTTCAATGTGACATTTGTTCCCCACGTATACATTATCCATATATAATTTTTCTTTGCACCCCGGAAATGCACACTGATTGCCAGACCTAGCAAAAAGTTCGGTTAATATTCTCGCATTGTATCTTCTTTCCATAGCAACATTCTCCTTTTGCTTTCTCATATAAACAATGCGGGGCTGGCCTCTCGGCCGGCCCCGCAGCGGGCCCAGGCTTCAAGACACGCGCCGTGTGGGTTGTATACATCCATCATACAACATTTGGCAGATTTTGCAAGGGCAAAGTTATATCCCACGCGAAAATTGGAGGAAAGACCAAATTTTGGTAAAATTCTTGGGCAGAATCACCGGGAAGATCCCACTTGACAAGTAGGTATAGAGAGCAAAGCAATGCGGGGCTGGCCGGGAGGCCAGCCCCGCAGAGGGACCCTATCTTTCGTGACGCAAAAGTTCTTTTGTTTTGGTGCGATCAACAACAGAAGGAATAATTGGTGTTTTATTCCCCTTTGTCGTCACATGAAAAGGGTGGAGCATTTTGGGCCAATAGGCTTTGATGCCTACCAGCCCCTTATATCAATCCCGGTTATGGTGCGACCGGCATTGTTATAAGTAAAATTCGCGTAAATCTGTCAATACAGATCAGACCTTAGCGGTGCGGGTAATCTGGACAGCAACGATGTGCATGGAAATGCCGTGAGCATCAGCCAGGGTACGAGTGGTGATGCTGGCAGAACCAGTGTAATCATAGTGCAGGCTGGTAAGGTCGTCATTGGCACCGTTATTACCTACGGTATCATTGTCGATCTGCAGAGCGCGGATGCGAGAATCCAGAACCTCAGCAACCCGCTCAACGGCAGCATCGTCACCGACAGCGCCATCCACAGCAAACAGCATGGTGACGGTCTCGCTGTCGTCATCCTCATTAGTATTGTAGGTGGGGATCAAAGTGTTGAAGCTATTGGTGATGGTGCTAGCGTCCATCCGGGTAGCAACCACGCCCAGGTCAGGAGCAAGCACACCGGTCGGAGTCCCAAACGGGCTGGTCAGATACACCTGACCGCTCTGGTCGAAGGTAGCAACAGTACGAGCGGAAGAAACACCAGTAGCGTTTGCAGAACGAATGGCAGTGGTGAAGTCGATGATGGTAGCGCTGCCAACATTCTGAGCAGCAGCCTCCAGAGCGGAGCTCAGTTCAGCGCTGTCCTGCATATCGATCTTCAGGTCAGCACGGTCAGACAGGGCAGCCTCAAAGACGGAAGACTTGCCACCGGTCACAGTGTTCCCAACGCCAGAATTGGGAGGGGTGGGC
>ERZ1090863.1414-NODE-1415-length-10431-cov-36.988435_pt1 | contig 10431 bp, 10 predicted proteins | sample MGYA00478480_ERZ1090863 | MGnify/ENA primary metagenome ERZ1090863 (study PRJEB33644, sample SAMEA5815746) | chicken gut metagenome | biome: Chicken; feature: Gastrointestinal Tract; material: Caecum | place: Ireland | collected 2019-01-01 | study: A study of...
CAAAAAGCGTTTCAGGATCAATCTCACAACTATAGGAAAGCCGTCCCAAACTATTAGCAATATATTTCAACCCTTGAATTATACCTTTAGAATTATTAAAAGTTTCACTTTTCATTTAGAATAGTCTCTCTTTATTAAAGGTCAGCAGCTTATCCCGATAATACTCATATTGTTTTTGCCGGGCTGCAATTTCAGCGGGCAAACCGCTGGTCAGGTCGTTACAAAGGGCGTCAAAACGGTCGAGAATGGAAACAATGCGGTGTTGTTCTTCAAGGGAAGGAAGCGGTATTGGCAAACTTAATATCAACGAAGAATTCAGATCTCCTCGTGCCCCCTGTTTTCTGGACAAAAGTTCGTTATATTCATTTGAAACACAATAGTACACAAATTTATACAACGCTTTTGAATCATCAATTTCCATATTGAGGCAATGCTGATTTGTTGTTGTTCTGAATTTATTGATCGCACATCTGCCCGCTGATGCCCCTGAAATAGCCACAATAACACAATTCTCAGGTATCCATTTGGCTGCTGTTTCCTGTACGGCCTTCTCAGTGATAAAGCTTTCGGCTCGGTATATCTCATTAAATCGAACATCCTGTGTTCTCAGCCAAGGAATTGTTCCATTGTCATAATACTCGCTATGACCTTTTGCAGGCGTTGCCCCGGAACAGCTCTTTTTTACAACACTTCGGAGCTCAACCATCGAGCAATCTTTTGGCTGCGTCAACAGCATATTCCGGTAATACTCAAATTGCTTTTTTCTAGCGGTCAGCTCTGCCGTCAGCTCTGCCGTCAGCTCTGCCGTCAGCTCTGTGAAATTGTCCAGAATGCGGACAATTTCACGCTGGATTTCCAGAGGCGGAATCGGAACACAATACTTCATAACCGCTTCTTTACTTCCTCTAGGCATTTTTGCCCCTTTTGAATTTTGCATATCATACATGAAAAACTGATCTGATGATAAAACATAATAAAGAAATTTGGGCAGCAATTTGCTTATATCATTTATTTGCACGGTTAGAACATCTCCGTTTGTTCCTCCAGAACAATCAGCCAGCCATATTTTTTTCAAGTAGGGGCGAATATTTCCTATAAGAATATTTCCTTTTTCAAAAGCAATTATTTTTCCTGTTTCGGGAACGGTACTTGCGGAAATTTTTCCCAGTTTATTTTGGAGTAAATTTTCCACTCCTACATAATTATCACAGCTAACTTCAGTAGCATCGATTCTCGTCTTCGAATAATGTGCCACCTCTTTTAGCTGTACTATCGCTACCCCATCCGGGCAAAGCTGCTGGATCAATGTTTCAAGTTTGCTCATACCCACACTCACCCTTCGATCTCCCCGATGATCTTTGCAATCTCGTCCCGCAGCACCTGCTCTCGGGCCACGATCTGTTCGATCTCGGCGTTGAGCTTGACGATGTCGATGACCTCCCGGGTGTCCTCCGGCTGCACATAGGTACTGACCGAGAGGTTGTATTCGTTCTGGGCGATCTCCTCGTAAGGAACACAGCGGGCAAAATGGTCCACATCTGCCCGAGAGACGAACTCGTCCACGATGTGGCGGATGTTCTCCTCGGTCAGCTTGTTGTTATTGGTGACCTTGATACACTCCGCCGAAGCATCAATAAAAAGGGTGCGGTTGTCCGCCTTGCTCTTTTTCAGCACCATGATGCAGGTGGCAATGGAGGTGCCGTAGAACAGGTTGCTGGGCAGCTGGATAATGCAGTCAATGAAGTTGTTGTCGATCAGGTACTGGCGGATTTTCTTTTCCGCACCGCCACGGTACATGATGCCGGGGAAACAGACAATGGCGGCCGTGCCATTGGTGGCCAGCCAGGCCAGGGAGTGCATGATGAACGCCAAATCCGCCTTGGACTTGGGTGCAAGGACGCCGGCCGGCGAAAATCGTGGGTCGTTGATCAAAACCGGGTTGTCGTCTCCCTCCCATTTGATGGAATAGGGAGGATTGGAGACGATGACCTCAAAGGGTTCATCGTCCCAGTGCTGGGGATTGACAAGGGTATCCTCGTGGGCGATATCGAACTTGTCGTAGTCGATATCATGCAGGAACATATTGATCCGACAGAGGTTATAGGTGGTCAGATTGATTTCCTGGCCGAAAAAGCCTTGGCGGACGTTATCCTTGCCAAGGATTTTGGCTGCCTTCAGCAGCAGTGACCCTGAACCGCAGGCAGGGTCATAGACCTTATTGACCTCGGTTTTGCCTGCAACTGCCGTCCGGGTAAGCAGTTCAGAAACCTCCTGCGGTGTAAAAAATTCACCACCGCTTTTACCAGCATTGGATGCGTACATACCCATCAGGTACTCGTAGGCATCGCCGAAAGCGTCAATGGAGTTGTCCTTGTAATCCCCCAGTTTCATATCCGCAATGCCATTCATTAGCTTCACAAGATTGGCGTTCCGCTTGGCAACGGTCGCACCCAGCTTGTTGCTGTTGACGTCGATATCATCGAACAGACCGGCAAAATTATCCTCACTGGGACTGCCTTTGGCCGATTCCTCAATATGGCGGAAGGCTGCCTCCAGGGTCATGTTCAGGTTTTCATCTTTTCCTGCCCGTGCTCTCACATTGCAGAACAACTCCGAAGGAACAATGAAAAATCCTTTTGTGTTAATCATGTCCTTGCGGGCCTGCTCAGCATCCTCATCCGACAGCTGCGTATAATCGAATCCGTCGTCGCCTGCCTCCCATTCTCCCTCGTTGATATAGTTGGTCAGGTTCTCAGAAATATAGCGGTAAAACATCATGCCTAGTACATAGGCCTTAAAATCCCAACCGTCCACACTACCCCGTAGTTCATCGGCAATGGCCCAGATGGCGCGGTGCAGTTCATCCCGTTCTTGTTCCTTCTTCATATCGACCATTTTTTATAATCTCCTTCGTTGATCTCCATCTGCATCATCCATGTTCGATCCCAAAAATCCTCAAACTGCAAACCACTCTCCATTACTCACAGGTCGGGGAAACGCACATCATTTTTACGTTGTGTACAGCTGTGTACACAACGTTTTCCTCTTGCCCTTTCGCCCGTACGCTCCGTGCCCCATCAAACCAGCGGGAGTGCCGGTAATGTCTCCCAAAAATGGCGCCATGCAAATGGATACTCCTTTTTTGAATAGAATAACGCAGTATCTATACTATAAAACGGACTTTTGTGCATAAATGGGCAGATGGTTTTTTCTTTATTATACACAACCGAGCAGAGTACTTCAATTCCGACAACCCTTTTCCTGGGCAGAAGGGTTCTTTCATAGACCAGGCTATCTCTATATCGCCCCTCAAGAGGAAGGCCGCATCCTGCACCCCTTGATCGTCTGGAACGGCCTCATCGTGAACGGTCACACCCGCTACGCTATTTTAAGGCAGCACCCCGAAATCCAATACACCATTCTGGAAAAGGACTTTGCAAACCGCCATGAGGCGATCATCTGGATCTGCAAAAACCAACTGGGCCGCCGCAACCTGACGCCAGAGCAGCGCAATTATGTCTTGGGCAAACAGTATGAGGCCGAAAAACTCTCCCGCGGCGGCGCACACCCGCGCAGCGTTGCCCCGCCGTCGGAACCACCAATTGCTCAAAATGAACAATTGAAAGGGACCGGCAGCGCCACTTGCGACCGCATCGCAGCCGAGTATGGCGTGAGCAGAAGCACGGTGCTCCGTGCAGAAACCTTTGCCAAAAGTGTGGATGTCGCAGAGGAAGCTGTTCCCGGAACACGGCAGGCCATCCTCTCTGGCAAGCTCAAAACCACCGACAAAGCCATTTCTGCCATTGCCAAGGCTCCGCAGGAGGAACGGTCCGCTCTGGTCCAGCAGCTTTATCAGCCAAAACCGGACAAGCCCATGCGCCGAACTCCCAAAGGCGCCGCGGCCGCCCAGTACAAGGCCATCGAAGAAATATCCGCCAAGATGGAACAGCCGGCCGGCCCCCTTGAACAAAGCGATATTCTGGCCGAGTTGGAAGACGCCCTTCGCCTCATGATATCCCGCTGGAACACCTGTCTGGCGCACAACCCGGATCATCGTTCTGCCTGCCAAGCAGGCATCCGCCGCCTGGCCGAAGAGGGGGTCCATTACCTCCAGACCATGGCACAAGATGACGCCGGGCCGTCATATCAGACAGGCATTCCGCAATAAATTGCAACAAACAGACATACCAGGAGGTGACCCGGTGAGGAAAACACCCCCCATCAAAATCATTGTACACTATCCCCAGACCCAGCAGGGCAAACAGGAGCTGGCGCAGCGCCTGGCCGATGTCCACGCCGATGCCGTGGTCTCGGCCATCAACAAGCTGGACTGCCCCCTCAAGCAAAAGCTGGAACTGCTGCAAGCCGTGATCGACACCGCCAGGGGGACCTATCAGCCCAAAAAGTCTGCCGAAGCAGAGCGTTAAAACAATGCGTCCCGGAGAGAAAACTCTTCGGGACAATTCCATAAATACGCAAATAAATCAAAGCCAGAGAGCAAAGTCATTGCTTTATTGGTGTCCAATAGATATAATAAATACAGAGGTGATATCCATGAGCATCCAGGAGCGCAAGGCGCGCATCCTCATCAACAAGGCGGGCGGGAACGCCGGACCTGAAGGAAAAACTTACCGAGTCGCCCTGCCCGCGGCGTGGGTCAAACAGCTGGGCATCACCAGCGCTGACCGGGAGGTGCTTTTGCAGTTTGACGGCGAGAGCATTATTATTCGCCGGGCAGCGGCCGCCGGTTATGACAGCTTTCTCGCACAGGCACGAAAGCGCGGGCACGACCTTTTGGTCCTGCATTTTTACGACGGGGACACCCTCTGCACCAAGATCTGCGCCGACCAGACAAGCCGGCAGCTCGCCGTCGAAAACCTGACAAGTGACCCGCTTGCCACTGCCTTTGGCGTCAACAGCTCTCCCACCTGGGATGATTTGCGTATCTTTTTGGAGAACCGCTGCGTCCCGCGCCAGCGGGACGGGTTGTCCCACTACCTGGCGGAACTAGGGCTGGACCACTACGACCCGCTGGAGATCATCCGCAAGACGGCAGGGCGGATGGCGGAGGATCACTTCTGGATCAAGATTTTGGAGGGCTGATTATGTCGATCAAGCTGACCACCGGGGACCGCATCGCGGAGACCTCTTCGAAGGGCAATCAGGAAAAATGGCGGGAAAAGGGCCGCTGGTACAAGCTGGACCTTTTCGGGTACGAGGGGCTGGCCGAGACGGTTATCTCCACCCTGCTGAGGCAGACCAATGTGGAGGCGCTGGGATTCCGGTATGTTCCTTACCGCATGGAGCGGCTGGAGGTCCACCGGCGGGTCCGCAACGGCTGCTCCAGCCCCGACTTTTTGCGGCCCGGCGAGAGCATCCTGACCCTTGCCGACCTCTTTCGCAAGGGGGTCGGCCCCGACTGGCAGGCCGCGGCGGCCCGCCAGCCCAACTTTGCTGGCAAGGTGCGCTGGATGGCTGAACAGACTGTCCGGCTCACCGGCCTGCAGCGGTTTGGCGTCTATTTGACCCTGTTGTTCGAGGCGGACATGCTGTTCGGCAACGAGGACCGGCACCTCAACAACATCGCCGTTCTCCGCCGGGGCGAGGAATTCGACTACTGTCCTCTCTTTGATTTCGGGGCCGGGCTGCTCTCCAACATCCGGGATTATCCGCTGGACATCGATCCCAAAGCCCACATCCGGCTGCTGCGGGCCCGCCCGCTGGATACCACTTTCACGCGGCAGGTCCATGCGGCACAGTCCCTTTACGGCCCGCAGTTTGCGTGGCATTTTACCCCCGCCGATCTTCAAAACGCTCTGGCTGAGCCACTGACGTTCTACGCCCAGCGGGACGCCGCTTACATCGCCGAGCGGGCGGCCATTTGTGTCGAAATGCAGCAGAAAAAGATGAAGAAATAAGTCTATGCTGCCCGGGCAGAAAATAAAAACGAGACCTTTCCTACGGTTTTTCATTTTCCGTTTACACAGTTGTTACTTTATGTTATACTAAAATCAATAATATCACCTATCAAGAAAGGAGCCTTTATGCAAAAGACCCCCAACAAAGATGTCATTGCCATCTACTCCCGCAAGTCCCGGTTCACCGGCAAGGGCGAGAGCGTGGGCAACCAGGTGGAGCTGTGCCGCAGCTATATCCGCAGCGCTTATGGCGACAGCTGCGCCGACAGCGCCGTGGTCTATGAGGATGAGGGCTTCTCGGGCGGCAACCTCAACCGGCCCGGCTTCAAACAGATGATGAAGGCCGCCCGGCAGCGGCAGTTCCGGGCGGTGGTGGTCTATCGGCTGGACCGGATCAGCCGCAACATCAGCGACTTTTCGGGGCTGATCGAGGAACTCAACCGCCTCGGCATCGACTTTGTTTCGATTCGAGAGAGCTTCGACACCTCCAGCCCTATGGGCCGGGCCATGATGTACATTGCCTCGGTGTTCAGCCAGCTGGAGCGGGAGACCATCGCCGAGCGCATCCGGGACAATATGCACGAGCTGGCCAAGACCGGCCGCTGGCTGGGAGGCACCACCCCCACCGGCTACACCTCCGAAGCGGTCAAGACGGTAACGGTGGACGGCAAAAGCAAACGGGCCTGCAAGCTCAAACTGATCCCCGAAGAAGCCGACATCGTCCGCACCATCTATGACCTCTACCTTCAGACCGATTCCCTCACCAACACCGAGGCAGAACTGCTGCGCCGCCGCATCCTGACCAAAACCGGGCGCCACTTCACCCGATTTTCCATCAAGACCATTCTGCAAAATCCGGTCTATCTCATCGCCGACCAGGATGCCTGGCAATATTTCACGGACAGGCAGGCGGAATTGTTCTCCCGTCCCGAAGAATTTGACGGGGTACACGGCATCCTGGCCTACAACCGCACCGACCAGGAAAAAGGCCGGGCTACCATCTATCTGCCGGTCAACCAGTGGATCGTTTCGGTGGGGCAGCATCCGGGGCTTATCCCCGGTAAGACCTGGGTGCACATCCAGGAGTCGTTGGAGCGCAACAAGTCCAAAGCCTACCGTAAGCCCCGCAACAATGAAGCTCTGCTCACCGGGCTGCTCTGGTGTGCCTGCGGCAACCGGATGTACCCCAAGCTCTCCAAGCGCCTCACCCCCGAGGGCAAACCGGTCTACACCTACGTCTGCAAATTAAAGGAGCACAGCCAGCGTGCTCTGTGCAACCGGCGGAACGCCAGCGGCAACCAGCTGGACGCCGCTGTGATCGAGCAGGTCAAACATCTGGCCGACGACAACAGCACCTTTATCCAGCAGCTGGAAAAGAGCAAGCGTTTTTACACCGGCGGCCGCGACGCCTACGCCAGCCAGCTGGAAGACTTACGGAGCCAACAGGCCGAGGTGGAGCGCAAGCTCAACGCGCTCATCGACTCGCTGGCCGACTTCGCCCACAGCGACGCGGCGGTCCATGTCAAAAAGCGAATCGAGGAGCTGCACGCACAGCAGGCCAGCCTGGACACCCGCATCTCCGAGCTGGAAGGGCTGACCAGCCAGCACGAGCTCAGCGGCGCCGAGTTCGACGTGATGCGCCAGCTCCTGGTCACCTTCCAGAGCAGCATCGACGGCATGAGCGTCGAGCAGAAGCGGACTGCCATCTGCACGGTGGTACGCAAGGTGATCTGGGATGGAGAATACGCCCACCTCATCCTGTTCGGCGCAGCGGAGGATCAGCCCGACGCCCCTGTCCTCTCGGGCGGCGATGCCACCGATGAGGACCCGGCTTCCCTGAAAGCCTTTGCAGATATCGAGTACGAGGAAAGCGACGCGGAAACCCAGTCTGACTCTGCCGCTAAAACCTCTTGGGGAGAGGATAGCAAATGAGATCCGGATGCAGTTCCGGCGGGAGAAAAAGACCGGCCCGACGGTCTCCCTGCAGGAATCCCTCGACACCAGCAAGGACGATTCCGCCCTGACCCTCTCCGACCTGCTGCAGGACACCGCCTGCATGGAGGAAAACCTCGAAAAGAAAGCGGACGCCCAGCGTCTGCGCCTCCTGATCGAGGCGCTGCCCGCCCGGGAGCGGCAGCTGGTGCTGCTACGGTACGGCCTGGCGGGCCAGCCGCCCCTGACCCAGCTCGAGACCGCCCAGCTTTTGGGCATCAGCCGCAGCTATGTGTCCCGCCTGGAGTCCCACGCGCTGGACCTGCTGCGCCGGAACTGGAAAAATTGAAAGTTCCCTGCCTTTGCCCGGCAGTTCGGTCTCCGCGAGCGCTCCCTGCGGGCGTGGGAGAGCGGGGAGAAGGTTATCAGCAAGAGGTGTTGGGAGAGGTATTTTCAGAGATTGATGGGGATACTATGAGCTCTTTCCAGATTCCCTCCGCAAAGGCCCAGTGGCCTTGTTCCGTAAAGTGTACACCGTCGTATGCCAGGCCCACACCCCACGCCCCGGCGTCGGCAAAACGGACCCCCAGTCGCTCCGCCAGCGCCCGATACTGCACGGCCAGCTCCGCCGAGGCATCAATCAGGCGCTGCTCCTGCACCCACGTGCCGAAAGCCACCGGCGGCGGCGCGATGAGCAAAATTTTATCATGTCCCACCGTCAACCCGGCAAGGAAACGCAGCATTCTTTGCGCTGTCCCTGAGGGGGTACGGCCCTGCAGCAGGTCGTTGGTGCCCAGCATTACCATCAATAAATCTGTGTCCGCCGGAAAGGCAGGCGCCTGTGGCGGTATCTCCCGGCCATTCATCCCCCCATTCAGGATCTCCCAGCCGGTCCGCCGGGCAAGGATGTCAACCCATCGGTCATCCGCACCATATCGCTCGCCGAGCCAGCCACGCGGGTCGAAACCATAGGTGTTGGAATCACCGTAGCAGATGACTTTCACCGCTTTCCTCCTTGTATCAGTTTCCCCCACACTTCACGGTATACATCGGTCGTTCGGTCATCAAAGCAGGCGAACAGGACCGACATGCCGGCGTCCGGGTAAACCTTCATCCAGTCGGTGACCGCCTTGAGTGCGATCTCAGTCGCCGCCCGCAGCGGATAACCATAAACACCAGTCGAAATGGCTGGGAACGCAATACTGTGGATGCCATGTTCCCGAGCCAGCTCAAGAGAGTTCCAATAACAGCTGTGGAGCAGTTTGGCATCCTCGGCTGCACCGCTGTACACCGGGCCGACAGTGTGGATGACGTACTTTGCCTTGAGACGGTAACCCCCTGTGATCTTTGCTTCGCCGGTTTTGCAGCCGTGCAGGGTGCGGCATTCTTTCAGCAGGTCAGGGCCGGCAGCCCGATGGATGGCTCCATCCACGCCGCCTCCACCCAGCAAACTGTTGTTGGCCGCATTGACGATGCACTCTACATCCGCCTGGGTAATGTCCATGGTGCGAATCGCGATGTGGTTCTTCCCTGTCAAAGCCCGGAATGTATCGAACCGACGCAGAACCGCTCTCAAGTCATCGGGCAGGTACTGCTGGCATTTTTCTTTCAGCGCATTGGGGACACCATAAAAGCCTTCCGCTATGCTGCCAGCAATGGCAGTCAAAGTGTCGCAGTCGCCGCCCAGCGAGACAGCCGTGCGGATAACGTCCTCAAAACTCTCCCCTTCCAGAAATGCAGTGATGGCCTCGGGGACTGTTTCCATGCAGGACTCAACGTGATGATAAACAGGTCGTATCTCGTCACAGGTACGATCCAGCGCGTAGCCGAACTGTTTCTCGATGTAATCGCGAATCTCTGCTTTGCTGTGCTCGGTCCGTGCCAGGAAAATGGCACTGGCGGTCGCCTCTGCGCCCTTGATCCCCTCAGGATGATTATGAGTGACCACGGCAGACAGGCGAGCTGCACGACGCACCTCATCCAGCACATCAAACAGCCATGCCGCCGAAGATACCCGCATGGCCGAACCATTGCCAAAGCTGCCGTAGGGCCGTGGGTCTTTCTCCCGCAACCACTGTGAAAACCTGGCGCCATACCCGGCGTCAGGGTAGCGTGCGCCGTACTTTTGCATCGCATACACGACGTTTTCTTTCACCACCTCATCCGTGAGACCTGTGCCGCCAGTTTGAGCAAAGTGCCTACCACAGGCTTCAACGGTATTCATCAGTGCCTCGGCGACAGCCAGGGTCATGACGCTGTCATCGGTAAAGGTGGAATCTTTGGAGAAAAGCGGAAAATCCTTCGTCTTTTCACCTTGGTCAAACTCATAGGGGCTGCCAATGATATCTCCTAAAATGGCGCCATACATAAAATCGCTCCTTTTAACGATGTGTTTAATCGAGTGTTGCTCCGAAAGTCCGTTTTACTTCATCAGAATCTTTGCCAGAGATCGTTCTACCAGTGGCTGCTTCAATTGCACGCAATAGCTTCTTGGCACGGTCAACAATAAAGCCCTGAAAATCATCATTTCCTAGGGTGTATCTGAGAAGTCGGCTCATATGTGCAAAATGGAGAAAATGAC
>ERZ1090863.1415-NODE-1416-length-10430-cov-10.987855_pt1 | contig 10430 bp, 6 predicted proteins | sample MGYA00478480_ERZ1090863 | MGnify/ENA primary metagenome ERZ1090863 (study PRJEB33644, sample SAMEA5815746) | chicken gut metagenome | biome: Chicken; feature: Gastrointestinal Tract; material: Caecum | place: Ireland | collected 2019-01-01 | study: A study of...
ACCGGGGGTAATAAAATTATAAAACCCGTTTTTCGGCGCCACCCCCCCAAAAAACCCGGGAAAAAACGGGCAACAAAAAACCCCGGGCGGCTCCCTGCGCCCCCCCGCGCGCTTTTCTTTGTGTTCGGATTATTCGTCGGGAGTTTCGATGACGTCGGACGCTGCCCAGCGCTTGGTGGATTCCATGGCGCTTTCGCAGCCTTCCTGGGTGTTGTAGTTGGAACTGACGCACAGGAGACGCTTCTGAGCATTCATCAGGCGGAAGATATAGCCGCCTGCCTTGGTTTTGACAATGCTGAAATTGTTGGCGGCGATGCTCTTTTTGTAGGTGGCGATGCCGTTCTTTGCGCCGGCGACGTTGGTGTATTCGCTGCTCACCAGCATGACTTCGCCGTTGTTTGCGCGCAGTTCAAAGATATAACCGCCGTCTGCGGCGCGGATGACCCATTTCCCGGCGGGCGCAACCTTCTTCTTTGCGGGTGCAGACTTTTTGGCGGCCGCCTTCGGCGCGGCGCCGACTGGTTTTTTCTCGGTCGCACGCACTTCTTTTGCGGGCTCTTCCGCAGGTGCTTCGGCGGGGGCGGGGAGTTCCTCTTGTTCTGCCGCAGGCAATTCTTTTTCCTTTTCGGCGGGCAACGCTTCCTCCTGCTTTGCCGCGGGAAGTTCCTCTTCCTGCTTTGCCGCGGGAAGTTCTTCTTCGGCGGCGGAGGCGGGGAGTTCCTCTTGTTCTGCGGCCGAAGCCTGAGCGGCTTCTTCGCGTTTTTGTTTTTTATACTTGGCGGACAGCACGATCATCGTGATGATGAGGGCGACGATCAAGACCAAGATGACGCCGAGGACAATGGTGAGCGTCAGATTCTCTTTGAGATAGTCCAACAAGCTCTTATTCGTGGCATCCAGCAGTGCGAACATAGTATATCACGCTCCTTTTGTTTCCTTCATTTTAACACGAAAAACAAATCCTGTCAATGCATTGACAAATAATTTTATATGCGGTATGATAAGAATATGATGAAAATTGCGGTGATCGGCGGCGGCGCGGCGGGCCTTGCGTGCGCCGTTCTGCTTGCAAGGGCGAAAAACGAGGTCGTGATCCTGGAACGAGGGGAACGTGTCGGCAAAAAGCTCTCCGCGACGGGCAACGGACAGGGCAACGTGACCAACCTGAACGTGTCTGCCGCGCACTATTTTTCGGACGATCGGGAGAAGGTCGGGCGCATTCTTGCACGTTTTTCGGCAGAGGATGCCGTGGCGTTTCTCGAAGGGATGGGCGGTATTTTTCTGCCCGATTCCCGCGGAAGGGTCTATCCTGCGGGACGGCAGGCGTCGGCCGTGACCGATCTCTTTCGCCGTGAGACGGAGCGCCTGTCGGTGTGCGTGCGGACGGGGACGCGCGTGGAGAAAATATCCGCGGCAACCGTCGGGAAGCGCTTTTGTGTGACCTGTGCGGACGGAGAGGAACGCGCGGACGCCGTCGTGCTCGCGGCGGGCGGAAAGGCGGCAAGACAGTTCGGGACGGACGGCACGGCCTATGCGCTTGCCGCTCCGTTCGGACATACCGTCACGGCGCTTTCGCCCGTTCTCGTGCAGCTTCGGTGCGACCCTGCCGCCGTCCGCGGCTTAAAGGGCGTCCGCGTGGATGCCGGCCTGCGCGTTCTGCGGGCGGGGCGGGAAGTCTATGCCTGCCGTGGCGACGTGCTCTTTACCGAGAGCGGCATTTCGGGAGACGCCGTGTTCCGTGCCTCCTCGTATGCGGAAAAGGGGGACAGCATTCTGCTCGATTTTCTTCCGAGCGTGTCGGAGGAAACGCTTGCAAAGGCCGTGAGAGCGGGCGCGGACGGGCTGCTCTGCATCGTGTCCAACGGGCTCGGGCGGCACATCGTCCGCCTTGCGGGCGGGGACAGAGCGCGCGAATGCGATCTGATCAAGGCGTTTCCGCTCACCGTGACGGGGACGCTCGGATTCGACTATGCGCAGGCGACGCGGGGCGGGATTCCGCTGCGGGAGACGGACGAAAATCTCATGAGCGTGTACTGTCATAACCTGTATTTTGCGGGAGAGATCCTCAATGTGGACGGCGAATGCGGCGGGTACAACCTGCATTGGGCGTTTGCGTCGGCGCACGCCGTGGCGGAGGCTTTGCGATGAGAAAGACATTTACGGGGCTTGTCCTGCGTCCCCATCAGAAGGAGACGGCGCTCGTGCGTCTGTGCGAAAAGAAACTGCACGCGCCCTGCCGTTATTTTCGCATTCTGAAAAAGTCGCTGGATGCGCGCGACAAATCGGATATCCGCTGGGTGTATTCCGTGGAATGCGGCACCGAGCCGTATGTCCCTGCTCCGCGCGTCTTTGAACGGGTGCAGGGACGCCCGCGCGTCGTCATTGCGGGAGCCGGGCCTGCGGGCCTGTTCTGTGCGCTGCGTCTCCTCGATTATGGATTTGAACCCGTCATTTTCGAGCGCGGGAAAAAAGTGGAGGAGCGCGCCGCCGACGTCGAAAAGTTCTGCGCGACGGGCGTTCTCGATCCCGACAGCAACGTGCAGTTCGGGGAGGGGGGCGCGGGGGCCTTTTCGGACGGAAAGCTCAACACGCAGACCAACGACGCACGCAACCGCGACGTCTTGGAGACCTTCGTCCGCTTCGGCGCGCCCGAGGAGGTCGCATATCTCGGGAAACCGCACGTCGGCAGCGATCGGCTCAAGCAGGTGGTCGCCGCCATGCGCCGCGAGATCGAGGCGCGCGGCGGAAGTTTCCGATTCGGAGAACAGATCACGGATGTCCGCATTCGGGACGGACGCATACACGAAATCGTGACAGGAAGCGGTGTTTTTCCGTGCGAGACGCTGGTGCTCGCCATCGGGCACAGTGCGCGGGATACCTTTGAAATGCTCCTTTCGCGCGGCTTTGTCATGCAGCAGAAGGAGTTCGCCGTCGGGGTGCGTATCGAGCATCTCCAGAGTGCTATCGGACGCGCGCAGTACGGAACGGGCTACGCGGCGCTTCCTGCGGCGGACTATAAACTCGTTTCGCATGCCTCCGAGCGTGCCGTGTTCACCTTCTGTATGTGTCCCGGCGGCGTCGTCATTCCCGCCGCGAGCGAGGAGGGCGGCGTCGTCACCAACGGAATGAGCGACTACGCGCGTGCGGAGCGCAATGCCAATTCCGCGCTCGTCGTGCAGGTGCGGCGGGAGGACTTCGGCGGCGATCATCCGCTCGCAGGCGTGCAGTTTCAGAGAAAACTGGAGCGGGCGGCGTTCCGTGCGGCGGGCGGCGAGTACCGCGCCCCCGTTCAGCTCGTCGGGGACTTTCTCGCCGACAAAGAGAGCTACTACTTCGGAGAAGTCAAACCCTCCTACGCGCGCGGTACGCGGTTTGTCCCCATGCAGGCCATCTTCCCGCGCGCCCTGACCGACGCCATGAAAGCGGCTCTGCCCGATATGGACCGCAAACTCTCCGGATTCGCCGCCTACGAGGCGGTGATGACGGGCGTGGAATCGCGTACCTCTTCGCCGGTGCGCATTCTCCGCGACGCCGAATCCCTTCAGGCGGAGGGCGTCGTCGGCGTCTATCCGTGCGGCGAGGGGTGCGGCTATGCGGGCGGAATCACCTCTGCCGCGGCGGACGGCATCCGCGTCGCGGAAAAGATCTTTGAGGCGCATCGCGCGTAATGCTTTTTTCTGAAACGGGCGGGGGGGGGCGCCGGGTGGGGGGGGGGCCCGCGCCGCCGGTTTTTTTTTTTTTTTTGGTTTGGTTTTTTTTTTTTTTTTTTTTGGGGGGGGGGGGGGGGGGGGGGGGGGGCCCCCCCCCCCCCCCGCCCGTTTTATGTACTGCCGCAACAGGGGAGGGAGGTACGGGAAGAGGAGAAATGCGCAGCGGTTCGTACGTGCGCAGAGATCAGAATATGCAGAAACCGCAAAGCGCACTCCGTATCGCTACGGTGTGCGCTTTGCTTTGAGAGAATATGAAAAAATTGTGGAGAGTAGGCATTGATGACAGGCATCGGAGAATCCCGTATCCATTCGGGATTCTTACCTGCATGATACCGCGCGTTCGTGTTTGTTGTGTGATATTCCCATTAAAAGGGAATAAAATTGTGCCGCGCGATCGAAATCGATGAAAAAACGAAAACAGCTCTTGCAAAATATGAAAATCTATGTTACAATGATGGAAACAATATCTATGGGGGGAAGGATATGAAGCAGACGGGGAAGGTCTGCGCGCTTTTGCTTGGCTCTTGCCTGGCGCTGTCCGCATTTGCGGCGTGCTCGGCGACGGCGGAAGCGGCGGACTATCGCATTTGCTACGACAACCTCGGCGGCGGATATGTGGACGCTGCCGACACGACGGTCGCGGTGGAGGGCGCAAAGGTACTTGCGGCCTATGATGCGGCAGGGAACAGAGTGAGCGATCCGAAGACGATCGTGACCTATTCGGGCGGCGTCTTTACGGCGGTTTCGGCGGGGACGGTCATCTATGAGGGAAAGGGGGGAGCGCGCGGCTCAGTCGAAGTCGTTCCCGCCTATGTCACCGATCCGGGGAACCAGTATGCCGGAAATGCCGTCGACTACGACGAGACATCCGGCGAGCGGGTGCTCGGGCATACGCACGACCCGTCGCTCATTGAGACCAAGGACGCGGACGGGCGTTCCGTCTACTATATTTTTTCGACGGGTTGGGCAGATCGTACGGAAGCGCTCATGGGGCCGCTCGTGGGGGAAGAGACATACGGAAACGCCATTCATGTCTCCTACGACGGCATGAAGACGTGGATGCTTTTGGGCAGGACGTTTGACGTCGCCACGCGGGACGAGGACTTCGTGCGCACGCGCACGGGGGAATGGCTCTACAGCGAAGGCGGCACGGCGGACGAAACGGCGCAGCCCGGTGTTTCGGGAGGCGACGCGGCGTACAATTCCGATTCTGCGAGCTGGTGGGCGCCCGATATCGTGGCCAAGCCGGATGGAAGCGGGTACTGGCTCTACACCTGCGTCGTGGACGGCGCGGGCAACAGTTCGGGCATGTATCTCGACAACAGCTATTTTGCGCGTGCGTGCATTTTGCTGTATGAATCGGACTCGCTGGATGCGGGGACGTTCAAGCCCGTGCGCGATGCCAACGGCGATCCCGTCGTTCTCATGCAGTCCTCCATCCGCCGCGGCGAGGCGGAAAAGGACGTCAACGGCATCGACCCGCAGATCATCTTCGACGAGAACGGGGGAATGTACATGGCGTACGGTTCCTTCGGCTCGGGGAACTATCTCATCGAGCTCGATCCGACGACGGGCCTGCGCAAGGACGGCAAGGGCTGGCAGTCGCATGACGATATCCGCAACTGGGTGGAAAACGACATTCAGGCGCTCTATCGGGCGGAGCCTGCCGAAGGCGATTCGCAGGCGATCGGCTGGGAACACGACTATTACGGAAAGAACATCTCCAAACAGAACATGGAGGCGCCCGTCATTGCCCGCCACGACAACGTGACGATCATGGACGAGAACGAGACCGTTCTCGAAGAGGGCAAGGCCTATTACTATTCCATGCACTCCTACGACGGCCTTGCGGACAACTATCAGATGTGGGGCGGCCGGAGCGAGAGCGTCTGGGGGATCTATCGTTCGACGCAAGGCGGCATTGTGTACAACGTCGGGCCCGGAAACGGCGGGAACGAGGGCAACAAGTACATGGGCGGGTTTACCTGGCACAACAAGAGCGAGACGAGCACCGAACTCGACGTCATTCTGCCCGGGCATAACGACCTGTTCACGACGGACAGCGGTGTCTCCGTGGCGGCGTACATCGCCCGACTGAACGGGGATACGGGACGCTTTGTCACACAGATTCATCAGTATTACCTCAACAGCTACGGCGAGATCGTCATCAATCCCAACCGTTACAGCGGCGAGAGCGACCGCGGCGTCTCGGCGGAAGAGCTGTTTGCCTATACGGACGGCGGAAAGTTCAAGATGGTCGTCACGATCAACCAACAGGACACCGACGGCAGCAAGCGCGCCGTCAATACCTCGCGCGACGTCGTTCTGACGCAGAGCGCGTCCGATCCCGCATCGGGCGACGTCTATGACGGCTCGACGGCGACGGGGACGCCCATCGGCACCTGGAAGATGTACGGCGACGGCTATATCAAGTTCACGTTCACGGACACGCTGAAGGGAACGGGCGGCCGCAACAGCGGCGAGAATGTGTACTACGGCGTAGTGCGTTCCGCATGGCTGGGCGATCAGAACAAATCGGGCTTCACGATCACCTGTCTCGGACAGACAGAGGGGACGAAGCGCAGCATGTCCATGTTCATGAACAACTACTCGACTATGACGGGCGAAGGGCTCGTCGGCTGACACGACCGTATGCGCCCCGCGGCACCAATGGCCGCGGGGCGCTTTCTCCCGAAAGCAGACCGTTCGCAGGGCGCGCCGCGTCGACCGACGCAATCACACATGCGCCGCATCGACGGATGCGCTGCCTTGCGCGCTGCCGATTTCGGAAAGACGCATTACAATTCGTATATTTATTTGCCAGAATCAGGAAAAGGAAACAAGCATGCAAGACATCAAATACCTCGAACGCCTCTCGGTACAGTTCCCGACGGCGGCGGATGCGGCAACGGAGATCATCAATCTCTCCTCCGTGCTCAACCTGCCGAAGGGAACGGAACACTTCATCACGGACATCCACGGGGAATATGAACCCTTCTTACATATCCTGAAAAACGGCTCCGGATCCATCCGCAAAAAGATCGAAGAGGAGTTCAAGGGCTCGCTTTCCATGCGGGAGAAGAAGTCGCTGGCGACGCTCATCTACTATCCGTCGGAAAAACTCGCCCAGATCGAGGCGACGGAAGAGGACATGGACGACTGGTACAAGACGACCATCTACCGTCTTGTGCGCGTCAACCGCCGCATTGCCTCCAAATACACGCGTTCCCGCGTCCGCAAGGAACTCCCGCACGACTACGCCTATATCATCGAGGAACTGCTCGGGGAAAAGGAGGAGGTGGAGGACAAGGAGGCGTACTATAACGGCATCATCTCCGCCATCATTTCCACCAAACGGGCGCGGCATTTCGTGATCGCGTTCTGCAATCTCATTCAGCGGCTTGCCGTCGACCGCATTCATATCCTGGGCGATCTCTTCGACCGCGGTCCGGGCGCGCACATCATTCTCGATACGCTCCTCGGATTCGACAACGTGGACTTCCAGTGGGGAAACCACGACATCTGCTGGATGGGCGCCGCCAGCGGGAGCCTGGCGTGCATCGCATCCGTCGTGCGCATTTCGGCGAAGTACGGTAACTTCGCCACCGTTGAAAACGGCTACGGCATCAATCTTCTGCCGCTTGCCAAATTCGCGCTCGATACCTACGCGGGCGATCCATGCACCTGCTTTGCCATCAACGGCTCGCAGAGCTACGAGCCCTACGATCCCGACATGGACCGCAAGATCCACAAGGCGATCACCGTTATTTTGTTCAAGCTCGAGGGACAGCTCATCGCGCGTCATCCCGAATACCACATGGAAGGGCGGCGTCTGCTTGACAAGATCGACCGCGAAAAGGGGACGGTCACCATCGACGGCAAGGCGTACCCGCTGGAGGACACAAACTTTCCGACCATCGATCCCGCCGATCCCTACAGGCTTTCCGCGGGGGAGACGCTGGTCATGGAAAAGCTGCGCTACGCGTTCGTCAACAGCGAAAAACTGCGCCGTCACGTCGCCTATCTCTTTACGCGCGGCAGTATGTACCGCGTCTGCAACGGCAATCTTCTGTACCACGGGTGTGTCCCTCTGGAGGAGGACGGTTCCTTCAAAAAGGTACAGGTCGGGGATAAATGCTATGCGGGCAAGGAGCTCTTCGACGAGCTCGAGAGCTGGGCGCGAAAGGGGTATTACCTGCCCGACGGAGAGGAAAAGCGCTTCGGACAGGACCTTATGTGGTTCATGTGGGCGAACGAGAACTCGCCGCTCTACGGCAAGGAGCGCATGACGACCTTCGAGCGCTATTTCGTCAAAGATCAGAGCTGTTATTTCGAGGCGAAAAATTCCTATTACAGTTATCTCAACGACGATGCCGTCATTTCGCACATCATGGCGGAATTCGGCCTCGATCCCGACTCGCCCGCCTCGCACATCATCAACGGGCATATGCCCGTTCACCTCAAAAACGGCGAAACGCCCATTAAGTGCGGCGGAAGGCTCTTGATGATCGACGGCGGAATGTCCCGTCCCTATCAGCGGGAGACGGGCATTGCGGGCTATACGCTCATCGGCAATTCCTACGGAATGCGCCTGGTCGCCTATGAGCCGTTCCGCTCGGCAGAGGACGCCATCCGCAGCGAGAGCGATATTCATTCCGTCACCGAAGTCGTGCAAAAGACCAATTACCGCCTCTCGATCCGCGATACGGACGAGGGCAAGCGCATGCAGGAGACCATCGAGGAACTCACCGACCTGCTCGAGGCATATCGCCTCGGCGTCATCCGCGAACAGAATATCCGCATCTGAACGGTCAGAGCGCCTGAACGGACAGGGCGCACGGCGGAGGGACGGTCGGCATTTATTTGGAAGTTATCGGCAGAAAAGAAGGGAGAAAGAACCAAAAAGGAGAAGCATTATGAAAGTGATCATTGTCGGCGGCGTCGCGGGCGGCGCCACGGCAGCGGCGCGTATCCGCCGTCTGGACGAGCGTGCGGAGATCGTCATGCTCGAACGCACGGGATATGTTTCCTATGCGAACTGCGGACTGCCCTATTATGTGGGCGGCGAGATCGAGGACGCGGAGGAGCTCACGCTCCAGACGCCGCAGTCCTTTTTCGCGCGCTATCGGGTAGACGTACGCGTCTGCAGCGAGGCGATCGCCATTGACCGCGCACAAAAGACGGTGACGGTAAAAAATCTCAAAACGGGGGAGACGTATTCGGAAAAATACGACCGTCTTCTGCTTTCGCCCGGGGCAAAGGCGGTGATCCCGTCCGCTCTGCGCTCGCAGGATCCGCGCGTGTTCACGCTGCGCACGGTGGAGGACACGCTCGCCATTCACGCCTATGTGCAGACGAAGGCGCCCAAGAGCGCCGTTGTCGTGGGCGGCGGGTTCATCGGCCTCGAGACGGCGGAAAACCTCATGCGCAGGGGGATCGCTGTCACGCTCATTCAGCTCGATCCGCAGGTCATGCCTCCCTTTGACGGGGACATGGCGGCGCTTTTGCACAACGAACTGCGTCGGCAGGGGGTCGCTCTGCGTCTTTCGGAGAGCTGCACCGCGATCGAAGCGGGCGCGCGGCTTCTCGTGCGCACCGACAAGGGCGAGTATCCCGCCGACCTTGCCGTCGTTGCCGTCGGCGTCGCGCCCGATACGCAGCTCGCAAAGGATGCGGGCCTCGCGCTCGGGATCAAGGGAAGCATTGCCGTCGATGCGGGGATGCGCACGTCGGATGAAAACATCTATGCCGTGGGAGATGCGGTCGAAGTGCGTCAGTCGGTGACCGACGAACGGACGCTCATCGCGCTTGCAGGCCCCGCGAACAAACAGGGCCGCATTGCCGCGGACAACATCTGCGGCGGAAACAGCGTCTACAAGGGTTCGCAGGGTTCCTCCGTGGTGCGCGTGTTCTCGCTGACGGCGGCGTCCACGGGGATCAACGAAAAGACGGCGCGTGCGCTCGGGCTGGACTATGACAAGGTCATCCTTTCGCCGAACAGCCATGCCTCCTACTACCCCGGCGCGCAGGTCATGACGATGAAAGTCCTGTTTGAACGGGGAACGAACCGCCTGCTCGGCGCACAGATCATCGGCGGCGAGGGCGTGGACAAACGCATTGACGTGCTCGCCACCGCCATCCGCGCAGGCGTCTCCGCGGTCGATCTCAAAGACCTCGACCTCGCCTACGCGCCGCCCTATTCTTCGGCGAAGGACCCCGTCAACATGGCAGGTTTCATGATTGAAAACCTCGTCACGGGCAAGGTGAAACAGTTCGGCATCGACGAGGTCGCCGCCCTTGCGCGCGACGGAAGTGTCACGCTGCTCGACGCGCGCACGCCCATGGAATATGCGCGCGGCCACGCGGACGGCTTCGTCAATCTTCCCGTGGACAGCCTTCGCGAGCGGCTCGCGGAAGTGCCGAAAGGAAAACCCGTCTATGTCATGTGCCAGAGCGGCCTGCGCAGCTATCTCGCCTGCCGCATTCTCATGCAGAACGGATACGACTGCTATAATTTCACGGGCGGCTATCGCTTCTACGATGCGGTGCGCCGCGGAAATCCTCAGGCAATGCAGGCATATCCCTGCGGCATGGAGAAATAAAAGAATAAGAAGCGGGGGGCCCGCCCACAAACGCCGGGCGGGGGCCGGTTTTTTTTTTGTTGTTTTTGTGGGGGGGGGGGGTGTTGTGGGGGGGGGTGGGGGGTGAGGAGATTTAGAG
>ERZ1090863.1419-NODE-1420-length-10411-cov-42.541136_pt1 | contig 10411 bp, 7 predicted proteins | sample MGYA00478480_ERZ1090863 | MGnify/ENA primary metagenome ERZ1090863 (study PRJEB33644, sample SAMEA5815746) | chicken gut metagenome | biome: Chicken; feature: Gastrointestinal Tract; material: Caecum | place: Ireland | collected 2019-01-01 | study: A study of...
GAGACGGCGGGAGAGGTCCGGAATGGTTCCGCAGGCAGTGAGCTCTTCCCCCAGGATATGGACGGGAACCGGCAGCTTGCCGCCCTCACAGTTCTTGTCTGCATACCGCACCAGCTTAATAAAGCAAAAGGACAGAAACAGGCTTGCCAGAAAATCAAAGGTGCTGTCCTGGTCGCTGGTAACGAGGAAGTAGGCGCACCGCTCCTGGCCGGGCAGTTCCAGGTCAATCTCATCCCGGGTGGTGATCTTCTTGATAAGCTCCGACTGGAACACCTGCAGCCGGGAGCCAAGGCCGATGATGACGCCGCTGCGCACCGTGTCGCTGGCCTGCTTGAACAGGCTGTAGGGCGCTTTGGCCGGATGGGTGGGCGGCAGAACATCAAACAGGTTGTCCAGGTCGGATTCCCCGTTCAGCGTCAGCAGCCGGTACACCTCGCCGATATTCCGGTTTTCTTTTGCATAGCTCTGGTCCACATAGAGGACGAGGGCTTTCAGCAGGTTCATCTCACAGGAGTCCCAGAAGTGGTCGCCCTTGCCGGTGCTGTTGGTGTTCTTGATAATGACATCCACAAAAAGCTGCGCCATCAGTTCCTGCCCTTCCACTTCGGAAAGGCAGTTCCAGCTGTCTGAATTTTCCGGCAACACCAGGTTGAAAACCTTGACACAATAGCCCTGTTCCCGCAGGTATTCGCTGGATTTTTCATAGAGTTCACTTTTCGGATCTGAAATGATCAGCGATTCCCCACGGATCACCGCCTGAAGGATGCGGTTCATACAGAACGAACGGGTCTTCATGCTTCCGCTGGAGCCGTACACGGCCAGGTTGCCATTGATACGGGGATTCTCGGGAATACAGACGGCTTTCCCATCCAGCATCCCCAGTACAATACCCTTGTGTTTGCGCAGGTCCGGCACCAGGTCCAGCACACCCTTCATTTCCTTGCGGCCCATCCAGCCGGAGGTGCCATAGGTGCCCTTGGCCGAATAGACAAAGTTCCGGTCTGTGTCATACTCGCCGGTATCACTGTAGCCCATCCGCATGACCATGAGCAGCAGAACCGCCAGCAGGCCAATGCAGATCAGCACCCCATACACCCCATAGGGGGGATGGAGCACAGAGGTCAGGCAGGTAATAAAATCGGGCGACGCTGCCGCCGGAGATGTGCCGTCTCCGGGGATGCCGCCGCCCTGTTTCCATGCCGCGTAGTTGCCCAATATCTGCCCCAGAAAGCCGCCTGCGTAGAAAATCGCAAGGATGGCAAACGGCGCAGCGATCAGGCCTGCAATGAGTTTCTTCTTATCTATGGGAACAACCTCCCCTCGAATTTTGTGAAATCAATGGTTTGAAAGCGGACCCGGCTACCGCAGTAGCGGCGCAGCACATCTGCCTGGAAGTCGAAGCAGATCAGCGTGCCGGGGCGCTCCATCAGGTCGAGGGAGGTGCTGAAGCGTGTGATCCGGGGCAAGTCGCAGGAGTAGCCGAACAGCACCGGCGTTCCGTCCTGCTCCGCAGCATCCTGCTCAATGGCCTTTCCGGTGTTCCCGGCAATCAAGCCCTGGGACAGAATGCGGTTAAGCTCTGCGGTTTTCAAGGGATCACACAGTAAAGCAAGGATCACCTCCCCCTGGTGGTTATTTGGGAGAAAATAAAAATGGTCGTAGCTGCCGTCCAGCATGAAATAGTCGTGCTTGGCCCCGCCGGTGCTGGTGAGCATCTGGTAGGCCAGTTCCATGCTGTCGCCCAGCACCAGCCCATGCACATCTTCGGCGCGGTACTGCCCGGCCAAACGCTGCTGGCACAGGACGCTCCACATCAGCGCCTTTACCCGCATCTCGGATTTGCAGCGCCATTTCATCAGGGCGGCGCCGCTGTTGTAGGTGACAAAAATGCCGGTGGGCGCAAGAAGCACCCCTGCGAACCGGGAACTTCGCACCTGCGTGGTGTCGATCCCCATTTCCTTGACTTCACGGGAACTGTAAAAGGCGGGATACTCGATGGCTTCGCCGTGATAGCCCTGCGGCGAAAAGACCTTCGGCTTTTCATCCTGAAAGAGCCCGATTCCCGCATTGTCCATCGTGACATAGGTTTCCGCGAGGCGGTGGAGCCGGAGCCGCCGGTTCACCTCGCTCTTGAGGCGGTTGGTGTCGGTGTCGCCGGTCAGGTAGGGAGAGAAACGCTCCGGCCAGCCGTCCAGCAGGGCGGCCTTGGCTTTTGCCTCCAGCCGATAGCCCCGGAGCCTGTCACGATAATAGGTCCGCAGCAGCCCGTTCTTTTTGAGCGAGGTCACGACCGCCTCCAAATAGTAGGGGCTGGACGGGAGACGGTTCAGCTGGCTGGTTGGGAACTCTCCAGAGATGGCGGTCAGCGATAAAAGCCGGAACGGGAGCGTATCCGGCTGTGGAAAAGTGCGGCTGTTTTTCCCAAGGGATCACCTCCTTTGTCGGTGCTGGATTTTTACCGTAATGACTGAGAACTTCGGTAAAATAAAGCTTCTCTCAAGTGGCCGCAAGCCCGAAAATCCGGGGCTTTCAGCGGCTTTGCGGGATGTCGGGCCGCAAGGGGTCCAAAATGCTCAGAAATCCGAGATGGATTTCAGGCTTGATTTATGCTCTGCAAGCCACCCGGGAAAGCGGTGCTTCTCCATGACGAAAATCATCGTGCAGTCCTGCTCGCCCAGCTCGGCGGTGTTATAGGCATCACACAGCAGGCCGGTATCATCAGCCATTACAAAAGAGGACAGCAGATCTAAAATCTGCTTTTCCTCCAGATTATCATAGTCGCGCACCCGCCTGGTGGGGAGCGCCTGGTCATACACCTGGGCGAAGCAGACAACACATTCCCGGTAGTGGGGCAAAGTGTTCTCTTTGGCGTACTGCTCCAGGGCAAAATAGAGGGGGTCCAGCAGAAACTCGGCGCTCTGCCGCTGCCTGCGCTTTGGCAGAAGGCTGGGCAGCGTCACCGCAAGCACCTCGTTTTCATAGGTGATGGTGATACCGTGCATCACACTGGCGGATTTAAGATAATCGCCCTTGCGGATGGTCGTGCTGGAATAAATCAGATGCCGCAGCCGGCAGGCGATACGCTCTGCCCGCAGCGCGGCATCGGTGGAAAGGGTCTCATAGTTATCGGGATAACGCTGGATGTCGGTGGTGTCCATCGCATACAGCGCGTTGCTCAGCCGGGAAATATCGTCAAGAATGCTCCCGATCCGGCGGGATATAAGTTTTCGGTCCAATCATGTGCCTCCTGCTTTCTTGAAATAGTGTGTCTGGCCGTTTTCCTCTACGGTACAGAACCCGGAAATGCCGGGGCAGTCGATTTTGGCGATCTGCGCCGGTGAATCGACCAGAATAATGCGGCGGCTGCCGCCCTTATTGCCCCGCAGGGCATGGCAGACAAGCGCCTCCTGCCCGTCCTCAACGCAGGCCACTTCGTAGAGTTCGCCATCGGCAAAGAAAACGAGCTTGACAGGAAAATCAGCGGGAGCATGGTATTCGGCCCGCTGAATGAAGTCCAGCAGGACCCACACTGCCCGGACAAGCGCCCGGTCAATTTTTGCTGACTGGCCGGCCGGGAAATAGCCGCCGCTCTCTGTTTGAAAAATGCGGCCCTGCCTCTCCAGGTGGGAGAGCAGGGCCTTTGCCGTATCTTCTTTGCCAGGGAGAAAACAAAGAAGCTGCTGTTCACTGAGGCCAGGGTACATTGTGACTGTCCGCAGCAAGTCCGCAGCCTCATTTCCATAGATTTCAGCCCTGGTCTTCATGGGGGCTCACCTCCTTTATCAAATGGCGTCATCAAGGCGTCATCGGAACGCCTTATCGAATATTGGAACGCCGGAAAGACGCCATCCGGGCGTCAAACCGGCGCTTTTCTTCATGGAAGGCGTCATATAGACGCACACCCAGCGCAGTACATCAAAACAAGGGATTCACCTCGCATATATATCATTTGAACCTATGCAGATTCCTGTTCGCGGCGCTTGCGCTCCAAAATTTCACGCAGCTCGCGGCGGTCGGTGGTGATCAGGTCCTTTTCCAGCGGGCTGGCCTTAAATTCCACCATGATGTTGTTGTTATTGGTGGAAATCAGGCCGTTGCCGCGTTCAAAGTGGGTGACCTCCATCGTTTCCGCATCGGACAGGTGCAGGGTCTCCTGGACCCGTTCTGCCTCGTCATCCTCCAGATTGAGGATAATTTTGGTCTTGCTGTTGTTGATAATGCCTTTCCCAAAACGGCCTTCGTCCAGATTGAAAAAGTCGTTCAGGTCCTGGCTGGCGCAGACCGCTGAACCGCCATAGCCGCGGATGGTCTTAAAAATTTCCAGCACGAAATCGCCAGCCAACCGGGTGCCCGTGGCGCCGGCGCCGGAAAGAAGCTGCCAGCACTCGTCGATAAAAATGGCTTTTTCCTCGGTGCGGTCGGCTTTGGCGCGGTCCCACACGAAATCGAGCACCACAAACATCCCCACAGTCAGCAAATCGCCGGTGAGGGAGGAAATGTCCAGTACGGTGTATTTGTTATCCAGCCGCACATTGGTCTGCTTGTTGAAGGTGCTGGCGGAACCGTTCACTAGGCGGTTAAGGATATGGGCCATGCGGATGGTTTCCGGGGCGGCCTTCAAAATCTCATACAAATCGCCCAGCACCGGCATTTCCCGGTAGCAGCCCGGATTGGCCGGGTCTTCCAGGGAGGCGTTGTCGTGGGTGATGCCTTTGGCATTGTAGGTGCGGATCAGGGCCTCATCCAGAAGCTGCCGTTCCTCGTGGCTCATATCGGGAATGAGCAAGCTGAAGAAAATGTGCAGCTGCTGGATCTTAGCCGCCAGTTCCGAGAGCTGGATACCGGGGCCGTCCAGCATTTCGTTGACCGACCGATCCACCTTGCGGATCTCCATAACATTGATGCAGTGCGGGCTGGCCGGGGAGATCTGGATGAACTCACCGCCCACATTGGCGCAGGCCCGGTGGAACTCATGCCCCTTCAAAGGAGCGATGATGAAAACGGGGATGTTTTTGCGCCGCATCCTGAGTGCCATCAACTGCATGGTGAAGGTTTTGCCTGCGCCGCTGGTGCCCAGGATCGCCATGTTGGCGTTCTTATAGATCGCGGAATTGAAAATATCCACGATAATCAGGGAGCTGTTATATTTGTTGACTCCCAAAAGGATGCCATTGTCATCGCACATCTCAAATGAAGTGAAGGGATAACAGCTGGCCGCACCGCCCGTCAGCAGGTTACGCTTGCCGCGCTCGTAAAGCCCTTTCTCCATAGAGACCAGCGGGAGGGCAGAAAGAAACGCCTGCTCTTCACGGAAGTGGCAGGCGCTGACATTCATATCCTGCGACAGCAGGAGTTTTTTCATTTCGCTGACTTTCCACTCCAAATCCTCCACAGAGGGGGCTGTCACGGTAATCAGCAGATTCAGGTAATAAAAATCTTCGTTGTTGGCAAGACCCTCCTTCAAGAAATATCCGCTCCGGATAGCGCCGTCGATGTCATCAAAATCTGTATTGGTGTCGCTGGCGTCTTTGATTTTAGAGCGGTTGATACGGAGCTGCTGGCCCACCCGCTGGATGATGCGTTCTTTAGGTTGGCGGGCAAGGAACATATCCATGTCGATGCCGTCACCGGCGTTGACGATCAGGCTCAGCCAGCCTGCGGGCACCTGCGTTTTGTACCCGTCCGAAGGAATCAGCAGATAGGCATAGTACAGTCCATCCATGCAGATATAGCGCCCATGGGAAAAATCAATGCTTCGGGGGGCGGCAAACTCCGCCGCCGGGATATGGTCGACCTCACTTTCCCGGCCATGCTCCATATACTGCGCCACCACCTCCTGCGCCCGCACCGACAGCGGCTTGACGGCGCTCTCGTTCCTGCACAGCAGATTATAGAGGACATCAACGGTAAATTCGTCCTCGTTTTCGGGGACGATGACCTCGTTCCCACACTGGCGCAGGTAGTTGGAGGCCGTATGGACGGCGCTCTGGAGGGACTGGATCGCTTCATCTTCCTGCTCCGACCGCCGGGTATTGGCCCAGGGCTCATACTCGAAAATCAAAAAGAACCGCCGTGTAACAGCCTCACGGGAACCGACCTGCTGCACAAAGTTCAGGTAATCCTCCTGCATCAAACGGCACTGTTCGTTTTCCTCATGGGCCATCTCCTGACGCACCGTGTCCAGGTGGCGGTTAATATCCGCGCGGCGGGTCAGGACCTTGATTTGCAGCTTGATGGGCGAGATTTTCAAGTACGAAACGAAGGAGTAGATGATATTCCTCTGCTCTCTGGCGCTCCGCAGCATGAAGTTGATAGGGACAACCTCGACCACCTTGACAAACCGATGGTCTTTGGTGTAGATAATGCCGTTCTCCACCTTCTCAATGGGCAGATAATCCGCCACCGGATTGAGGCAGGCGGGCTTCTGCTCCTTGATATGGGCGGGGCGTCTGGGCAGGCGTTCCTTTTCAGGGCGCTTCTTTGCTTTCTTTTTCGCCTTATTGGCCTTGGCGGGGCGCTCCTTTTTGGCTTTTTTCTTGGGCCGGAGCTTTTCACGGATCTCATAGCCGCGTACTTCGTCAAACTCGGCCGGGAAATCCGCTTCACCGGACCGCCGGCGTTTCGGGGCCTTGGGCTTTTTCTCCTTGGGAGGCCGCTGTTTGAGATGCTTGCCTGCCGATTTGGAGGGCGCCGCTTTTTCCGCCGGCTGCGCACCGTCACCGCCGACAACGCGGCGGTTCCGCAGGTATTTCAAAAAAATGACCAGGAATTGCGAAAGGCTCTCCCCGGATATGCCGATCAAAGCGACCAGCCCCACCGGAAGAGCAGTCAGGCACAAAATGATGATGCGGGTGGTCAGCCCAAACGGAAGGAACAGAAAAACCGGCGCCCCGATGGCAAACACCAGGATGCCGGCCTCGATCACATTCCGCGCACGGAACATACCGCCGAAAAAAGTGCCTGTTTCTATAAAATTCGGCGGTATGATATAAGTATCATGGTCGTTTTTGTTGCTCATGTATTACCTCGTTTCCGCAGCCGAGGGGCAGGTCAGCCTATGATCCAGAAAGGACCGCCTGCTCCAGCACGGCGGCTTGCTTCGTTTAGGATGATGGATAGATCCCAGAGCTGTTCGCTGCGCTTGTAGCTGGCCGGGTCCGCCACCATGATCTGACCGTCTTTCACGCCACGGAGAACGATAAAATGCCCGGATGAAGTAAAATGGCCCTCTGCCATAATCGCCACCACCAGCTTTCCTTCAGCCAGGGCGTCCAATATCCGCTGGGGTTCGGAAGTCGTACAGCCGGATACCGGCAGGCCCCATGCTTCAGCGGCGGCGGGGATCAATGCGTGATAGGAGCCGCTGCTCTTGCACCAGTAGCCGTTTTCGTAGGACCACTGGGCCATCGCAACCGGGTCCACAGTTTCGTCCGTGAGGGAGGACACCACAATGGACATGGCGGTAGGCCCACACCCGTAGCCGCCGATATTGTCGGTGCCGTAGGGCTGGCTGGCATAACGCTCGTCCAGCTGGTTGAAATAGACCACCGGCGTCACGCCGTCTGTAAAGGTCACATCGCCCAGGGAGGGGATGCTGTTTCCAGTCCATTCTGTCAGGTTCTGCAGCAGGCCGTCCCCCAGGAACATGCTCAGGTTAGAGGCATAATCGGAGGCAAGCTCTTTCTGCTCATCCGTAAGCGCGAAAACATGGTCGGCAAGATAGGACTCGCCGTTGTAGCGGATGGTGTAGACCATCCAGATCTCGGTGGTTGTGGTTTCCTTCCCGGTCTCCGGGTCTTCGGATGTGACCTCGCGGCTCTCCCGCACGCTGGTATAAGAGTAGAGATGCTCTTTGTTCTCCCGCAGGACAGCGGCCAGATCATCCAGCGAAATGCTCTCAAAATCCTCATCCCGGGCAGCGCAATACTGCGAGACGATGAGGTTGGCGTTGTAGACAGGGCCGGAGGAATAGGGATTTTTAACTTCCATCTGGTCAGCGCCGGAAGAAGCAAAGTCCGCTTCAATGCGGGCCATCACATCGTCCAGCGCTTCGCCCAAGATGGAGTTGATGGTAAAAGTGATGTCGTTGGCGTTCTCCACGATTGCAGTTTCGCTGTTGAGGACAGGCTGCTCTGTGTCCGACGGTGAAAAAGCGTTGATCAAACCGCCGAAAATCAGCCCGGGAAGCATCAAAACAAACAGGACCGGCAACAGAAGCAAAATGACAATGACGGCAACGATCTTGCCGATATGCTTGCGTCCGGCCCAGACTGCCCCGGCCACAGCCCCATAGGGACCGCCGGCAGCAGCGCCCTTGGCCGCACCGGAAATCGCCTTGCCGGCTTTGATGGCGCCCTTGACCGTGTGCGCTGCGGAGGCCGCAGTGTCTACCGTTTCAGCAAAGCTGTCCTTGCGTTCTTCAGCCATCAGATCTTATCCTTTCGTTTGGGGGTGGGCGGCAGCTTCTTTACGATGGACTCATTGTAGGCAATCGAACCGTCCGGCGCCATGTAGGGCGTCTTGTCCACAGCGTCCACTGCATACTGCTTATACCAAGCGGTACCGTCTACTGCATGAACGGTCGTGTACTGGCCCTCCGGCGCAACATACTGGTCCGCATGGTACATACCGAAGGCAATGCCCTCCGGGTGTTCCGGAGTGACCTCCGTGCCGGTGATGCGACCGCCGCCGATCTCGACATTCTGATAGGTGGGGATATTCTCTGCTCCAGCCCCCAGTGCCGTGTGGCCCATATAGGAGTGTAGGGCTTCAACGGCCTTTTCGCCGGTGATCGAGCCCATTTGAGTGATGTTCCCGGTAGCCACGGAACCGATGACATTATTGGCGAAACTGCCGCCCTTGCTTACCGAGGAAGAATAAATGTGGCCGCCGACACCGCCAGCAGCACCACCCACAAGACCGCCGAGACCTGAAGGTTTGGCGTCCGAGGGCGTTGTGGCCGTCTTGATGGCGTTGTTCGTGACATTCCGCTTGATTACGCCTGCCAGACCGCCGCTGGCAAAGCCTGCGCCAAATCCGGCGGCACCGCTTTTTCCACCGCCGCCATTGGCATTGACATGGGTGGAACTGCTGCTGCGGCCGCCGCCAAAGTGGTGGCTGGAAAAGTTCTTAAAGCCGCCGATACCCTTGGCCGCAATCATGGCCTCAGCCAACATACTGCCGCCGGTGTGGCCTACATTGACGCCCAGGCTTGCCATGAACGAGTCGATTTTCTGCGATACCTTCAAGAAGCCTATCGCACACATGAACCAGATCAGGACATTGCCGGAAACCGTCTCCTTACCTACAGCGTCCACTTGAGCCTGCACCTCTTCCTCGGAGATGGCAAAAGCAGGCTGACAAAACAGGCAGGAGAGGGCAGCAACCATCAGCGCAAGGAACAAAATTTTCTTGAATTTTTTCAAAACGCCCCTCCTTACAAAGAGAGCGGATTGGCAATAAAAGAGCCAACCATGCTCGTGAACAGGCGCAGGCACCAGGCGTTCATAATCAGCAGAAAAATCTGCCCGCCCAGCATCCGGCACCAGGATTTCCAAATATTCGATGTAGTCTGGCTTGCGCCCATCGAAAAAGCGACCGGCGCCGTATAGACCAGCACACCCAGCAGAACATACCGTTCCGCCGCTTCCAGCAGTAATTTCAGATAATTCCAGGCCAAGATGATGACGAGGATCAGGGTGATCAGCGCAACAGCGCCATTGGCACAGACGCCGATGATCACCAGCATGACCGAGTTAAAATCGGCAAAGCTGAGGGGCGGCAGCTCCGAATCCATGATCCAGCGGTACGGCGTGCCGCCGATGGTCAGGACGATGTTGACGATTTCATCGGAAAAGAGCGCCAGCAGGATGAAAATGACCGACCGGATGCTCAACTTGACCGGATCTTCCGCCTCGATTCCTGCGCCCAGGCCAAAGTTTTTGAACAGCTGCCAGACCCAGTTCAGCAGGATAATGCCGACAGCCAGCGCCACAAAGACGCTATACATCGTTTCGGCAGCGGGAAAGTACCGCAGAAAAACAGCCATGTCACAGCCCAGAGCGCCCAAAACCGAAGTGGTCACCAGGTCAAGGCCGGCCATTACCTGTTCCGCGATCCATTCAACGATGCCATCCAGGATACCCATAGCTTACGCCTCCTTCCAGTGGGTATATTGCGGCGGCCATCAGCCTGTCCACTGACCACCAGAGAACAGAGGCGTCACATAAGCCATGATGAATCCGAGACCATTGAGGACGGCCCAGGTAATGCAGATGCGCTTCAGCCACGCCCGGCTCTCATCGACTGTCCGGCCGGAGCGCGAAAAGTTCATGAGCAGAAGCGCCACCGAGGCGGTCACGATGGCCGCAATGGTGGAGATGGCGAGGATCTGCGTGTAGACATCCTGCAT
>ERZ1090863.1422-NODE-1423-length-10399-cov-4.538380_pt1 | contig 10399 bp, 7 predicted proteins | sample MGYA00478480_ERZ1090863 | MGnify/ENA primary metagenome ERZ1090863 (study PRJEB33644, sample SAMEA5815746) | chicken gut metagenome | biome: Chicken; feature: Gastrointestinal Tract; material: Caecum | place: Ireland | collected 2019-01-01 | study: A study of the...
AAGCTGTGCATCGACATGGAGCGTTCCGAATACACCTCGTTCTCCATGTTAGCGAGATCAAAATGCGAGTTCCAATGAACGAGCATTTTCATCCCGCGTTACATGGATTCGAGGGGATGAGGAAGAGCGGGTCGGCACAGTGTTGCAGTTTCCTCTTTTTCTGCGTACTCTATTCGAGCACGATATTCATCCTTACTGTTGCAGCGGCATCTGTTAAACAAACACGAATCTATCTTCCATACAGTCCGGTCACTCTTGCGATCTCTTTCACTGTCGCTTTATCGAACTGTCCTTTCTTCATCCTCCATACCCAGTTGCCGCCGAGTGTGGACGGGATATTGATCCTCGCCTCGCTGCCGAGATTCAGGTAATCCTGCATAGGGATCACGCACAGATCGGCAACGCTGCTCATAGCCATGGCGATAAAGTCTTTCGTCAGCGTATCCTCGTCGAGTCTTTCTTTGCACATATATTCTTTCGCAAAGTCTCTGGCGTCTTTTCCGACTTCATGGTACCAGCCTCTTGTCGTATCATTGTCGTGGGTGCCTGTGTAGACGACGCAGTTTGCCGGATAAGTATGGGGCAGATAATTGGAGGATTCGCGCGCGTCGAATGCGAACTGGAGCACTTTCATGCCCGGGAATCCGCTGTCCTTTAAAAGCTGAAGCACGCTCGGAGTAAGGAATCCCAAGTCTTCTGCAATGATCGCCGGTCTGCCAAGCTTTGCCTCAATCGCACGGAAGAGATCCATCCCCGGACCCGGCATCCATTTGCCGTTTTCCGCGGTCTTATCTCCGTAGGGGATCGCATAGTATTCGTCAAATCCGCGGAAATGGTCGATGCGCACCACATCGTAAAGCTTGAAGCAGTATGCGATCCTTTTGATCCACCACTCGTATCCGGTCTTTTTATGATAGTCCCAGTCATAGAGAGGGTTGCCCCAGAGCTGTCCGGTTGCGGAAAATGCATCCGGCGGGCAGCCTGCCACTCCGGTGGGCTCATTGTTCTCATCGAACTGGAACATCTCGGGCGCCGCCCATGTATCCGCGCTGTCAAACGCCACATAGATCGGAATATCTCCGATGATCTGAATGCCTTTCTCGTTCGCATATGCGTGAAGCTTTTTCCACTGCTTATCAAATTCATACTGCTGGAATTTATAGAATCCGATCTCCTCCGCGAGTTTCTCTTTTGCTTCCGCCAGTGCGTCTGTCTCACGGTTCTTCAAAGGCGCATCCCATTCGTTCCAACTCACCCCGCCGTTCTGATCTTTTATTGCCATATACAGACTGTAGTCGTCCAGCCAGAACGCCTGATCCGTAACGAACTTCACATAGTCTTCGTCATTTTCTCCGTCCTTTTCACAGAAACGGTCATATGCCTTTTTCAATACCTTGAATCTGGAATTATAGATCTTCTCATAATCGATGCAGTCTGCCTGATCTCCAAAATCGTACGCCTTACACTCTTTCTTCGTCAGAAGCCCTTCTTTAATGAGTGTCTTCAGATCGATAAAATACGGATTGCCTGCGAACGTGGAGAAAGACTGGTACGGGGAATCCCCGTATCCAGTCGGTCCAAGCGGAAGTATCTGCCAATAGCTCTGGCCCGCCTCTTTTAACATATCCACGAATTTATACGCATCTTTTGAGAAACATCCGATCCCGTACTTTGACGGAAGGGAAAATATCGGTAATAAGATTCCGCTTGCTCTTTTCATTTCTTTTTTCCTTTCTTCTATATTCATCTGCTACGGAACCCAAAGTCATGCTCCTGCATGCAGGCATGAGCCACATGACTTTTTGCTCCTGCATCTTACAGTTTCCAGATGTCTCTGTTGTACTCTTCGATGGTACGGTCGGATGAGAAGAATCCTGCTTTTGCAATGTTGACCAGCGCCATCTTCGCCCACGCCTTTCTGTCAGCGTATGCGGCAAGGGCTTTTTCCTTTGTTTCTTTGTAAGAGTCAAAGTCTAAGAGCGTCATGAACCAGTCTTTGTTGATCAGCTCATTTTTCAGGCGTGTCAGGTTCTCCTCGCAGCCGATCGCCAGCATCTCGTCGCTTGTGATGAAGTCGACCGCCGCTTTGATCGCCTCGTTGTTATCATAATAATCTTTCGCGACATAGTCAGCCTTTGCGTAGTGTTCGATGACTTCGTCGCTGGATGCGCCGAATACGAAGATATTGTCGTCGCCTACAGCCTCGTGGATCTCCACGTTTGCCCCGTCCTCTGTTCCCAGTGTCACGGCGCCGTTGAGCATGAACTTCATGTTTCCTGTACCGCTCGCCTCTTTGGAAGCAAGAGAGATCTGCTCGGAAATATCACATGCCGGAATTAATTTTCCTGCTTTTGTCACATTATAGTTTTCTACCATAACAACTCTCAGGTATTTGTTTACCTCAGGATCATTGTTGATGATCTCCTGCAGGCAGAGGATCAGGTGGATGATATCTTTTGCGATCACATAAGCCGGAGCTGCCTTCGCACCGAAGATCGCTGTCACCGGAGCGGCCGGGATCTTTCCTGCCTTGATCTCCAGATATTTATCAATGATGTACAGTGCGTTCAGCTGCTGGCGTTTGTACTCGTGGAGACGTTTTACCTGGATATCGAAGATCGTATCCGGGCTTACTTCCAGCCCCTGAGTCTCGCGCAGGTAAGCGCACAGGTCTTCTTTGTTCTTGTGCTTGATCTCAAGCAGCTTGTCGAGAACTTTGTCATCGTCTTTAAATGCAAGAAGTTTCTCGAGCTCTGCAGCGTCTTTCTTGTATCCCTCTCCGATCGTCTCGTCCAACAGGGCAGTCAGACGCGGGTTGCAGTGGATGAGCCAGCGGCGGAATGTGATGCCGTTTGTCTTATTGTTGAACTTCTCCGGATAGATCCTGTAGAAGTTGTTGAGCTCCGAATTCTTGAGGATCTCCGTGTGCAGTGCGGCGACACCGTTTACGCTGAATCCGTAGTGGATGTCGATGTGCGCCATGTGTACGGTATCATTTCGGTCGATGATCGCCACGCTCTCGTCCTCGTATTTTCTTCTCACTTTATCGTCCAGCACCTCGATGATCGGCATAAGCTGCGGAACGACTTTCTTCAGATAATAAACCGGCCATTTCTCAAGTGCCTCTGCAAGGATCGTGTGGTTTGTATACGCACATGTTCTGGATACTACGTCGATAGCATCGTCCATGTCCATGCCTCTCTCCACGAGCAGGCGGATGAGCTCCGGGATCACCATGGTCGGATGTGTATCGTTGATCTGGATCACCGCGTAGTCCGGCAGGTCGTACAAATTGCTTCCTTTCGCCGTACATTCGTCAAGGATGAGCTGTGCGCCCGCGCTTACCATCATATACTGCTGATAGATGCGCAGAAGTCTTCCCTGCTCGTCGCTGTCGTCCGGATAAAGGAAGAGTGTCAGGTTCTTCTGAATGTCTTCTTTGTTGAAATCAATTCCGTCTTCCACGATCGACTCGTCAACAGAGTCAATGTCGAAGAGATGGAGCTTATTTGTCTTATTGTTGTATCCTGTCACTTCAATGTCATACATTCTCGCATTGACATTAAGTCCTTTAAACTGCACCGGATATACCGTGTCGGTCTTCTTGAGCCATGACTTTTCCTCGATCCACGGATTCGGAGTCTCCTTCTGCAGATGGTTCTCAAACTCCTGCTTGAAAAGTCCGAGATGATAGTTCAGACCGATCCCGTCTCCGGCAAGTCCGAGCGTTGCGATGGAATCAAGGAAGCAGGCTGCCAGACGTCCCAGACCGCCGTTTCCAAGTGACGGCTCCGGCTCGACCTCTTCGATCTCGCAGATGTCTTTGCCGTTCTTCTCCAGCATCTCTTTTACTTCCTGATAGATGCCTAAGTTTATCATATTGTTGGAGAGCAGCTTTCCGATCAGGAACTCCGCTGAAATATAATAAAGTTTCTTCTTGCTGTCTGTGCGTTCTTTCTCTGCCGCCAGCTCCTGTACGACTGTGAGCAGTCCGTCATAGATCTCTTTGTTGGCAGCCTGCGCGACCGGCTTGCCAAGGTACGCTTCTACCTTTTCCTGAATGTTCATGATAGTAGTTCTCCTTTCAAAAAAAGAATCCATATGTCTTATCTCTATGATTCGCATTATAGTACCAATTCAAACGGATTTCTTGCAATATACTTTCCTTTTATTGTACAATACTATCGTCAACAGTTCAGCCCATGCTTTGCGCAGGAGCTGCAGACGTGCTTGCACGTATGCACGAGTGTGCATATGCATGGAGTGAGCGCCTGCTTATGAGCAAAGAAGCGGCGGCAGCCGCAGTTGGCACGTTAGTGCGGCTTTGCGAATGGCGCGGGCTGAACTGCGGCCTGCCAGCACAGCTTCACGAATGGCGCGGCTGAACTGCTATACATTGTCACGAAGGAGGCATGACATGAATCTGAACGAATACCAGAATTATCGTGAGACTAAATCGCACACAACAGCGGAATTCCCGTACAATACATATCTCTGTTCCATCCCGAAGGATTTTCCTCAGGTTCCTCTGCACTGGCACGTAGAGCTTGAGCTGATCGTTATTAAAAAGGGGCGGGGCATTGTTTCTGTCGATCTGGAAAAGCGTTCTGTCACTTCGGGCGATATCATTCTCATCCGCCCCGGTCAGCTCCATTCCATTGATCAGGACCAGGGGTATTTTATGGAGTACGAAAATATCATAATGAAACCGGATCTGCTCATATCCGGAGAGAATGACCTGTGCGCCGTCCGCTTTATTTTCCCGTTTATCAACGGTGAGATCCCGTCGGACACATACCTGACTCCTGCTGTTTCCTATTATAATGATGTGTCCGGTTGCATCCGCCAGATCGACCTGCTGTGCGGCGCCAAAACAGAAGGATACCAGCTTGCAGTAAAGGGGCTTCTCTTTCAGTTTTTCTTTCTGCTCATTTCCAACAGGCAGAAAAAAGAGACCGCGTCCGTATCCCTGACGAAGTCTCTCGAAAAAATGAAAACCATATTAAAATATGTGGAAGAACACTATGCTGATCACATCACCATCGATGACATGGCAGCTCTCACTTATTACAGCAAATCCCATTTTATGAAGTTCTTCAAGCAGCATATGGGAACCGGTTTTATCGATTACCTCAATGATTACCGCCTGACAATGGCGGAACGGCTGCTGAAATCTTCCGACGGTTCTGTCCTGGAGATCGCGGAACAGAGCGGATTCGACAACCTGTCATATTTTAACCGTATTTTTAAACGGAAGTACGGGATAACTCCAGGGAAAGCAAGAAAAGCAGACGCATAAGCCCGGATCCTGTGGCAGCGTAACATTACCGGTAAAAAAATACGCCTTTTTATTTCCCAAATCCGCAGTTCGGGAATGTACATACCTTACAGTTCAGGCACATCCCACCCTCACCCAGCACACTGAAATCTTCCACACTCAGATGCTCTCCCGCCACGATACGTGGCAGAACCAGATCAAAGATCGTACGCCTTGCATACATCACGCATCCGGGCAGCCCCATGATCGGGATATCCGCCGCATCATTGTCCTTCTTTTTATATGCCAGCATGAACATAGCCCCCGGGAGGACCGGAGCGCCGTAGGTGACCACCTCATCCGCCGCATTGCGGATAGCAAGAGGCGTCCTGTCGTCCGGGTCCACGCTCATGCCTCCGGTGCAGACGACCATATCCGCGCCTTTTTCGATCCAGTCATTGACCGCGCCTGTCGTCATTTCGGCGTTGTCATCGCACAGCACATGCCCCATTACTTCCACGCCGCACTCTTCCAGTTTCTCTTTTACCACCGGAGTAAACTTGTCCTCGATCCGTCCCCGGTAAACCTCGCTTCCCGTGGCAATGATCGCCGCTTTCATCCTGCGGAACGGAAGGATCTGGAAAACAGGCTCCGTTCCGCAGATTTCTTTCACACGGTCCATCTTCTCCTCTTCGATCACAAGAGGGACCACGCGCATCCCCACGATCTTATCGCCCTTTTTCACCGGAAATTCCCCGTGCCTGGAAGCAAGCACGATCTGCCCCATAGCGTTGACTGCATTCAATTTCGTCCTGTTGATCTTCAGCAGGCCGTCTGTTTCCGCCGTCAGCTCGATCTTGCCCTCTTTAGGCTCCGATGCTTTCATATAGCTGCCCTGACACACCTGACGCAGCACCTCTGCCGCATCATTTTCATGGAGCATCCCTTCCTGCTTCTCCCACACATACAGATGCTCTTTCCCCACGGAGAGCAGGACAGGGATGTCCTCTTCCGTGACGACATGCCCTTTCCGGAATACCGCGTCCTTCACCACGCCCGGGATGATCTGGGTAATGTCATGGCAGAGCACGCTGCCGACTGCATCTTCTGTTCGGATCAGTTTCATTTTATCTCCTCCAGTTCTTTCATCCACACTGCCGCGCACGCATCGCTCGGCATTCTCCAGTCTCCTCTCGGGGAAAGCGCCACCGTACCGATCTTCGGTCCGTCCGGAAGGCAGGAGCGCTTAAACTGCTGGGAGAAGAATCTCCGGCAGAATGTCTTCAGCCATTTCAGGATTGTCTCCCTGTCATAATCCCCGTCGAACGTCATCTCCGCCAGCCGGAAGATCTTCGCCGGTTCGTATCCGAAGCGGAGCATATAATACAGGAAGAAGTCGTGAAGCTCATACGGCCCTACCAGATCTTCTGTCTTCTGGGCAATATCTCCGTCTTTCGGCGGAAGCAGTTCCGGACTTACCGGTGTGTCAAGAACGTCATAAAGCACTCCGCGCAGCTCCTCGTCCGGCGTCTCGTCGGCTGCATATTTGACAAGGTGGCGTACCAGTGTCTTCGGCACGGATGCATTGACGCCGTACATGGACATATGGTCGCCGTTGTAAGTAGCCCAGCCCAGAGCCAGCTCAGACATATCGCCCGTACCGATGACCATGCCGCCCGTCCGGTTGGCGATATCCATGAGCACCTGCGTGCGCTCCCTTGCCTGGGAATTCTCGTAAGTCACATCATGAGTTTCCGGATCCTGTCCGATATCCCTGAAATGGATATTCACTGCCTCCCCGATCGGTACTTCTTTCAGCGTAGCGCCTGTCTTTCTCGTCATCTCGCAGGCATTGTTGTACGTCCGGTCTGTCGTACCGAAGCAGGGCATCGTAACTGCGATAATGTCTTTCTTGTCGCGGCCGAGCATATCGAACGCCTTTGCCGTCACAAGAAGCGCAAGCGTAGAATCCAGTCCGCCCGAAATACCCACGACAGCTGTCCTTGAATTTGTATGAGCAAGGCGTTTCTTCAGCCCCATCGCCTGGATCGTCAGGATCTCCTCACATCTCTGCGCCCTCGCCCGTTCATCCGCAGGGACAAAAGGCTTCTTCGGAAATGTTCTGGTGAGTACTGTTTCTTCATGATCGATATAGAACGGGATCCGGATCAGCGTCTGCCCTGTAACAGCCTTGAATGTCGTATTCTTTCTCCGTTCGCTTACGATCCTCTGGATATCCAGTTCTGAGTAGATGATCTTATTGTGATATCTTTCCGCCTGCTTTAAGATCGCCCCGTTCTCCGCGATGATATTGTGCCCGCCGAATACCACGTCCGTCGTGGACTCCCCCTCGCCGGCATTTGCATAGATATATCCCGCGATCAGGCGTGCAGACTGTCCCGCGATCAGTTCTCTCCTGTAACTGTCTTTTCCGATCGTCTCATCACTGGCGGAGCAGTTCACGATCACGGTCGCTCCTTCCAGCGCCGCCCCGATGCTCGGCGGAACGGGTGACCAGACGTCCTCACAGATTTCCGCAGACACGATCAGATCCTCCATTTTACTTTCCTTGAACAGAAGCTGCGGCCCGAAAGGCACTCTCTGTCCGTTAAAGTAGATGTATCCTACCGTATCCGGCCCCGGCGTGAACTGGCGCATCTCGTAGAATTCCGCATAATTCGGAAGAAACGTTTTGGTCGTAAGCCCGATCACTTTCCCCTGGTTCATGGCAGCCGCCACATTATACAGCTTGCCGCCCACCGACAGAGGCGCACCCACAAAAGCAAGGATGTCCTTATCCGCCGTATATTCAGCGATCCGGATCAGCGCGTCTTTCGCCGCCTTCAGCAGTACATCCTGCGTAAACAGATCGCCGCATGTATACCCGGTCACGCATAACTCCGGAAATACGATGATCTTTGCCTTCTGTTCGCATGCTTCACTGATCGCTTCACATATTTTTGCCGTGTTGAACTCCACATCCGCCACCCGGATATCCGGCGTAGCTGCGGCAACTTTAACAAATCCGTGTTTCATTTTCCCTTCCGCCTTTCTCGTTGGGGACGTAGTAAAACCCGATTTTACTACGTCCCCGTTCACACTTTTTTCACAATTTGCTCTTATCTGGCTTTCGCCTTTTTCAGCAGTTCTTTCAGCTCATCTACTGTATAGTTATATGCCGTATTGCAGAAATGGCATTTTACTTCGATATCCTTCCCGTCGTCGATCATGGACTGGATCTCTTTTTTGCCTACGCTGATGATCGCTTTCTCGATCCGTTCTTTGGAGCAGTTGCAGTAAAACCGCGCCGGCATCGTATCGGTAATCTCCAGATCAAGGCCGTCCAGTACCTGCGCGAGCATCTCTTCCGGTGTGTGGCCGTTGTCCAGCATAGAAGTGACGGACTGAATGTTCTGGATATTCTGCTCCAGTTTATTCAGCACTTCATCTTCAATAAACGGCATGACCTGTACGATGAATCCGCCTGCACACCGCACTGTGTTGTCATGCTCCATGAGCACGCCCAGCCCTACCGAGGACGGCACCTGCTCTGATGTAGCGAAATAATACGTCAGATCCTCTGCGATCTCGCCGGTCTGAAGGATCGTCTGTCCGGAGTAGGGTTCTTTGAGCCCCATATCCTTGATCACGTTCATCACGCCCTGCCCGAGCGCTCCGCCCACGTCCAGCTTGCCGTTCTTCGGAGGCAGCATCACGTCCGGGTTAAATACATACCCCTTCACATTTCCCTGACTGTCCGCCGTCACGGTCAGTCCCTGGATCGGTCCGGAGCATTTGATCTGGATGGTCAGCATATCTGTCGGATTCTTCATCATGCTTCCCATCATCACGCCGCCGGTCAAAAGCCTGCCCAGAGCCGCCGTCGCCACCGGGCTCGTGCCGTGGCGCTGTCTCGCCTCTTCCACCATCTCTGTCGTCACTGCGGCAAATGCACGGATCTGCGTGTGTGCCGCTGATGCTCTTACAATATAGTCTTTCATTATCGTTGTCTCCTTATTATTTTCTATCGGATCTTTATTGATCGCCTTGCTGTTCTGAGCCGTTATCCGGCTGTTTGCCGCATTCCCGGGCTATGACGCAGATCCGCTCGGAAGTATCTCCCGGCGCTTCTTTCGTATCCATATCATATGCCGCCTCAAATACCAGCCCCGCCCTTTTTATGAGTGCCTGCATCTCTTCCAGTGTATAGGCTCTCTGATAATGCGTCTCCGTATATCTGCGGTACAGCGCTCCCGCTTCCAGTTCATCCGGATCGTACTCTCCATTCTGACCATGTTCCCTCACAAACAGAGTCAGGTCATACTCGTTGATCTGTTCCTCTTCATAATAATAGTTGTCCCAGATAAAACTGCACTCGCCCCTGTCTTCCGCGATCGTACAGTCTCCCATCACCTCGCGGTACTTATATTCTGTATTAAAATCAAATAAAAATATACCGCCCGGATCCAGATAATTATTCACCAGCCGGAATACATGTTCAAGCTCTTCCGGATCTGTTATATAGTTGACCGAATCGCAGACGCTCACCACCGCACGCACGGTGCCGTATAGCTCGAACTCCCGCATATCCTGAAGAAGATACAGGATATCATAGCCGGAGCTGATGCGTTTCTCCATCGCAAGTTCCAGCATGTCCTCAGAGTTGTCCGCTCCGATCATATCATAGCCGTATCCGGCAAGGAGCTCCGTCATTGTGCCGGTGCCGCATCCGAGATCCAGGATAAGCCCGTCTTCCACGCCATATTTACATAGCATACGATGTATAAATCCTCCCCATTCCTTATAGGGAACATTATCCATAAATGTATCATACACTGCCGCAAAACTTGTATATGCATCCATTGCTTCCGCCTCCCTGTGATGCGTCAGGTTGTAAAAGAACGCCCGTCTGCCATAAACCAGCCGGAACGGGCGCATAAACCCACAAGAAGTGTAACACATTTTCTCCAAATAAGCACTAGGAAATTCGTGTTTATCGAAAGGCTAACGCCGCAGTAGAAGAAAGTATATTGATCGGATAAGGGACGCAGAAAAGGAGAATACTACAACACTGTGCCGACCCGCTCTACCTCATCCCCTCGAATCCATGTAACGCGATATCAAAATGCTCGTCCATTGGAA
>ERZ1090863.1426-NODE-1427-length-10393-cov-3.920391_pt1 | contig 10393 bp, 11 predicted proteins | sample MGYA00478480_ERZ1090863 | MGnify/ENA primary metagenome ERZ1090863 (study PRJEB33644, sample SAMEA5815746) | chicken gut metagenome | biome: Chicken; feature: Gastrointestinal Tract; material: Caecum | place: Ireland | collected 2019-01-01 | study: A study of...
ACACTTATGCGATCGTCGGCAGCGTCAGATGTGTATAAGAGACAGGCAGAAAACTTTCCGCCACTCACGCTCACCTCGCCCGGAATGAATTTCTTATCTTCTGTATATACCTTTACGTTTTTGATCCTCATGATCCGTACCCCCTTAGTCTGACGTTCCGGCATTTATGCCTGAGCCGGTATCTTGGAGAGAGCCGCCTTGTCCGCAACAATAACAACATCATTATGAAGCTGGAGTATCGAAGCCGGCACTTCCGGTGTCACCGGCCCGAAAAATGCTTTTGCGACAATATCAGCCTTCGCCTCTCCATTTACAACAAGCAGGATCTTCTTTGCCTTCATGATCGTTCCGATACCCATAGTATATGCCTGGCGCGGAACTTCATCCGCAGATGCAAAGAATCTCTTATTCGCCTCGATCGTACTCTCTGTCAGATCCACACAATGTGTCTTCTTTGCAAATGAACTGTCCGGCTCATTAAATCCGATGTGCCCGTTGTGCCCCAGGCCAAGCAGCTGGATATCAATGCCTCCCATGGAGTCGATCAGCTTCTCATATCTGTCGCACTCTTTTTCCGCATCCGGTTCCGTTCCGTCCGGTACATTCGTATTCGCAGGGTCGATATTCACGCGGTCGAACAGATGCTCATGCATGAAATAGTAGTAGCTCTGATCATTGTCCCGTGTCAGCCCTCTGTACTCGTCCAGGTTCACGGTCTTTACTTCTGAGAAATCAAGATCCCCTTTCTCATACCATTCGACGAGCTGGTCGTATGTACCGATCGGCGTGGAACCCGTTGCCAGTCCCAGCACACAGTCCGGCTTTAAGATCACCTGCGCTGACAGGATATTGGCAGCTTTCCTGCTCATTTCCTCATAGTTTGCTGTTTCATAGATTCTCATCATTTTCTCTTCCTCCTTCATGCTGCTCAAAATAGACGGTCTTCTGCTTCATCAGTAACAAAAAAACCAGATTTTCAAGTACGAAAACATACTTCATCTCCTGAAAATCTGGTTTTGCCTCCTGGAAGTAACAATCCAACCTTTCACTACGTTTAATAGTAGCAACAAGCCTGTTTTTTGTCAAGCTTTAGCCGGTTTCCAAATCAGAAACTTGTAAAACAGCGGCGACAGCCGCAATAAGCACGAAGTGCGGTTTTCCGAATGGCGCGGGCTGAGCTGTTAAGGGGCTTCCCCGTACCTGATACTGTCAAGCACAAGCCCCTGTGGCGGAGCCGTAGCCCCTGACTTTTCCCGTTCTTCTGCTTCAAGTATCTTCTTCACACTATCCGGCGCTCTGAACCCTCGTCCCGCTTCTGCCAGAGTACCAGCGATGATGCGCACCATATTGTAGAGGAATCCGTTTCCGCTGATGCGGATCACAATTTCATCGCCCGTTTTCTCTATGTCCAGCGCATAGACTGTCCGCACTGTAGTCTTAGCCCCGGTATGGATACTGCAGAAGCTCCGGAAGTCGTGCTCCCCTTTCAGGTACTCCGCCGCTTCTCTCATCTTGTCGATATCCAGCGGAAATGACACATGCCATGTATACTTCCTTCTGAGCGGATCCGGCATCTCGCGGTTCAGGATACGGTATTCATAAGTCTTGACCGAAGTCTGGTATCTCGGATGCCAGCTTTCCGGGACTTCTTCCGAACTTACCACCGCGATGTCTTCCGGGAGGAGCGGATTCACCGCATAGGCGAAACGCTCAGGCGGAATAGAAGATGAAGTATCAAAAACAGCCACGTTGCCCCTCGCATGCACGCCCGCATCCGTCCGGCTGGCTCCGGTGACCCGGATCTCCTCTCTTGTCAGCCGCGAAAGCGCACGGTTTAACACTTCCTCTACCGTAATCCCGTTCGGCTGTATCTGCCAGCCGCAGTAGTCAGTGCCGTCGTAGGCGACGGTAAACTTAATTCTACGCATGATAACCTCCAATCGGGGACGTAGTAAAACCGGGTTTTACTACGTCCCCGATCAACATTCAGCCTGTCCCCAAGCGGATACAGATCAACTCTCTCCGCTTAGAAGATCCACAATTTAAAGGGAACGAACCTTCCAGCTACGAATATCACAACAAGATAGATCAAGGTCAAAATATATGCGATCCGATCTCTGCCCTTATACCGGAGCGGCTTCATCTTCGTCCGCCCCTCCCCGCCGTGATAGCAGCGGGATTCCATGGCCATTGCCAGATCGTTCGCCCTGCGGAACGCGGACACGAACAGCGGCACGAGGATCGGCACCATAGCCTTCGCCCTCTGGATAATGTTTCCGCTCTCAAAGTCGGCGCCCCTCGCCTGCTGTGCTTTCATGATCTTATCCGTCTCTTCCAGCAGGATCGGAATGAAACGCAGTGCGATGGACATCATCATCGCCACTTCATGGACCGGCACATTCAGCTTATTGAGCGGATGGAGCAGCTTCTCCATCCCGTCGGTCAGTCCGTTGGGTGACGTGGTAAATGTCATGATCGACGAGCCTGCCACAAGATACATCAGCCGCACCGCCATAAACACCGATGTGCGCAGACCGCCTTCCGTGATCGTAAAGATCCGGAAATGCACGAGTGTCTCCCCGTCCCGGGTAAGGAACAGGTTCATCACCACGGTAAACAAAAGCAGGATCACGATCGGCTTCAGACCTTTCACGATATATTTCAGCGGCACTTTCGACAGCCTGATCACAGCCCCCAGGTAGATCGTCGCAATCACATAACCCAGCAGACTGTTCTGTATGAAAAGGGACACAAGGAAAAGCAGGGTGCAGACGATCTTCACCCTGGGATCCAGTCTGTGTATCCGGCTCTGCGCCGGATAATACTGTCCGATTGTTATATCTCTGATCATAATATCTCCTCTGTATCTGCGAACTTACCCTCAGCCCTTAAGAGCCCTCATGATCTCGTCCGCAGCCTCTTCGATCGTTGTGGCGTCCGGTGAAACATCAAATCCACGCTCTTTCAGGCCGTGCATCACATATGTCACCTGCGGCGCGGCAAGCCCCACTTTCTCAAGCTCTTTATAATGACGGAACACCTCTTTGGGCGTACCGTCCAGCATCTTCTCACCATGATTCATGACGATGATGCGCTCCACATACCGCGCGATATCCTCCATGCTGTGGGAAACCAGAATGACAGTCATCCCTGTCTCTTTGTGCAGCTTCTCCACCTGATCGAGGATCTCGTCTCTTCCTTTCGGGTCAAGCCCCGCTGTCGGCTCATCCAGGATCAGTACTTTCGGCTTCATTGCGAGCACGCCCGCGATCGCCACTCTCCTCTTCTGTCCGCCCGACAGTTCAAAGGGCGACTGCTTATAGTATTTCTCCGGAAATCCCACCAGTTCAAGCGCTTCTCGCGCGTTCTTCTCACATTCTTCCGGTGACAGCCCCTGATTCTTCGGCCCGAAACAGACGTCGCTTATCACATCCACCTCGAAGAGCTGGTACTCCGGGTACTGGAACACAAGCCCCACCTGGCTTCGCAGGGCGCGCATATTATATTCCTCATCATAAATGTTCTGCCCTTCATAGACCACCCTGCCGGACGTCGCCCGGACCAGACCGTTCAGATGCTGGATCAGCGTGGACTTTCCCGATCCGGTATGCCCGATGATCCCCACAAACTGCCCCTGCGGGATCTCAAAGCTCACGTCCTTTAACGCATGCTTTTCATAAGCCGTCCCTGGGCTGTATACATAACTTACATGTTCTAACGCAATCGACATAATGCCTCCAACAACTCTTCTCTTCTGAGGATCCCTTTCGGAAGATCTAATCCCCGTTTCCTTAACTCTTCCGCAAGCATCGTCACCTGCGGCACATCCATCCGGTATGATTTCAGCTCGTCCACACGGCTGAATATCTCCCGCGGAGTCCCGTGCATCACGATATGTCCGCCGTCCATGACAAATACCTGATCCGCATCTATCACTTCTTCCATATAATGTGTGATCAGGATAACCGTAACATGCTTTTTCTTACGGAGTTCCTCCACCGCCCGGATCACTTCTTTTCTTCCGTTGGGATCCAGCATGGCGGTGGGCTCGTCCAGCACGATACACTTCGGCTCCATGGCAAGGACGCCCGCGATCGCCACGCGCTGCTTCTGTCCGCCGGAGAGCTTATTCGGCGAATCCTTGCGCCGGTCGAGCATCCCGACCGCTTTCAGGCTCTCCTCCACCCGCTGCCAGATCTCGTCCGTGGGCACTCCCAGGTTCTCCGGGCCGAATCCCACGTCCTCCTCGACCACAGTGCCGATGATCTGGTTGTCCGGATTCTGGAATACCATCCCCGCAGTCTGGCGCACATTCCACAGTTCATCCGGATCTTTCGTATCTCTCCCGTCCACCCACATCGTTCCGCCCGTGGGGACGAGGATCGCGTTCATATGCTTGGCAAGCGTGGATTTGCCGGAACCGTTATGTCCCAGTATAGCCACAAATGAACCGGCAGACACATCGATGTCCACGCCGTCTATCGCGCGCTCTGCTCCGATGATATTGCCCTCTTCATCCCGCTTGTCATATTCATAGATCAGTTTCTCCGCCTGTATCATCTCTGTCGGCATGGCTGCTCCTCCCGATGCATATTTCCGTTAACATTGCATTTTATTGTACGGCATTGGCGGAGATTTTGCAAGACTTCCCTGACAAAGCGGCCACCGCCCGCCTCTTTGGCGCAATGTCAATTGTTTTAAATGCATTTATCGCTCCTGTATGATACAATTCAGTTCGGGAGGTGGTCACATGAAAATTATCCGGGGCATTGAATATCAAGCCGGCAGCAAGGAAGAAAGTCTTCCGTATGATACGCCCGACTTTCCGTACCTTGCTTCACGGGCGGAATTGAATTCCTACCCGGAGCCTTTTGCGCCGTGGCACTGGCATAACGCGATTGAACTGTTCTATATGAAAAGCGGCGGACTGAACTATTACACGCCGCATAAAAATTTAGTCTTTCCTGCCGGCTCAGCCGGAATGGTAAATGCAAATGTACTGCACAAGACCCAGGTTTTGACACGCGCAGAGGACAACATCCAGCTGCTGCATATCTTTGACCCTCTGCTGCTGGCAGGATCGCACGGCAGTCTGATCGAACAAAAGTATATCTCTCCCATCGTTACGGCGTCACAGATCGAATTGATCGCGCTGTCACCGGATGAACCGGAACAGGCTGCCATCATCGAGCTGATCCGGTCTGCATTCACATTATCCGAACAAGAACCGGGCTACGAGTTCAAGATCCGGGAAGCGCTGTCCCGGATATGGATCGAACTGTTTCAGATGTGCGCTCCATTGCTGAAAGAGAGATCGCAGACCGGGCAGATCGCAGATGACAAGGTAAAAGGCATGATGGTATACGTCCATGAACATTACGCCGAAAAGATTTCGGTCCGGGAGCTTGCTTCGGCTGTATTTCTAAGCGAAAGAGAATGTTACAGAGTCTTCCAGAATCATTTGCACATGACGCCTGTAGACTATATCAGGAGTTACCGCATCCAGACCGCATGCCGGATGCTGGCAGAAAGCCAGGCGCCGGTCACAGAAGTGGGGATCGCCTGCGGCATGGGAAATTCAAGCTATTTCGGAAAGGTTTTCCGTGAGGCCACAGGTTATACGCCGCGCCAGTACCGCTGTAAATGGCAGGATAAGAACATAAATTGACGTGATAGAGATATTATGTTCATCTCACAGGCATTATACTGATAGTAAAGAAAACGAACTATCAGGAGGTGTATGTGATGATAAAGGTGAACATTTTGAACTTGACCGGTTTTCTTGATACGATCAATCAGTGCAGGGGGCATGTTTCCATGCTTGCCCCCGACGGAGCAAAAGTCAATATCACCAGGCAGTATGGCGTCCAGCATGAGCTTGCAAAGCAATACCAGAAGAACGGAAAGAGCCTGCCTCTCACTCTGTTTTTTGAAGAGCCCAAAGACTACCTGGCTGTTGTAAGTTATTATGCCGGCGACTGCTGAGCGGTGTATCGCCGGACTGTCTTTGGGAAGATTTTTCTTCCTGCTGCAACAGGAAGATCACCGCTGGAACCGCCGCATTTTCCCGGAATCGAATTTGATGTTTTCCTGACATTTAACGGCTCTTATTGTTTTAATACCGGGCAGATATTATTCAGTAATCCCATCCCGCATAACGACATCCGGAAATTACTTGAGAATGCTGCAAAAAGAAATCTATCAGATCATGCTGGGGTGTTATAAAGAGGAATATCCTTTGATAATGAACGATGTGCACGGCGCCAGAATAGCAGCATGGTGGGATCGTGCAGTCGATATTATCCCGGCAAATGGCGGAAAAGGAGCCGCAATCCAAAGAGTACTGGAATATTACCGCCTGAAAGCGGATGAGGCGGTCGCTTTTGGGGACGGCAATAATGACATCGAAATGCTGCAGACTGTTGGAACCGGCATTGCAATGGCAAATGCTTCTGAGGATTTGAAAGAGGTCGCAGACGAAGTGTGCGGACACGTTGCACGGGACGGAGTTTATTATTATTGCATGGAACATGAGTTGATATAGCGAGACGCCTTAAAGAAGGAGAACAGCGTCATCGGCGCCGGCAGCGTGGTCACACGCTCCATCCCGGAGAACAGTGTCGCAGGAGGAAATCCCTGCAGGGTTATACGGCGTTTCTGACAGTCAGATCCCCCTGGACAGCGAGTCAAACGGATATGCCTGCATGTCCGCTTGTTCCTCTGTCCAGGGGGATAGAATATATCCCTTCTATAATTACCGGTTGATCGACGCCGCCATCCGGTGATAGGTATGTCTCACGCCCCGGATCACTTTCCCGTATTCCAGGATATTCTCCGGGAGCGCCATGCCCACATAGCCGGAATCCCCGAGATGATGCAGGTCCGTCCCCGTCATCTTGCACATAAGGGCGATTTCCCGGATCGTGGCTGTATCCGCGCCTTCCTGGGACGTGCCGATGGCAGTGAGTGTCAGTTTTCCCAGTTTATGCGCACAGGATACCAGCTTCCGCACATACTCTGTGGTAATGCCGGGTACAGTTCCCGGCGCCGGCATAAGGATGACGTCCGCACCCGCTCCCGCGAATGCCCTCACATCCTCTTCCGTAATGATATTCTCCCCGCTCTCCGAGAGGATCCCCGCCGCATGCATCTTGCCCGCGATCAGCATCACCTGATCGCCGAACTCTCTTCTGAAATTCCTGAGCGTATGGATGATCGCTCTGTTCGTCACGCCCACTCCCGGATTCCCCGTGAGCACGATAAAATCCACTCCCATCTCAATGGCTTTGCGGGCATTTTCCACGGTTGCCGCACGCCCCGACGTAAGCTTCCACTCCTCATTTGTCTCCACCGAGCTTTCCACATCCGGCTCGAGGGGCTCCAGATTGATCCCCACCGCCCTTCCGGTCAGCCGCTTCACTTCCCGGACCGTATCTGTGGGCGCCACGTCCGGAAGCCCCAGGATCAGCGGTTCATTCACATCGAACAGGTTAATGACCAGAAGGTCGGCGCCCATGGACGCTGCGAACTCCGCGTTTGTCACATCTCCCAGCATAGGGCGCACCGCCCCTATCGTTTCACACATGAGGACGCGCCCCTCGCTCCCTGCTATAGCCTCGACCAGCTCTCTCCCGTTCATTTTTGCTATATCCGACGCTGTACAATCCAGATATCTCTTTCCCATGTCATCTTCTTCCTTTATCTTCATTTGATCTCGGCTCTCGCCGCTGCGTCTTTATAGTACTTGAACTCTGTAAACACTTCGTTCTTGTACGGATTTCTCTTCCTCTTTACGGACACGTAAATGATGTACGCCAGCGCGATGATATTTGTCACAAGGGCAAGGACGCTCACCACCGTCATCATCGTCGGATCCGCATTCGCGCTGCCGCCCGCAGTGATGCCGTTCAGCGTGCCGTCCGCATAAAGCTTCGGAAGCGTTGCCCACGGGAAGATCTGCGTCCCGTCGGAGAGCGTCTCCTGGAAGAGCGGGAATACCTGGGCGAACATACACCAGATACAGAGTGTGTTCGCACGGTTCATGATCCATCCGCCCTTGTTCCACAGAAGCGCCGCGATCGTCGGCGCCAGCAGGAGCGCGATCCCGCAGAACCATGAGTGTGTTGGCAGACAGTTGTATGTATAGGCAAAATTCCAGATATCATACACAATGATATATACCCAGATCATATCCGGCCAGATCATGTCTTTCTTGTCTTTCGAGGAATAGACCGCCCACCAGCCTGTCATACAGAAGATATTGATGATGCCGGCAAGGCCGTTGAATACATTGTGCCATCCTCCGAACAGCCACACATCTTCGGAAGCCAGCCACCAGGAATACCAACCGTTGATGGCGGACTCAAAGTCGCTTGCCACGGCGATCAGGATGTTGATGGCAACGATCACGAACGGATACGCCTTGAACCAGTGCGTCTTCCCGATGCCCCACTCGTACTTGATCATCATGAACCCGATACAGCCCGCCAGCGATGCATACAGCTTCGCGTAGTGGAACCAGCCGTTCATATACACATGCGTCTGATTCTCCAGCGCCCACTGCGCGCCCATCCCCGCTCCTACGGCGATGGCGATGAAATAAACGGTCAGCGCAGCCGGGATGACAAAGAACATGATGATCCCTCCGGCTTTCGTCCTCCTTGCAAATTCATTCAGCAGGATCAGCGCCGCCTACACACCCAGCATGGCGATCCATTGCGGTACAGCCTCTGAACCGTATACGTGAAACAACATAAATATAACCCCCTTTTTTTCTCTCCGGCAGCATTATAGCGCTGCGTTTCCGATCGTCCGGACCGTCTGCCGATCCATTACGGAAGTTCATTACGGAACGCTGCACCCGCCGCCTGTCACTGTGCTTCGATCTCCCGGATATTACATTCATCCCCGGTCACTAGATAAGTCTCCCAGCTTCCGCAGTGCGGACACTGCCGCCCGTACTCTACCGTAGGATACGTCTTCTCGCATGACTCGCAGTACGTGACTGCCGGCATCATCTCGATCCGCATCTCTGCGTGTTCGATCAGCGGGAATTTCTTCCGGTAATACTGCCAGCAGTCCGTCAGATAATCCGGGACAATGGAGCTCACTTCTCCCACTTCCAACGTGACAGAAGCGATCTCTTTTAAATGATTTTCTTCCGCTACACTCTGCAGCGTCTTTGTGATATGTACTATAATCCCTAATTCATGCATGTTTTCTTCTTGATAGCCCGCCTTTGCCTGCATACTGCGGCACTATTCTATTTCTTCATCTTGATCTTGATAGCCCGTTTGAGCGCATAGGGAAGGATTCCCTTCAGCTTATCCTCGGCTTTGCGCATCGTGCTCATCTCCGGCAGGTCGCGGCTTAAATGAATGGCGTCGAACTCGCATCGCGTCGTACACAGGCCGCAGCCGATGCACTTGTTCTCATCCACGACCGTCGCCCCGCATCCGAGACATCTTGCCGCCTCCGTCTTCACCTGCTCCTCTGTAAATGTAGAGCGCAGGTCACGGAAACTCTCTTTTGCAATGCCCGCTTTCTTTCCCGGGATCTGGCGTTTTGCGTTGTCGAACTCTTCTATTACGGCACTGTCCTTATCCAGCTCGATGAACTGCCGCAGGTCGCGCCCCAGCGTCAGTGAATGCCCTTTATGTACGAAGCGGTGGATGGACTCGCATCCCTGCTTGCCCGCCGCGATGGCGTCGATGGCAAATTTCGGGCCTGTATATACGTCGCCGCCCACGAAGATATCCGGCTCTTTCGTCTGATAGGTCACCGGGTCAGCCTTGGCAGTCCCGTTCCGGTTAAACTCTACAGCCGTATCTTTCAGAAGTTCGCCCCAACAGATAGATTGTCCTATAGAGAGAATGACATTCTCGCACTCCACTGTGATGCAGTCGTCTTCGTCGTACACGGGTGCAAATCTTCCTTCTGCATCGAATACAGAAACGCATTTCTTCAGGACGATCCCCCTGACTTTTCCATTATCTGTCAGGATCTCTTTCGGCCCCCAGCCGTTCCAGACCACAATTCCCTCTTCGCGCGCTTCCGCCACTTCGTCCGCAGCAGCCGGCATCTCCGCCGGAGACTCCAGACAGTACATGCCCACACTCTCAGAGCCGGAGCGAAGCGCCGTCCTCGCCACGTCAATGGCTACATTTCCTCCGCCGATCACAACGGTCCGCCCGTGAAGCCTCACATCAGCTGGAAACTTTTCACAATCCGGCACTTTTCCGCTGCCGGGTCTGTCCGCATTGTCCGGGCTGTCCACACTTCCCGGGTCATCCGCATGATCCGCTGCCATGACAGTCTCTTCCGCAAGGTTGATCTTCCTCAGGAAATCCGCTCCGGTCTGGACGCCCTCCGCGTCCTCGCCCGGCACTCCCGC
>ERZ1090863.1429-NODE-1430-length-10373-cov-3.852588_pt1 | contig 10373 bp, 9 predicted proteins | sample MGYA00478480_ERZ1090863 | MGnify/ENA primary metagenome ERZ1090863 (study PRJEB33644, sample SAMEA5815746) | chicken gut metagenome | biome: Chicken; feature: Gastrointestinal Tract; material: Caecum | place: Ireland | collected 2019-01-01 | study: A study of the...
ATCTTCAGCAGTGAAATACGGTACGCCCGGAAAATCAGAACCGGCGAAACCGGATACGACGCCATCCAGGCAACCTCCGAAAACTGATATCTTCCGGGTAACCGTTCAGCCAGCCGAACGGTCACTCTTCCGGAGCATTTACAGACAAAAAGCCCTTCGGGCAGATGCATACACTTCACAGTGTCAGGCATCCGTCCGAAGGACTTTTTGTCTGCGTCCCCGCCCTGCCGGCTTAGCCGGATACCCGGGCGGTTCCGGGATCATGCGCCAAGATTTTTCTCGAATTCTTCATTCAGCTGATTCTGATACCCCTCATCAAAAGTGCCGTCCATCAGCTTCTCCACTGCCTGCGGCATCTTCTCCCAGCTTTCCTTCTCTTTCGTCACAAGAATCGGATAGTAATGTACTCCATTCTTCTGAGCCGCCTTTCTGTCGCCCGGCGCGTCTCCGATCATCACGACATTGTTTTTGTCGTAGCCAAACGTCAGCAGCTTTTCAATACAAGCCGCTTTGGACCCTGCATTCTGCGCCAGAACCACATCCACATGGGGAAGAATTCCGTGTTTTTCCCACTCTTCCATAACCGCATCCAGATTTGCAGAAGAAACGATCGCGATATCCGCACGCTCGTGAGCCCATGCGATTGCATCCTTTGCTCCCGGGAACGGTTTCTTCTCTTCCTCCGGCAGCTCGCGGATTCTCTGGTTCACGCTCTCCGACCAGTGAAGCGCTTTCTTCAGAACGATGCTTCCTGTTTTTTCCGCCTCTTTTCCGATCGCGCTGTTGGACAGCTCGTCTGCCTCATCCGCCCATTTTACCAGAACATCCACATCCTCGATCGGAGTCCCGCTGTCATTGATCTCTTTCAGCATCAGCGCCAGGGCCTTGAAACGGTTGATTCCTCTGGTCATGGAATACAGATTGATCTGGTTCCAGCGGAACAGAAGCTTTTCTTCCTGATCCTCCAGTCCCCACTCTTCTACCATACAGGGACCAAAGCAGCGGAAATGCTTAATATCCATCGTATCCATCGCACACCCGTCTGAATCAATACAGATCAGAAAATCTTTTTTCTTCTGAAATCCTTCATATGGATCTTTTCCTGCAGTTCCCATATCCGTTACCTCCTTATATCATTGCATCTGCATAATAAACTTATATTATCAGATTAACCCAAAATCATGAAAAAGAAAAGACATAAAATTGCTTTAAAATCAGCAGATTTTTTGATATACTGGACAAAAGCATAATATCGTAATATTTTATTGAAATATCGGTTACAGTTCAGCTGGCTGGGCTGTTACAAATATCATTTTCAACCGCGGCGGTTCTCCTCCCCCGCGGATACAAAAGAAAGGATTTTCTATGCGCAAGGAAAACTTAAGTTTATTTCAGCAGATCGTTCAGGCCCACAACATCTCCTGTACAATTATCGAAAAGGATTTTTCCAATCTGTATAAGGCAGATCTGGATCTCAGAGGCAAGCTGTTCTCCGACTACGATTACCACGAACTCCGGGACTTTCTCCTGAAATACAGCCAGCCGGGACATATTCTGAAGCTTTTCGATGAGTTCGGACTGATTTCCTATGTTCTGTGCCTGTCTCCGCTCCCTGAGGACATACGCCTCCACGACGGCGCTCCCCTGCAGGACGGTTATACAGACAACACCTATCTCGTAGTCGGACCGATTCTCAAGGAAACGTTTACACTGGTAGATATACAGAAAATCATGTTTAAGAACAAGCTACCGGACACACTGTACAAAGATCTCTCCGCGTTTTACGCCAACATACCGGTACCTCCCACGCTGAAGTCTCTCGAGGCCACATTGCTGGTCATATCGGAAAATCTGTTCTCCGAAAAGTATGATCTTCTGGAGCCGCAGGAATTTTCCGGCATCACCGCAGATTCCAGCTCCGCCTTCCGCCGGCTGAACGAAGATCCTCAGCTTGCGATCACCAGCATCGAGGAGCGCTATGCAGTGGAAAATCAGTTTCTCGACATGATCGCCACGGGAAATTACAACGCTGCCACCCGCCTGTATGCCCAGTTCAAAAATTACAAAATTGCACCCCGCAACCCGAATATCGTGCTGAACACCAAGAACCTTCTGATCATCCTCAATACCCTGTGCCGGAAGGCCGTGGAACGGGGAAACGTACACCCGGTCTATATCGACGACCTGTCCACCAGAATCGCCGTGCTGATCAACGACGCGCATACTGCTGGCGACCTGGAACAGATCGAAGGGGATATGATCCACAAATACTGTCTGCTGGTAAGAAATCATTCCATGAAAAACTATTCGCAGATTACCCAGCGATGCATTACCTACATTGATTTCCACTACGCGGAACCTCTGTCGCTGAGCTTTTTTGCAGATATGTGTCATGTGACAAAGTCCTATCTTTCCACCTTGTTCAAGAAAGAGACGGGCACCAATATTACCGACTATATCCACAATGTCCGCATCCGACACGCCCTGGTTCTCCTCAATTCCACATCCATGCCGATCCATGCGGTGGCGACCAGCTGCGGCTACACAGACATCAATTACTTTATCAAAATCTTCAAACGCCTGAACGGTGCCTCCCCGAAACAATACCGGGTGCATATGGCGCAGCAGCTGTAAAAACGCAGTCTCTCCGGATCTGATTTCTCCGGCAGAAAATCCTGTACACCTTCTGAATCAGGCGGTCATCCTCCAGACCCTCGTACTGGACTTCGCCATTGTCCATATCCTCCGTATGAATTCTCAGAATATGCACCGGCTCGTCGTCTCCTGCGTCCGCCGGATACAGAACCGCATATTCTTCTCCCTCATACTCCACAATGTCAAGGGTCTCAAACCTTGTCTTCACTCCATTTTCATCTATCAAAACCAAAATATCGTCCATGTTTACCTCCCTGATCAAATTACACGTCCAGAGCTCAGAGGATTCCCACTTCCATCGTCATTTCTCCGCACAGAACCAGCTTCCGGTCCGCTTCCGCCTTCATTTTTTTGCAGAAGTACACCGTATCTCCATTGCAGCTGACCTCCACCAGATCACGGTCCAGCACCACATTCAGCTCCTCCGCACAGGGCAGTGCGAACGTTTCATCTTCAATGGTGAGCTGCCCCTTCTCCTGCTCCCAGGCGACAGATCCCGCTCCGAGCTGCAGAGAAAATGACCGGGCCTCCGGATTCTCCACGGTCACGACGACACTCTTCCCTTCCGGAATCTCCAGCTCCTGGCCGGCTCCCGGAAGATCTCTGTAGATACGCTCGCGCTGCTTCCACAGTTCCTCCGGCAGATGCGCTTCCAGCAGCCAGACACCGTCACGCCTGGTCAGTTCCAGTTCCCGCGGAATTCCCATCGCTCCCTGATAAGGCTTGTCGTCCCATAACACTCTGAGCCAGGGAATCTGAATAACCTTTTCTGTTCCCCAGAAAGTCTGCGCCGCATAAGGCACCTCGTTTCCGTACAGACGCTGTACCTCCTGCTCAGGAGTAAACTTCTCCCCGTCGAAACTTCCCACCAGATAATATCCGTCGGCGGTCCAGAACACCCACCGGTCGTTTTCGCCGCAGGAGAAACGGATCAGATCCGGACACTCCCAGCTTTCCGGAATTTCCAGCCGCTGTGTCTCCTTCCATTCCCGCAGATCCGGAGATGTGAACACGGCAAATTCATGTCCGCTGAGAAACAGAACCATATAATAGATTCCTTTTTCCTCCAGCCATCCAACCTTCGGATCCCGGTTTTCTCTTGCAATATGCGGAATCAACACACCCGGCAGCTTTTGAACCGTCCGGCCGTCCTCGCTGTATGCGGCCTTCTGTGTAAACTCCTTTCCTTCGCTCCACCGGGACGACCCGCCGGCACAGGTGTAAAACAAAACCATCGCATCCTTCGGACACAGACTCTCTCCCCGGAAGTTCACAACTGCTCCTCCGGAAAACATGGTCCCGTCCTCATCCGGAAACAGCGCTTCGTCCAGCTGGGTCCAGTGGAGAAGATCCCGGCTTACCGCGTGTCCCCAGCTCATATTGTTCCATTTCACATCAAACATATTGTGCTGGAAAAACAGATGGTACTCTCCCTTATAAAAGCACAGCCCGTTGGGATCGTTCACCCATCCGCTGACCGGCGTAAAATGCAGCCGCGGATACACGTCCTGGTTTCTGGTCTCCGTTTCATCCGACTGCAGAATTTCTTCCGGCAGCAGTTCCCCGTCTGTTTCTATAGTCATCATCTGACCTTTCCATTTTTCCACGGGGAGTTGTGCATATCCTCCGGTGCAGGAGCCTTTTTCCTCCGTCTTCACCGGAATCGTAAACTGCCATATCTTTTCTCCGTTCACAGAAAAGCTGACCTCACAGTCCTCTCCGTCTCTGATCACCGGCAGTCTGAGATATTTGTCTGTCAGCAGAATCTCTTTCTTCATAAGTAAGCTCCTTCTGTGCAGAAGCGCTGTCTGCACGATTGATATTGATTTTATTATTACATATTATTTCGCGTTCAGAGCCGCCATTGTAATGTAATTGTACGGCTGGTTGAAATGCGGCAGGAAGAAGATATCCAGCAGCTTCAGCTTGTCGATGGTCACACCTTCTTCAATTGCCAGGGAGAACATATGAATGCCCATGGAAATATCTGCGGTGGACGCCATCTGCGCGCCAACCACACGGCGGGACTCTGTCTCATAGACAATACGGATTTTCACCTTCGCATTTTCCTTCATAAATCCGGGCTTCTGCAGGTCCTCGTAATCGGTATGGCTGACTTTCATGCCGTTTTTCTCCGCGGCAGTGACAGAAAGGCCGGTAGACACCATATTGTATCCGAAGATGGAAATCCCGTTGGATCCCTGTACGCCGATAGATTCCAGCGGAGTTCCTCCGATATTATGCCCCGCCACGATTCCCGAACGAACCGCATTGGTGGCCAGAGCAATATACGTCTCCGCCTGCAGTGCGTTGGAGTAAATCGTCGCACAGTCGCCTACGGCATAGACGTCCGGATCGCTTGTCTGCTGATGTCTGTCCACACGGTACGCGCCGTTTGCAAAGCATTCCAGATGGTCCTTTCCAAGCTCGTTGTTCGGGCGGAAGCCGATGGCATTGATTACCAGCTCTGCCGGATACTCGCCTTTGTCGGTTACAATCGCTTCCACATGGCCGGTTCCCTTATAGGCAACCGCACGCTCTCCGTAATGCGTCTCAATACCATGCTCCTGAAGGTTTTTGTCCATATCCTTCGCAAACTCCGGATCGTAATAGCTTGCCAGGGAAGTCGGCGCCACATCGAACAGAAGCACTTCCTTTCCGCGGCGTTTCGCTGCCTCGGCGATCTCCACGCCGATATAGCCTGCGCCGACGACCGCCACATGTTTCACCGAGTCATCACTGATCTGGCGATCCACCTCCTGTCCGTCCTGAAACAGCTTCAGGAAGCCGATGCCTTCCAGATCATTTCCCGGCAGGGACGGCGCGATAGGAAGAGAACCCGTCGCAAGAATCAGCTTGTCATAGGTCTCCTCACTGGTTGTTCCGTCTGCGCTTTCACAATATACGATCTTTCTGTCAAAATCGATCTTTGTAACGGATGTCTCCATCCGGATGTCCGCACCTTTCGCTTCAAAGGCTTCTTTGTTGGTATAAAACAGATTTTCATAGGAATCAATCTGTCTGCCTACCCAAAGCGCGGTTCCGCAGCCAAGATAACTCAGATTGGTGTTGCGGTCGATCATGACAACTTTCTGGTCCGGATAATTGTCCAGCAGTGTGTTGGCCGCGGCAATTCCCGCATGATTTGCTCCGATAATTACTGTTTTCATGAAAATTACCTCCTGTTTTATTCTGCAATATCATTGTTTGTCAGTAACCGTTCCGCCGGCGGAACGGTTACGTTTATCATTGCTTTCCTGCTTCTTAATTATAAGATGCCGGACAGGAAAATTCAATCCTGTAACGCCCCGTTTTTACTCCTTACCGACGTCTTGCCCGATAGCTGCCGGGACTGACGCCCATATACCGGCGGAAGACTTTTCCGAAATAATTTCCATTGGAAAAACCGTTTTCACGGGCGATGGTCTCCACACTTTTCCCGGTTCCCAGCAGCTCGTTTACAGCTGACTGGAGTTTTTGCCGCGTCAGAAATTCCACCGGCGAGATGCCCCGCTCTTTCCGAAAGCACCGGGAAAGATGGGCAGGGGAAACTCCCAGACGCCGGGCCACCTCCTCAATTCCCTGAATCGTCTGATACCGCTCTCTCATGTAGATCTCCGCCTGCTCTGTCAGCGAGGTATTTCCCGATCCGGTTCTCCTCTCTGTCTCCCGCAGCAGAGCACAGAGAAAGCGATACAGAAACTCTCCTCCCTCATACTTCTCCAGACGGCCGTTTTCTGTCATTCTCCGCTGAAGCTGCAGCGCCATCCGGATCGGAGGGCTCTCCCGATCCAGCGCCACCAGGCCGGGGTTTTGCTGCCTTATTTTTTTCACAAAAGCTTCCGCCGCGCTTCCCTCGAAATGCAGATAGAGAAACTTCCACATCTGCTGCTCCGGAAGATAATAGCGGCTCTCCTCCGGAAACCGAACGAGAAACCCTCTGCCTTCTGTCACTTTGTATTTCTTTCCGTCTCTCTCAAAGACACCCTCTCCTCTCAGCGTATACTGAAAGAGAAATCCTCCGTATTCCGTTCGATTTCCGTTGTAATAGTCATAGGCCTCTCCGGCTCTTCGCTCAACGCCTCCGTCCAGCAGCGTCAGCGGAGCGCCGTCCAGCGCGTCAAGATTCAGCACACCAAAAACGCCTTCTCTGTCTTCCATCAAAAAATTACCCTCTCATATCAAATTTTCTTTCTTTTTTCCCGGATATCACTGAATTATAATTGAATTCACAGGAACAGTCAATCATAGCAATCCAAGAAAAATCTACCCGAAAGCAGTTCCTTTCGCGGAACTGTCACAGCATTCCGCGGGGACCTCCGGCACAGACGTATGTGTCCGGAAAGACCGCCCCGGAAGATTACAGGAGGAACCGATTATGAACAAAAACAATTTTGCCAAACACCCGCCGATGGGCTGGAACAGCTACGATTACTACGACACCACAGTCAACGAAGCGCAAGTACGCAGCAATGCGGAGTACATGGCGTCTCATCTGAAGGAATACGGCTGGGAATATGTCGTGGTTGACATTCAGTGGTACGCCCACGGCGCAGGCTCCCAGAGAGCACAGTTCCAGTATATTCCGTTTTCCACACTGGAAACAGACGAATTTTCCCGTCTGCTGCCGGATCCGGAACGCTTCCCTTCCTCCGCCGGCGGAAAAGGCTTCGCGCCTCTGGCCGAATACATCCACAGCCTGGGACTGAAATTCGGCATCCATATCATGCGGGGCGTCCCGCGGATTGCCGCCCATCTGCACACCCCGGTCAAAGGGACGGATGTAACCGCAGATCAGATCGCCGACCCAAGTTCCATCTGCGGCTGGAATCCGGATATGTACGGCGTACGCTGCACGCCGGAGGGACAGGCTTACTACGATTCGCTTCTGGAGCTTTACGCGTCCTGGGGCGTTGATTTTATCAAATGCGACGACATCTGCAATACCAACCTGTATCCGAACAATCCCTTCTCCGGACGGCATGAGATAGAAATGCTCTCCCGCGCGATCCGGACCTGCGGGAGGCCAATCGTTCTCTCCCTGTCTCCCGGACCGGCCCTGATCGACAAAGCATGGCACTACGAAACCCACGCCAACATGTGGCGGATCACCGACGATTTCTGGGATGACTGGAGACTGCTGAAAGATATGTTCCACAGATGTGAACTGTGGCAGAGCCACGTCTCCCAGGGCTGCTGGCCGGACTGCGACATGCTGCCGCTGGGAAAACTTGGGAAAGGATTCGGACAGGAACGTACCACAAACTTCACTCCGGAAGAGCAGAAAACCATGATGACCCTCTGGTGCATGTTCGGTTCCCCGATGATGATCGGCGCGGAGCTCACACTTCTGGATGAGCAGACACTGGCTTTGCTGACCAACCACGAAGTGCTTCATCTGCTCAGCCCGGACTGCGGCGCACGGCAGGTAAGCCTTGACGACCGCAGCGCTGTCTGGGTATCCCGGGATTTCAGAACCGGTTCTGTCTGCGCGGCGCTGTTTAACCTGGCGGATGAGACTGCAGCAGTAACCGCAGATCTCAGAGAGGTCCTTGAAACGGCAGAAAGCTGCAAAGCCCGCAGCGCAGCGCCCTGCGCTCCCATCCGCTCCTGCGAAGACGACGGCGGCATCGAAGCCCCCTGTACGCTCCGTGATCTCTGGACCGGAGAGACAGGAAAATCTGACGGCTGCATACTGGGCGCGGAGCTTCCCGCTCACGGCTGCGTGCTCTGGCAGATCTGCCCGTAAACGGTTTTCGGCCCATCCGACACCTGCGCGTTGTGTCGGATGGGCCGGATATCCGCAGTCATTATGGTTTTATGCGGCACGAATCGTTCTGATTTTTGTAAAGAAGTACACGTACTTGAAAATAATCAGGCACACAATGAAGATTCTTCCCGGAAGATTCCCCATCATCAGAAATGCCAGAAGCAGCATCGCCGACGCCGGAAGCAGAATACAGAGCTTCGTCTTCAGCGTCATGGCCCGTTCCTTCACAAAGCTGTCCAGATGCTTCTGGTACAGCTTTGTGCCGCAGAACCATCTGTGAAACCGTTCCGATCCTTTGGCAAAGCAAAAAGAGGACAAAAGCAGCAGCGGTGTCGTCGGAAGGATCGGCAGAACCACGCCGACAGCCCCGATTCCCAGACACACAAACGCAGCCAGCAGCCACACAAATCTCAGAGGATTTCTTTTCATCTCAGTTTCCTTTCTCACATACCACCGTTGGGAGGCTTTATGCCAGCAGCGCAGACTCAAGATCCTGAAGCATCAGATCCAGTGCCTGGATTCCACCCTCTGCGGTATACCACACGGCCGGATGCTCCAGGTACACAAGATTGCCGTTCTTATATGCATCGGTACCCTGAACCAGTTCGTTCTCCATGATATCCTGAGCAAGCTGCGCGCCGTCCGTTCCGATGGCAGCGTCGCGGTCCATAACAAAGATGTAATCCGGATTTTTGTCTACAATATATTCAAAGGAGACCTCGTTTCCGTGGGTGGAAGTGTCCACATCCGCGTCAACGCCTACATTCTCGAAACCGATCTCCACACCGATGATCGAGCAGCGCCCGTCATTGCCGAGAACGTTGAAGCTTCCGCTGGTACACATTCCGATAATCGCAGTCTTTCCGTCTGCAAAATCTGACAGCGTCTGAATTCTCTCGTCAAAGTCAGCCATCAGCGTATCCACGTTTTCCTCCAGGTCAAACATGGAAGCAATCGTACTGGCATTTTTTCTGACGCTCTCCACAACGCCTGCCTCTGTGTCTGTGGCAAGATAAACCACAGGCGCGATCTCACTGAGGGCGTCGTAGGAAGAAGACAGACGGCCACCGATAAAGATCACATCCGGCTCGCACGCCATAACCGCTTCCATATCCGCCTCCTTGATGGTTCCCAGATTTTCTATCTCGTCATTCGTTACATAATCCTGAAGATATTCCAGAGATGTGCTCGCGGATCCCACGACCCGGTCCCCGACTCCGAGATTATCCAGAATGTCCAGGCAGGCCATATCCAGAATTGCAATGCGCTCCGGATCATAGGGTACTTCCAGATCCGTTTCCTCCCCGCTTGCGTTCAGACTTCTGATGGTGATCGTCTCCGGTTTTTTCTCACTGGCAGAAGCAGAGGACGCGGAACTTCCCGCGGAGGAGCTGCTGTCGCTTCCGCACGCTGCGAGAGCAAATACCATAGTTGCCGATTTATCAGTAATAAATGGACAATGGTTTTCCTTCGATTTCCTGTATCTCGAAATCGACGTTATAAATCTGCGACAGGTTTTCCTTTGTCATCACCTCCCTGACGGTTCCGAATTTCGCGATTTTTCCATCTACAAACGCGCAGATATAATCGGAATAAAATGCCGCGTAATTTATCTCATGCAACACAAGAACCACGGTTTTCCCCAGCTCGTCGCAGAGCCTGCGGACGATTTTCATCATGTTGGTCGCATGATAAATGTCCAGGTTATTGGTAGGCTCATCTAAAAGCACATATTCTGTATCCTGGGCAATGACCATGGCAATGTAGGCTCTTTGCCGCTGGCCTCCGGACAGCTCATCGATAAACCGGTCTTCAAATTCCTCCAGCTCCATATAGCGGATCGCCCGGTCCACCACCTGGGTATCTTCTATCGTTAGATGATTCCCAGAGTAGGGAAAGCGGCCAAAGCACACCAGTTCCCGCACGGTCAGTTTCATCTGTACATTGT
>ERZ1090863.1438-NODE-1439-length-10332-cov-6.834485_pt1 | contig 10332 bp, 10 predicted proteins | sample MGYA00478480_ERZ1090863 | MGnify/ENA primary metagenome ERZ1090863 (study PRJEB33644, sample SAMEA5815746) | chicken gut metagenome | biome: Chicken; feature: Gastrointestinal Tract; material: Caecum | place: Ireland | collected 2019-01-01 | study: A study of...
ATTTTTTCAACAAGAAAGAAAAACAACGTACCGTTTCACTTGGAAAATGTGAACCGGCTATATATTTAACACTAGCTTGTATATGTAATTTTTTGCTATATAACTGGGCATGGTTTCTTTAAGTATTGAAATAGCCAAAGCTATTCTAGTATTCAAAATTGCTAAAACTAAACTTGTAAAGAAAAGCGCCGGACGCAGAGGCCAAACAGCCCCACGTCCGGCGTTTCGATTTTGTTTGATTACCCGTCTGTAAACTGAAACCGCTGCGCCTCAAAGTCGGCATCGCTCATGGTGTCCAGCTTATCAAGTGTCTGGCGGGCCAGCGCCCGCATTTCTTCCTCCATATCCGGCATAGCCGCCCGGACAGCCGCCGTCCTGCGCCGGTCGCTTTTGTGATGCAGTCTGACACCCTTTGTCAAACATGGGCATCGGTCAGATCCAGTTTATTTATTACAGTATTCTTTTCCCACACAACCAGAACAACCTCCACTGCAGCAAGATCCATTTTTCCGGTTCTTTTGAATTTTTCGGATGGCCCATATCACATAGACAACGATTCCTGCCAATATTACACCTGTTAAAATCATTTAGGCACCTCCTGACTGGCACTCCACAGTTCATCTGCCATAGGCTGCCAGTTCTTTGCATACAGATCGCACTTGTCACAGAGATGGTCTACTGATTCTGGTGACTGCAAATCTGTCGATTTTGCACCAGTGCGCTTTACCATCTCCCTCAAAATCTGCGGATTCTCCAGCATCGGGCAGGGCCGCAACATATTTTTATTGAATGGCTGTCCATCATGGTAGGCCATAAAAATCGGACTTTTCAGTGCCTCCAGCAAAGTGCAGTCATGGATGTTCATATTAGAGTAGTGAATAAATACGCAAGGCTCAACATCCCCGGCAGCATTGATATGTAGGTAATTACGCCCTCCGGCGATGCAGCCGCCCACATACTCCGCATCATTCTGAAAATCCATGCTGAAGATTGGTTTCGTACTCCGAAATTCCCGAATCCGCTCATAGACTGTTCTTCTCTGTTCCGGTGTTGGCAAAAGCTCCGGAACCGCCTCATTGCCAACAGGCATATAGTGGAAAAACCACACGAACATAGCGCCCATGTTAATCATCATATCGAAAAATGATTCACTGCCGATGTCCTCATAGTTCGCACTGGTATAGCACGTAGAAATACCAAAAGGAAGTTTATGCTCCCGCAATAAATCCATAGCGTGCATGACCTTTTCAAAAACGCCGTTGCCTCGGCGTCCGTCATTAGCCGTTTCAAATCCTTCCAAGCTGATCGCCGGCACAAAGTTCTTTACCCGCAGCATCTCCTGGCAGAATGTTTCATCAATCAGTGTGCCATTTGTAAATGACAGAAACGCACAATCAGGATGCCGTTCACAGAGGGTAATCAGATCCTTTTTGCGAACCATCGGCTCTCCGCCTGTGTAGATATACATATAAATACCTAAATCCTTACCTTGCTGGATGATGCGGTCAATCGTTTCCAGGCTCAAATTCAGCTTGTGGCCGTACTCGGCAGCCCAGCAGCCAGTACAATGCAGATTGCAGGCTGATGTAGGGTCTAGCAGAATTGCCCATGGAACATTGCATTTTTCTTTTTCCCGTATTTCTTCCTGGATAGCTCCGCCTTTTAGGGCAGAATTGATGATAAAATTCTGGAACAAGGTTTTTCGCACATCGGTATCCAACTGATAGGCTTTCAAAATTAGCTCATACCAATTTCCTTTTTCATCAATCGCCTTTCGGAAGGCTGCCCGTTGGTTCTCATACCAGCCATCTGGCAACGCCTTATCAATCAAATTCATAGTTCTTGAGATATTGGTTTCCGGATCTTTCTCCAGATAATTCAATGCCATATTAACAGCCGCAGTAAAAGCCGTATTTTTTACAGATTCAATAATACTCATTTTGTCTTTCTGCCGACAGAAATAGAGTCTGTCAGCTTTCTCCCGTTTTTATTTTTTTCGCAAAAGATTCTTTGCAGCTAAAAATCCAACGCCAATCACAGAAATAATGATGGCGTAACGTAAAAACTTTTTAAATGTCATAATTCCCACCTCACACAAGAAGTCCTATTCGATAAACAATAAATGTAATGCCCCATGCTACAACCAACTGGAACAAAGCAGACAACAGCATCCACCGAGTGCTGGCCGCTTCTTTGCGGATTGTTGCCAATGTAGCGGCACAGGGAATATACAGCAGGCAAAAAATCATCAGACAAAAAGCGTTAAGCTGCCCAAAGCCTGCCGTACCAAGGATACCAACCAGCGTGTCCATCCCCGCAGCAGAATTGATATTAGGAACCCCAAACAAGACGGCGCAGCTAGATACCACCACTTCTTTTGCAGAAATGCCAGCAATCAAAGCAACGGCAATCTGCCAGAAACCCAATCCTACGGGTGCAAAGAACGGAACCAGCCAGTGTCCCAAAATGGCTCCGAAACTCTCCGTCATTTCTTTTGTGTAGCCATGCGGCCCGAAATTCAGGATGATCCACATGAGAATAGAGGCCACAAAAATGGTAGTACCCGCTTTGGTCAGGTAGTCCTTTACCTTTTCCCAAACATAAATTGCAACAGTTCTGGAGCTGGGCGCTTTATATTCCGGCAGCTCAATCAAAAGATAGTTTTCTGAAGTCCTGCGGTCAATCAAATGGATGACCGCTGCCACGAGGATTGCAACCACCAGACCGATCAGGTACATGGAATATGCCACCAGCATCGCACGTTCCGCAAAGAACATCTCTGCGAACAGGATGTAGATTGGCAAACGGGCGCTGCAGCTCATAAAAGGAGTAACCAGCATGACCTTAAAACGGTCTCGCCGGTTTTCCAGAGTTCGTGATGCCATAATTGCTGGAACGGTACATCCAAAGCCCAGTATCATCGGAATAAAGGCCCTGCCGGATAACCCCAGCTTGCTCATAATCCCCTCCATGACATAAGCAACACGCGCCATATAACCGCTGTCCTCAAGGAAGGCCAGAGCAAGGAACAGGATGAAAATATTTGGAAGGAAGGTCAGAATACCACCTACGCCAGCGATGATGCCATCTACCAACAGAGAACGCAGCACATCGTTGACGCCAGCAGCAACCAATCCGCTGTTGACTGCACCAGACAGGCTTTCTATTCCCATTTCAAAATATCCCTTCAGCCAGTCTCCAATCGTGAAGGTAAAGAAAAAGACTACGGCCATGATCGCCAGGAAAATAGGGATACTCCATACCCGGTGGGTCAGCACACGATCTACTTTCTGTGTCAAAGCATCCTGGCGGTCTTTATTGACCAGCACTTCACGGATGACTTCCTGAATGAAATCGTACTTCTCGTTGATAATGTCGGTTTCATAATTCCGGTCCAGCACGTCCGGCAGGTCAACCGGGTAATTCTCAGTGATTTCCTTATCCTGCTCCAACAGCTTGATTGCATACCAACGGTAATTCGTCAAACCAGAATACTTCTTTTTCAGTTCCACCATAATGAGGTCAATCTTATCCTCAATGGCATCGCTGTAAACCATCGCATACTCGGAATGGTGGTCATGCCGGTGCTTTGACGTATAGTTATGGTGGTGGATCAGACAATCCGGGTCTTTACAGTCCTTATGATGTGCCGCCGCATGGAGCAGCACATCAAGGCCGGTTCGCTTTCTGGCAGAAACCGGAATGACCGGAATCCCCAGCATTTCCGGGAGCCTGTGCGTGTCGATCTCCATGCCCCGCTTTTCCACAATATCCATCATGTTCAGCGCCAATACAACCGGCTTGCCCAGTTCCAGAAGCTGCAGGGTCAGATACAGATTGCGCTCAAGTGCGGAGGCATCTGCAACATCAATAATTACATCGACTTCATCGCTAAGTATGAACTGCCTGGAAACCTGCTCCTCCATCGTGTAAGAAGTCAGGCTGTAAGTACCTGGAAGATCAACCAGACGAATGGTCATGTCATGGTCTTTGATGGCGCCTTCCACCTTTTCAACGGTAACTCCCGGCCAGTTTGCAACTTTTAGATTCGCACCCGTATAGGCATTAAACAGTGTGGTTTTTCCGCAGTTTGGATTTCCGATAAAACCAATTGTCATACTTTCACTCATCAGAATTTACCCCACTAAAATGTTTTTCGTGATATTGCGCCCCAATGCAAATCGGGTTCCCCGTATTTTTACGATCAGGATTCCATGCCCCTTGCAGTTCAGTACATCAATGGGCGTTCCTTGTGTCATCCCCAATGCTTCAAGGCGTTTTTCAATGTTAATTGGTAACCTTATTTTTTTTACTTTATAGCTGTTTCCTATGGTTCCATCACAGAGATACATAGCTGTTCCTCCTTATCGCAAAGCCTGCAAAGTGGGCGGCATTTTACGAAATTCAGACGCCATCATCGCAATCGTGATTACAACCAGTACCGCATCCGTCAGCGCAATCGCCAGCCATACGCCGCTAATACCCAAGCCGCCGATCATCGGCAAAAGGACACACAGCGGAATAAAGAGGATAATCTGGCGGAACAGTACCAGCCATGTGGCCTTATTCGCCTTACCCAAGGACTGGAACAGCGTGACCGCAATCAGAAAACTTCCCTGCAAAATATAGGTGCTGAACATAATACGGAAATTCGTTGCTCCTGACGCTGCAATCCCTGGCGTTGTAATGAACATAGAAAGCACTTGCTCCGGGAGCAGCTCGGCGGGAATCCAGAACAGCAGAGACAAGACGGTAGCCGCCGCAATAAATACTTTGGTCAGCAGCTTTACACGGTCATAATCTTTTGCTCCGTAGTTCGTACCAGCCGCAGGCTGGAATCCCTGACTGATTCCCCACAAAGGAACAAAGGAGAAATTCCAGAACCGCAAGGCGGCACCCAAAAGAATCTGTGAAGTCTCTCCACCATAGTTGGCGGCTACACGGTAAATCACAGTCTGCTGAACCAGAGTCAAAACCTGCATCAACAGAGCAGAGATGCCAACCGCAAGCACCTGACGGAGAATAGGACCGTCAATACGGATGCGACCAATTTTTACATTTGGACTTTTCTTTTTAAAGTACCACACAGTAATCGCAGCCTGGACAAACTGGGACAGCACAGTAGCATAAGCGGCAGCCTCAATTCCCATCCCATAAGGATTCAGAATAGAAATAAAAATCGGATCAAGGATAATATTCAAAATAGCGCCGCTGGCAATGATGAACATTGCCTTTTTAAGCTGTCCTTCTCCTCGGATCACCATATTTGCGCTTTGGAAGAAGTTGACCAGCAGAGAACCAGCGAAAATAATCCGCAGATACTTTTCGGCATAGTTCAGGATATTGTCACTTGCCCCGGCCAGAGATAAAAGCTGACGGGTAAAGACCATACCGATGACCGTGTAAATCACAGACAGAATTAAAACAGCGGCAACCAGATTGCCCATGATTTTCTTCACTGTATCGTTGTCCTTTTTGCCAATAGCTCTTGATAAAACTGAGGCGGAACCCACACCCAGCATAGCTGCGGAACCGGCGTTGATTAGGGTAAACGGATAGGAAACCGATACAGCTCCCATCTGAATATCCCCCACCATCTGTCCGACAAAGATGGAATCCATCATATTATAGAGGCCCACGACGACCATGCCGAGAACCGCAGGGATGCTTAGCTCCAGCATCAACGAGAAGGGGCGCTGTGTAAGCAGCTTTGTTCTTGTATCCAGTGATTGTTTCATCACATTACCTCCTATTCGATATTAGCCATGTCTAACCATAAAAAGTATATAAAATTGCAGGGCGTTTGTACGCTCCAAACCGCAGGAATAACAATCCAAACTGACACAAAATCAGGAGCGGAAAAGACTGTGCCCCTTTCCGCTCCCGGTATCATTGTGCCATTTTCTCCAGCAGTTTGAAGGCTTCTTCCAACTTTGGATTCTCAGCATCCGTTTGCAGTGCCTCCCGGACACAACTCCGAATATGGGCTTGCAATATCTGTTGGTTGGCGCTTTTAAGCAATGCCATTGTTGCCTGAATTTGGGTAGATATATCCACACAATAGCGATCTTCCTCTACCATTTGCAGGATTCCGTCTATCTGCCCTCTCGCAATTTTCAGTTTGTGGATGATGTCGCTTCTTTTTGCTTTCATAGGCAGGCCGCTTACTGGATTCCGACAACCTGATAGCCAGCATCTTCGATAGCCGCCTTCAGTACATCGTCCGATACAGTACAACCCATCTGTACCTTTGCCGACTTGTCCTCCAGGCTGACTTCAACCTGTTCCACGCCCTGGATTTCCCGCAGCGCCTTATCGACGTGCTTTACGCAGTTCCCGCAAACCATACCTTCAATCTTCAGTGTCTTTTCCATGTGAATTTCTCCTTTTCTATCTTCTTTGCTATTTGATGAGCTGGATAACCGGAATGTCCCCGGCTCCATAGTGTATATGTGTTTTGCCTTAAACCATCTTAGCCGCAACGCATTGGACACGACAAATACCGAGCTGAAGCTCATGGCAAAAGCCCCGATCATCGGGTTCAGCTTCAACCCAAAAGACAAATAAAACAATCCTGCAGCTACCGGAATCCCGATGATGTTATAAATAAATGCCCAGAACAGATTTTGCTTGATATTACGGATAACCGCTTTGCTGAGCTGTACAGCGGTGGATACATCCAACAGATCGCTTTTCATCAAAACAATGTCCGCCGACTCAATCGCAACATCTGTACCTGCTCCTATGGCAATACCCACGTCGGCTCTGGCCAAGGCCGGAGCGTCATTGATACCATCTCCCACCATGGCAACCTTTTTCCCTTTGCTTTGCAGCCGCCGTATCTCTTTTTCTTTATCCTGCGGAAACACTTCAGCTACAACACGATCCACGCCGACTTGACGCCGGATGGCCTCGGCAGTCTTAGCGTTATCCCCGGTCAGCATAACTACTTCAAGCCCTAATCGGCTCAACTCCTGCACCGCCTGTCTGCTGGTGGGCTTCACCACATCTGCCACGGCAATCACACCGATTAGCTCTCCTCCACGGGCAAAGAACAACGGCGTTTTCCCGTCCACAGCCATGTCCTCTCCAAGGCGGAGAAGATGGCCGCCTTCAATCTGATGGTTGTTTAGCAACCGGCGATTTCCGGCTAAACAGAGGTCATTTCCGATTTTTCCGACAATTCCCTTGCCTGGAATCTGTGCAAATTCACTGACCGGCAGTAGAGGAAGTTTCTCATTATCTGCCTCTGCCACAATCGCATCTGCCAGAGGGTGTTCCGACAGCTTTTCCAAGGAGGCTGCAATCTTCAAAAGTTCCTTTTTCTGAATACCTGCTTTGCAGAGCAGATCGGTTACCACCGGTGTTCCTTGTGTGATAGTTCCCGTTTTATCCAGAACAACCGTATTGATGTCGTGAGCCGTTTCCAAAGCCTCCGCCGATTTGATCAGAATGCCGTTTGTTGCTCCTTTACCAGTTCCTACCATAATGGCGGTGGGAGTAGCCAACCCTAACGCACAAGGACAGGAAATGACTAAAATAGAGATGCCTATGGACAAGGCAAATTCAAATCCGTACCCCAACAGCAGCCATATAATGATTGCAATCAGGGAAATGCTGATGACTACCGGCACAAATACACCGCTGACCTTATCTGCCATTTTTGCAATGGGAGCTTTGGAGCTGGTCGCTTCATCCACCAGCCGGACGATTTGAGCCAATGTGGTATCGTCCCCCACTTTGGTAGCCTGCATTTTGAAATAGCCGGTCTTACTGGTAGTTGCACCAATTACTTTGTTCCCAATGTGTTTTTCCACAGGAATGCTCTCTCCGGTCAAGGCGGATTCATCAATAGACGCAAAGCCTTCGATAACGGTTCCATCCACCGGCACCGATTCACCAGCTTTTACGATTAGGGTTTCACCCAACTGCACTTCTTCCACAGGTATCTGGAGTTCCTGGCCATCCCGTTCCACCGTAGCGGTTTTCGGGGCCAGATTCATCAGCTTTGTGATCGCATCTGAGGTCTTACCTTTGGCGCGGGCCTCCAGCGTTTTCCCCAAGGTAATGAGCGTGAGGATCATGCCTGCGGATTCAAAATACAGGTCCATCATAAAGCTATGGACCGTAGCCATATCCCCATGGCCAAACCCAATGCCGATCTTATATATGGCGTAGATGCCATAAATAATTGCGGCGCTGGAGCCTATGGCAATCAAGGAATCCATATTGGGGGAGCCATGGAATAAGGTCTTAAACCCCATCCGGTAATATTTGAAATTGATAAATACCACCGGAATCAGCAAAAGAAACTGGGTAAATGCAAAGCTGATTGCATTTTCCATTCCCAGCAGAAAACCGGGGAGCGGCCACCCCATCATGTGTCCCATGGAGATGTAAAACAGTGGAATCGTAAAAAGCGCGGAAAGCAACAGCCTCTGTTTCATCTGCTTGTATTCAGCTTGAGCTGTACTGACTTCCGCTTTCGCTGCTGGTGCAGATGAGCGGTTTTTGCTTTGAGCAGAGGTCTTTGGTATGGCTCCATATCCGGCCTTTTCAACAGCCTGGACAATTCCTGCCGTATCCAGAATGGCTTCGTCGTAAGAGGCAACCATGCTGTTTTTCAACAAATTGACCGATACTTCTTTGATTCCGGGCAGCTTGCCGACGCTCTTTTCAATCCTGGCAGAGCAGGCCGAACAGGTCATGCCTGTAATGTCGAATTGTTCTTTTTGCAAAATCATCCCTTCTTTCTCAATTATATTTTTGCGCCGCAGTACCCCTCCCCTGTGGGGAACTAAAAACTGTTATGAAAAGGGGCTTTCGGTATCTTGGGGGAAAGATGCCGCCGCCCCGGTCACAAAGTCTGCGTGCAAGGTCATTGACCATTTTTCATTATAGGCATTGTCTTAATTGTTTGTCCGCTCCGATAGGCAGATTTTCAAATCCAATCAGCTTAATTTTGAAAAATCAGATGGTAAATGTCTGTGAAAATGTGTGGCCTTTAAATCTTAAATCCAATCAGCAGGTTTTATAATCCAAAGGGCAGAACCCTTTCCAAATCCGTTGACTTTAAGCCGTTGTGTGAATATACTGTGCCCGTAACAGTTAAATGAACGTTTAATTGTTCAGCCATGTCAAACCAACCAAATACTCAAAGGAAAGGAGGTCTTTCTGATGAAAAAGACCATTAAGCTGATTGACCTTGACTGCGGCCACTGTGCTGCTAAAATCCAGAAAGCCGTACAGAAAATTGACGGTGTAAATAAGGTAGAAGTGAACTTCCTAAACCAGAAGATGGTTCTGGATGCACCGGATGACCGCTTCGATGCAATTCTGGCTGAGGCTAAGGCGCTTATCAAAAAAATTGAGCCGGATGTAACGGTCAAAGCGTAAAAAAGCTGAACACCGGCTGCCAGAAACGGCAGCCGGTGTTTGACTGAAAGGAGATGTTTATTATGACACGAAAACAAAAACACCTGCTTTTCCGCATCATTATTGCGGCAGTGCTGTTCGCTGGCGGTAGTTTTCCCACACTCAATCCGACTGCGGAAATGGCAGTATTTCTGGTCTGCTATGTTGTAATCGGCTGGGATATTGTCTGGAAAGCTCTCACCAATATCCTGCACGGACAGGTGTTCGATGAAAACTTTCTGATGACGATTGCCACTATTGGCGCACTGATCTTAGGAGAACATTCTGAGGGTGTGGCCGTTATGCTGTTCTATCAGGTAGGGGAATGGTTCCAGTCCTATGCAGTTTCTAAGTCCAGAAAATCCATTACAAGTCTGATGGATATTCGCCCTGACTATGCAAATGTAGAACGAAACGGAAAACTTGAACAGGTTGATCCAGAAGAAGTAAACATCGGGGATACGATTGTAGTAAAACCTGGTGAACGGGTTCCGCTGGATGGTAAAATCATCAAAGGCACGTCTGCTTTAGATACATCGGCTCTCACCGGTGAATCCATGCCCCGTGACGTGGAACCTGGGATGGAAATAATCAGTGGATGCATCAACCAGACAGGTATCCTGACCATTCAGACAACTAAAGAATACGGAGAATCCACCGTCGCAAAAATACTGGATCTTGTAGAGAATGCCAGCGACAAAAAAGGAAAAACGGAAAACTTTATCAGCCGTTTTGCCCGCTACTACACCCCGATTGTGGTCTTTGCGGCGATTGCTCTCGCAATTCTGCCGCCCCTTGTGACTGGACAGCCATTTACGGTCTGGATCTACCGGGCGCTGACCTTCCTGGTTATTTCCTGCCCTTGCGCTCTGGTTATCTCTATTCCGCTTAGTTTCTTTGGCGGTATCGGCGGTTCAT
>ERZ1090863.1439-NODE-1440-length-10324-cov-64.012757_pt1 | contig 10324 bp, 5 predicted proteins | sample MGYA00478480_ERZ1090863 | MGnify/ENA primary metagenome ERZ1090863 (study PRJEB33644, sample SAMEA5815746) | chicken gut metagenome | biome: Chicken; feature: Gastrointestinal Tract; material: Caecum | place: Ireland | collected 2019-01-01 | study: A study of...
ACCTTTCGGCCATGCAGGAAGGCGGGGACTTCGCCCGCCTGATGGAGTCCAGCCAAGAAAAGCTGAACGCAACCTTTTACCTTGGCGAGAGTACCCTTTTTCTGGTGGACGACCCCGCCGGGCTGGAACAGATGTACGGCTGCTTCTGCCATCTTGATGGTACCGACCCGCAGGAAGGGGAAGCTGTCCGGGTGGAGGACTTTGCCCTATCTGCACAAGATACCCTTCTGGCCGGTCTGCCCGCCCCGGCTGAAGGGGCGTGGTATCTAGCCCGGCGGGTTCGGGCAGGCGCCGAAGACAGCCCCAGCCTGTCCCGCGGGGATCGATTATGGACAACACTGATCCAATAAGAAAGAAGGAGCTGCTTCAACGCTGTGGTTACGAATACACCTTCCAGCAAGCAATTCCTCTGGCTATCCATTTAGCCAGAGGATGCTTGTTGGTGCACACCCCAAACCCCATTTGAACGCAGAAGTCCCTTCTGCGGCTGCGCGTTCTACGAACGCTTTGTAAAATTATGACCACAGCCTGCTCAACGCTGGCTGTGGTCTTTTTCACGCCCGGCCTCGGGCGCTTCCATGTTCAGCACCCGGTCCACGTTGGCCTTGACGGTCAAAAGCTCCCGCATCTCGTCACGGGCGCGGCGGTATTCTGGATACAGTTTTTTCTTTTGGCTCAGCACCTCTGCATACGCAGCGTTCAAATCTTTGACTTTGGGCAGCTTCTTCAGGCCCAGCTTGTCGAAGGCATCTTTGGCGGCCTTGTGCAGGGTGATCTCCTCCCGGTGGGCTTCCAGAAACTTTTTGCTGTATCCCGCCTTGCGGTAGGCCACATAGGTGTCACGGGTCTTGGCGTACTGGATGATATGCGTCCGCAGGGTGCCGATCTCCTCCATCCGCTTTTCCGCTGACTTGATCTGCGCCCGCAAATCGTTGTGCCTTTCAGCCGCAGTAGCAGCCTTTGACGCAAGAGCGGCGTAGTCCAGCAGGTCATGCTCTGAAAGATAGGCCATGGTCTGGGCCATCTGCTTGAGGTTGAACACCTTGGCCCAGCGCTCATAACCTTTGCCCTTGCCCGCCTGGAGCTTGGCCTGAATGTCCACCAACAGGTTGACCTTGGGCGCTGCAGGAGCGGCAGCCGGCACTTTGCGGGGCGTGTGCTCTCTGGTCCCGGCCAGAACGGCGGTCAAATCCTCCTGTGTGTAGCCCTCACCCAGACTGCGCAGCCGGACCGGCTTTTTCCAGCCAGGCGCGCAAAGCGTGATGTGCTTGCCCCGGCGTTCCACGATGCAGCCGGACTTTTTCAGTTCCGCCAGCAGAGTGTCCAGGTCGGCGGGCTTTTGTTCCAGCGCCCGGTCAATGGCGATGCGCAGCGTCTCCCGGTGGGAGGGCTTGGCGGCATCGCCCAGCCACTTGTTGTAGCTCTTGCCGTGGGGTTTGGGATTCTCCACAATGGAGTAGCCGTTCTCAATGCAAATGGTGTCGCTGAGCCGCCGAACCGCTCGGCTGCTGCCCAGAAAATTGCGGAACTTGCGGTCGCAGTCGAGGTTCACAGCGTTCCAAATGATGTGATTATGAATGTGAGCCCTGTCAATGTGGGTGCAGACGATGAAAGCGTGATCGCCTTTGGTGAAACGCTTTGCCAGCTCCTGCCCCAGGCGGTTGGCCTCCTCCGGCGTGATCTCGCCCGGCACAAAGGATTGCCGCAGGTGATAAGCGATGATGTCATCCTTCCCGCGTACCCGGCCGGTAGCGGCGATGTACTGCCGCTTGGCCAGCAGGAACTCGGCATCTGCAATCTCGCCGTTGCACTGGTAGCTGGTCACAAGTCGGCCCTCATCGGTCTTTGCCGGGTTCTTCACATAGTTGATACTATCCTGAATGGCCCGCCGCACCGACCGGCCCTTGCCGGTGTGCAGCGGCATGATGCTTGTGGTTGCCATGAACGCCTCCTAAACAAAAAAGGGCGGCCCGCTCGCGCAGGCCGCCGTAAGTTTTATGCAGCAAAATATGCACCTAAAGCCATGATCAAAAGAGCCGCCCAAAAGGAAAGACTCGGCATTTCCTGGAAGATCAGCAAAGACAAAAGCACGCCGATGAACGGCGAGATGGCATAATAGGCGCTGGTCTTGGCCGCCCCCAGTTTTCGCTGTGCGTAGACATAGAAGAAAATGCTCAATCCATAGGACACAAAGCCCAGCAACAGCGCACACAAAATCAATCGCAGGGGTGGAAGCTGCTCTCCGACCACAAACGCAATCGCCAGTGAACCAAGCCCGGAACCAAAACCTTTTAGCACCACAATCTCCAGCGGGTCGCTTTGCGACATCATGCGAGTACAGTTGTTTTCAAAACCCCAGCAAATGCAGGCCAGCAGGACGAACAGCGAGCCTGTCGAGAAATGTAAGCTGGAAGCGTCCTCCATGGAAAGGATTGCACTGGAAAGAGTAATCAGTCCGATGGCCAGCCACAGGCGTTTACCGATGGCTTCCTTAAAGACAAGCAGCGCGATCACGGATGTGGCCACGATCTCAAAATTATTGAGCAGAGAAGCGTTGGCCGACGTTGTAGATCTAAGCCCGATCATGAGGCAGATTGGTGCCGCAATATCCAGGACGATCATGCCGACGGCAAAGGGAAAGTCTTTGCGCGTCAATTTCTGTTCATTCTTCCCCATTTTCAGCTGCTGTCGAGCCATCCCGAGCAAAAGCATTCCAATACCCGCGCCCAGATAGAGCATTGCTGCCATCATGGTAGGCGTTGCTTCCTGCAGCAGAAGTTTGGATACCGGTGCATTAACAGCATAAAGCGCTGCAGCCAGTATCGCCCATAAAATGGACAAATGTTTGCTCATATCTCCCTCCTACTTAACAAACTTGTCAATGGCTTCCGACAGGTCCTGCAAGACTTTTGTGTCTCCTGTCTCGATGGACTCCACGACACAATGATTGATATGATCCTGCAAAATCATTTTGCCAACATTGTTGATGGCTCCCCGCACGGCGGCGATTTGGATTAGCACCTCGCTGCAGTCGCGCCCTTCCTCTACCATTTTCTTTACACTCTCCAAATGTCCAATGGCACGGGAAAGCCTGTCGACAACTTTCTTTGTTTCGGTGTGGGAATGTGCGTGCGTCTTATCCATAAAAAAGCCTCCTTGTCATATCCCCCCCAGGGGGATATGCTAAGGATAGCACAAACCGCAGGATTTGGCAATCCCGTAGGATTCAATGGCCTCAAGAAATGCTCGCCAGTCGGTTCAGAACTTCACGCACGCTTTCCCAGAGCTGTTCCTGGCGTTTTGCGATGTCCGCCAAATCCGCCTCGTAAACCCGCCCGGTAGTGTTGACCCGGCGCACCAGCTGGTTGAGGTTGCTGCTGTGCCGGCGCAGCAGAGAGAGCAGCTCTTTCAGTTCCGGCAGGTCCAGCCGGACGGCGTACCCATCCAGCGCCATCTTGCGCAGATAGGCTTCCCGGTTGAAGATGCCAAGCTGTTCCATCTTGCTTTCAATCGTCGCCAGTTCTTCCTCGGAAACGCGGAAATTGAGCTGAACACCGCGCTTTCGCCGGGGCGGCGTCACCGTTCCGGCACCTTCTTTTTGGGCGCGGCTTGCACGGGTGATTTCTTCTCTGCCTTCTCCTGCGCCTGCTTGAGCTGCTCCCGGACAGAGGCGCGGGGCTGACGTTCTACCTCCCGCCGCGCCAGCAGTTGGATGTCCTTCTCATCCACCGCCACCAGCTCCTGAAAATCCAGCCCTTCCAGTTCGTTTTCGATCAGCTCCTGCAGCGAGCCGTACTGCCGGACGTCCAGAGGCTTGCCGTCCAGCTCCCGCTCGATCTTGTACCCTTCCAGGTCCACATGGACTTGCAACGGAATGTCCTCATCGCCCACCGTAGTGTAAGCGATATTTACCCTACTCAAGTCGCTGAAATCCGCATGGGAAGCATAATCGTAAGTGCAAAAATCGTCGATCAGGGTTTTGGCGCGGTCCAGTTGTGCATCCAGCACGATATTCGCTCGGTCTACAACGCAGCTCCATACTTCCTCCATGTGGCTGCTTTCTACATAATCCAGTTCTTTATACACATCCGCCAGCGGCGCGGGCGAAGACAGCAGCGCCGCTGCCTGGGCATCGGTCAGGTCGTTGTGCTCCAGCGAAAGCAGAATGTCCTCCCGCATAACATACTCATAGGCGTGGTTCAGAATCTCCTCCGGCGGCTGGGCCAGCAGCCAGTCCCGGAACTGCTCCTGTTCCGCAAACATCTGCTTATAAAGTGTAGTGTTCCACTGTTCATGGGTCATCTTTCGGGTTCCTCCTTTTTCTGGGGCCTATCACGGGCGGGCTTCTCAGTCGCAGCGGCTTTCAGCCCGGCCAGCACCGAGGGGCGGCGTTCGCCTTGTTCAGTCTCCGGTTCTTCTCGCTCCGGTTCAGGGCGGCTCTCCATGTTCAGCAAAGCGTCCAGTTCGGCCAGACGGGCGGATTTTTCGGCCAGCTCTGCCTCTTTGGGGAAAGGTTTCTGCACTTCCTGCTGCGCCGCATCCCGCTGTTGGTACAAAGTCTGTAACTGGTTCTCAGCGCGGGCAATGCGGTCGGGGAAGTTGTCCAGCGCGTTGTCCAGGCGAGTCAGATTGCCGCGGGCGTCGGTGCCGAGGGGTACGAAGTGACTGGTTGCGCCTCGCAGCACGGCCTGGTATTCGTTGCGGAAGGTATCAAAACGCAGATCAAAGCCAAAGCCGCGGTAATGCCCCAGCGTCACCGTCTCAGCGGTGGGCATTTCTTTGCAGGCCAGAAGCAGCCGCTCGCCAGCGGCCAGCTTGTCATCCAAGTGCATCCCCTTCACGGTCATACCGCAGAAGCCGTCCTTCACCTGTGGGTTATCTTCTGCTACTTTGGCATCTTGTTGCAAAGCAGAAATTTCTACCTTCTGCCGCTGGATGCTGGCGGGAAACTCTTTGAGCAGCTTATCCTCCAGCCGGTACTTCTGGCTCTGGTGGTCGGCTTTCAAAACCTTCAGCTTCGCCACCTCCACGTCGAGATTCATCTTTTCCTTGATGAGCGGGTTTCCGGCACACAGCGCCTTGACCTCGGCATAACTGAGCACTTGCTCGTCCACGTCCTCGCAGGAACGAACAGGCGATTTTGAAGTCATGATTTGGCCGATGAATCGCTGTTTATTCTCAAGGGTCTGGAACAAGTACGCATCGAATGTCCCTTCTGTGACGTAGTTGTAGATCTGCACCGTTTTGTTCCGATTGCCCTGCCGGATGATGCGGCCGTTGCGCTGGGTCATGTCGGAGGGTTTCCACCCCACATCCAGATGATGCACGGCCACAAGACGGTCCTGCACGTTGGTGCCGGCTCCCATTTTTGCCGTACTGCCAAGCAAAATGCGCACCTGCCCGGTGCGCACTTTGGAAAACAGTTCTTTCTTTTTGGCTTCGGTGTCGGCCGTGTGGATAAAGGCCACCTCGCTTTCCGGCACGCCTGCCGCCAGCAATTTTTTCTTCACATCATCGTAGACATTGAACTGCCCGTCGCCTTTTGGTGTGGACAAATCGCAGAACAAAAGCTGAGTCAGCTTATCTGATTTACCTTCCTCCCAGATGCGCAGGACATTGCGGACGCAGGCGTTCAGCTTGCTGTTCGGGTCATCGGGCAAAAGCGGATTCATGAGGCGCTGGTCCAGACCGATCTTGCGGCCGTCGTTCGTCACACACAGCATATTGTCCTCGGAAGCATCCACCATCCCGGCGTTGATCTTGCCCGCCCGCTCCGAAAGGGACTGCACCATTTCCTTCTGGATTTCGGAGGGCTTGACCAGCACTGTCTCGAACTTTGCTTCCGGCACAGGCAGGTGCAGCTGGTCGCTGGTCTTGATGTCCGCCACCTCCTTGAACATGGTCATCAACTCGGGGAGGTTGAAGAACTTGGCAAAGCGGGTCCGCGCCCGGTAGCCGGTGCCCTCGGGGGCCAACTCGATAGAGGTGCTGGTCTCCCCGAAGGTGGACGCCCAGCAATCAAAATGCGTCAGCCCCTTTTGTTGCAACGTGCCGTACTGCAAATAACGCATGACCGTAAACAATTCGGTCATGGAGTTGCTCACAGGCGTACCCGTAGCGAATACCACGCCCCGGCCTCCGGTCAGCTCATCCATATAGCGGCACTTGCCGAACATATCACTGGACTTCTGGGCTTCCGACGTGGACAAACCGGCGACATTGCGCATTTTTGTTACGAGAAAAAGGTTCTTAAAGCTGTGAGACTCATCCACAAACAGCCTGTCTACACCCAATTCTTCAAAGGTAATCACATCATCCTTGCGCTCGGAGGCCCGCAGTTTTTCGAGTTTCATTTCCAACTGCTTGCGGCTTTTCTCCATCTGCTTGATGGTAAATTTCTCCCCGGAGGAATGTTTCAGCTCGGCAATGCCGCCCTGGATCTCGTCGATCTGTTCCTGGATGATACGCTCCTGCCGCTCAAAGGAAAGGGGGATCTTCTCAAATTGCGAATGCCCGATGATGACCGCATCGTAATCCCCAGTGGCGATGCGGGCGCAGAACTTCTTTCGGTTGGCGGTTTCAAAATCCTTTTTGGACGCCACCAGTAACTTGGCGCTGGGGTAGAGGTGCAGAAACTCCTGCGCCCACTGAAGGGTCAGGTGGTTCGGCACTACGAAAAGGGATTTTTGGCACAGGCCCAGCCGCTTGGCCTCCATGGCGGAAGCCGCCATCTCGAAGGTCTTGCCTGCACCGACTTCGTGGGCCAGCAGGGTGTTCCCGCCGTAGAGCACATGGGCAATGGCGTTGCGCTGGTGTTCCCGCAGGGTGATCTCCGGGTTCATGCCCACAAAATGGATGTGGCTGCCGTCGTACTCCCGGGGCCGGGTGGAGTTGAACAGCTCGTTGTACTGTTTAATCAAACTTTCACGCCGCTGCGGGTCCTGCCAAATCCAGTTTGCAAAGGCGTCCTTGATGGCCTGCTGCTTCTGGCCTGCCAGCATGGTCTCCTTTTTGTTCAGCACCCGCTTGGGCTTGCCATTTTCATCCTCCACAGTATCGTAGACCCGCGCATCTCGAAGGTTCAGAGTGTCCTCCAGAATCTTGTAGGCGCTGGCCCGGGCCGTGCCGAAGGTCTCGTAGGCTATAACGTCGTTGCGGTTTGTTTTGGTCTTGCCCTCAATGCGCCACTCGGCGGTGGACGGGGAAAATTTGACCCGAATGGCATACCTCAAATAAAAGGGAATCTGGAAGGTCTCATTCATGAACTTCTGGATGATATCGGGCGAAATCCAGGTCGCCCCCAGCCGCACGTCGATCTCAGAGGCTTCCAGCTCCTTGGGCTGGGCCTTGGTCAACGCCTCCACATTGACCGTGAAAGCCGGGTCATTCGCAGCGGCCAGCCTGGCGATCTGCAATTTGTTGCGGACGTTGCCGGACAGATACTCGTCGGCAGTTTTCCAGTTCTGGTCGGAAGGGTCCTGGAAAATCACCCCGCGCAGCTCCTCGGTAATGCGCCCGAAATCCTCGGGCGTGCCCAGCAATTCCGCCATATAAGACAGATCGACCTTGCCCTTTTCCCCGATGGACACCGCCAGCGCCTCGGCGGGAGTATCTACATGGGTGACGGCGCGCTCGGGCCGGATGGTCCGCTTTGTAAACATATCCGCCTTGCTCTTGAGCTTGCCGTTTTCGTCCAGATTTTCGAGGGAACAGAGCAGATAATAGGAGGAATCGTCCTCAAAGAGCCGCCCGTTTTTGCGGTCGTTGAGCAAGCCAAATTTTGTGGTGAAGGCATCGTAAGCGGCGTTCAGTTCGGCCTGCTTGGCGGCAATGTCGGCATCCGGGAAATCTTCGAGCTGATAGGCAATCAGCTCGTTGACCAACCCTCGCAGCTCCACCATCCCCTTGACCCGCTCCTTTGCGTCGCCGCTCAGCTCCACCGGCGTCATGACCGAGTTCTCGCGGTAGTAAACCTCGCCGCCCACCACCGTATAGGAGAAGTTTTTGACATTCGGGTCAGCGGGCAGGACGTCGGGTGCGCCCTCGTCCAGCTCGGTGTTCACTCGCTCCACCGCCTCATATCTGCCGTTGATATGGGCCATCGCGCTTTTAAGCTGTTCGGCCAGGTCGGCCCCCTCGATGGGATCAACTGTTACGTCCTCCCGGCCATATTGGGTGCTTTCGGCAGAAAGCTCACCCAGCACCATATCGGGGTGATCCACAAAATACTGGTTGACGGTAAAGCCCTCGGGCGTTTGGCCCACCTGTACCCACTCCGGTTCCCGGTCGATGGGCCGCTCCAGCTTCTGGAGAAATAAGATATCCGAGACGACCTCAGTCCCAGCGTTGGCCTTGAAGGCATTGCTGGGCAGCCGTACCGCGCCCAGTAGGTCGGCGCGCTGGGCCAGGTACTTGCGGGCAGAGCTGTCCTTGGAATCCATGGTGAAACGGCTGGTGACAAACGCCACGATGCCGCCCGGACGCACTTGGTCGAGGGCTTTCGCAAAGAAGTAGTTGTGGATGGAAAAACCAAGGTTGTTGTAGGCTTTGTCGTTGACCTTGTAGTTGCCAAAGGGCACATTGCCCACGGCCAAATCGTAGAAGTCCCGCTGGTTGGTGGTCTCAAAGCCAGCCACCGTGATGTTGGCATCCGGGTAGAGCTTTTGAGCGATACGGCCCGAGATGCTGTCCAGCTCGACGCCATACAGACGGCTGCCGGCCATGCTCTCCGGCAGCATCCCGAAGAAATTACCAACGCCACAGGAGGGCTCCAAAATGTTGCCCGTGCGGAACCCCATCTGCTCCACTGTGTCATAAATGGCCCGGATGACGGTGGGGCTGGTGTAGTGGGCGTTCAAGGTACTGGCCCGGGCGGCAGCGTACTCGTCCTCAGAGAGTAACCCTTTCAGCTCCTTATACTCCTTGGCCCAGCTGTCCTTGTCCGGGTCGAAAGCGTCCGCCAGGCCGCCCCAGCCGACGTACTGGGACAGGATTTCCTGTTCTTCCGGGGTAGCGTTCCTGTTCTCATTTTCCAAAGTTTGCAGGGTGCGGATAGCCTCGATGTTGCGGGCAAATTTCTGTTTTGGGCCGCCCTCGCCCAGATGCTCGTCGGTGATGCGGAAGTTTCGGGCGGGTGGGGCAGAAATCTCCGGTTCGGGATTCTCGATTTGAAGTTTTTCGACCACAACGTCGTATGGCAGATTGTTTTTATCGGCAGGATAAAAGGCTATCGGCTCAGAAGTTACTGTCGGCTCGTCAGGTGCAGCAGATTCATCGGGCGAGGTTTCTGGTTCAGGTGGTTCTGTTTGAGCCAATTCCAGCGGCGCAGGTTCTGCTGCTTCAGTCTGCTCCGCTGCTTTGGGTTCGTAAGCAAACTCGCCCTGCCCGAGCTGATAGATAGTGCGCAGGGTCTGGGCGACTTCCTCCCAAGTGCGGGTGACTTTGGTTTCGTACTTGTCGTTGATGTTCAGTTCCAGCCCTGCTTCGCTTCCAAAGCAGTCCGCCAGTTCGCCGCCTGTAAGCTCTACAACATCAGCGAAACTGCTATAGGTTTGCGCCAAATGCTGTGCAATTTGACGGTTCCCTTGACCGTTTCGGAACATCTCAGATAGCGTTTCCCGGTTTGCCGTATCCAGCAGACCGCCTTCGTTGGTTAGAGCCTCCTGGATGTCCGCGTCGATGGAGGCCAGTGGTTCAGCCAGGAAATCGGTGATGTGCGCGTTCCGCTCGTCCTGTGCCAGCAAATGCTCGAAACGCTCCTTTGGCTCACTCCGAAAAATCGGGTACGCCAGCCCGGGCGGCAGCAACTCCACATGGTAGGCGTTCACCCTGGTAATCTCATATGGGCTTCCCTCAAGATACACCGTGTCGCCCTTTTGGTAGGCCGGGGTCAACGGGTCACGGACGGGCTGGGGGGAAGGCGTGGGTTCTTCAACCTCTACCTGTGACTGGGCCGTTTCATCTGGATAAACGCCAAAAACTCGTAAATACGTTTTCTCCTGCAAATCGTAGACTGCCGCGCCGTCATAGGCAAAGCCATCGTTTTCCAGAGTTCCATCCACATATTTCTGCGCCGCCTGTTCTGCTTCTTCCAGGGTCAAATACTCCCGACGCTCATCAAAACCGCCCTCTGTCTGATGATAGACGATCACCTGATACCGCTTCGCGGCAGGCTTTTCAGCCTCACGCTCGTCCAGATACTTCCCTGTGGCGATCAGGACGTGGATGCGCTTTTCTACCTCCGACCATTTCAGACGTTGCTCCTGTCCTTTGGGATAGGAACGCAGCTTGACGCCGCTGGCATCGTAGTCGAGGAAGCCATTAC
>ERZ1090863.1442-NODE-1443-length-10287-cov-4.072615_pt1 | contig 10287 bp, 10 predicted proteins | sample MGYA00478480_ERZ1090863 | MGnify/ENA primary metagenome ERZ1090863 (study PRJEB33644, sample SAMEA5815746) | chicken gut metagenome | biome: Chicken; feature: Gastrointestinal Tract; material: Caecum | place: Ireland | collected 2019-01-01 | study: A study of...
GAATAAGTTTATATGAAGATCATAAGACAGATTCGGATCATTTTTACTGTGTGCTGGCTGAGTATTCTGGTGGAGAAGGCACTGCCTTTTTCATTTCCTGCCAGTGTGATCGGCATGCTCCTGTTATTTATCTGCCTGCTCACAGGCATTTTAAAGATTGAACATATCCAGGAGAAGGCGGATTTCCTCCTGGAGAATATGGCGTTTTTCTTTGTGCCTGCAGGAGTGAGTATCATTAATTATTTTGATGTACTTAAAAGTACATGGATACAGCTTGTTGTTATCTGTGTTATCTCTACGGTGGTCACATTCGTGGTGACAGCATGGAGTGTCAGGCTGACAATCCGGTGGATGGAAAGGAGGAAGATCGATGAGTGAGATATTTGCCTCTCCTTATTTTGGAGTTGCCCTCAGTGTGATCGCTTTCGGCATTGGCGTAAAGCTGAATCAGAAGTTTAAAACTCCGTTCTGTAATCCTCTGATCATTGCGATCGTGCTGGTGTCTGCCGTACTGCTTATTTTCAAGATACCTTATGAGGATTATAATAAAGGCGGCGAGATCATCAATATGTTCCTTGCACCGGCTACGGCATGTCTGGCGGTCGCGGTTTATACAAAACTTCAGATCCTGAAACAGTACTGGTTCCCGATCCTTGTGGGATGCGCGGCAGGCTCTGCGGCATCCATGGGAAGCGTATATCTGTTGTGCCGGCTGTTCGGACTGGATGAGAGCCTGACAGTGTCACTCTTGCCGAAATCCGTGACAACGCCGATCGCAGTCAGCATTGCGGAGCCGGCGGGCGGTATGGTCCCTATCACGGTAGTGGCAGTGATATTTACGGGAATCCTTGGCGGAATTTTCGCCCCGCTGCTCATCCGGCTGTTCCGTGTATCTGATCCGGTTGCGGCAGGGCTTGCCATTGGAGCGTCAAGCCATGCAGTGGGAACTTCCAAGGCGATCGAACTGGGAGAGATAGAAGGAGCGATGAGCGGACTTGCCATCGGAATATGCGGGATCATCACTGTATTGTTTTCGATTCTGGTGCTGTGACAGGAGTTATTACTGGTGCTATGACAGAATTAATTGCAGATTGCTTTGAGCGGATTTGGTTATAAGGAGTGGGAGAAAAAATGAAAAAAGATACGTCGCATACGTTGAAGCGGGCACAGCGATTCCCTGTCATCCTGATCGGAGAGGGGCTGCTGGTAGGTGCTGTCTCGGGGCTGATCGTGATGCTCTACCGGATCGCCCTGACTTTCGCGGGACAATGGCTCAATAAGATACTGGGATACATAAACGGACATCCGCTTCGGATCCTCGGATGGTTTGCCGTGCTGATCCTGCTGGCGGTAATTGTCGGCCGGCTGGTAAAATGGGAGCCGATGATCTCGGGCAGCGGGATCCCTCAGGTGGAGGGTGAAGTGCTGGGGAAACTCAGACAGAACTGGAAACGGGTCCTTCCTGCCAAGTTTGCCGGCGGATTCCTCTGTCTGCTGGGCGGTCTTTCCCTCGGCAGAGAAGGCCCGTCTATCCAGTTGGGAGCCATGGGAGGACAGGGGATTTCCAGGCTTTTTGACCGGGGAAAAACGGAAGAGCGGTATCTTATGACCTGCGGAGCAAGCGCAGGGCTTGCGGCAGCGTTCCATGCGCCCCTGGCAGGCGTGATGTTTGCACTGGAGGAGATCCACAAAGGCTTTTCCGTCAGTCTGCTGATTTCCGTGATGACGGCTTCTGTGACGGCGGATTATATCTGTTCCCATATCATGGGGATCGACCCGGTCTTTCAGTTTGAACTGGAACATGTGCTGCCGCAGGACCATTACTGGATGCTGCTTATCCTTGGCGTGATCCTCGGACTTATGGGTGCATTCTATAATAAGGTTATGTTAAAGGCACAGGAGCTTTACAAGAAACCGAAATGTCTGAATGAGACCACGCGGCTTGTGATCGCGTTTCTGGCAGCAGGTGTGCTGGGGCTTTTGATGCCCTCCGTGCTGGGAAGCGGCGGCGATCTGATTGTATCGCTCACAGACGGAGAGATGGTACTGCGGCTTGTTATCCTGACATTTGTGGTGAAGTTTTTGTTTTCCGCCGTCAGTTTCGGTTCCGGTGCGCCGGGCGGGATCTTCTTTCCGCTTCTGATCCTCGGCGCGCTGATCGGAGGCGCTTTTGCCATGACCGGAGTAGAGCTGTTCGGACTGGATCCGGCATATATCAATAATTTCGTACTGCTTGCCATGGCGGGCTTTTTTACCGCGATCGTCAGGGCTCCGGTCACCGGGATCATCCTGCTCTTTGAAATGTCCGGCTCTGTGAGCCAGATGCTCTCTCTTGCCATCGTTTCAGTCGCCGCCTATATCACGGCTACTCTGTTGAGATCAGAGCCGATCTATGAGAGCCTGCTGAACCGCCTGTTGGATGGACAGAATAGGGAAAATGAGTCAGGCGGCAGCAGAAAACAGGGAGCCGGAGCGGGCGGCCAGAAGGTGTTAAGCGAGTTTGTCATCATGAGCGGTTCGGTTCTTGAAGACCGTACGGTCATGGAGATCCACTGGCCGAACAACTGTCTCCTTGTTGCGCTTGAACGGGACGGAAAAGAGATGATCCCCCGCGGAAAGACAAGGCTTATGGTAGGCGACCGTCTGACGGTGATGACAGATGAGCGGGATGCGGGATATATACATGACAAATTGGAAAACTTATGTTATACTTCATTTTAGCAGACAAAACAAAGGAGCTTACTATAATGAAAAGAGTATTACTTAAGCTGAGCGGGGAGGCCCTCGCAGGAGATAAAAAGACAGGGTTTGACGAGGCAACCTGCATCGGTGTCGCCGATCAGGTAAAGAAGCTTGTTGACGACGGGATCCAGGTGGCGATCGTGACAGGCGGCGGCAATTTCTGGAGAGGACGCACGAGCGAGACGATCGACCGTACAAAGGCGGATCAGATCGGAATGCTCGCAACGGTGATGAACTGTATCTATGTATCAGATATCTTCAGACACGTAGGGATGAAGACAGAAGTGTTTACGCCGTTTGTGTGCGGCTCTTTCACATCCCTGTTCTCAAAAGACGCGGCAGTGGAAGCTCTGAATGAAGGTAAGGTGATCTTCTTCGCGGGCGGCACCGGACACCCGTACTTTTCAACAGACACAGGGGCGGTTTTACGTGCGATCGAGATTGAAGCGGACGCAATGCTCCTTGCAAAAGCGATCGACGGGATCTACGACAGCGATCCGAAGGTGAATCCAAATGCTGTCAAGTACGATGAGGTATCCATCCAGGAAGTGATCGACAAGAAACTTGCAGCAGTGGATCTTACGGCGTCGATCCTCTGCCTTGAGAATAAGATGCCGATGCTCGTGTTCGGGCTGAATGAAGAAAACAGCATCGTGGAAACGATGAGCGGTAATTTTACCGGAACAAAAGTAACAGTATAGGAGGAGTTCATTATGAATGAGAAAGTGGCTGTGTATGACACAAAGATGACAAAGACGATCAACAACCTTGACAGCGAGCTGGCGACGATCCGTGCAGGACGTGCCAATCCGCATGTGCTGGACAAGCTGGCTGTCGACTATTACGGAGCGCCCACACCGATCCAGCAGGTGGCGAACGTGTCCGTTCCTGAGGCGAGGATGATCCAGATCCAGCCCTGGGAGAAGAGCATGTTAAAGGCGATCGAAAAAGCGATCCTCACTTCAGATATCGGCATCAACCCGACCAATGACGGCGCATCCATCCGCCTTGTATTTCCGGAACTTACAGAGGAGCGGAGAAAAGAGCTGGCAAAAGACGTGAAGAAGAAAGGCGAGGCGGCAAAAGTCGCTGTCCGCAATATCCGCCGGGACGGCAATGTGGCTTTTAAGAAGCTCAAAGGAACAGAGATCTCCGAGGACGGGATCAAGGATCTTGAGGATGAACTTCAGAAGATCACAGACAAATACATCGCAAAGATCGATAAGATGGTCGATGCAAAATCAAAAGAAATCATGACAGTATAGGGATGTTAAGAAGGGGGCTTTGAAGTTTAAGCCCCCTTTACAGCGTATATAATAGTAAAGTGAGAGGAAAGAGAATATGAAAGTACCGCAGCATATTGCGATCATATTAGACGGAAACGGACGCTGGGCGAAGGCGAAGGGAATGCCCCGCAATTACGGCCATGCCCAGGGGAGTAAGAATGTAGAGCGCATCTGTGAAGAGGCGTGGCGAATGGGGATCAAATACCTGACGGTCTACGCATTTTCCACGGAAAACTGGAACCGCCCGGCGAGCGAAGTGTCAGCGCTTATGACTCTGCTGCGCAATTATATGAAGACCTGCTTAAAGACAGCGGCTAAAAACGATATGAAGATCCGTGTCATCGGAGACACCGAGCCGTTGGACGACGACATTAAGAACAGGATCCGGGAGCTGGAGTCGGCGACAGTGAATAACGGAGGGCTGAATTTTACCATAGCGCTTAATTACGGCAGCAGGGATGAACTGACAAGAGCGGCGCGAAAGATGGCTCAGGACTGCGCAGACGGAAAGCTTAAGGCTGACGATATCGATGAAGCAGTGTTCGAGTCGTATCTTGATACCCATGGGATCCCGGATCCGGATCTGATGATCCGCACCAGCGGGGAACAGAGGCTGTCCAATTACCTGCTGTGGCAGCTGGCCTATTCGGAGTTCTATTTTACAGATGTTCCATGGCCGGATTTTACGAAAGAAGAGCTGGTGAAAGCAATCGAGGAATATAACCACAGACACAGAAGATTCGGCAAAGTAGAGGAGGCGTAGGGTTTATGTTCAGGACAAGACTGTTGAGCGGGATCCTTTTGATGGTGATCGCGCTCGTGACTCTGATCAGAGGCGGAAATCTTCTTTTCTTTGTCCTGCTGATCATCAGTCTGATCGGCATGACAGAGCTTTATAAAGTATTCGGGATCGAAAAGAAACCGCCAGGGATGATCGGCTATATCGCTGCGGCTGCATATTACGCGCTTCTTTATTTTGAGCAGCAGCTTCCCGGCGATAAGATGACATGGTTTATGATGCTCTTCATGGCATTCTTGATCTGCGAGATGGCTGCGCTCGTATTTGCCTATCCGAAATACAACACCCAGCAGATATTCGCGGCATTTTTCGGACTTTTTTACGTGACAGTGATGCTGTCCTACATTTACCAGACAAGGCTTCTGGAGGGCGGTATCTTTACGGTGTGGCTTGTCTTTGTATGTTCCTGGGGATGCGACACCTGCGCATACTGTGTGGGGATGCTGATCGGAAAGCATAAGATGGCTCCTGTCTTAAGCCCGAAGAAATCAGTGGAAGGCGGCATCGGCGGTATCCTGGGCGCGGAGCTTATCGGCGTGCTCTACGCTCTGGCGATCAACCACTGGGGAAATGCAGGGGCGGACGTTCTTTCTTATGCGATTATCGGCGCCGCCGGCGGTGCGATATCCCAGATCGGTGATCTGGCGGCATCTGCTATCAAGCGGTATCACAATATCAAAGATTACGGAAAGCTGATCCCCGGACACGGCGGGATCCTGGACCGGTTTGACAGTGTCATTTTTACAGCGCCGATCATATATTATCTTGCAGTCTTTTTGCAGTGAGCAGAGTCCTGCCCTCTGCAATGACGAGAAAATCCGGAACATGTATTATGTCAGTTAAATCTGACCCGCATCCCGCGCTAAGACTCGCAAGCGGGGAGTTCACGAATGATCAGAAACGAGGTTTACGAAAACGATGAAAAAAATTGCAATTCTGGGTTCCACAGGTTCCATCGGCACCCAGACACTTGAGATTGTAAGGACAAATAAAGATATTAAAGTAACGGCTCTTGCCGCAGGACGAAATATCGACCTGCTTGAGAAACAGATTCGGGAGTTTGAGCCGAAGCTGGCAGCAGTGTGGAACGAGGAGCTGGCATCTGAACTGAAGAGCCGCGTCCGGGATATGCAGGTGGAAGTACTCTCCGGCATGGACGGACTCCTGGCAGTGGCTTCTGAGCAGGAGTCGGAGATCCTCGTGACGGCGATCGTTGGTATGATCGGGATCCTGCCTACCATTGAAGCGATCAAGGCAGGAAAAGACATCGCGCTGGCAAATAAGGAAACTCTTGTGACGGCAGGTCATATCATCATGCCGCTGGCCGAACAGTATCATGTGTCCATCCTTCCGGTGGACAGCGAGCACAGCGCGATCTTCCAGTCGCTGCAGGGCGGACAGAGAAAGGCGCTGCACAAGATCCTCCTGACTGCATCGGGAGGACCGTTCCGCGGAAAGAAGAGAGAAGAGCTGGAGAATATACAGGTGGAAGATGCCCTGAAGCATCCGAACTGGGAGATGGGGCGCAAGATCACGATCGATTCCTCCACCATGGTAAATAAAGGGTTGGAAGTGATCGAGGCAAAATGGCTCTTTGGCGTCACGGTGGACCGGATCCAGGTCGTGGTACAGCCGCAGAGCATTATCCATTCCATGGTAGAATACGAGGACGGGGCAGTGATCGCACAGCTGGGTACGCCGGATATGAAGCTGCCCATCCAGTATGCCCTCTATTACCCTGAGAGAAGGTATCTCCCGGGAGAACGTCTGGATTTAGGCCGGCTTTCCCAGATCACATTTGAGAAGCCGGACATGGAGACTTTCTATGGGCTGAAACTGGCGATCGAGGCAGGGAAAAAGGGAGGCTCTCTTCCTACAGTATTCAATGCAGCCAATGAAAAAGCGGTGGCGCTGTTCCTTGACCGGAAGATCCGGTATCTCCAGATACCCGAGATCATCCAGGCAAGTATGGAAAACCATAAGAATATTGCCGGCCCGACTGTGGAAGAGATACTAAAGACAGAGCAGGAAACATATGAATTTATTAAAAACAGGTGGTAATACATGGGTATAATCATAGCGATCCTACTATTCAGTTTCATAATCATCTTCCATGAGCTGGGGCACTTCCTTCTCGCAAAGGCAAACGGCATCCGGGTGGATGAGTTTTCGCTCGGCCTGGGGCCGACGCTGATCGGAAAGAAGATCGGAGGAACGTTTTTCTGTATCAAGCTGCTCCCGTTCGGCGGAGCCTGCATGATGGGAGAAGACGATGCGGACGATATGTCCGAGGGAAGCTTCAACAGCAAATCCGTGTGGGCGAGGATGTCAGTCATTGCGGCAGGACCGCTTTTCAATCTGCTCCTTGCATGGATCTTCTGCATGATCCTGGTGGGGGCGACCGGCTACATCTCCACTGAGATCAGTGCCGTATCCGACGGTTATTCTGCACAGGAGCAGGGCCTGAGGGCAGGAGACGTGATCAAAGAGATCAACGGACGTAACATCCACATATGGGAAGATGTGCAGCTCTATACGTTGACACACCCGGATGATACCCCTTACGAAGTCGTATATGAACGCGGCGGCAAAGAGTACACGGCGCAGATCGAGCCGAGGCAGCTGGAGGGAGATGCATCTCCCATGCTGGGCATAGCCGGAGGCAGTTATGAGCGTCCGGGCTTTTTCGGAACAATGCAGTATGGATTCTACAGGCTGGAGTACTGGATGAATTATACGGTGGACGCTCTTCGGATGCTGGTGAGCGGACAGGTTGGACTTAAGGATCTGTCCGGACCTGTGGGGATCGTCGCTGTCGTGGACGACGTCTATGAGTCGGCTGCTCCCTCCGGACTTTTGACAATTGTCTTAAGTCTGATGAATTTCGGGACTCTGCTGTCGGCAAACCTGGGTGTGATGAATCTGCTCCCAATACCGGCGCTGGACGGAGGAAGACTGGTATTTCTGATCGTGGAGGCTGTGCGCCGGAAGAGGATCCCGCCGGAGAAAGAGGGCATGGTACATTTTGCAGGGTTTGCACTCCTCATGCTGCTCATGGTGGTGGTCATGTTCAATGATATTATGAAATTGTTCTAAAGATTGTCTTCCGCATATATAATTAACAGATCACTTTATTATGCGGGAGACATTTTATATGCGGGATATAAGAGCAATGCAGGATGAAGCTTCGGGAAAGGGCAGACTCCAGATCAATGTCACTTCGACACTGGATTCACATCCTATTGCGGAGGCACGGATATCCATTTCTTATACAGGAGTGCCGGAACAGACGCTGGAGCAGGTGACGACGGATTCCTCCGGGCAGAGCGAAGTGCTCACACTGGACGCCCCGCCGGAGGAGTGGAGCCTGGATCCGGATAACGAAAGACAGCCGTATTCCGAGTACACGTTGGATATCAGTGCGCCGGGATTCGAGCCGGTGAGCATTGCCGGCACAGAGATACTTGCAAATGTGAAAGCAATCCAGAATGTCAGGATGCGGCCAAGCGATACGGGCGGGGAAGAAGAGGAAGTGTTCGTCATCCCCGCCCATACTCTGTACGGGGATTATCCGCCCAAGATCGCTGAGGATGAGATCAAGCCCACGAACGAGTCGGGGGAGATCGTCTTGAGCAGGGTGGTCGTGCCGGAGTATATTGTCGTCCATGACGGGTCGCCGCGGGATACGACGGCAACGGATTATTATGTGAAATATAAAGACTACATCAAAAATGTGGCGTCCAGCGAGATATACGCCACATGGCCGGCGGATACGATCCGGGCAAATGTGCTGGCGATCATGTCCTTCACGCTGAACCGCGTATACACTGAATGGTACAGGAATCGCGGTTATGATTTTACGATCACCTCATCCACGGCGTTTGACCATAAGTGGATACCGGAGAGAAATATCTATGACACCATATCCGTGATCGTGGATGAACTCTTCGCTGCTTACCTGTCCCGGCCGAATGTGAGACAGCCGATCCTGACCCAGTACTGTGACGGAAGACGCGTGAGCTGCCCGAACTGGATGACACAGTGGGGGTCGAAGGAGCTGGGCGACCAGGGATATTCTCCCATAGAGATCCTGCGGTATTTCTATGGGGATGACATGTACATCAATTCCGCCGAAGAGATCTCGGGAATACCTGCATCCTGGCCGGGGTATACTCTGGAGGAGGGCTCCAGCGGGGCGAAAGTGCGTCAGATGCAGGAACAGCTCAACGTGATCGCCGGGGCCTATCCGGCTCTGCCAAAGATCACAGCAGACGGAATCTATGGTCCTGCCACAGCGAATGCAGTGAAAGAGTTTCAGTCGGTCTTCGGGCTGCCTGTGACAGGGAAAGTGGACTATCCTACATGGTATAAGATATCGGAAATCTATGTGGGAGTGTCCAGGATCGCGGAGCTGACATAAGGAGACGGTTGGAACGTCGGAGCTGCGGAGATAGAGACAGACTACGGAGAGTCAAGAAGAGTACGGATATCGGAAAACGAAAGATATGCAGAAATATCAGAGAGGAGTTCTATGGAACGGAGAAGAAAAAGACGGAGAGCGGGGCGAAAGCGCAGGACAGGGTGTGCAGCTGTGCTGATTTTACTTGTACTGCTCGGAGCCGGGGCGGCATACGGGATCCCCTGGGCCGTCGATCGGTTCGGGGGACAGGTGCAGGAGACTTTCACCGAGACGGTGGAAAAAGCTGTGAATACGCTTTCCCCGGAACAGGCGGATTTTCAGGAGCTTACGGTTCCGGCGGAAGAGGTGGAAGGCAGCTTTTATTATGAGCAGCTGAGCAGTGGAGATCAGCTTATATACCGTGAACTTCTGCAGGGAGTGCAGGACATGGAAGAGAGTATCACGATACATGCGGGAAGAGATGACCGGCCGGAAAAAGTATACGAGTATCTTCTGTATGACCGCCCGGAGCTTTTCTGGTGCGCCGGCAGCTCACAGATGACAGTGTACGAGGATCATACGGAGTTCCATCCTGCATATTCCTGTACTTCTGAAGAAAGGACGCGCAGACAGAGTGAGATCGATGCCGCTGTATCTGACTGTATAGCGGGAGTTGACTCCTCTGCCGGAGAATATGACAGGATCCGGTACGTATACGAGTATCTTGTCAATACCGTCGATTATGATGAAAATGCGCCTGACAATCAGAATATCTACAGTGCGCTCGTGGGAAAAAGCTCAGTGTGCGCAGGATATTCCAGGGCGGCACAGTATCTCCTGAACAACATGGGGATCGAATGCATCTATGTAGTGGGAACTGCTCAGGGGCAGGAGGCCCATGCATGGAACATCGTGAACTGCGGCGGGAATTATTATCAGATGGATGTGACATTCGGAGATCCGGTCTTCCTGTCTTCGGAGAGCGGAGAAAACCTGCCGGGAAATATCATCTATTATGATTATCTGTGCTGCACGGATGCAGAGATCCTTGTCGATCATAC
>ERZ1090863.1443-NODE-1444-length-10282-cov-8.437274_pt1 | contig 10282 bp, 15 predicted proteins | sample MGYA00478480_ERZ1090863 | MGnify/ENA primary metagenome ERZ1090863 (study PRJEB33644, sample SAMEA5815746) | chicken gut metagenome | biome: Chicken; feature: Gastrointestinal Tract; material: Caecum | place: Ireland | collected 2019-01-01 | study: A study of...
CTTTCGCGCAGCAAGCCACAATTTGCTGCGGTCAGCAGCCTCAGCACAGTGAATTGCCGCGACTATACTATATGTGGGCTAAAAAAGTCGCGGCAAGAGCGCGTGGCGCTCAGAATCACGGAAAGTCGCAGTCGTCGCCAGACAAGACTTTCGTGAGCTATCAGTTGTCCGACACGCTGAACGCATACGTATCTCTGTCCTCGGGGAAAATGGGGCCGTTGAATACGGGGAGGTTCAGAGGCTGAATGTATGCCTGGGCGGTAAGGTTGGTGACCATTGCGCGAAGGTAGGGATAGAGCATACCAGTAGCCTCGATAACAAAATCCCTCTCCTGCTGGGCGTTGGGCGTTTCGGCAAGTTCATATATACCGACGATGGACACTTCGATGTCGAAAGGCTTGGGTTCGGCCTCCGTGCTGAGCACGGCAACTTTGAGGTTTATGAACATGAGCTTGTTGTTTTCGTTAGCCTTTCTTACCTGGCGCGAAAACTGGGGTTTGATGTCCAGCCTCTGGTTGGGTTCGAGTTTGACCCTGTTGAGCTTGAACGAAAGCTGTTCGCAAGTAATGCCTTTAAAATCGTATTTCATCATTTAATACTCCTGAATATTTAAAATTTCTACTCTTAATATTTTAGCAAAGCGGCGGGCATTTGTCAATACGTAAACGCACTTTTCACGCCCTTTTTACAAGCCGCGCCGCACAGAACAGCTTTTTAACAGTCGTTTTGCTTCACATCTTTCTGCCCACAAGCTCGTCAAGCGTCACGTCGAAATAATGGCAAGCTGAATGAGCTGCCCCATCGACGGCTCGCTGTACCCCGTTTCACAATGAGATATTGTTTTAAGCGATATATTTAGTTGCTGCGCCAACTGCTTTTGCCCCACCCCGCACGACAACCGCAGCGCCTTTAAGTTCTCGTTAAATTTCATAGTCGGTTTCCTGACAATAAAAAGTCTATCAATTTTTGAGAATTTTTCTTGACATTCTCAATTATTGAGAATATAATATAATCACAAAACCAATCAAAGGAGAAAAATATGAACAACGACACGCAAGAGGCAATCGCCACATTAAAAAAACGGCGCAACATTTACACAATTATCTGCGCATGCCTTATCCTGACGGGCGGATTTTGCGGCGCAATACCCGAAGTCGGCGGAATTATCTGCGGCATATTCATGGTGCTTTGGGGAATTTTTGCCGGCTGGGGAATGCTTTGCATCAACACCATGCGATATACCCAATCGGGCGGGCGCAAGCAGGGCGGCGGGCTTTGGTGGCTGCTGCTTCTGATATTCGGCATAATCGTCATTCCCGTAATAACGGTGACCGTCACGCGCCGCATAAGGGCTTTTGCCGAAAAAATCACGGGGGTTGTAATAGAATGACGGAGTATAAAACCGAGCGGGTAGACCCCGCATACGAAGATTCGACGCTCAGAATAAACGCCGCGTTCGGGTGGCAGCTGATCGAGTCGCAAGAGGTTTACAACGAAAGCACCAAAGTAACCGGCGCAAACGTGAAATCGTACGGCGCATTCATGCATGGCTTTACCGGAAAGGACGGAAAAGTCGACCTTAAAACGCACACCGACGTCACAAATTATATAGCCATGAGGTTCGGCAGGGACACGCTGATGCCGGACTACGACGAAATTACCGCGCTTGAAAAGAGATTTTACGAATACACTGCCGTATCTGAGCCGAAAAAGCCGACCAAAAGAACGGTAATAGCCGCAATCGGCACGATAATTATAGTAATATCCGTAATTCTCGCCATAATAAACGGAACGGCGGCTGAACCCTGGGAAATAGGCGTATGCGTAGCCTTTCCGCTCATATTCATTCCGTATACAATTTTAGGGTGGACGTGTTACCGCAGAAAACTGAACAGATACAACAACTCGATCGATACGGCGGCAGCCATAATGAACCGGGCTATAAACATTATAGACGGAAAAAAATGACCTAAGCACGCAAAACGGCGGAGCAAAAATATGTTCGCGCCGTTTTATTTTGCGCAAAAATTTATAAAATTTATTCATGCGGGTATTGATTAACCGCCAAATCGATGATATAATTAGGTATATGACTATAAACATTGACGACCTGAAAGACATACTGTCGCGCGTTGAAAAACCCGCGCGCTACACGGGCGGTGAATACGGGCAGATAAAAAGCCCTGAAAACGCGTCCTTTTACTTTTGCATGGCGTTCCCCGACCTGTACGAAGTGGGAATGAGCAATTTAGGCATAAAAATAGTAGCCGAAAGCTTTTTGAGGCGGGGATATGCCGCAGATTACTGCTTTGCCCCCCAGACCGACTTCGGCGACGCGATAAAGCGCGCGGACATACCCCTCTACTCCCTTGCGCTCAAAAAGCCGCTGAAAGAATTCGATATGATAGGCTTTTCGGTGCAGTTCGAGCTGTGCTACACCAACATACTATACATGCTCGACCTTGCGGGCATACCGTTGAGGCGCGCCGACCGCGCGGGCGGCAAATACCCGCTTATCGCCATAGGCGGGCCGTGCGCCGTAAATCCCGAGCCGCTCGCCGACTTTGTTGACCTCGTGTTCATAGGCGACGGCGAGAGCGCCGACGCCGACGTAGCGGCGCTGTACCTTGAATGCGGCGGAGCGACGGACGAGTTTTTCAACCGCGCGGCAGCTATCGAGGGCGTTTACGTGCCCGCGCTGATGAACGTCGAGTACGACAAAGAGGGGCACATATGCGGCTTTGAAGGCGACTTCACGCCGCGCAGGGCGATTATCGGCGACCTTGACGGCGCGGTATTCCCCGCCGCACAGCCCGTGCCCAACTGCGAGAGCGTTTTCGACCGCTCGATAATAGAGGTCATGCGCGGGTGTTACCGCGGCTGCCGGTTCTGCCAGGCGGGATTTATTTACCGCCCGGTGCGGCAGAGGAGCGTGCGAACGCTGACGGAACAGGCGTGCTCGCTGATAGCTTCGACGGGCTACGATGAAGTAAGCCTCAACTCGCTGTCGACGGGCGACTACCCCCGCCTGCGCGAGCTCATACGCAGCCTTAAAGACAGCCTGCCCGAGGGCGTTACGCTCGCCCTGCCCTCGCTGAGGGTGGATTCCTTCGATTCGGACTTCGCGCAGGACGCGCGCAAAATTTCACTGACGTTCGCGCCCGAGGCGGGCAGCCAGCGACTGCGCGACGTTATAAACAAGGACATAACCGAGGATGAAATTTTAAACGCCGCCGAAAGCGCGTTCGACATAGGATATTCCGCGGTCAAACTGTATTTCATGCTCGGTCTGCCCACCGAAACGGACGACGACCTGCGCGCGATAAGGCGCATTGTCGACCTTATAAAGAGCGCCTACGGGCGCAAAAAGCGGGCGAAGGCGCTGCGCGTTTCGGTTTCGGTTTCGACCTTTATCCCCAAGCCCTTCACCCCCTTCCAGTGGGAGGCGCAGTGCGGCGAAAGTCAGGTTGAAGCCAAACAGAAGCTGCTGCGCGACAGCCTTTACATAAAGGGCGTGACGCTGAGTTGGAGCGATTACTTTACCTCCCGCCTCGAAGGCGTGCTGGCGCGCGGCGACAGGCGGCTGGGCTATGCGATAGAGCGCGCATATGCGCTGGGCTGCCGCTTTGACGGCTGGACAAAACAGCTGAACAAGGAGGCGTGGACGCAGGCGTTTGCAGATTGCGATATTGACCCCGACATATATACCCGCGAACGCGGCGAGGACGAAATTCTGCCGTGGGATTTTATAGACATGGGAATAAACAAAAACTTCTTTTTGCGCGAGCGCAGGCGCGCCTATGAGGCGACGGTTACGGGCAGCTGCAAGAAGGGCTGCGCGGGCTGCGGGCTGCAAGGCGTTTGCCCCGCCGCAAAGGGGGACAGATGATAGCCTTTGAATTCACCAAGACGAACGGCGCCGAATACATTTCGCACCTCGACCTTTTAAGGCATATATACCGCACCCTGCGCCGCGCGGGAATACCGGTAAATTACAGCGGGGGCTTTCACAAACACCCCAGAATATTCCTCAACAATCCCCTCGGCACGGGAATAAAATCGGTCGCCGAATACGCCACGATAGACACACCATTCGACGGCGATTTTGCGGGCGAATTCAACGCACACTCGCCCGCGGGCATAAAGTGTCTTAAATGGGCGCACGTAAAGGACAACCAGAACTATGCCAACTGCATAGTAAAATGCACCTACTCCGCCGAAGGCATACCCCCCTTCGACATCGCCGCCCTTCTCGCGCGCGATAGCATTGAAATTGCCGACATGCGCGGGCGGGAAGTTGACATTCGTCCCAGGATATATGCCGTTGAACGTAAGGGCAACGAGCTTGTATTCACACTCGGCTGCGGCGAAAACAACCTGCGCCCCGACCTTTTCTGCGACTATTTATGCTCTGTTTACGGCGGGCGCGCAAGGAACATAACAAAGACAGCCGCGGAGATGAGCGGCGGCGAATTCGTATAACAGGGCAAGTTTTTATAAATTTTCAGTTCGCATCAAAATTTTAAGGATTTTTATTACTATATATGGGCAAAAAGACGCTTTATTTCGACAGCTTTTGCGGAATGGAATCTTACGCTGCCGTGGAGGACGGCAAACTGACCGAATTCAACTATGAATCGCAGAGCAGAGTCAACATTATCGGCAATATATATAAGGGCAAAGTGACCGACGTTTTAAACGGTATGCAGGCGGCGTTCGTCAACTGCGGGTTAGAGCGCAACTGCTACCTTTCGGTCGAAGACCTGTTCCCCGACAAGAATAAATACGACGGCGGAGAGGTGGACATACCCAAAGAGCTCAATTTAAAGGTGGGCGACGAAATACTCGTTCAGGTGGTCAAGGCGCCCGTCGGCAAAAAGGGCGCAAAAGTTACCACCGCGCTCTCGTTTGTGGGAAAATACCTTATTTTTATGCCGACGACGCCATTTATAGGCGTTTCGCGCAAGATACGCGACCCCGAACTGCGCAAAAACCTTTTATTTAACGCGGGAAAAATGTGCCGCGGCGACGAGGGCATGATAGTGCGCACCGCCGCGCCGTATGCAAACCGTAAACAGGCGGGGGCGGAGCTCGATTATTACCGCCGCATGTACCGCGCGATATTGGAAAAGTTCAAAAAATCGTCCGTAGGCGAAATTCTTTACACCGACTATCCCCTGTTCATGAGAGTAATGCGCGACACGCTTCTGACCGACGTCGAAAAAATATTCGTCGGCAACAAATCTGTGTTCGACAACATGAGCGACATAATCAAAATAACCGGCACGAAGGTGCGCTCGGTAGAGCTGCACGACAACGGCACGGATATGTTTTTTGACCTGGGGCTGACAAATCAGATACTCGAACTGGTTACGCCGAGAGTGGAGCTTGAAAACGGCGCGTACCTGATAATTGAAAAGACCGAGGCGCTGACCGTAATAGACGTGAACACGGGTAAATTTACGGGCGACGACAGCCTTGAACACACCGTTTATTACACAAATATTTTAGCCGCAAGGGAGATTGCGCGGCAGGTTCGCCTGCGCAATATCGGCGGCATCGTCGTCGTTGATTTTATAGACATGGATGACGAAAAGCACCGCGCATCCCTCGTTGAGGAGCTTGAAAGGGCGCTCGACGGCGACAAGACAAAATGCAACGTTCTGCCAATGTCAAAATTCGGGCTTGTGGAATTTACGCGCAAGCGCACGGGGCCTTCCGTCGCCACGCAGTTTATACGTCCCTGCCGCTACTGCGGCGGAACGGGCGCGGCGTTTGTGCCCGAGTTCAACGTTCTTAAAATACGCGCACACCTTTTGGACGCCCTTTCCAAAGGCAAAAACATAGTGTGCATAGACATGAACGCAAGCGTCGCCGAAAAGCTTTTGGGCTGGCACACGCTTATAAGCGAAACTCAGCAGAAATATCCTCTCGCGCGCGTATATATCGTGGGACATCGCACCTACCACGACGATTACTTTACCCTGCGCGCGGACGCTTCGACATCCTTTCCCATACCGCAGGGCGCCATTCTGCTGTATTGACGGCGCGATACCGTAAAGCCCTGTGCAAGGCAGCAAATTATACGCCGCGGCGCAAAATGACAGCGCCAGGTTTTAAAGGCGGCGGGGGGCGGCTGTGTGCTATCCCCCCCCCCGTTTTTTAGTTTGGTTTTTTTTACGCCGCCGTATAAAAACAATTTTATAATGTGAGCCCCCACATGGGGGCTGCCCGACGCGTCTACCTTAATCGTGTCGAGCAAATCATAGCAGCCCAGCCGCGCGAGCGCGCGCGGAATGACGTCGGGCAGGCGTTCGCCGCGGGATATGTCGCGCCCGATGCGTTCGGCGAGGACTTCCGCCGTGCATACGAGCGAAAGATTTATCACCCGCGCGCCCTTTAAATCGAGGCGGGACAGAATGCCGTCGATTATGCCCTGTTCGTGCATGACCCAGCTGTAAATTATATTGGAGTACTGCCCGCACGCCAGAAAATTGTTGAGGCAGTGGCATATGTTGTCGAGTATAACCGACTTTGTGACGTCGTTGACCTTAAAGGGGTGGTCGTTGCGGCACCAGTCGCCGTCCAGCCACACGCAGTCGGGCAAGGACTGTAAAAGAATACGGCTGACCGTGCTCTTGCCCACCCCCATCGTGCCGCCTATAAAGATAATATTCATAGCTCTTTATAAAAGAAATTGCAGTCGGTGTCCTCGCAGTACTCATCCGATTCGGCATAGCCCGCCGAGATGAAAAAGCCCTGCGTACCCTCGGCGGGGAGAACGTAAACGCGCTTTACGCCGCCGTCTTTGAGCCGATCTTCGGCATAAGCGATGAGCGCCCCGCCGCAGCCATTGCCGCGAAAACGGGGGCGGACGTACAGCTCGCGCACCGTGCCCATGCCTTCGCGCAGACACCATTCGTTTTCTATCGAGTCCGTCTGGTAAATGACGAAACCGCAGACCTCATCCTCCTCCGCCACGGCGATTTGAAGAAGCTGCGCGTCGAAATCGGCGAGCACGTATTCGTCGAGCAGATGGTCGGTGTCCTCGCCGCAGTCCAACTCTTCATAGTATTCTTTGAACAGCACGCAAAACGCCGCGCGCGTTTTTTCGGTTAAAACATTTATGCGCATAGCCGCCTCCTTAAATGCATTTTCAGCCCATATTACTCATTAAAAAACAAGGGTGCGCTTTTTGCGCACCCTTTTGTTTTTTATTCTGCCTTGGGGTAGACGGAAACCTGTTTGCCGTCCTTGCCCACTCTTTCAAATCTTACAACGCCGTCGGAGAGGGCGAAAAGCGTGTCGTCCTTGCCCATTGCAACGTTGTTACCTGCCTTGAACTTGGAACCGCGCTGTCTTACGAGGATATTTCCCGCAAGCACGAACTGACCGTCTGCGCGCTTTACGCCGAGGCGTTTTGCGTTACTGTCTCTGCCGTTGTCGGTTGAACCGCCGCCCTTTTTATGAGCGAATAACTTTATAAACAACATTCCGGTATCCTCCTTAATTATTCAGCTGCCTGATTTTCGGCGGGTTCTTCCGCCTTTGCGGCTGCTTTCTTTGCGCGGGGCTTCTTTTCGGCAACGGGCTGAGCTTCGCCGATTGCGGTGATCTTCACGGTTGTGAAGGGCTGCCTGTGACCCTGCTTCTTTCTTTCGTTCTTCTTAGCCTTGTACTTGAACACGATAATCTTCTTGTCCTTTCCCTGGCTTACCACTTCGCCGCTGACCTTTGCGCCTGCGACTTCACTGCCGACCTTGATGTTACCTTCGTCTGCGCACATGATTACGGGGAAGGTTACGGTGGCGCCAACCTGCGCGTCGAGTTTTTCAACCTTTACGACGTCGCCGACGGAAACGCGGTACTGCTTGTTTCCGTTTACAAAAATAGCGTACATGAAAAAATGTCCTCCTCTGACCAGTCTCGTCGGGTTCAGAATTGCCAATGGCTTAGGCGGCGATTAAAAAATTTTCGCACTTGAAAAGCCCGTCCCGAACGGCTCGACAAATAATTTAGCATATAACGCCCTTAAAAGTCAAGCGTTTTTGCGCGGACGCGCATATTTAGGGGACAAAATATTAATAATAAGGTTACTTGAAAAACAGGAGACTTATATGGAAAACATTAAAACCGACGGCGAAATAGTAGCCGAAATTTACCGCAACGCGCAGATTGCGCTGACTTCTATTTCGGATATACTGCCAGAGATAGACGACGAGGCGATAAGAAAAGAAATACTTTCCGAACACGAGGAATACGAAAGGATATGCGCCGAAGCGGCGCTTTTGGCAAAGCGCATGGGCGCCGAGGTAAAGGAGCCTTCGCCCGTAAAAAAGGCGATGATGTGGTCGGCAATCAAGATGAACGCCGCGACGGACAACTCGCGCTCGAACATAGCGCAGATGATGATACGCGGCACCGTGACGGGCATAACTTCGTTAAAGACCACCATGACCGAGGGCGAGCACGTCATGGGCGAAGAGGTAAAAAAGCTGCTTTGCGACCTTATAACCACCGAGGAGAGCTTTGAAAGCAAGCTTAAAAAATTTTTATAAAAATAACTGCAAATCCCGGCGGCGCAACGGGTTGCGCCGCTTAAAGCAAAGCCGCCGCGGCAAAATGCCGCGGCGGCTTTGCTTTTAACCCTCAGACCGCGCGCAGCGGCGGGCATTAAACCTTTTTTACCTTTATCGCGAACTTTTCGCCGCCAGGCAAAACGTACGTAATTTCTTTGCCGTCGCAGGTGCAGTCGCCCGCGAAACATTCATCGATAAGAGGCTTCAAAGAATATAATATATCCTCCTCAGAAACCTTATCGCCGACATTCTCACACATTTTTTTGCGTAAATTATCCGATAAATTTTTCATAAAGTACTCCTTATTTTTTTGCTGAACCAGCCTAATATGTTATAACTTTCGATATCATTATATTCCTTGTTTTTATTATATGGAACATTTTGTTCTATATCAAGTATTTTAAAATATTTTACTTCATAATAATGATATGAACAGGTTTGCCGAAAGATTGCGCGAACTGAGGCTGGACAGCGGGATGTCGCGCAAACAACTTGCCGAAGCGTGCCAGACTTTTGAAAGGAATATTTCGTATTGGGAACTCGGTCAGCGAGAATGTAATTTTGATATGCTTATAAAACTTGCCAATGCGCTGAACACGACGACCGACTACCTGCTCGGCAGGACAGATTACTGAAAAAACTATAATTCCGCTGCGGCGTTTGCCGCGGCGGAAATTTTTAAATTTTGCGCGCCGCAGACTATACGGTCTGCGGCGCGCAAAATTTTTCATATATCACTTGTTGCTTGCGACATATTCCGTGGGGGATACGCCGTAATACTTTTTGAACACGCGCGAAAAATACAAAGGCTCTGCAAAGCCGCACATTTCGGCTATCTGCGAAATTGTGTAGTTTGAATAGCGGTTGGTTATGCCCGAGAGGATGATTTCGCGGGCGAGCGACATGCGCTTTGCCGTTAAATATTCGAGGGGCGTTTGCCCCACCTCCTTTTTGAAGAGCTTGCGCACGTAATCGTAGTTGAGGGGCAGCGATTTTATTGAATTTTCGAGCGAAAAGAGCGGGTCCGAAAGCCCCTTTTCGATTTCGGCGAGCACGTTTTTTACGGCAGGAGAAAAGTCGTTGCCCCCGCAGTATGCCGCGACCAGCGAGCGGATAAACGCGCCCAACCCGTCGAGGACGACCTGTTTTTTTGGAATATCCGACGAAACGTACCATTCCGCGCGGCGGCACGCCCACGCAAGATCGGCGGCGGGCGCGCCCGATATTACGCGCACGCCCGAAGGGGCTATCATGGCGTTTTCGATTACGCACGACAGCTGCACGCCGTCGTTGGAGTGCAACACCTGCCTGGGGACGATTATAACATCGCCCCGCTTATATTCAATAACCGCGCCGCCCGCGTCCATTTCGCCGCGAGACGAGGGGCAGAGTATCTCCCACCCCCTGTGTTTGTGTTCGCCCGCCTCGGCGGGCGTTCCCGCAAATACTATGTCGTTCATATCCACATTATACCACAAAAAGTCCGCTTTGTCCATAGCGCGCGACATTAAAATGCAAAAAAGGCATTGCGGGGGCGGATACCGCCCCCGCAATGCCTGAATTACCGCACAATATATTTAAAGCATGGATAAAGACGCCATGAAAGCGGCGCCCCCGGGGGGCCGGCGGCGCAGGGCCTAAATTATATATTTATCGGTTTAAGGCAGAACCTCCAAAAGGCGCGCAGCGCGCTTTTCGGCGGT
>ERZ1090863.1447-NODE-1448-length-10269-cov-7.616703_pt1 | contig 10269 bp, 10 predicted proteins | sample MGYA00478480_ERZ1090863 | MGnify/ENA primary metagenome ERZ1090863 (study PRJEB33644, sample SAMEA5815746) | chicken gut metagenome | biome: Chicken; feature: Gastrointestinal Tract; material: Caecum | place: Ireland | collected 2019-01-01 | study: A study of...
GAATACGGCGTGACGGACGGCGAGCTCACGCTCGTCAAACGGCGGGAGACGCGGAAGGACATCCCGCCCGATCTCAAAGCCGTGCGCCTTCTCATGGAAGGGCAGGACTTTGCGGGGATGAGCGACGAAGAACTCGAACAGGAAAAGAAGCGGCTCATCGCCCGCTTGAAGGAGGAACAGGATGAAGGATGAAGAGAAAAAAGCGCGGGAGCGCATGGAAATCGCGCGAAAAGAAGCGCTCGCCCGTGCCGTCACTGCAGACTTTTTGAAGCGGCAGGAAGAGCGGAGGGCGCTCGAGCGGAGCTGGCAGGTGAACATCCGCTTTTTAAGCGGCGATCAGTACTGCGGCGTGCTGCAAAGCGGCGAAGTGGGCAGCGAGGAAGCGATATTCGATTGGCAGCAGCGGGGCGTCTTCAACCATATCGCGCCCACCGTCGACGCCCGCCTTGCCCGCCTTTCCAAGGTGCGCCCCGCCCTCTCCGTGCGCGCCTTTTCCGATAGTCCCGAAGACATGAAGACGGCACGGCTGTGCTCCAACATCTTAAAGGCGGTCAAAGGGCGCCTCGATCTCGACCGCATCATCGCGCGCGCGACGCTTTGGTCGGAAGTGTGCGGCACCGCCTTTTACAAGATCGTGTGGGACTGCGGCGGGGACGGTGCGGGCAGAGAGGGCGCCGTGTGCGAAGGGGATGTGAGCGTCGCCGCCATCCCGCCCTTCGAGGTGTACCCCGACTCTCTTTCGGCGGAAAGCATGGAGGAAGTCACAAGCCTCATCCATGCGCGGGCGATGCCAGTCAAAGAAATTTCAGAACGCTACGGAGTGGAGCTTGCGGGGCGCACGGTGGAGCGCTTTGCATCCCCGTCCTCGGGCGAAAGCGGGCGGATGGAGGACGCGGAGATCGTCATCGAGCGCTATACCCGCCCCGACCGCGCGCACCCGCTCGGAAGCTTGGAGATCGCGGCGGGCGGCGTGCTCCTCTATGAGGGCCCGCTCCCTTACGAGAATGGCGAGCGGGGAGCGCGCACCTTTCCCTTCGTGCGGCAGACGTGCACCGAACTTCCGGGGAGCTTTTTCGGCAGGAGCATCATCGACCGCATGATCCCGCTGCAGCGCGCCTACAACGCCGTGCGTAACCGCAAGCACGAGTTTCTGAACAGGCTCTCGACGGGCGTGCTCGCCGTGGAAGACGGCTCTTTGGACGCGGAAGAACTTGCCGAGGAGGGCATCGCGCCCGGCCGCGTCATCGTCTACCGCCAGGGGGCGAACGAGCCGCACTTCCTCGATTTCGGCTCGCTGCCTTCCGACTTCCGCGAGGAAGAGGAGCGCCTCTCCAACGAGTTCATCCTCGTTTCGGGCGTGAGCGAACTTTCGCGCTCTTCCTCTTCGCAGTACCGCGTGACGTCCGCTTCGGGGCTGCAGCTGCTTTTGGAGCAGGATACCGCCCGCATGCAGACGAGCGCCGAAAGCGTGGAGCGCGCCGTCAAGGCGGCGGGGAAGCAAATTTTGCACCTTTACAAGCAGTTCGCGGCGAACAAGCGCCTCCTTCGCATGACGGGCGAGGGCGGCGAGACCGAACTTTACTACTTCGACCGCAGCGACATCTCGGCGGACGACGTGGAATTTTCGACGGAGTACGACCGCACGCCTTCCGAAGTCAAGGAAGAGATCTTGTCTCTCTTTCAAGCAGGACTGTTGCAGGACGGCGAGGGCAGGCTCTCGGACGACGTGCGCAATAAGATCCTGGACGCCTTCGGGTACGGCACCTTCGAGAACGCGCGCGACATCACCCATCTGCACATCCGCAAGGCGGAGCGGGAAAATATCGCCCTGCGCGAACGGGAGTTCGGGCCCGCATCTTACGACGATCACGCCGTGCACATCACGGAGCACACCCGCGCCCTGCTTTCGGGCGGCGAAGGGGACGAGGCGTTGAAGGCGCACCTTTCCGCCCACATTGCCGCCCACAGAGCCTTGCAGGAGCAAGGCAAGTAACATCAACATTTTTAGGAGGAAACCATGAAAGAGGAGAACACGATGACGACGGAAGAAAGGGCAGCCGCCGGGGCCGCCGCAGAGCAAACCGCAATCCAAGCAGAGGCGGAAGCCGCTTCGGTGCAGCCCGCAGAGCCCGTCAAAGCAGAGGCGGAAGCCGCGGTGCAGACAGGAGCGGAGCAGGCGGCCGCGCTGCCCGAAAAATTCCGTTCCGTCGATGCCCTCGTCAAGGCATACGAGGCGCTCGAAGCAGAATTCACCCGCCGCAGCCAGCGGCTTCGGGCGCTCGAACAGGCGAACAAAGCCCTCCGTGCGCAGGGGGAGCCCTCGCCCGTTCCGACGGCGTGCGCGCAGGAACAGACGCCTTCTTGTGAGGCGGTCATGGACGTCCCTTCGGGGCAGAATGAGGCGGAAAAGCCTCTGCCTTCTTCGAAGGAAGGAAGAGATGCGTTCGTTCCGTTGATGACGCACGCGGGCGCGGGGGTCATGGCTCCCGCCGTGCGGCCAAACAGCTTCGAGGAAGCGGGCAGGCTGGCGCTCGGCTACCTCAAAAACGCAAAATAAGGAGAAAAAAACTATGATCACGACTCAGACTGCGGACAGCGTATTGAAGTCCTACTACCTCGGCGTGGTGAGCGACCAGCTCGACAAGACGGTCAACCCGCTCCTTGCCGAGATCAAGAAGACCGCCTCCGACGTGTGGGGCAGGGATGTGAGAAAGGCGGTGCGCTTCGGCGTCAGCGGCGGCGTGGGCGCGGGCACGGAGGACGGCGACCTTCCCAAGGCGCTCTCTTCGGGCTATGCGCAGTTCGTCGCGCCCCTCAAAAACCTCTACGGCACCATCGAAGTGAGCGATAAGGCGATCCGCGCTTCCGAAAACAACGAGGGCGCGTTCGTCAACCTGCTCAACGACGAGATGGGCAGCCTCGTCCGTTCGAGCGCCTTCAACTTCTCGCGCATGCTCTTCGGCGACGGCTCGGGCAAGCTCGCCTCGATCACGGCGATCCCCTCCGCGGGAGATCCCGAATACACCGTCGATTCCGCCATCAACCTCGCAGAGGGCATGGTGGTGGATATCTATTCGGAGAACACGCGCGATACGGCGGGCGCCGTCATTGCCTCCGTCGACAGGGCGACGAACAAGATCGCCTTCGAGGGCACCGTCTCGAACGTCGCCGCAGACGACGTCATCTATATGCAGAACTCCAAAGACCTCGAGATCACCGGCCTTAAAGCCATCTTTGAGGCGGAGGAGCTCTACGGCATCACCCGTGAGGGCAAGAGCTGGCTCACCCCCTATACGAAGACTTCCTTCGGCGCGATGAGCGAGGACGCTCTGCAGGAGGCGATCGACGGCGTCGAGGAATACGGCGGCGGCAAGGTCAACTTCATCGTCTGTTCGCGGGGCGTGAGGCGCAAGCTCATCACGGCGCTCTCTTCCTACCGCAAGACGGACACCCTCTCGCTTGCGGGCGGATATACGGCGCTCTCGTTCAACGGCATCCCCGTCGTTGCCGACCGCTTCTGCCCCAAGGGCACGATGTACCTTCTCAACACCGACGACTTCGGGCTCCATCAGCTGTGCGACTGGCAGTGGCTGGAGGGCGAGGACGGCAAGATCTTAAAGCAGATCCCGGGAAAGCCCGTCTATACGGCGACGCTCGTCAAGTACGCCGAGCTCATGTGCTACCGCCCCGTGGGGCAGGGGATGCTCACGGGCATCACCGAATAACAAGGAGGGCGGGAGATGACGGTCAAAGAAGTTTTGGCGCTTGCCGCGGAACATCTTGCGAGGGCAGATCTTCAAAAGCAGCTTGGGGAGCTTTCTGAGAACGCGGCGCCCAAGGGGGAGCTCGCTTCCCTGCTCCGCGCGTATAACCTCGTCGAAAACGAGCTCGCCGTCGACGTTCTCCCCCTCAAAGCGGAGGAAACGCTTTCGGCGGAAGACCACCTCATCCCGTGGAGCGCCTTTTCCTACGCCCCCGCGGGGGTGCGCGCCGTCTTTGTCTCGGGGTACGAAACGTGCTTCGAACCCAAAAAGGAGGGGCTCTTCCTGCCCCGTCTGAAGGCGGGGAAGGCGGTCGTGCGCTATTGCTATTCGCCCGCGCCCAAGTCGCTTGACGACGAGGGCGAATTCGGCGGCAGGGTGACGGCGCGCCTCCTTTCCTTCGGCGTGGCGCGGGAATTCTGCCTCTCCCGCGGGATGTTCGAAGAGGCAAAGCTGTGGGACGGGCGCTACCAAGACGCCGTGCGGGCGGCGGCGCTGCCCCGCCGCGCCCTTGCGATGCAGGCGAGGAGGTGGGTATGACGGCAAGCTCGCTGAAAACTCCCGCCCTCACCCAAAAGCGGGTGCGCGTCAGACCTTCGCTCTTTGCAGAGGCAAGCGGCAAAACGGCGGCGTTCGCCCTCAACTTCAAAGCGCGGGGGAGTGCGCTTTGCTCCGCCGGCGGCAGGAAGTTTTGCGAGCAGCTCCCCGCAGAGGCAAGCAAGCTCTTCACCGCGGAGGACGGCACCCTCTTTGTATGGACGGGCAGCGCGCTCATCGCGGGCGGGAACACGTTCCCGCTCTCGGAAGCGCCCCTTGAAGTGCTCTCCTTTTCGGGCGAGGCGGGCAAGGAATACTACGCGCTGACTTCTTCGGGGCTTGTTTGCCTCGGGGAAGGGACGGTCTCGGGCGCGCCCGCAGGCAGTGCGGCAGCTTTTTTCGGAGAGCGGCTCTTCATCGCCTCGGGCGAAACGCTCTTCTATTCCGCGCCGCTCGCTCCCAAGGATTGGGTTCAATCGGCGGACGGGGCGGGCAGCGTCGTCCTTCCCTCGGCGGGCGGGAACATCTTAAAGCTCGTTCCCGACAGAGGCAGGCTGCTCCTCTTCCGCGAGCGGGGCGTCACGGCGCTTTCGGCGCCCGGCGACTTTCTCGGGTTTGAGGCGGAAGAGCTCCCCTGCGCCGTGGAAGGGCTCATGCCGTCCTCCGTCGCCCGCTGCGGCAGCCGCGTTCTGTTCTGTTCGAAGGAGGGCATCTTCTCCCTCAAAGGAGAGACGCTCTCTCGCCTTTCGGGCTGCGGCGAGCAGCGCATCGCCTTCGGGCGAGGCGTTTCGGCGGTCTCGTCGGGGGAAAGGTACTATGCCTCCGTCACGCTCCAAGACGGCGAGAAGTGCATCCTCGAGCTCGATGGGGAAGGGGCGGCGCTGTACCGCCTCGAAGCGGAGAGCCTTGCGGGCGGCGGCACGTTCCGCTTCCTGAAAGAGGGCAGCCTGTATGCGCTTGACGAGGAAGCGGCGGGGGAAAAAGAGGCCGTTCTCGAACTTCCGCTCTCCTCCTTCGGGCTTTTTGAGGTGCGCTATCTCGACGGGCTGCTCGTCGAGGGCGAAGGGCTCTTCCGCGCGGAGCTGCGCGCGGAGCCGTGCGCAGGAGCACCCAAGCCCGCTCCCCGCTTTGTGCTCGGCAGGGCGGGGGAGGAAGTGCGCCTCATCCCGCCCATGCGCGGCGGTGCGTTCGCGCTCAGAGTGCGCTTTCTCTCCGCGAGGGCGAAGCTTTCAGCCGTCACGCTCGCACTGAGGGAGGGCAAAGCATGATCATCGACATCATCGATCTTTCCGACGAACAGTTTGCCGATCTCAACGCGGCGCAGATGGCGATGGTCCGCGCGGCGCAGGCGGAAAAGAACGACATCCTCGCCGCGGCGGAAAAGGAGAAGGGGGAACTCTTCAAAGAGCTCCTTACGAACGGCACGGCGCGCTCCACCTACTTCGAGGCGCGCTCCATAGCCATCGACGAAGAGGCGGAGGCAAAGGTGGAAGTCGTCAAGGACGATCTTTTGTATCAGATCGCCTACGACCTCGACGCGGGCGACGGCAACGAACAGGGCCCGTACCGCTATCCCGAAAACCCCAACTACAACCTTTCCGCTTCCCAGCGCTTCCTCGTCGTGCGCTCCTATTACATGGACATCACGTCGGACGCGGAAGCCCGCCTCGAAGCCTATGCGATGGACTCGCTCGCCCGCACCTATCTCGGGGAATATTACGCGACGCTCTACGATCTTCTCGCCTCGTATATCTGAGCTTCGGGCGGGGAAGAGGGTATAATCTTAGGCTTTTCTCCCCAAACTGAGGGCATGAAAGCAAGGAAAGAGCAATTCCCCGGCAAGACGCGGGAGGAGCGGGAGAGCTGCATCCCCGCCTTCGGGCACGAAGAAGGGCGAAGCGCGGGGCACGAGGAAAGATGCACCGCGGGGGGAAGGGAGAGGGTATGACGCAGAAGCAACTTGCGCGGCGCAACCAAAACTATCTTGATTACGTCAACTCCTTTTCTCCGCCCACCAAGCACTTCGCAACGTGCGGCAGAGCGTTCATGGTGGGCGGCTTCATCTGCAGCATCGGGCAGTTCTTCCGCTTCATGCTCGGACTTCTGGGGCTCTCGGGCGACGTCCTTGCAGGCACCGTCTCCGTCCTTCTCATCTTTTTGGGGACGCTTTTGACGGGCCTCGGCGTCTACGACCGCATCGGCAAGCAGGCGGGCGCGGGGAGCATCGTGCCCATCACGGGGTTCGCAAATTCCGTCGCCTCTCCTGCCATCGAGTTCAAGACGGAGGGCTACGTCTACGGCATGGCGGCGAAGATGTTCCTCGTCGCAGGACCCATTTTGGTGTTCGGGGTGTCGGCAGGCGCGGCCGTCGGACTCATCTATTATCTTCTCGGACTTTGAGGGAAAATGTGTGAAATGAGTTGTAAAACCGTTTGCGCTGTGGTATAATAAGACCATAAGAGACTGAAAGGAGTACTATCATGGCAAAGATCACGGCGGATACGCTCATTTCCGAAGTGTTGGAGCTCAACCCCGATGCGCCCGAGATTTTGCTCTCGGCGGGCATGCACTGCTTCGGCTGCGCGCTCGCGCACGGGGAGACGGTCGCCGAGGCGGTCGCCGTCCACGGCGAAGACCTTGACGCCCTGCTCGAAAAGCTCAACGCAGGCATCAACTGAATCTCCCGCAAGGGAGGGGGATCCCCGCAGATTTGTTCTGCGGGGATTTTCACAATATTTTCATCTTGATTTGATAAAGCGGTTAACTTTTCAGGGTATATTATTTCATGAAAAGGTGTGCTCCCCCGCACGCAGCGGGCGGCAGGCGGAGCGCGGGAGGTGCGGAATATGAGTTTTCTCACGCTCGAAGGGGTCGGCAAGACCTATCATTCGGGTTCGGTAGACGTCAAGGCTTTGGAGGACGTCTCTTTTTCGTTGGAAGACGGCGAGTTCGTCGTCGTTTTGGGAAGTTCGGGCGCGGGCAAGACGACGCTTTTGAACCTGCTCGGCGGCATGGATAACGCCACGGAGGGCAAGATCGTTCTCGGCGGCCGCGAAGTGACGGGGCTCGATAAGAAGGGGCTCTGCCGCTACCGCCGCGAAGACGTCGGCTTCGTCTTCCAGTTTTACAACCTCATGCCCAACCTGACGGCGCTCGAAAACGTGGAGATCGCCGTGGAGATCTGCAAAGACCATCTCGACCCCAAGGAGACCTTAAAAGAGGTGGGGCTCGAAGACAGGATGAACAACTTCCCCACCCAGCTTTCGGGCGGCGAGCAGCAGCGCGTCTCCATTGCCCGCGCCATCGCCAAGAACCCCCGCCTTCTCCTCTGCGACGAACCCACGGGGGCGCTCGACTATGTGACGGGCAAGCGCATTCTCAAAGTCCTTTACGACGTCGCCCGCGAGCGGAATAAGCTCGTCGTCGCCGTCACGCACAACGCCGCCCTCAAAGATATGGCGGATCGCGTCATCTACATCAAGAGCGGCCGCATCGAAAACATCGTCAAAAACGAGCATCCCATGCCCATTGAGGAGATCGAGTGGTAAAATGAAGACCTATCTCAAAACTTTGGCGCGGATGTTCCAAAAGCACATCATGCGCTTTTTGTCCATCATCTTCATCGTGGTGGTCAGCGTGGGGCTCATCTCGGGCGTCGGCTCCTCGGGCGAGGTCATCCGCCGCTCCCTTGCAGAGAGCTACCGCGATCAGAACATGTCCGATCTCATCGTCAAGAGCACGGGGGAGTCGGGCTTTTCCGACGAACAGCTCGCCTCCGTGCGCTCTCGCTACGGGGAGGAGAACGTCAACAGCGGCAACTCGCTCGACGTCTCCGTCACGGTGGAGGGGGAGGAGCGCACCGTGCGCCTTTTCTTCCTCGAAGAGGCGCCCACCGTCAACGTGCTCGACGTCTGGAAGGGCACGGACGGCGAGGAGGAGGGCGGCAAGAGCTTTGAAGAGCTCGAGGAGGACGAATTCCTCACCGCCCACGTCCAATCGAGCAAAACGTTCTTCTCGCTCGAGGAGGGGACTTCCTTCACCCTCGATTGGGCGGACATTTTAACGCAGCTTGCAGAGCAGGGCGGCGAGGCGCTCTCCGAGGAGAGCGAGAGCTTCTTTGATATGCTCGAGCCCGTGGAAGTGAGGGCGGCGGGCAAGGTCGCAAGCCCCCTCATCTTCGGCGTGGAGGGCGAGCCGAGCTACATCCAGGAGGAGGGCGTGGAGATCCCCGACGTCGCCAATGCGCTCGCAGACCTCAACACCGTCGCGGGGGCGTATTACTTCTCCTTCGGCATCGTGCCCACCTACGGCGAAGTGCTGCTTGAAGCCGGCATCCCCGAAACGAGCGTCGATCTCATGCTCGCCATCGCGGGGCTCGAAGCGGATGAAACGCTGCTCCCGCGCGGCGATCTCTACATCGCCCTTCCCGAGCGCGAGCATTTCGAGCCCTTCGGCGAAACATACGAAAGCTACGTCGAAGAGGAAAAGGCGGCGCTCATCTCGCTTTTGGGCGAAGACATCGAATTCATCACCCTCAACGATAACTTCTCCGTCAATTCCCTCAACTCCTATGCGCTCAAGGTGACGGCGATCGGCACCGTGCTCATGGTCGCCTTCGTCTTCGTGACGGCGCTCGTCGTGCTCTCCAACATGACCCGCCTCATGGAGGAGGAACGCCCGCAGATCGCCTGCCTCCGCTCGCTCGGCTATTCGGGCTTCCGCATCGTCTTCAAATATCTGCTGTTCGCGGCGATCGCGACGGGCATCGGCGGCACGGGCGCCTACTTCGTGGGCGTGGGGCTGACGAGCTTCGTCTACTTCGTCTTCAACTACAACTACGCGATGCCGCCCATGACGGACGTGGCGACATCTCTCTATTTCCTCATCACCTTCACCTGCATCGTCGCGGCGACGCTCGCGGCAACGCTCATCGCGGGCGGCAAGCTGGTGCACGAAAAGCCCGCAGAACTTCTCCGCGCCAAGCCCCCCAAGGCGGGCAGGAAGGTATTCCTGGAACGCATCCCCTTCCTCTGGAACAGGCTCTCCTTCAAGTATAAGTCGACGATGCGCAACGTGCTGCGCTATCATTACCGCTTCTCGATGACGGTCATCTCCGTCGCCTGTTCGATGGGCATCGCGCTCGCAGGCTTTGCCCTCCTCGATATGTGCCTCTTCCACGATTTCGGCTCGGCGGCGCTCATCGGGCTCGCAACGGTCATCGTCATCTTCGCTGGGCTCCTCACGATGACGGTCATCTACACTCTCACCAACATCAACGCGAGCGAGAGAAACCGCGAGATCGCCACTCTGATGGTGCTCGGATATTACGACAAAGAGGTCGCGGGCTATATCTACCGCGAAGTGTACATCAACACCGTCGTCGGCATCCTCTTCGGCTATCCCGTCGGCGTCTTCCTCATCTGGATCTTGTTCGAAGTCATCAACATCGGCTCGCTCTCGGGCGTGAGCTGGTTCGTCTGGCCGCTGGCTGCCGTCGTCGTGCTCCTCTTCACGGCGCTCGTCACCCTCATCCTGCGCCGCAAGATCGTCGGCATCGACATGAACGAGAGCCTGAAAGCAAACGAATGATTTTTGATGCGGGGCGCCCGCGGCATTTCGCTGCGGGCGCTTTCATTTTGCGCGCCCTCTTACAAACCCGCCGCGCGCCCTCTTACAAACCCGCCGCGCGCCCTCTTAAAAACCCGCCGCGCGCCCGTTCTACGCATAACTTTTTCCGCGCTTCCATACAATAGCGGTATGAAGTTTCTCCTGCGTCATCGGGCGCTCCTGTCCGCGCTCGGCGTCATCCTCATCGTGCTCACCGCCTTTTGTTGCTGTTTTTTCGCCCTCGGGAGCGCCGCTTCCCAAGCACAGAAGCCCGTTGTCGTGCTCGACGCGGGCCACGGCGGCATCGACGCGGGCGTGCGCGGCACCCTCACGGGCGTCAAAGAGAGCGATCTCAACCTCTCCT
>ERZ1090863.1448-NODE-1449-length-10266-cov-10.055528_pt1 | contig 10266 bp, 6 predicted proteins | sample MGYA00478480_ERZ1090863 | MGnify/ENA primary metagenome ERZ1090863 (study PRJEB33644, sample SAMEA5815746) | chicken gut metagenome | biome: Chicken; feature: Gastrointestinal Tract; material: Caecum | place: Ireland | collected 2019-01-01 | study: A study of...
AACGCTTCCGCTTCTTTACCGACCACACGCTCAGCGTGTGGATTTCGTTATACATACAGAAAGCCCCGCACATATGTACGGGGCTTTGAAATTTTTACATTTTATTTTTCAGATTTTTTTGTACGTGCCGCGACAGGTTTTGCAGGCAACTTCTTTTCCGCAGGCTTTGTTTCCTCAGATTGTGCGGCAGCCTTGGTCGGTTTTTTTGCCGCGGTCTTTTTGGCGGTTACCTTTTTTGCGGGAGTTTTTGCGGGTTTTTTATCTTCGGGAAGAAGCTCGGCGGGGACTTCCACCGCGGGCGCGTGCGTGGTCGTTTTGACCAGCTTATGTTCGCGCTTTGCGCGGCTTTTTGCGCGGCGCTCCTCCTTCTTCTCCTCCTCCGTGCTCTCGTGATAGGGAATTTCGAGCACGACGGCTTCGTAGGGGCGCAAATCGAATGTAAGCTTGTAAGGTCTGCCGTTGCAGAGCTCTTTCTGCGCCTCAACCGCAAAATCGCTGCCGTCGGGATATGTAGTGAACACCCGCTTATATGTGCCGTCTACGGGCGCGCCGACGCCGTATTCGGAGTAGTCGACGGGCGTCATGTTGACGACGAAAATAAGACCGTCGTTATAGTTCCAGGGATTGCGCCTTATAAAGGCAAATATCGAACGGTTTACGTCGCCGCTTTCAATCCACTCGAACGACTTATAACTCGTATCGTCATGCAGAACGGGGCGCTCGCGGTAGAGCTTTAAAAGGGCGCGGTAGCAGTTCATTACATCCCTGTGACCGGGGTCGTCGCAGAGGTACCAGTCGAGCGAAGTGCGGAAGTTCCACTCGTTTTCCTGCGCGAAGTCCTGACCCATGAAGAGCAGTTTTTTGCCGGGGTGCCCCATCATCATGGTATAATAGCATTTGAGCGAGCCGAACTTTTCCAGCGCGTCGCCCGGCATCTTGCGCCACATGCTGCCCTTGCCGTATACGACTTCGTCGTGCGACAGCACGAGGATATAGTGCTCCAAAAAGATATATTCAAAGGTGTGCGTCATCAGCCAGTGATGATACTTGCGGTAGACGGGATCCTTTTTGACGTAGCGCAGAGTGTCGTTCATCCAGCCCATGTTCCACTTTAAGCCGAAGCCCAGCCCCCCCTTGGCGACGGGCGCGGTTACGCCCTCGATAATAGAGCTGTCCTCGGCGATTATGAACGCGTCGGTGCGGCTTCTGAGCATGGAATTGAGGTGTTTGAAGAACTCTACGCTCTCGTAATTGAGGTTGCCGCCGTCCTTGTTGGGTCGCCACTCGCTTCTGCCGAAGGAATTATACAGCATAGCGGCGACTGCGTCGGCGCGGAGGGCGTCTATGTGGTACTTGTCCACCCAGAAGAACGCCGAGGCTATGAGGAAGTTTGAAACTTCGGGCTTGCCCAGATCGAACGCCTTTGTGCCCCACTCGGGGTATTCGGCGCGCAGAGGATCGGCGTACTCGTAAAGGGGCGTGCCGTCGAAATTAGCCAGCCCGAAATCGTCCTTGGGGAAGTGCGCGGGAACCCAGTCGAGTATTACGCCGAAGCCGTGCTGATGCATGTAGTCGACGAAATACATGAAGTCCTGCGGGCTGCCGTAGCGCGCGGTGGGGCAGAAATAGCCCGTGACCTGATAGCCCCACGAGGGGTCGAAGGGATATTCGCATATACCCATGACCTCGATGTGGGTGTAGCCCATATATTCCATATATTCGGCGAGTTCGTGCGCGAGACGGCGGTAGTCGAGATACTTGTCCTCGTCCCACTTGTTCCAGTCCTTTTTCCAAGAACCGAGGTGAACTTCGTAAACCGCCATGGGCTTTTCGAGGTAGTTTTCGCCCTTTTTAGCCTTCATATAATCGCCGTCGCCCCAGACGTAGGTGTCGAGGTTGGTGACTACCGAGGCGTTTGCGGGGCGCTTTTCGCTGCCGAATTCGTAGGGGTCTATTTTATAGACCTCGCTGCCGTCGGCGCGGACGATGAGGAATTTATACTTTACGCCCTCGCACATGCCGGGAACGAAGAGTTCCCATATGCAGTCGTCCACCTTTTCCATTATGTCGCGCCAGGGCGTCCAGCCGTTGCCGTCCGAAACGACGCACACCGCGCGCGCCGAGGGCGCCCACAGAACGAAGTGAACGCCGCGCACACCGTTTATTTCGCGGATATGTGCGCCCATTTTGTTGTAAAGTTCGTAGTGCGTGCCGTGATGAAAGAGGTATCTGTCCAGCTCGCCGAAGAATTTGTTCTCCATGAATGTCCCCCTTGATGGTTTTATATTATGCCGCCGTAGCGGAAAGATGTCGGTGAAATGCAGAGCGTTGCTCTGCGTGAAATGCGCCACCGGCGCGTGAAATGAATACCTTCGGTATTCGTGAAATGCAATCTTTCAGATTGCGTTGTGGCGGGAAGTTTTAGAATGTATTTTTAGAATACGATACGAAACGTAGTTATTGCCCTTTTGCGGTATTTATGGAGGAAATGAGTTTTCTGCGCAAAGTGCCGCAACGCAAGCTGAATTCATCATACTCAATTTGGGACATCAGCCCCGCAGCTATAAACAAATCGAGCCAATAAGACGTTTCATAACATTCCTTTAAAGCAATCTGCATTTTATTGATAAAATCTGCCCTGCTTGCGGCATAGTTCGCCTCGTGAATATTAGCGCCTATACTTGTGCCGCTGCGCAAGAGCTGATTTATAAGCACATTGTAATGCTTAGTTTCTTCAACTGCCTGACAAAATTTTATTATGTCGACTGCAAACCGTTTGGATAAGTCAACGAGTTTAGGTTCTTTCATGCAAAATAGGTTCCCCAAGCCATTTCCGCGACCGAAGGTCGCACAACAGATCGTCCGCCTCAACGCGCGTTGCAAAACGCGCATTTCACGCGCCCGCAAACACGCTTTTTTTTAGCCGTATGACAACAAAGGCGCATTTCACAAACGCCGCAGGCGTTTATTTCACGGCGGCAACCTGCCGCCATTTCACTGCGCAAGCCTTTGCCTGCGCTAATTCAAACTTTTGCCGTAAACGCAGCCCGAATGGGGCGGGAGCGTTACGACCATTCTGCCGAATTTTACTTCGGCGACGTGTTGGGGCATGGTGCTGTCGAAGCCGACGCAGTAATAAAGTCCAAGCCTGTCGCTCCACGCCACGCCCGCCTCCCACACGGGAACGGAGAGGGAAATTTCTTTATCGTTGTTGTTGATTACTATTATGGCGGTGTTGTCCTTGTCGAACCTGCCGTATGCAATATAGCCGTTGCCCGCGTCCAGCGCCTTGATCGAGCCGAGGCGCAGACAGCTTAACCTTTTGCGCAGGGCTATTGCATCGCGGTGCATGTCTATGAGCGAGGTGTCCTCCCTGCCCCACGGGTAGGTTCTGCGGCTGTCGGGATCGGTCCAGCCGACCTGGCCGGCTTCGTCGCCGTAATATATTGTCGGACTTCCGGGCCACGTCATCTGGATGAGCACGCCCAATTTCATGACGCGCACGTCGACGCCCTGCGCCGCCGCTTCGCCGCCGTTTTCTTTGAGCCTCCCCGGAGTGCGGTTGGTGCGCGTTAAAAAGCGCGAATGGTCGTGGTTTGAAAGCTGATTTATTGCGCTGTCGAGTGAGGGACGGGGCAGGCGCGCCATGTTTTTGTTCATGTCGTAAAAGAATGCCGCGCCGTTGTTGTACTTGCCGCCGTCGAAGTAATCGGAGTGCTTTTCCATGCCCGTCAGAAACCACGTTACGGGCTCCATGAAGGCGTCGTAATTCATAACCGTGTCCCACTCCCTGCCGTTGAGCCAGGGCGAAGGGTCGCCGTAGTGCTCGGCAAAAATAAAAGCCCGGGGATTTGCCTTCTTGACGCGCTGCGAAAACGCCTGCCAGAATTTGTGGTTGAACTGTTCGCTGTGACCGAGGTCGGCGGCAACGTCCAGCCGCCAGCCGTCGGCGTTGTACGGCGCGGACACCCACTTTGCGCCGTCGTTTAAAATGTCCTCGCAGAGAGCGTCGCTGTTTTCATAGTTGAGTTTGGGCATCGTTTCAAAGCCCCACCAACCCTCGTAGCGGGAGTGGGTTACATTGTTCTTTTCAAAGGCAAAGTATTTGCGGTAGGGGCTGCGCAGCGACTGATACGCCCCTTTGGAATAGCCGGGTTTGTTTAAATATATGCCCTCCCTGTCCAACCACTTGTTGAACGAACCGCAGTGGTTGAACACGCCGTCGAGTATTACGGCTATGCCGTGGCTGTGCAACTTTTCGACGAGCAAGGCAAAATAGGCGTTGCTTTGGCTTAAATTGCGCGACGTGGTGACGCGCGTTATATAGCGCGCCGCAAAGCCGTTGTGCTTTTCCCAGTGCTGCATGGCGTGCTCGCAGTCGTCGACGACGACGGCGAAGTGAGGGTCGATATTGTCGTAGTCCTGAGTGTCGTATTTGTGATTGGACGGGGAGATGAAGAGCGGGTTGAAGTAGATGCCCTCTATGCCGAGCGAGGTGAGATAAGAAATTTTTTGTTCGACGCCCTGCAAATCGCCGCCGTAAAAGTTGCCGACGTCGAGACTGTCCGGAATTTTGTTCCAGTCGTCTATCGCCCTGACGTGACCGCCCGTGTAGTAATATTCGTTGTCGGTTACGTCGTTGCGGGGATCGCCGTTTCTGAACCTGTCGGTAAAAATCTGGTAGAACACCCTGCCCTTAGCCCAGTCGGGCACGTCGAAACCGGGAATGAACGAAAAATTATATTCTTCCTGATTGTTTGTAACGGGGCCGAGGCGGTTATAGTAGACGAGGTCGTCGTCATCGGAAATCTGAAAATAATAGCTGACTACGTCGTCGGGGCAGGTAAATTCGAGCCTGTAAAAATCGAAAGTTTCGTCTGTCTGTTCCTCTTTGGTCATTTCGCGCAGGCGGCCGCCGAAACACACGTAAACCTTTAAGACGTCGTTTTTGAGCGTTCTGAGGCGCACCGTCACGGTGTCGCCCGCCTTGGGGGCATACGGGTATTTGAAGAGGGTAGTTTCGTCGCTGAACAGCGCATTGCGGTTTATCATAGTCTAATCTCACGGAATTGCGCGCGGGGCTTGGCAGCGTTTACGGTACAGGTGCGCGCACGAAAATCTTGCGTAACGTTTTCTACTGCATTATATTTATAGTCAATTAAAATTGTACCATACGCGCGCCGCAATGTCAATACGCAGCAGGCGCAAAAAATATGTCGCCTGCGCACGATTGCTCCTTTTTTGCGCAAAAATGCGCCCGCAACGGCGTAAACGCCGTTGCGGGCGCCGAATAACGCATTATGCGCAAAAAACAAATGGCGCCGCCACGCGTTAAAAGCGCATTATTAAATTACTTTGCGTTTACAAGGGCTACCGCTTCTTTGGTTGCCTTTTCGATATCCGCGGGGGTACCCTTCATCATCCAGCTGCCGCCGCAGGCGATTATTTTGTCGTAGGCGAGGTATTCCATGATATTTTCGGTGGAAATGCCGCCAGTGGGCATGATGTGAAGATAGGGGAACGCCGCGCAGATGGCCTTGATTGTTTTAAGACCGCCATAGTTGGACGCAGGGAAGAATTTGAGGGTTGTGAGACCCTTGGCAATCGCCGCCATCGCCTCGGTAGGGGTGACGATGCCGGGAAGATAAAGCATGTCGTGCTCGGCGCAGCAATCGGCGACTTCGGGCGAGAAACCGGGCGAAACTATGAACTGCGCGCCAGCTACTATCGCCTGTTCGCACTGGTTGCGGTTGATTACCGTGCCGGCGCCGATGAACGCCTGCGGATAGTTTTTGGTTGCGAGGGCTATCGCCTCGGCGGCGCACTCGGTGCGGAAGGTTATTTCAGCGCAAGGCAGTCCGCCGTTTATCAAAGCTTCCATTTTGGGGAGCACTTCCTCTATGTTGTTGAAAACTACAACGGGTACGATCTTCATCTTTTTGATGAGGTCGAGTTTTTGTTCGTTGTTCATTATTTTTTTCAGCCTCCTGAAAATCAATTTATTTTGACGCTTACAGTATAGCACACTCCGCGCAATATTGCAATAATTAAACAAAAAAATATAAAAAGATACTTTTTTATCTAAATAGTGCAAAAGATGCGGGCGAACCTTAATTACCTGCACAAGCGCAGACAATCATATTAAGAGAGTCCTTATTTTTAAGGAAAGCGCTGCTCTTTGCCTACCCCCTCCCTGTCATTTCGACTAAGCCCGACAAGGCGAGATTTCTCCACGCGTTCGCTGGGCTCACTTGGTCGAAATGACAAAGAAAAAACATGTCGTTTCGGCTAAGTTTAGACAATTCATTAATATTAAACAGTGCGGCGCGGGTACCCCCGCGCCGCACCATACGCATATATTCATACGCTTATATTTATTTAATCCGAAACAAAGTCCATAACCGCGCCGAACATTTTGTCGGGCGAAACGCCGGACGAAAAGCGCACGGGTTTATCCTTTAACCCCGCGAGCGAGGCGGGAACCTTCATGGCGGTTGCCGCGTGCAAACGCTTTATGCCCTTGAAACTGTCGCGCACATCGTTGCCCGTGACGGCATAAAGGACGTCCTGCGGGAACTTGTAGGGATTGGCGGTTGCAACGACGACCATGTTTGTGGCGTCCTTTTTGTTCTTTTCAAACCAGTCGACCGCCACCTTCATGGCGCAGCCCGTGTGCGTATCCATGGTATAGCCCGTGTCGCAGAACACGTCGTAAACCGTTTCGACGACTTCGTCCTCGTTCGCCCAGCCGCCGTCGAAGGTCTTGGCAATCTCAGCCTGCTCTTCGGGCGTGATTTTATACACCTTTTCGGTTTTGAGCTTGTTCATCCTTTCGGCGACGAGTTCGCCGTTTCTGCCCGAAACTTCGAAGAGCAGCCTTTCGAGGTTGGACGAGATGAGAATGTCCATCGAGGGCGACGTAGTTTTGTAAAATTCGCGGCGGGCGTCGTATTCGCCCTTGGCGAGGAAGTCGGTTAAGATGTTGTTCATGTTGGAGGCGCAGTGCAGCCTTCTTACGGGCAGCCCCATGAGCTTTGCATAGTACGCCGCGAGGATATTGCCGAAATTGCCCGTGGGAACGCAGAAATCTATTTGCGTGCCCATTTCTATCTGCCCCGACGAAACGAGGTCGAGATAGGACGAGAAATAATAGACGATCTGGGGAGCCAGCCTGCCGAAGTTTATGGAGTTCGCAGAAGAGAGCAGATAGCCCTTTTGTTTGAGCGCCGCCGCGCACTCCTCCGAATTGAAGATGGTTTTTACCGCCGTCTGGCAGTCGTCAAAGTTGCCCTTTACCGCAACGACGTTGACGTTGGAGCCGTCCTGCGTGCACATTTGCAGTTTCTGCATTTTGGACACGCCGTCGCTGGGGTAGAATACCATTATTTTAATGCCATCGGCGTCCTTGAAGCCCTCCAACGCCGCCTTGCCCGTATCGCCCGAAGTGGCGACGAGAATGAGAATTTTTTCCTTGATGCCGCACATGTCGCAGCCCGTGCGCATGAGATAGGGCAGCAGGGTCAGCGCCATATCCTTGAACGCGCAGGTGGGGCCGTGAAAAAGTTCGAGAATGTACACACCATCGTCAATCTTGACGAGCGGAGCGGGGTCGGGCGATTCAAAGCGCGAATAAGCCGCCTCGCACGCGGCGAGCAGCCCCTTTTTGTCGTAATCGTCGAGATATTTGTGCAGAATTTCCGCCGCGCGTTCGGCATAGCTCATGGTGAGCATTCCGTCGAGCTCTTCCGCCGTTATCTGCGGAAATTTTTCGGGAACGAACAGTCCTCCGTTCTTTGCAAGCCCCTGAACAATGGCGCTTGCGCCGCTTACCCTCTCTTTTCCCCCTCTTGTAGATATAAAATACATAGCACTGACCTTTTTTATTTTTTATGCGGCCGACGCCCTCCGGCGCGCGGCCGCTTGCACCCTTTGAACAGAGCGCGCGGCGGAACTCCGCACGCATAAATCGTGCGGACTGCCGCAGTTTGTATATTTAAAATAAAGTGCGGCGCAAAATCAAACGCCGCACGTTTTACCTTTTAACTCAGCAATACTTTGCAATAAAATCGGGAAGTTCTTCCTTTTCGCAGCTGCAAGTAACCGTTATTATAAGGCTGCTGTCGTTGGCGATTTTATCGAGCATATAAAAAGTTCCGGCAAGCTCGGGCAGGGTTTTACCCGTGATGCGGGCTATGCCGTCTATGTAAACGTATTCGGTGTCGTGATTGCCCGCGACGATACCCTTGACGAATCCGCAGAAAGCGTCCTCGCCGGCGATCGCATAATCGTTGACGTCGATAAAACGCACGTCGCGCACGATATCGTACATATAGCGTTTGGTATCGGTGATGAACACGCTCAATCCCTTTGCGTTTGCCACGTTTGTGTTGGCAGCCTGGATAATCTGCTTTGTTTTGCCTGCACCTTTACCGCCGCAAATAATTTTTATCATTGTGATTTATTCCTCCTTGCCCATAGTTTTATACTATGTGTATTTTATTTTATCAGCATTTGGGAATAAATTCAATAGGTTTTTCAAAATTTATATCAAATTTTCAAAAAAGTTTAAATTTTGAGCCTCGATCGCGGTTAAGCGGCGGGCGCCGCTTAACCGCGATTGGCTTTTTTTTAACCCCAATTGGGAAAAAATTACAATTGTTTTTAAAAATTTAAAAAAAAATTTAAAAAAATTTTAAAATTTTCCCCCGCCAGGCGGGTACCGGGGGGGCCGCCGAAAACCCGCGATTGGCTTATTTTTACTTTAAGGACAGGCAGAACGCCTTTATGCGCTCCAACCCCTCCTCCATTTCTTCCACCGAAAGAGCATACGAAAGCCTGATGCAGCTGTCGTCGCCGAAGCATATGCCGGGGGTCGCGGCGACCTTCTGCGCGGCGAGCAGTTCCATGGCAAAATCCATGCTGCCCTCTATCTTCTTGTCGCCGAGGCTCTTGCCGTAAAACTTGTCGCAGACGAGCATGACGTAGAACGCGCCCTCGGGCTTGACGTAGTCCAGACCGAACTGCTTGTAGCCGTCGAGTATGTCCATCATCTTTACCCTGCGGGCGGCGAAAGCCTTTACCATGTCCGCCATGGGCTGCTGGTCGCCTTCGAGCGCGGCGAGGGCGGCGTACTGCGTTATGGTGTTGACGTTGGAAGTTGCGTGGCTCTGGAAGGAACCTATCGCCTTTGCCACGTGTTCGGCGGCGGCGAGATAACCCAGCCTCCAACCCGTCATGGCGTAGGACTTAGATACGCCGTTGACGAGAATGGTAAGCTCCTTCATTTTGGGCGAAACTTCGGCTATCGAATAGTGCTTCAATCCGTCGTAGACGAGTTTTTCGTACATTTCGTCCGAGAGCACGCACAGTTCGTGCTTTTCGCAGACGGCGGCGATGGCCTTTATCTCTTCCTCAGAATATACCGCGCCCGTGGGGTTGCAAGGGCTGTTGAAGATGAGCATGGCGGTTTTGGGGGTGATTGCCGCCTCCAACTGCTCGGCAGTCATTTTGAAATCGTTTTCGCGCGAGGTTTCAACGTATTTGGGCACGCCGCCGAAGAAACGCACGACTTCGGGATAGGTCAGCCAATAGGGCGAGGGAATTATGACCTCGTCGCCCTCCTCCACGACCGCCGCGACGGCGTTTAAAATGGCGTGCTTGCCGCCGTTGGATATAACTATCTGCGAGGGCTTGTAGTCGAGGTTGTTGTCTCTTTTGAACTTTTCGCAGACGGCCTTTTTGAGCGCGGGCAGACCTGCCGCGGCCACGTATTTGGTGTAGCCCTTGTCCATGGCGTCCTTTGCCGCCTGAATGATATTTTCAGGCGTGTTGAAGTCGGGTTCGCCCACGCCGAAATTGATTACTTTTTCGCCCGCCGCCTTCATCTCGGCAGATTTTGCCGACATGGCGAGGGTCATCGAAGGCGCGATGTTGCTCACTCTTTTTGTCAGTTTAATCATCTTATGTCACTCCGTAGCGGTCAGCCGCGCATGTGCAAAGTCGCCCTTTGCGCGGCAATGCCGCCCTAAAAAATTTGTTTTGAGGATATTATACAACAAATGCGCGCAATATGCAAATGTTTGAAAAGAATTAACTGTCGGGTGTTTTTTTGCACGCGACTAACACATTTGCGTAAAATTTACTCCGACCGCACACAGCCAAGAGGCGGGGGGGGGGGGCCCGCCGCCCCCGCCCCCCCCCGCGGGTGGGTGTTTTGTTTTTTGGTTGTTGGTGTTTGTTTGTGTTTTTGGGGGGGGCGCGGGGGGG
>ERZ1090863.1451-NODE-1452-length-10256-cov-21.895697_pt1 | contig 10256 bp, 21 predicted proteins | sample MGYA00478480_ERZ1090863 | MGnify/ENA primary metagenome ERZ1090863 (study PRJEB33644, sample SAMEA5815746) | chicken gut metagenome | biome: Chicken; feature: Gastrointestinal Tract; material: Caecum | place: Ireland | collected 2019-01-01 | study: A study of...
CGAGATTAGCTGCAGTCTCGTGGGCTCGGAGATGTGTATAAGAGACAGAACAAAAGCAGAGCAACTAAACGAGCAAATGCTAGAGTAGCAAGGGTTTGCTTGGTTGACCTGCGGTTGACCTGCTTGTTCGCCCCCCTGTTCGCTTTTTATTTTACAACACGTCCTTTCTTTAAATGCCTGTAATAACAGCTTGGTTGACCTGCTTTTTTTTATAAACAATGGTGAGCAGAGCAACCTGAGAAAAGCAAAGCAACCAGCTATATAGTTTCTATGCAATCTCTATGAAAAGTGAACAAGCTCGGGGTTTTTTACGCATATACACTGGGGTTTTTTATGCACACACGCGCTCAGTTTTGTTGTCAAGCTTGTTCACAGTATACCCAATGATAACTACCAGCAGTTTTTCTTGAACCATTACATACTTTATGAATGTTAGCTATCGGGATATGAGTTTTTCTACTTGCATCCATCATTGAACAATAAATAACACCAGTTTCTATACACAAAACTGGTTTGGATATTTTTTTAATAGCTGAACCATAGTGTTGATTATATTTTCTATTACACCATTCAAGATTATAAACTTTATTGTTTAGTCTATTTTCATCTTTATGGTTTATTTCTGGTAGATTATCAGGATTAGGTATGAAAGCTTCTGCCACTAATCTGTGAACAGTATGACATTTGGATTTATTATTTTTATATAAACATATATTATAATAACCGTTGCTACTAAGACGTGGCTTTAATATTTTTCCGTGTTTATTTTTAATATTTCCTAAATTTGAAACATAATAATCGAATCCGGTTGTTCACTTTTTTCCATATTTCTTTCATAATATCACCTCCTTTTCATTCGCTCTAATCGAACAAATGTTCTGAGCACAAGTTAAACCCTAGAGCCACAAGGGTTCCAGGGTATTAACCTAATCTTTTAACAAACAATCTAAAGTTTTCGTGAGCTTTAAATCCGGGGGATTATTCCCTGTGAACTCACGGCTAACCATTCTGAAGCACGTAATGGGTCAATATAATGTGAAACAGCATCTTTTTTAGTCGTCTTTAGTAAGTTAGCCACAGCAGATGTTGAAAGATGTCCTCGCTCAATCACTTTTTGTACAATGTTAAACTCTTTTGAGTTTAGTCCAGTGGATGGGTCGATAGACATTCTTGATTTTAAAATATTGTTCACTTCGTCTTCTTGAATGTTTTCATATTTTTCTGTTTTTGCCCCAGCTATAATTGACTTTGATAAAGATAATGCTGTCCTTGGGACACCTTTACTAGCTTTTACGATTGTGCTTATAGCACTTTCTTGTATGTCTGGGTATTTTTTGTGTATGATTTGAGTTAATTCTTCTGTGCTATATTCTTGAAGTTCAACAAATCGACATCTGTTACAAAAGGCTTCCGGCAGTTTATCTAAAATGTTAGTAGCAAATATAAAACGGATGTCTGGTAATTTTAAATCCATACATAATTCTGGGTCATAAAAACTATGAGTGTCTATGATTTTATACAAGCCCTCTAGGATTTTTCCTGGAAGGGAATGTATCTCATCGAAGAACAGGATTTCACCATCCTCAGCTTCTTTTATTGGCTTTAATATTGTGTTTAATCTATCGCCTCTCATCTGTGTTGTATCAATAGTACGAGCACCTAAACTTTCAGCAAACATTGTTTTACCAAATCCAGATGAGCCGTATATTAGCAATGGCTGTTGTTCATATAGAAGCCAATCTTTGATAGCTAGTTTCGCCTGGTCTTGACCAATAATTGAAGAAAAAAGTTCCATAGTTACTCCTCCTTTCTGTATTCCCAATGATATCCTCCTGCAAGTTTTCCTTTTCCTTTGCATACTCTTATTATACTTGTTGCATATATACCTGTCTGTCTTTGAGCTTCCATTGCACTTGGATAAGTTATATTGGTTTCTACACATTTTACTTTCTTAGATAATTTTATATCATTTTGTTTTGATTTACTTATTCTTTCGTTTCTTGTACCATAATTTGCGTTATATTGTTGCGTGCACCATTCTAGGTTACTTCGTCTGTTGTTTGTTTTTATTTCGTCTATGTGATTTACATTTGGTAGTCCTTCAGGATTAGGAATGAATGATTCAGCCACTAATCTGTGAACAATATACCAATCTGCTTTTCCGTTTTTAGATAAATGTACTCTTAAGTAACCAGTCTTTGGGTCAAGTGTTTGTGATAATATTTGACCTTTATTGTTTCTTACTCTACCCAAATCACTAATTTGATATAAACCTTTATGCATTACTATATCTGCCCAATTCTCAAACATATTATTCACCTCCTTCTATTTCTCCCATATAGTTTTCTACATAGTCTTTTACTGCTTCTACTATACTGTCTTTTGAAGTATACTCATAAGTACAACCTGATGAGCCTTCTTCTGATATGACGATTTCGCCATCTTCTATTATTATCTCTAATTCCATATTATTCACCTCCTTTTTATTTATATTTATTTATATAGCTAAATCTACATTTTCACAAACGTCATCACATCTACGTTCTTGATTATAATATGGGCTGTCTTTACATTGACAACACCACGTGTCAGTATTGTAATATAAACAACTTTCACAACACTCTAATTCTTCTTCGTCCATTTTAATTCCTCCTTTCTAACCTAATATAATTGTCTTTTCTTTTGACGCTATTCTTTCGTCTAGTGAGTTTTCTAATTCAAATGCACCGTCTAACTCATTTGCTGTTATGAAACTGTACCATAAGTAATGATAACCGTTGCCTTCGTCATCGTCAGATAACATAATTGAATAATCACCGTGTCCCTTTTTGATTTCGTCTTGACATAGTTTTGCTAATTCTTTAACTGTTAATGGTTTATTCATAATATCACTTCCTTTCTTACTAATATATTATATAACACTTTTAATTAAAAGTCAATAGTATAACACTAGGTGTCAAAAATTAAATCAAATACATCAACTGGTTTTTGGATTCGCTGTCCGGTTGTTCACTTTTATTCCTCATCAGGATTATCTATAATTTCATAGCCACCATCACTCGTGTCATATATGTCCACGGCTGGATTAAATTCTAGTAGTGCCTCTGGCATATCCTCAGTATAGTTGTCTCTTATTTCTATATCATCTATATCTTCTCCGAGTCTTATGAATTTATATGGTATATCCTGTTCATCTAAGATGTCCATCACTTTTATGAAATTCTGGATGTCAGCGTAACTATCGTACCATTTAATCTCATCAAATGTTATTTTGTAAAATCCATCTTCTGTTTTTCTTATTTCAGCACAGTACAAAGGTCTGTCCTTTTTTTCCTCAATTTCATCGTTAAATCTTTTTAATATTATATAGCCTTCAGATGTTGTTTTGAATGCTACTTGGCTTCTATATCCCATAGTTATTACCTCTCTTTCTTTTAATTTATATTAAATATTAAATCAAATACATCAACAATCTTTTTTCTGTTCACTTGGTCTTCAGGTTCGCCATTTATATAATCTCCAGGAATATAATCTTCTTGAATATTCGTGGTTATAAACTTAATAACACTATCATCTCTTCGTAAGATTAAGTCTAATCTATTATTTATTAAATCCTCCGTAGATTCATAAGTGAACAATGTATACCAGCCGTAATCGCATCCTCTAGCTTTATAAGCTAACTTCTTTTTGCCTAATCTATCTGATTTTATTTTTCTACCAGGTAATCCTGTTAATATGTCTTTATATTCGTTTGTTTGGTCAATGTATTCTTCTTCTGTTAGTTTTTCTGAAAAGATTAAAATTGTTTCAAATGTTTGAATCTTCATACTCATCCTTGTTCACCTCCTTTCTAATATTTACTCCAGATATAATTGGCAAATCTTTCTGGGTTGGTTATATCTTCTTCTGTTTGCACTACTACATCGTGTTCTTTTGCGTTATATGTTATTATTCCACAGTTATGACCTATGTCTTCATCTGCATATCGTATTTCCATACTATATTTAGACTTAACACATAGTTCACCTAATAATGAATATATTTGAGTAGGTATGCACCAAGCAGTACTGAATACAAATGTTAGTTGTGTCTTACCTATTATAGTGTAACCGTCATAAGCATTCCATTTAGTACCCCAGTATGCACAACGCCAGTCATACCAGTTAAACCAAGGTCTATTTTCATCTTCAGCTATGTGTGAAGACTTGTTCACTTGATACTTCTTTGGACAATCGGATTTATATCTAGGCTCTGGTATAATTAAATCAAAATCCATTATCCATTCGTCTTTCATTCCTCCTATTGGTACATATTTGACTGCTAGTTTATTTAATATATAGTCTATTTTATCTTTTGGTATTCCTTTAATTTTAACTACATTTCTTATATGGTTAGGGCATAAGCCATCACTCTCCTTTTCTTTCTACATATTGCCAGTGATAACCACCAGCTGTTTTTTGTCTACCTTTTAGTACGTGAATTATATATCCGTGATATATTTTAGTTCGTCTTTCTGCTTCCATAATACTAGGGTATATGATTCCTGTTTCGACGCACTGAACAGCTTTGGATTGTTTTTTAATGCTGGTACTTCGTGATTCTTTTGCTCTTGTAAGGGCTGTACCATACATGACATTATATCTGTTATCACACCACTCTAAATTGTTCACATTATTATTTAATTTATCTTCGTCCTTATGATTTACTTGAGGTAAATTTTTAGGATTATCTATAAATGTTTCTGCTACAAGTCTGTGAATGCGTTTATGTGTTGGTTGTTTATCTTTGTATAAAATTACGTATAGATAACCGTTCTCGATACTAGGTTTTAAGAGTCTGTTTTTGTATAAACTTTTTACGTTACCTATGTTACTCACTTGATATAATTTTTCGTAACCTTTTATGTCTTTATAAATTTCTTTCACATTATTACTCCTTTCTAAATGAATGGCACAACTCTTATTCCAATACAGTTGAAATCGCTAGTAGTATGATTATTTCTGTTCATAGTAAAATGATAAATATAATCATAATACTCTCTTAAAACATTTAGTCTCCAATTTTCTTTTGCATATTCAACCTGTTTTATTACTGTTGCTTGAAATGATTTAATTAGTACACTTCTTTGTTGTGTTGGTTTAGGAAGTTCGTCGGTGTTATCGAACTCTAATAGTATGAAGTTGTCTTCGTCTTGTAGTACTATAAAGCCCTTTAACATATCTTCCCATACTGCTTGGCTAAAGCTAAATATCATTTTAGCTACCTCTTCTCTTCTTTCGTTTTCACAGACTAGTTCTGCTAGTCCTCTCCATCCTCTGTTCTTGTTAATTCTAATTCGTTTGATACTTTCCATTTTAATTACCTACCTTTCTACTTTATTTTAATTTTAGTTTGTACCAAATATTAAGTCGAATACGTCTACAACTTCTCTACCAGACTTAGTCTTCTTTCTTTGGACAGACTGTGTCTGTTCACTTGCTGTCTTTGATTGATTTCTAATTGGCTTTTTAATAGGACTTGCCATACTTGCTAATTCTTTTCCTGCCTCGTCTGATATAGTAAAGTCCCATTTATCTTTTAGTTTGATAGTATGTTCTTTTGACTCATCGAACTCTACTTCTCTTTCTAGTATACCCATTATAGCCATTGTTAGTTTACCTATGATAACACTTGCTTTTGTTTCTACATTAGTTAATGTAATGTTTTGGTTATTACCTTTGTCTTTGTTAATACGATACATAATGAATACACCTCCTTTCTATATACATATTGTTTCTATTCTTGGATTTATTTCTTTAGCTTTTCTTAACCAACTCTCATTATCTCCTACTAAAACTGTTCTTGTTAGTTTCTTTAGTACTTCTGGCTCATATATTCCCCCACCACCGTCAGTAACTCCTATTGGTGTGAAACCTCTTTCTTCTGCTTTTAAACATAATTCTATTGTCCTGTCGCCGTCATCACTATAACCACCTGTTGCATATACAGGCATAATATCTTTGAATGTACCTTTGTAGTAGTCATAGCTTCTACCCTCGGGATTACGTGGTACTTGTTCATTATCACCAGAGAACCATTCACAAGGTACTGTCATTGCGTGTGGTATACTCTCACTGATAATCTTTTTGAATAATGCTAGCTCTTCGCCCATACTACCACTTGCATCAAATACTAGGTATAAACTTGTTTTGCCTGGTTTTCTACCTTTGAGCATTATACTTTTATCTACTCCAATATAACTTGGTCGTGCGTATGTTCTTACTCGTGTAGTAGTAGCAAGTCCATTTAACTTTTCGGTTAGTCTTGCTAGTTTTAGCTTTTTGTTTTTAAGTTCTTTTATAGCCTCTTGTATATGCTCTGCTTCATCTGTATCAATAAACTCTTTGGTGTTTATATCTTCAAGTTTACTCCAGTCTGTTTTGTCGTGCTCGGGTTTTAGCTCTTGTTCACTTTTAGGTTCTGATGTGTCTTTTAGCTCTGGCTCTGTATCATCCCCACCTTTACTATGTCCTCTGCCTCCACCATCTTCGTGTCCTTTCTCTCCCTCGCCATCGTCTGGTGTTGGTGTGTCTGACTTTTTGTCGCCTATTCCTTCTCCTTCGCCTTCGCTCTCTTCTGTTCTTTCTTTGTCTTCGCCTTTGCCTCCTTCGCCCTCGTCTTCATTTTTATGTTTGAAGTCTGCGTATTCTTGTAGCATTTCTTCTAATGTATTTGTTTTGAATGTATAGCCTAATGAATTACGATTACGCATCTGGGCTAAGTTGTTCACTGCTGTTGGTACTAGCTCTGGGAATAATTTAGCTAAGCTATCGTGTACTAGTATGTCCATTATGATATTGACTTCGTCTTTAGTCACGTGAAACTCGTCTATTGTTTCACAGTCCCTTAATTCGTCTAGGTATTTGAAGAAACGTTTATGGTGTTTTAATTGCTTGTGATATTCTTCGTGCCATAGTAACCATTTAAGCATACCTTGGTTATAATCTGGTAATATCTTTGCTAGGTTGTCATCACTGTTCACAAATACTTTATTACCATCTGTGAATGCTACTGCATTTCTATATGCTCTATTTAATTCTCCTAAGTCGCATTGAGTAGCATTCTCTAGTAGTATTGCAGTCTCTATTTCTTCGTGTCCACCATTTAAAAATACGTTTGCCATATTATTCCTCTCCTTTCACTATACTTGCAATTTCTTCTTCTGATAGTATTTCTCTAAACTTATCTAGTAAGTCTGCCTCTGTTTCTATTTCCTCGCCAGCCCATTGTACTATGCCGTCCTCTTTAAATATTTCATAGCTTTGTCTACATAGCTTTAATGTCTTTGCTGGGTCTGCTGATTTAATCTTCTTTTGTATATCTAATACTTTGGCTGTTAGTGCTGATTGTAGTTTTGATTGAAGTAATAGTCCACTCTTGTTATATTGAAGAATATCTAAACACTCGTCTACTGTACGTGGGCTTTTGTCTGCATCTAACATTACGTCAATATACTTGACAACTTGTGGTATGTTTTTATACTTTTTCTTTAGATAGTTTTTAGCATCTATCTTTGAGCATTCTAATTCAAATGGGAAAAATCTGTTTACAAGTGGTGTAGGTAAATCATTAAGATATGTTACACCGTCTGTACCGTCTGATAAGTTAGCACAAGCAACTATCTGTGCTTTACTTAAGCTATGTCCACACCAGTTTCTATCTTCTCCCATTGGGTAACATATACCATATAGTGTGTTTAGTACTTCTGGTACGGCTTGGTTAATTTCGTCAAAGAATATTACCCAACCCTCGCCATCGTTGTCGAATACAGGTTTCAATTCTTCTGATAGTAATTCCTCGTAAAAGCCTTTTTCTGTTGCGTGTGGAATACCACCAATAGCTTCTGGTAATTTTGAAGCAAGACTTATTGTCTTTAATTTTAGGTCGTTGTCCTCACAATATCTTTTAACTATTTGTGATTTACCCCAACCAGACTTACCAAATAATAGAATATTTACTCGGTCTTTCAATACTTCGTAAAACTCGCTTTGCTTAATTCTTGTTAATTCAATTTCCTTTCCGTCTAATAATAATTTCATATATAATTCCTCCTATCTATAAACATAAGGTGCAAATTTAGCCGTGGCTAGTCCTTATGTTCACTTTATACTTTATATTATACTATTATTTTAATCTAAAGTCAATAGTATAACATACTTTCTTTTGTGCTATTTATGACCTACTTATTGGTTAGTGTGGTTTCAATAGGTTTTTACACACTGCAAGGACTATGTATTCATAGTGCCTTTGTGTACTGACATAATTGTTATGCACTATAATTATATTGTGTCTTTAGTTCGTTTTCTATTTCTCTTCTACGTGTGCGTAGCTCGTCTAGGTATCTGTAATCGTCTGAGCTTAGGTGGTCTGCCATTTGTACCATAAACTCTCTACTGTTAATGTCTTCTAATTCTTTTAGTAATTCTTCCATATTTACACCTCCTCTTTATTTTCTATATATAGTTTTATCATTAGGACAATAGCATTTGTAGTCGCATATATCCCAACTATCTATTATTGATTTATAATGTGCATTATTACCTATTTCATAATTTAGGTCTTTTAGTCTCTGACGTACTCTTTTGTTTGCTTGTTGTTTTGTTATCTTGCTAATAGATTTTGAAATTGGTGTGTGTTTGTAACTTCTACTCATTTCCTTCACCTTCCTTAACATATTGTATTTTTCTTATTTCAGTATATGGTGGCATATATAACATTTTTATTTTACCACTTTTTATTGCGTCTAATATTTCCTCTTTACTAATCATCTCCATATTATATCCTCCTTTTAATCTAATATATTCAAATAGTATTCAAGCTCTTTATCTTTTAAGTTGTCCATTGCGTATTCGTCTGTTTGTCTCCATAACTCGTCATATAATCTTGCATATTCGTCATTATGTTTTTCGTAATGCTCCCATATCTTATGGTTTAAATTTAACACTAAGAATGTTAAATACTTGTAGTCGTTTTTCCATTCTTTGAAAGCTCTATTATATGTATCTTTTATGGTCTCTATACCAAACTTATCGGCAATAGTAAAGTCCATATAAAATGTTGTAAAATCCTGTTCCATATTATTCGCCTCCTTTCAATTTGTCTTCTATTTCTGCTAATATCTTATCGCTTTCCTTAAATTGTGCTATCATTTCTTCTTTTGTGTGGCCTACACCACCGTGTAACATTGCGACACGGCCTTCGACTATATCTTGAATATCGTGCCACGTTATCTTGTCGGCTTTGTAGTCGTTAACTAATTTTTGTATGAATTTTTCCATATATATTCCTCCTTTATTTTATATGGGGCTATTGTTACACCCGCCCCTATGGGGTTGATTAAGGGGTCGCCCCACTAGACGCCCCCTCTTACTTTCTTTTATCCTTTAGCATACTAGCAACTCTTTGTATTACTTTGTTGTCTTGTTGGTCTTCTAGCATTACAAGTATTTTGTCTATCTTATCATTTGTGCTTTTACTTAAATGTGCAACTGTTATATATTTGTCTTTTGCTCCTTCATTTATTGGTGTAAATTTGCTCTTAAATTCGTCAATCTTCATTTGATCTTCTGCTGAATATTTTGCTTTTGCTTTTCTTTCGTTTATTGCAATGTTTTTGTCTTCGTTACAACTTACGACTTCGTCAAGTCCTTTTTCTTTGATTTGGTTGTTAATTTCCTCTAAATAATCTTTTGTGATTTTATGAAGTGCGTATATTACTTCATAATTGTATCTGTTTACCTTACTCATAGTAAACTCCTTTCTATCACATAGGGTTCGTATTTAGCTATTAGCTAGTCCCTATATGTTGCTATAACAGTATTTCGCCATTGTTTCATACTGTTTTTAATGGCTTATGTATTATTATGTATTATTTGTTTGTGTATGAATATAGGTTTGTTTTAGCATTTAATGCTTCTAAATAGCCTTGCAAATATAAATATAATTGATTGATATCTTCAAATAATTGTATTCTTACACAAGTACCATTTTTAGTTAGTACTCTATACTGTATTAGCTTTTCTTTGTTTATTTCTACAGTGTCGTATACGTGCTTAAAGTCTTTCTCTAATTCGTCCAGGTTGGCTAGTTTGTAGTCAATAATGTGAGCCTTAATATCATATTGAAACATATTTTATCACTCCTTTTTTACTATATATTTATTACTAAACAATAAATATTATTTATTGTTTACTTTTTTTATTATAAATATTATACCA
>ERZ1090863.1461-NODE-1462-length-10223-cov-11.557140_pt1 | contig 10223 bp, 21 predicted proteins | sample MGYA00478480_ERZ1090863 | MGnify/ENA primary metagenome ERZ1090863 (study PRJEB33644, sample SAMEA5815746) | chicken gut metagenome | biome: Chicken; feature: Gastrointestinal Tract; material: Caecum | place: Ireland | collected 2019-01-01 | study: A study of...
CAATCAACGTTAGCAGACGTCCGGTTACAAGCAGGCAGATGGTATTTCTGGAAGTGACAGATACAGATTTAAAGGTGGAGGATATTTGATGGAAAAGAAAGAAATAACAGAGGAGATGGGATTGCAGAAGGAATGGTACGAACGTGCTAAAAGCATGAGGCCGGAAGATTTTCCTGAGTTCTTTCGTGAAATGACAGAGGATTACATTCACGATTACGGAACTGTGTGCCATGCTATGGCGGCAGTAGGGTTGGCGGCTATGTTTGCCTTTAACAATTCAGAGGGAGCCTGCGGCGGAATTACTGGCTTTCAGGCAGGCTGCGTGATGTGGGAAGTAATTCGACATATGAATTACGAAAACAATAAGTGCGGATTGAGATTGCTGGATATGGATGATTTGCTTTATCCGCAATATGAACACAAGTTTTGCTCAATTAGTAGCGACACATGGGAGACAGTAAAGAAAGAGGCACAGAAGCGTTTGAGCGAAAGAGGTACGGCTCATCCCGATGTGGTATCGCATTGGAAAAGTATTGTGAACGGGAAAATTCCTTTTGGATTGAGAATTGAGGATTAGGAAAAATGAAGCAAAACCCATGTAGATATTGTGCTTTATCAACAGAAGTTTTCGGAAAACATTACCCCAGAACTTGCATTAAGTGTATGGGGTGCGAAAACCTTAAAGAGCACAAGAAATATCTGAAAGCACACAGGAAATTCATCGAGGGTGAACCGATTACCGACTTGTCCGAACTTCTGGAACAGGAATGGGTGATGTGGTATCACCAGACGAAACATATTGAGGTTTTCAAGTCTATGCAGATACGGATTGTTCTGCGATGGCTTGAGATTGGAGCGTTTAGGAAAACAATTAGAAAAGAAAGCGAGGAAAAGTAAATGGCAGAGAACAAAAACACACAGGTGGCAACACAGGAAAACACACAGGTAAGCAGAAACAAGGTGACAGATTTCAGCCTTGGGATTTTCGGAACGTCCGACAATTTCATCATGGCGAATCAGATGGCAAAGGCACTGGCACAGTCAACGATTGTGCCGAAAGAGTATCAGGGAAATGTGAGCAATGCTCTGATTGCGATTGAATTGGCGACAAGGCTTAAAACAAGTCCACTTATGGTAATGCAGCACCTTTACGTGGTATATGGAAGACCTTCATGGTCGGCACAGTATGTAATTGCTATGATTAACGGTTCCGGTCGCTATGATATGGAATTGCAGTTTGATGAAAAGAACGACAAAAACGGGAAGCCATATTCCTGTATGTGCTGGACAGAAAAAGACGGACGAAAAGTAACTGGGCCGACTATCACAATGGACTTGGCGAAAGATGAAAAATGGCTGGATAAAAATGGATCTAAATGGCAGACAATGCCGCAGATCATGTTGAGGTATAGAGCAGCTTCGTTTTTTGGACGCATGAATTGCCCGGATTTAATGATGGGTATGTACACAAGAGAAGAAGTCTATGAAATGGGAAAAGACGAATACAAAGTATATGACCTTGAAGCAGAAGTTAAGCATGACATTGAATCTCACGCCAATCAGGATGAATTTGTTGTCGAGGAACCGGTGCAGATCGAGGAAAAACTTGCTCCGAAAACCGTTGCTGATGTGACCGCCGGAGCGAAAGAGAAAGAGACAGTGAAAGCGGATAAGAAGCAGGAAGTTCCGAGTTTCATGCAGATGGAGGATATGTAAATGATTTTTGTGAAATTGGCGGTTGTGGCATGGATTTTGTTCTTCATAGTCCGGTTTTTCGTGGCATCTCAGATTTCAAACATAGAAAGGCTGAGCATTGCCTTAAATGGGGAAATGAAGATGACGCCCAGCAGAGTGATACTGTTTCTGATTTTCCTTGCGGCGGTCGGATTAACGGTTGCAAGTATTATCTGGTTTTTATTCTTTTCCGGGATAATTTAATAACATCCCCGGCGGCTGAAAGTTTAGTGTAAAGGAGAAAAACAACGGATATTTGATAATTGACAGGTGCGGATGATAGTGAGCCTGTAACGGTATCTTATGAACAAAGCCCGTAATTCACTCTGCATACAAAAATAAATCACAGGCACGGCTTAAAGTACACCATGATGTCAGGGATTTGTCGTGAGGAAAAAGCAGAAATGCGCTCAACCCTATAACACGGTTTTATAGTAGCCAAGGATTTTCCGACTGTATGTATATTATAATGTGGGTTTCAATTATCGAATGGATGTTGTTGAGTAACCGGAGTAGCCAATAAGTGAACGTGCTTTAGATATGGTTCTGCCGGGATTGAAAGGAAATGATATGGAGATTTTAGTAATTGCTTTATTTGTATGCTTAATCGTGTCGTTTGTGATATGGGGTTATTTTGCCGTACAAACATTGAGGAATAAACAGCCAATATGGAAGATGTTGATTTCGCTATTGGCAGTCCAAATATTCAATTTATTAATTCAATTAGTGGGAGGGCTTTCATGAAAACAATAGCAGAAATCAAGCAAAATCCAAAACTGGAAATCCAGAAACAGACTATTGACGGCGTGGCAGGTATTCTCCACATGACCAGATTGCGGAAATGTACGTTCATAGCAAGCTGGGGCGGTGGTTGGGAACACGTTTCCGTCTGCCCGGAGAACAGGTGCCCGGACTGGGATGAAATGTGTCGGATTAAGGATATGTTCTGGAATGATGATGAAGTAGTTATGCAGCTTCATCCGGCGAAAAACAACTATGTGAACCTTATGCCGAACTGCTTGCATTTGTGGAGACCGATAGGGCAGGAAATTCCGGTTCCGCCAACTTTATATGTGTGAGGTGATAGCATGACAAGAGTATTTTTCAGAGCAACACAACACGATACAAGAACAGACAAAATCATGAAAGCTGCGGCAAAAGTAGAAAACGTTGGATTTGCAGCAACTATTTCTTTTAATACAGAGCAGAAAGTAACACCGGAATATTTAGAGAAAATGGCAAAAGAGATTGAAGAATTACCACCTGTAAATTTTAGATATTTTAAGAATGTGAGACCTATAAGGAGTGAGAATTTTGCATGAGCAAAGAATTGATTTGCCCTTATTGTGGGGCGGTGCAGGAAACGCATGAACCAGACCAAATCAGCGCGGATATGTGTTGGACAGAATGTGAGAGATGTGGAAAGCATTTTTGGTATTCGGTTGATGTGACAAGACAATATGACAGTTGGGTTGGTGATGAAGAATGAGATACACACTTGAACTTTCCGAAAAACAAGCCGAAATCGTCAAAATTGCACTGGAAGAATACTTCCGGCTGCGGATGAACCAAACATGGGATTTTGCGAATGATATTTGTTTTGAGGGATATGGTTTTAAAAAACGTACGCAAGAAGAATTCAATAAGTGCATTGAGAATAGGGATATGTTCCGGGATGAACTGGAAAAACTTCTGAACACGGTGCATCCTCTTCGTTTTCGTGGCAATAAATTCCGGGAGCAGACTATTGAAATGAGACGGGCGCAGGATATTTGGCAGGTGATCCGACACAGATTATGGAAAGACCGGCACGGCGACAAGGATGATTGGTGTGTGGACGCAAGAGAGCCTATGCCAATGACGGGTGAGCCGTTGCCGAAGATGGAGAGGGTGGAAGAATGACAAACTTTGAGAGAATGAACTCTTTAATGGGGGCAGAGCCAATAGACGAGCAGGCGGTCGGAATGTTGCTGAACCATATTTCCAGAGAAATAGGAAGTTCATGGATTGAATCTCATGTTGAGCATTATATCGGACTGTACCGGAGCATGAAAGACTGGCTGAATAGCGAGGTAGAAGAATGATAGGCACAATTGAACAGATGATAAATGATATGAAGGATGGAGTTTATGACTTCACAAATGACGGGAAGTGTTCATCGTGTGGATCATGCTGCAGTAATTACCTTCCCTTATCATCAAAGGAATTAAAAGAAATCAAGCGGTACGTGAAGAAATATCATATCAAGCCACAAAAACACTTTGCGCCAACAATTGAACCAACTTTGGATTTAACCTGTCCACTGCGGAATGACACAGAACGGAAATGTATGTGCTATGAGGGGAGACCGCAAATTTGTAGGAGTTTCCTGTGTTCTAATCCTAAGAACGAAATATGGGCGACAAAGCAGGAGTTCCATGCAAAGTATCGTGTGGTGGATATGAGAAAAGAAATTTGGGAGGAATAAGTAAAAGATGTGGCTAATTTTTATTATGGCGTGTATTGCCGTAGCCCTTGCAGCGTTACTTGTAATCTACATAGGACACAAAATCATCAAGAAAATCGAAAGAGACGATAAAGTGTCCGAAGTAGAAGATGAAGCATATGAGCAGGCAAAGAAGATGATAAGAAAACAGTTTCGGGAGGAAAATGATAAATGAAGAAAATAGGAATTATTGTAGCGGTTGTGATTATCGCAGTTATTGGTGGAGTTTTCACGATAAAATCGCTTCACAGAGTCGGCCAGGGAGAGGTTGGAGTGGTCTACTCTATGAAGAACGGCGTAAAAGAGGAAACCATGAAACCCGGTTGGCACTTTATAAGCCCATTTGACAAAATGAGTACATATCCGGTATCACAGCAACAGCTTGTTTTATCCAACAATGCGGCAGACTTCAACGAGGAAGAACTGAAACAGGATACTCATGTTGATGCTCCGGCTAATGGCGGAATGGTAAAGATGAACATGACTGTCAACTACAATTTTATCCCCGACAGAGTGACAGAACTGTACGAGCGGTTCAACGGAATGGACGGCGATCAGATTGTGGAGTCAAAAATCAAGAACTCAATCCTTGCGTATATTAAAGAAGTAACGCCGCAGTTTTCCGTAATGGATATCTACTCCGATAAGCGCTCAGAAGTCGGAAATGCCATTACTGAATACCTTAATGGAAAACTGAACGAGGAATACGGAATCGAGATTTCTTCTGCTCTGATTATTGATGTTCAGCTGGACGAGGAATTGCAGGCGAAAGTTCAGCAGAAAGAACAGGCGAAACAGGATGCAGAAAAAGCGGAACTGGACAAGCAGACGGCGATTGCGCAGGGCGAAGCCGCAAAAGCGAAAGCCGAAGCAGATGCACAGGTAACAATCACAAACGCCAAGGCAGAGGCAGAAGCAAACAGACTGAAATCTGAGTCTATTACAGACGAACTTATCCGCATGACCGAGGCAGAGGCAAGAAAAGAACACGGATGGGTAACTGTAAAAACTGATGATGCAAACGTGGTGGTAGATGATAAATAGTTATAACTTCAATATGTAAATTTAATAACGAGGGGAGAAATCCCCTCTTCGATAAAACGGGAGGAATTTTATATGTCAGATATTCAGAGAGAAAGAGATTTGGTATTAAGCCCAAATGAGTATGCTTATGTACTCGATAAAACAAAAGGACTTATTTCGTGCGTGGTAGGCTCTTATAAAATGAGTCTTTCAAATTCGGATTCGCTTGTGGTTTTTAATGAAAGAACAAAGAGATTTGAAGAAGCGGGATTTTCAGAAGCAATCACAACGTTTGTGACAGCACCGGAGAATTGGTATATCGTACTGAAGAATCCGGCTATTGACAATAAACATCCGACTCCGGGAACGTCAAATTCCCTTCCAGATTTACAGATCGGAAAGAAAGTAAACATTAAAGGAAATACTTCTTTTGCACTGTATCCGGGACAGATGGCGAAAGTAATTCAGGGGCATATGCTTCACTGCAACCAGTATCTTCTTGCTAGAGTGTACGATGCAGACGTTCTTGGTAAGGAAGATATTTTAGATGATGACGGAAAACCGACAGGAGAACAGAAAAATAAATATGAGAATGGACAACTCATTATTATTAAGGGAACAGATGTGTCATTCTATATTCCACCAACAGGAATTGAGGTAATACCGATTCACCATAAAGGAAATGATTATGTAAGAGATGCCGTCACTCTTGAAAAACTTGAATATTGCATCCTTAGAAATGAGGAAGGTGAAAAGAAATACATTCATGGATCAGCAGTTGTATTCCCTGAACCTGATGAAGAATTTGTTGAAAACGATAATGGTGGGTACAAATTTAAGGCGATTGAGCTTTCCGATATTAGCGGTATCTATGTAAAGGTCGTATCTGATTATGATGAAAACGGTGTTTCACATAAGGCAGGAGAAGAGCTTTTTATCACCGGAAAAGACCAGATGATTTATTACCCACGTCCAGAACATGCGATCATTGATTATAACGGTAAAATCATGCATCATGCTATTGCAATACCGGATGGAGAAGGGAGATACGTTCTTGAGCGTAAAACCGGAAAAATCAAAATGATAAAAGGTTCTGCAATGTATCTTGTGAATCCCATCAATGAGGTTGTTGTGAAGAGGAAACTCACAAGAAACCAGTGCGAATTATGGTATCCAGGAAATGATGAAGTAATGAGGTATAACGGGAATATATCTCAGGATAATGAGATGAAACGCGGGATCGGCTCTTTTGATGCGATTAACACCATGTATTCGGCATCTAATAATGCAATGCTTGGTAATGGTTTTTACGGGCAAGAAAATGTTGAAACGGATGATTCTGGATTTTCCAGAGGAAGCACATATACCAAACCGAGGACAATCACTATTGACAATAAATATGATGGCGTTGTCAGTATCAATGTTTGGACTGGATATGCGGTAAATGTTGTTTCAAAATCCGGTAACAGAAAGGTTATTATTGGGCCGCAGACATACCTCATGGAATATGATGAAACACTTGAATCAATGGAGCTGTCTACCGGAAAGCCTAAAACAACAGATCGTCTTATCCGTACGGTATATTTGAGGGTTGATAACAATAAAATCAGCGACATCATCAATGTAAGAACAAAAGATTTTGTTAATGTTTCGATTAAAGTTTCATACTGCGTAGACTTCCTGAAAGAACACAAAGACAAGTGGTTCGATGTTGAGAATTACGTGAAATATCTGTGCGACAGAATGCGGTCACTATTAAAGAAAGAAGCAACAAATTATTCTATTGAGGAATTTTATGCAAAGGCGAATGATATTGTAAGAACCGTTGTTCTTGGAGTTCAACCCGAGGTAGAAGAAAAAAATAAAATCGGCAGGATTGGAAGGCTTTTTGAAGAAAACGGAATGTTCATTCACGATGTTGAAGTTCTATCCGTGAAGGCTGATCCATGTGTGCAGGAAATTATCGACAGGAACCAGATGGAAACGGTTGAGAAGTCTTTACAGCTCACTGTTACGGAAAAAGATTTAGAAGTTGAAAAAGAACTCGCAAAGGCAGAAAAAGAGAAAGCAAAGCTCAGATACGACACAGAGTCATATGAAAATGAGCTGAGAAGCAAGATTACACTGGAACGTATTGACAGTGAAGAAAAAGAGAAGCGAGCAAATGAAGCTGCCGAATTGGAATCAAGAAAAGCAACAGAAGCATTACAGCCGATTCTCGACTCTATTGAGAAACAGAAAAATGAAAGAACTCGTGCTGCATATGATCTCGAAGAGTATCACGTAAAGAAGATGAACGACCTTGAGATTGCTAAACAAAAAGCATATACGGATGCAGTTAAGAAAGTAATTGATTCCATTAGCCCGGAACTTATTGCATCTATGACATCAAGCGCAAATGCGGAATTAATGCAGACTGTTGCACAGGCCATGAGTCCATACGCTATGGCAACTGGTGAATCTGTATCTGATGTTACAAATAAACTCCTGAGAGGCACGTCATTAGAGGGATTAATTGAGAGTTTTTCAAGAGATGAATAATTAAAAATTTGGAGGGGAATATTCCCCTCCGATATTGGAGGATATGATGAACGAAATTAAATCAGATGTAGAAAAATTAGTCCAGAAAGAACTGGAATCCGCAAACCAGAGGTTTCCGATGTTCCGGTCAGATCATGAGGGAGCGGCGGTGATTTTCGAGGAAATCGAAGAAGCCAGAGAGGAAATGAAATCGCTCGAAGGTCAGTTCGGCGTTTTATGGTCGAATGTGAAACTTGATAGAAAAATTTCGGGCAATATTGCAGAGTATATTCACAAATATTCTATCCGAATTGCTTGCGAAGCAATCCAAGTAGCTGCTATGGCGCAGAAGTTCATAGACAGTCAGAAAGAGAGGGAGAAGATTGAGGGTAATTAGTCAGAACGGGAAACTTGATTTTCCGTATGAAAACATTGTGGTGGAAATAATGGATAATGTGATTGTTGCATACACACCAATGACAAATCCGCTTAGAATGGCGCAATATAAATCTCAGGATAAAGCCGAAAAAGCTATGCAGATGCTTCACGAAGCGTACACCGGAGCGCTGTTCATCATGAAGAATGTGGAAGTTCCAGTGGGTTTTGCGGATCAGTTAAAGAATATGAGAAGCGGATTTATTACGGTTGTGGATCACGGTGATAACGTGAGAATTGAGCCGATGAACATTGTATTCCGGTTTCCAAGTGAGGACGATATATGACAGATTACAAACCGCTTACGCCAAAATTTAGAAGCGAAATTCTTGACAGTATCAATTCACAGGTCAATGAGTTAAATACATGCCAGACAAACGCTTTTGTATCTGTGCAGAAAGCTGGATTGAACGCATTGGAGAATTTGATTAAGGCATTGCCGGACGGATATCCTATACCGATTGAAAGGAGTGATAAGTAATGGCAACAAGGAACATTTTACATATCAGCAAACTACAGGAGTTTGAGGACTTTCTGGAAACAAAAGGCTACATGATTGTAGCGACAAGCAAGAACCCTTATGAGGTTCTGAGGGCGCAAAAAGATGGCGATACAGTAGTTGTATATAAGAAGAAAGACGCAAAAGAACACCTGTCTACGATGGATAAGGATTATCACCTTGTACGGGAGTTTATCAAGAGTCAGAGAAAACAGAGTAATGCAGACAGGATCAGGGGAATGACTGATGAAGAATTGGCGGAATACCTTATTACTTTTCAAAACACATTTGGAGAAGAATATGAGGGTATGATGTCTTGTTTGGATTGGTTGAAACAGCCGGTGGAGGATTGAGATGAAAGTATGCAAGGTTTATCCGACTGAATCACATTGCAGTATGTGTGTTGATACATGGGAGTCGTACAGTGGTGACGTTTCCCAAATGCCGGACTGCAAACAATGCGTATTTAACACACAAGAGCATAAGATAGTTGATTTTGTTAGCGGATTATTCAATACATATGCATTACTCGAATGTGACGGGAAATTAGAAAAGGTTCTGCTAAGTAGATTGCATGATATACGGGAGGTGTAATAATTGCGAGATGTTTTAATTTCAATTCCGGCATTGGCTTACAAAGATTGGAGAATATTCTTTAACTTTGGAGATGAAGACGAGGAAGACAGGGTGGTACGCAATATGAGAAAAGAGTTTCCGTATCGCGATGATGTTGAAAAGGTAAAGCGATAAAGAAAGGCAGGTGATGATATGCTCTTGAAAATCATAAGTACAGGCTCACAATCCGGAAACAGCTATGCGCTGATTGCGGATAATGGGGAGATACTTCTGCTGGACGCAGGTGCTACCTACAAAGCCGCGCTGAAAGCGATAGACTACCGGATTTCGGATGTGAAAGCCTTGCTTCTTTCACATGAGCATCTCTAGACCACATTAAGAGTTTCCGAGATTTCATGAAAGCCGGGGTTCAGTGCTATGGGTGTGACGAGTTACAAGAGAAGCTGGAAATCGTGTACGGAGAAAAGATTATCGGACTGCCGGAAAAACGATCCGTAACGATTTCTGAATGGATAGTGACACCATTTTATCTGCCGCATGACAACACGCCGAATTTTGGCTTCTTGATTGACTTACCAGATGATGCCGGACGGTTGCTGTATGCTACAGATTTTGAGTATCTACCATACACATTCAAGTCGCTGAAAATCAATTTTTTCTTGCTTGAGTGCAATCATCAAGCCGACCTTGTGGACAGATCAGAAGCGAAGTGGGAGCACAGTCTCCGTGGTCACAGCGAACTTGAAACCGTTAAGGAAATAATCAGAGTCAACAAAACACCGGATATGCGGAATGTTATTCTGTGCCACTTGTCGGACGGTTGGAGCGACCCGGAAACCATGCAGAAAGAGGTTCAATCGGTTGCTGGAAAGTGGGTAAATGTGGCGGTCGCACACGCCGGATTTGAAGTTGAGTTGAGTAAATATCCGTTTTAGGAGGGAATATGAGACA
>ERZ1090863.1468-NODE-1469-length-10204-cov-3.823332_pt1 | contig 10204 bp, 9 predicted proteins | sample MGYA00478480_ERZ1090863 | MGnify/ENA primary metagenome ERZ1090863 (study PRJEB33644, sample SAMEA5815746) | chicken gut metagenome | biome: Chicken; feature: Gastrointestinal Tract; material: Caecum | place: Ireland | collected 2019-01-01 | study: A study of the...
ATAATGTAAGTGCCAATACCGGAAATACACCTACATTCAATATAGCCAATAATTCGACTGCCACTGTACGGTTAGTCCCTTTTTCGGGTTCCCGGGCAATCACGGTACATATCGGTACGTTGAAACTTAGTAATTACTTCAATGCGAATAACCGGAATATCACCTCAAGCCAGAATGTACAGTTGCTGCCGGGAAAGAGTTATACCATTACACTGAAGTTTGAGTTAGGGGTACAATTGGCGGCAAGCGACATTAACCTGACACAAAACGGATGTACGGCAAGTGATAAAAATTATTTGGCGAAGTTAAGATGGGCCACAGGAAATTTGAAGAGTACCGGAAATACGAATTACGTATGGACTTCTTCAACAGATAGAGGTTATTATTATACATTTTATAGCACTTATACAGGGAACAAAACAACCAATAACACAGATCCATGTTCTAAATTGAATACTGCGTACTATGGTACAGGGTGGCGTACTCCATCTGAAAATGACTACATTTCATTATCCCGATGTACAGATAAGGTGTTGACAAATGGTGGCATGTGGTTTATGAATAAAAGTATTGGTGTTTTTCTATTAGCTTCTGGAGGAATTGGTTGGGGTGTAAGTAGTTAGACTTTTGATCCTACTAGTGATGTGTTTACAGGAGGACAGTATTGGAGTTCGACATATAATAAAAACGATGCTAAACGCTTGGTCTTTGCTAATGGTTCAGCAGGAATAGGCCTTGATTATTTGGCATCCGGGCTGGCAGTTCGTTGTGTTAAATAATTAATTGTTATTCATGACCAAGATCTTCAAAGGTATATAAATTACGGATTGATTAGGTCTTTTGAATAATAAAAGCCACTAAATAAAGACTTTTGTACAACACGCACATAATTAGATTATTGGACAATTTTTGAGAAGAAGTGGAGATCAATTTATGAACCACCCTTTTATGGACCAAGAAGGTTGACTAAGATGCAAATTTAACTTTGGAGAATGATGTTTCAAAAGACGTACGTCTTTTGAAACATCATTTTTACTCTCCGCACTGGATGCAAGGAGGATAATTAAAATGATGTAAAAAGATTTGCACAGACGAAAAAAGCGACCTATCTTTGTTGCATCAGACGTACGTTTTTTGAAACACCATTGTGTATTCAAGACCGTCATATCTGATTGTAATACACAAACTTACGCATAATAAAAGTTGTATCAAACAGTCTTTCCGGACTCATACGAAGATGTATAGGTCCGCAATGCGTCTTTGATACGATTATTCACTTTAATATCATGGTATATGAATAGAACTTTTATTATGCGAGAGTGTCTCGGTAAAGCCTTATGGCTGTGTTTTTGCCTTTCGATAACAGGATGTGCGGAAGATGACAGAATGACTCCCCTGTCTGCTGACAGCGGGGATACTGCCGACGAGTTAATTCCTATCCATATCAGTCTGACAGGTGACAACGACTATCATTCTTCCTCTTTTAACGACGCTTCGACCCGTAGCCACTCTCCCCTGATCGCCGAATGGGTGGGAGTAAAAGCTTTCTCACCTACACGCACAGGAGAGCAACCGGACTATGAAGGTCCACGGATAGCCTCGATGGAACTGACGGAAGATACCCTACCCCGTGTAAGTACCCGTGCAACAGTGCCTGCGGGAGTCTATTTCCGGCTGATTGTTTTCCGGAAGTCCGGAAATAACTATGTCTTCCAGTCGGTTGCCGATTACGCCTCCAATGGTACGGGCACTCCTGTACTCGAACGAGGGAAACTGCTGACACGCTCGGGAACGATACGTGTGGTGGGCTACTCATTTAATACCACTGCCGACTTGGGAGATATGCCTTCCACGTATGCCTACAACAGCAGTACAGTGTCTATCCCTGACATGAGCAAGGACTTCATGACCTTCGATTCCGGAGATATAACGAATGTAAACAGCCTCAGCCACAATCTTCCGGTGAGTTTCAGCCAGAAGCTATGTAAACTGACAATTACCATCAGTCCCACCGGATTTCCAAGCAATACGATCACCAATTGCACGGGTGTATACGTAAAGCAAGGTGGAAATTCCACATCATGGAAGATCGGTCCTTCGACCAATGTGGTAGCCGCCAACACGAATAATACGGCGGCATTCAGTCCGAGCACGGCCCTGAGTACAACCATACGCATGGTTCCGTTTGCAGGGGCCAGAACGATTACAGTGCATTTCAATACGCTGACAATAAGCGGACGGACCATTCCCAATAATACGGAAATCACCTCCACCCAAAGCATACAGTTGAAAGAGGGAAAAAGCTATACGATGAAAATACAGTTTAAGAAAACCATCGGAATTAATGTACCCTCCGGAAGTATCAATTTAACTACAAATGGTTGTTCCTCAGCCGATAAGACAGCGTTAGCCAAGCTGATCTGGGCAGACGGGAATCTGAAAAGCACCGGATCTGCTAATTATGTGTGGGGGACTTATTCAGAATATGGATATTATTACACATGGAAAAGTACATATACGGGAAATACATCACTCAATAATACCGATCCTTGCCCAAAACTTAAAAGTGATTACGGAACGGGGTGGCGTACCCCTTCAAAAGATGAAATGGACAAGTTATCCAGATGTACGAATAAAGCTGTTGTAACCAACGGAGGTAATAAGGGATTTTGGTTTATGAACTCAACAATAGGACTTTTCTTACCATTTGGTGGATCTCACGGTGGCGCTACAGGAAGTAAGACAACTCCTCCAGGCAATGCCGGTTCAGAAGGAGCTTACTGGTGCCTTGATGCTAATGGTTCAACATATGGTTATCTACTATATTTTACTACTGGTGGTGAATCCCGAACAGGCCACTATCCAAAGACTAATGGACAATCTGTCCGTTGCGTGAAAAACAAATAATAATATTCACTTTTAAACTTAACAAATCATGAAAACCGAACTTAAAGGCTGGCTTGCGGACAATACCGTAACCACCGACAACAAAGAAGACAAAATCCTGGTATTGGAGAGCGCCGGAAACCTGACACTATCCGATGTACTGGATGAAATGAAGAAAGAAGATACCGGCTTGCGGGCAGAGACTTTAAAGCATGCCGTCGACCTCTTTCAGCGTACGGTATCGGAATTGGTACTGAACGGATACTCTGTCAATACGGGGCTTTTTCGTGCCGTACCACAGTTTCGCGGTGTTATAGACGGTGGAGTATGGAATCCTGAGAGAAATTCTATCTATGTTTCTTTCAATCAAGATAAGGATTTACGTGAAACTATCGCACGGACCGGCGTGAAAATTCTGGGAGCCAAAGGTGACCCGGCCTACTTCATCGGCGGTGAAGACGCTGCTACCCGAGCTACGGATGGTAGTGCAACTGCCGGACGTAACTATCGTCTGCAAGGAAAGAATATTAAAGTAACTGGTACAGACTCTGCAGTGGGTATCGTATTGATTGATGAGAAAGGTACGGAAACAAAGTTGCCGATGGATATGATCGCCGTAAACAACCCTTCGGAAGTATTGGTGCTACTTCCTGCGGACTTAAAAGACGGAGTCTATGAATTACGACTGACTACCCAGTTTTCAACCGGTAATAAGTTGCTGAAAGTACCTCGTACAGTGATACGTAGCCTGGTTATTGGTCTTCCTTCGGGAGGGGATGGTGATATTGTAGATGATCCTACAGCCTGATTCTTGGGAAAGAGGTTTTCCTTACTCGGGGAAACCTTGCTTCCCGGTGGAGGGAAACTATCGTTCCTTGGCTTAGGAAAGAGGATTGTGCAAAAACTCCGCCCTGCATCACTTCACATAAAAGATGAAGCAATGCAGGGCGGAGTTTTTCTATGGAATAAGGCGTCCTTTGTCAGGCTTTGCCATCCTCGTGGCAATGACAATGCTCGCCCAGCACCCGGTGAGGCAGTGTGCCGTGTCCCAGCAGCTCGATCGGGCAGTTGAAGTTCCGTTCCAGCCATTCGGTGTTGACGCTTGCGGCCGGGTGATAGTCCAGTGTTTCGTTCACGCAGGCGATGTTCTTTACCTGTTGCAGCACCGTCCCGATGTCATGGCTGACGAGGATGATGGCGCAGTCGCGGTTGATCTCCGCCAGCAGCTGGTAGAGGCGGGCTTCGAAGCGCTTGTCGATGTAGGTGCTCGGCTCGTCGAGAATAAGCAGTTGCGGGTCGCTGATAATGGCTCGTCCCAGCAGGGCGCGTTGGAGTTGTCCGCCGCTCAGCTGTCCGATGGCCCGGGGTTCAAGTCCCTCGAGACCCATGCGGTGGATCACTTGGCGGGCTTTCTCGCGGTGACGGGCATTGAAACGGCCGGTCAGCGACTTCTTGGAGCTGAGTCCCGAGAGGACTACCTCGAGAACCGAGATGGGGAAGGAGCGGTCGATCGAGTTGTACTGCGGGAGATAGCCCGTCGTGAGTGGTTCGTGATATTTGATGATTTCTCCTCCTGTGGGGCGAAGCAGTCCCAGAATGCATTTGATAAGAGTTGTCTTGCCTCCGCCGTTGGGCCCGATGATGCCGAGGAAATCGTGCTCGTAGACCTCCAGATCGACATCGTGGAGCACCGTGCGTCCGTCATAGGCGGCGGAGAGTCCTCTGATGGAGAGGAGGGGGGAGGAAGTCGCTGCTTCCGTATGCTTGTGGGGTTTTCTTTCTTTATCCATGAATTGCTTGAGGTTGGTTATTAGTATCCGGGTTCACCACGGAGGCTTCTTGCCACATTCAGCATCTCTTCTTCCCAGTCGTACGAAAGGGGATTGATGGAGATCACCTGGGTGCCGGTCTGCTTCGCGATGATTTCGGCGTTTCGGCGGTCAAATTCCGGTTGGACGAAAATGACGCGTACCCCTTCCTTTTTACAGAGATCCATCAGCCCTTTCAGGTGGGCGGGCGACGGCTCTTTGCCTCCCTCTTCGATACTGATCTGATGCAGTCCGTAGTCGCGGGCGAAGTAGGAGAGTGCCGGATGGTAGATGATGAAGGCACGGTCGGCGCCGGGCACCGACAACGTTTGCCGGATCAGGCTGTCTGTCTGCTCGATGCGTTGGCAGAGCGAGTCATAGCGAGCCTTGTAGTATGCTTCGTTCCCTTTGTCGAGTACGGTGAGCGCCTTGAATGTATTTCCGGCTATGATCAACGCGTTGGCGGTGGAGTTCCAGATGTGCGGCTCCACACCTCCTTCATGGCGGTGGTCGCCGTGATCGAAGGCGGACTCAAAGATCAGGTCCACCCCTGTTGAGGTGTCGAACACCTGGATATGAGGAGTATTGTTCATCAACCGGTCCATCCACGAGCGTTCGAATCCGATATAGCCGATGCGCAGATATGCCTCACTTTCACCCAGCGATACCAGTTGCTGCGGGGTGGGGTCGTAAGTCTCGGGGCTGCTGCCTTTGGGCACCATGCTGCGTACGGTGAACTTATCTCCGGCAATGGCTTCGGTGAAGTACCGTTGCGGTTCCATCGTGACGGTGATGATCCGCTCTCCCGCATCGCCTTTCCCGCGGCCGGAACAGGCGGAAAGGAGCAGGAGGAAAAGGAAGAGAACAGTCTGTCCTCTCATTCCTCTCCCGGGGATATGGGTTACTATTGACTGATGTGTTCGATTCATTCTCATAATGTTTATCCTTTCTGTTTTAATGTGGGTTGCGCGTTACATTGCGTTACGGCCGGAGAGTCCTGGGATCTCTTCTTTGCCCTCAGTATCTCCCTTTTGCCTCCCGGAGGTCCGGGCAGACGTTCAACGATGAATCCTGCCGCTTGCAACATCCTTCTTACCACTCCTTTAGCGCAATAAGTGGTCAGTATTCCTTCTTCTTCCATCATAACGTACAGCTCATCGAATAGTTCTTGCGTCCACATCTCAGGTTGTTTCTCCGGTGCGAAGGCATCGAAATAAAGGAGGGAGAATAACGATGTACGGTCAGTGATCAATGATGAACGGTCCATGATTGTGAAGTCTCCCTGTATCTTCCTCAGGGTGAAATGCGGAGTGATCCGCACGTCTTCTCCCCAGGGCGATGTATGGAGGGCTTTCATCCATTGCGCGGCCTGTTCATCGCCGGTCGTTAATCGTTGTTCACCATCCCCTCCCGGTCGGTCGTTATATCTCAGTTTCTCTACCGTTTCCCATGGCAGCGGGTAAAGCTCGATGCCCGTATAATGGATCTGTCTGCCCGATCTTTCCGCTTCAATCAGTGTGAGCAATGCGTTCAGCCCCGTTCCGAAACCGATTTCAAGGATATGGGGTGCAGGAGAAGCAGAGGCTTTCAGGCCCATGTCGATAAAGATATGAGAGGACTCCGTCAGAGCCCCTTTCACGGAATGGTAGTGCTCGTTCAGCTCCGGAACGAAGAGGGTGGCACTTCCGTCGGCCGTATATTCAATGATTCTTTCCATATTCTTCTTTACATAACCAGGTTCAGGGCTTCCTGCATGGCTTTCAGCAGGATGATGTAGCGTATCAGTTTTCCGGCGAACATCGAAGCCGTGGTCAGCCATACATTGCTCCTCATATATCCGAGGGCTATGGATATCACTTCACCGATGGCGGGCAGAAAGGCGAAGAACGCCATCAAAGCGCCTTTCCCCTGAAGGAAGCGTTGCATCTTGTCTATCTTTTCCTTCTTGACCTTGAAGTATTTCTCGATCCAGTCTATCCTGCCCAAGCGCCCCATATAGTAACAGGTCATCCCTCCGGCGGTGTTCCCCAGCGAGGCGGAAATGAGGCAAAGGGTAGGATCGAGTCCCAACTTTACCAGTCCCAGCAGCACGATCTCCGAACTGAACGGGACAATTCTTCCGGCCAACAGTGCCGAAATGAACAGGCCGGGATATCCCCAGTCGATAAGTATCTGTGAAACGGTTTCTATAAAAGCGTCCATATATTAAAGCAGAATAAAGCGATAAGGGTAATCATCGAACCGATAAAGAAGAGGTTGGACGATTTGCTGTTGGTCAGTACAAACAAGTGTCCCACTAATATACTGATGCCTATCAGCAACAGCGAAAGCAGATTCATGCTCAGGGCGGGGTGCAACACAATGAACAGGAAGATGCAGAAGTTGAGGAAAATAAGAAAGTGCAGATAAGCGCGTGTCCGTATCTTATCCTCATATCCTGCCACGATGCAATGTATCGAACTGACTATGTAGAGGATGAATAGATAGCCCAGCGTGACGACTTCCCATAGTTGGAAGTCACGGCCGAAGTCAATGTCCCGGAAGTCGGCCAGATGGATGAACGGTTGGTAGAAAAGCTCTATTTCGTTGTGAAAAAAGGCATGTCCCAATAAGAACCAGTAGGGGATGCTCCAACCTATTATGGAACCGCAGAAACTGCGGAACGTGAGCGACTGAAAACCGGATGCACCCATCAGCCAGATGGGGATGAAGTACGTCAGCTGAGGAAACGCCACACTGCCGGCGCTCAGCAAAGCAAACGAATGGAACAGATAACCGGCAGGACGAGGCTGCTGATAGCTTTTGAACAGGAAATAGAGCGAAATGAGAAAGGTTACAGCAGCGACGTCGCCCGCATAGAGCAGGTGCATGCCGGGGCAGGCCGTGATGAGCAGAAAGTAAAGTGAGGTTTGTACGGATGCTCTCATGCGGATGATGGCAAACGTATTGTTCAGCTCTATCAGGAAATAGCCGATACCGGCAAAGAGCAAAAAGCTGACAATGCGGTTGGCCCATGCGGGTATGTTCACGATATTCCACAGCGGGTAGGACGACTCCTTAACTTCCAGTCCGGGCAGGAGAACGGAGGTCAGCACCCAACAGGCAATACACGTAAAGATAACGATGGGCAGCGTAAATCTGCCCGCCGTTATCCGTCCTTGTAATCTTTGATTCCTCATTATAAATCGAAGCCGATGTCGCGGCGATAATTCTTGTCTTTGAAGTCAATCATGTCGGCCACTTTGTAGCATTGTGCCAGTGCGTCGGCCTTGTCGTTGCCATACGAGCAGATGGCAAGCACACGTCCGCCGGAGGTCACTGCCTGTCCGTCCTTCATGGCTGTTCCGGCATGAAACAGAATGCTGTCCGTTGCCCGGGCTGCTTCCAGTCCGTTGATGGCATATCCTTTCTGATAGGCTTCGGGGTATCCTCCGCTGACCATCATCACACAAGTGGCTGTACGCGGATCGATGACAAGCGATCGGGCGTCGAGGTTACCTTCGGCCACCCCTTCCAGCAGTTCTACCAGGTCGCTCTGTATGCGCAGCATGACACTTTCGGTTTCGGGATCACCCATACGGACATTGTATTCGATTACCATCGGTTCGCCTTTCACGTTGATCAGCCCCAGGAAGATGAATCCTTTATAGGTGATACCTTCCGCCTTTAGTCCGTTGACAGTCGGTTCGATGATGCGGGTACGTACCTTTTCCATAAACACTTCGTCGGCAAACGGAACGGGAGTCACACTGCCCATACCGCCGGTATTGAGCCCTTTGTCACCTTCGCCGATGCGTTTGTAGTCTTTGGCTACGGGCAGCACCTTATAGTGGTCGCCATCTGTCAGTACGAATACCGAACATTCGATACCGCTCAGGAACTCTTCAATGACAACGGTTGCCGAGGCATTGCCGAACATACCTCCGAGCATCTCTTTCAGTTCTTTCTTGGCTTCTTCGAGAGTCGGCAGAATCAATACTCCTTTTCCGGCACAAAGTCCGTCTGCTTTCAGCACATAAGGAGCTTCAAGTGTTTCGAGAAATGCCAGTCCTTCGTTCAGGGTATCGGCTGTCACGCTTTGGTAGCGGGCTGTCGGTATGTGGTGGCGGTGCATGAATTCTTTCGCGAACTCCTTACTGCCTTCCAGCCTGGCTCCTTCTTTCGACGGGCCGATAATGGCGATGTTTTTCAGGCAGGGGTTACTTTGGAAGTGGTCATAGATACCTTCTACCAACGGGTCTTCGGGGCCTACCACAATCATATCGATACTTTCTTCAAGAGCGAATGCCCCTAAAGCGGCGAAGTCGGTTGCTTTGATATTCACGTTTTCACCTACTTCACCGGTTCCGGCATTGCCGGGTGCAATGAACAGCTTCTCTACTTTCGGACTTTGGGCGATTTTCCATGCCAGGGCGTGTTCACGGCCGCCCGAACCTAATAGTAATATCTTCATGTCTTTTGAGGATTTATATCTTTATAAATAGTCTTCGAAATAACGGGTTATCTTTTCATGCAGATGTACACGGTCGCGGCCTGACACATTGTGCTTGTGGCACGGGTAGATGAAGAGGTCCGGATACGTGCGGGCATCGATGCACGCTTTCATAAACGAGAGGGTGTGCTGCGGCACGCAGGTGTCGTCGTGGTCATCGTGGATGATCATCAGATGTCCTTTCAGGTTGCCTGCCAGGTTTTTCAGGTTACACTCTTTATATCCTTTCGGATTGCTTTGCGGGGTATCCATATAGCGTTCTCCGTACATCACTTCGTAATACCCCCAGTCAATGACGGGACCGCCGGCCACGCCCACTTTAAATATTTCGGGATAGCGAAGGAGAAGGGCAGTGGTCATGTGACCGCCAAAGCTCCAGCCGTGTACTCCGATACGGTTCCCATCGACGTAGGGGAGGCTTTTCAGGAATTCGGTTCCTTTCACCTGGTCTCTTCCTTCTTCGATTCCCAACTGGCGGAAAGTTACATTCTCAAAATCGAGTCCCCGATTGCTACTTCCACGTCCGTCTACGGTAAACATGATGTAACCTTTGTTGGCCATATAGATATCCCAGCCTCGTGCACCGTTCTGCCAGCCGTTGGTGACCAGTTGTGCGTGAGGACCGCCGTATACGTATACGATAGCCGGGTATTTCTTGTTCGGATCGAAATCGGCCGGTTTTATTAATCGGTAATATAAGTCCGTCTTGCCATCTGCTGCTTTGATGGTACCTGTCTCGATACCCGGCATCTTGTAGCCGGTGAAAGGATCGGCTGCTGTGAGCAGATTGACGCTTTTACCACTTTGCACATCGATGATATTGATACTTCTCGGGACAGTCGGTGAGTTGTATTGGTCAATCAGGTAGCGTCCCGAAGGGCTCAACTGGCCGCTGTGTACGCCTTCTGCACTGCCCAGGGGAGTACGTGTTCCGGTTTTTGTATCCAGGCGGAACAGGTTGTTCTGCAATGGCTGTCTCTTATACACATCTCCGAGCCCACGAGACTGCAGCTAATCT
>ERZ1090863.1469-NODE-1470-length-10190-cov-7.660385_pt1 | contig 10190 bp, 12 predicted proteins | sample MGYA00478480_ERZ1090863 | MGnify/ENA primary metagenome ERZ1090863 (study PRJEB33644, sample SAMEA5815746) | chicken gut metagenome | biome: Chicken; feature: Gastrointestinal Tract; material: Caecum | place: Ireland | collected 2019-01-01 | study: A study of...
ATGCCCGTTATTCAAGCGATAATCAGACCGAAGCGTCGATAGAAGGTCAGATACGAGAATGTATGGAGTATGCGACCTATAACGATATTCAGGTTATCGGCAACTACATCGACCGTGCGTTCTCGGCAAAGACAGACCACCGCCCCGAATTTCAACGAATGATAAAGGACAGCTATAAGCATGCCTTTGATTGTATTATTGTCTGGAAGCTGGACAGGTTTTCCCGTAACCGCTACGATAGCGCGCACTATAAAGCGTTGTTGCGCAAAAATGGAGTAAAGGTCATCTCTGCAAAGGAGACAATTGCCGAAGGCTCCGAGGGTATACTGCTGGAAAGCGTTCTGGAAGGCATGGCAGAATACTATTCAGCCGAACTTGCTGAAAAGGTAACGCGCGGTATGAAGGAAAACGCCTTAAAAGGTTTGTGGAATGGCGGCAACGTTCCGTTCGGCTATGTTATAAATAATGAGCGCAAGCTCGATATTGATCCGCAAGCCGCGCCCGTCATTCAGGAAATTTTTAAGTTGTGCAATGACGGAAAGACGGTGAAAGAGATCTATCGCATAATGAACGAGCGCAAAGTAACTCGCTCGAACGGCAAGGCATTGAGATACAATGCAATCCGATATATGCTTTCTAACAGAGTATATATCGGAGAGTATCACCACATGGGAGTAGTTATAGAGAACAGTGTGCCGCAGCTCATTTCGGAAGAGCTGTTCGATGCCGTGCAGTTGGAACTTGCCAAGAATTCAAAGGCACCGGCAAGACATACAGCAGATGAGGATTATCTGCTTACCACAAAACTTTTCTGTGGGAGATGCGGCGCAATGATGGTTGCGCAGGCAGGAACAAGCGGTACAAAAGGCGTTGTCTATCGCTATTATGCCTGTGTGCGGCAGAAGAAGCACCAATGCGAAAAGAAGCCTGTCAGCAAGACCAAGCTGGAAGATTTCATTGTCTATAAGACTATGGAATTCCTAAAAGACGATGACATTATTGAAAGGCTTTCGGCAAAGCTGTACGAGTTGCAGTACACAGAGAGTACTATTCTCCCGAAGTTGCAGGAGCAGTTGAAACAAAAGGAAAAAGAGATAGAAAATATCGTCAATGCCGTGCAGAAGGGCTACGCAACGGAAACGCTATTGAAACGACTTGACGGGCTGGAGAAGCAGAAGCGTGAGATAAGCGATGTGATTGCCAAAGAACAGCTTAAATCTCCGATTTTCTCGCAAGACCATTTCAAAATGGCACTATCCAACTTCCGCAAGATAGACATAACCACGCAGGAAGGCAAGCGCAAGATAATAGATACTTTTATCAATGCAATTTACCTTTATGACGACCACTTAAAAATTATATACAACGCCAACGGTAAGGAAGAAACAATAAGCCTTGCGGAACTCGAAAGTTCAACTTTGTTTTCACGCGGGGCACCAAAAAAACGTTGGCAGACAAAATGTCTGCCAACGTTTTTTTTGGTTTATTGCGGATAAATTACAGGAGTTGAGGGGAGACAAGCAACAAAAGATTTCCTTTTGTTGCGCAGGTCGGCGGACTCTACCGCCGACTTGACAGCCCTCGGTTTGGGCTGTCAATCGTGCGCCGCGCCCAAGCGGCAACTCCTGTTGAATAATTTTTCTTCAATTTTTTTGTTGGTATGGCTTAGAATACTAACAGGAGTTGATGGACGAGCAAGGTGTTCTCAAAACAGCGCAGTGCGCTGTTTTGCCTTGCGAAATGAGCAAACGCATATGTCGGCGTTTGCGGTGACCGAGAATAGCGTTGTCCTTACGCTATTCGAGAAAGATGCGAGCATAAATTCCGCCAAAGGCGCGACTCCTGTTACCTCCTATTACGCCTTGTGAGATGAACGACGCATTATATCGCGCGATACGATGACCAAAAGTTGGTATCACAAAAAATTATTTAGCTCTTAACGAGCTAAGTCAACATTTTAGTTTTATAATATGATAATATTAAAGCGTGAAGCATATTAGGAGGTCGTATGAAATCTGCAATTGAGCAAATGTGCTTTGGGCTGCGCGGCACTTATGAAAGTGTGAAGACATCTGAAAAATATAGTCAATTAATGGATAAGGTGTGCCAGATTGACAATAAATTAACTGAAAAACTCAAAGACGATAAAGAAATGACTGAACTATACCGACAGTTTAAAGATGCCATGGACGAGACAGCCTGTGAGGAGTGCGAAACGTTTTATAAAGAGGGGTTCAGGTTTGGTGTATTGCTCGGCATCGACGTTTCCGACTAAAACGGCGGTGACAATTTTAAAATTGTCACCGCCGTTTTACTATTTATTTCATCTTCTGTTGTTTTACTTTGTGGTCGATTATGTGGCGCTTGCACAGTTCGTCCGCGACGTCTTTTGGCTGTATGCCCATTTCGACCATTAAAACCATTAAATGGTATGCCAGGTCGGAAATTTCAAAGATCGTTTCGGCTTTGTCGCCGCCCTTGCCCGCTATGACGACTTCGGTACATTCCTCACCCACCTTTTTAAGAATCTTGTCTATGCCCTGCTCGAAGAGGTAAGTCGTATATGACCCATGCGGCATATCTCTTTTTCTGCCCTGCAACAGGTCGTAAAGCCCGTTTAACGAAAATTCGCCCAAATTATCGCTTTTATAGACGTAATCGTTAAAGCAACTGTCGGTGCCGAGGTGACAGGCGGGGCCGTCTTTAACCACCTCGACAGTAAGCGCGTCGCGGTCGCAATCAGCTTTGATGCAGACGATATGCTGGTAATTTCCGCTCGTCTCCCCCTTTCTCCACAACTTGTTTCGGCTGCGCGACCAGAAACAGGTTTTGCCTTCTTTGATGCTTATTTCAAGGCTCTGGCGGTTCATGTAAGCGAGGGTGAGTACCTTTTTTGTATAATAATCGGTGACGACTGCTGGAATAAGCCCTTTTTCGTCAAATTTAAGTTGGTCAATTTCAATCATAAATGCACCTCTTCAATCACAATCTGACCTCTATACCCGCGCTTTTAAGCGCTTTTTTGAGGTTGTTTATCTTAGTTTCTCCGTAGTGAAAAATCGAAGCTCCCAGACCTGCGTCTACGTTTACGCCGTTGAACAAATCGATGAAATGCGAAATGCCCCCCGCGCCGCCGCTGGCGACGACGGGAATGCTGACCTGCGAACAAATTTCTTTGAGCATTTCTATATCGAAACCGCGCTTTACGCCGTCGGTATCGATGCTGTTTACGACAAGTTCGCCTGCGCCGTTATCATCGCCGAATTTTGCCCATTCGACGGCGTCGATGTCTGTCCGAATTCTTCCGCCTTGGCTGAAAACTTTAAATTGCCCGCCGACACGCTTGACATCCATCGAGAGTACGACACACTGATTGCCGTATTTTTTTGCAGCGCGTGAAATGAGCGAAGGTGTTTTTATAGCGCCGCTGTTTACGCTGACTTTGTCGGCGCCGCTGTTCAGAACGCGCTCAAAGTCGTCGAGGTCGTTTATTCCCCCGCCTACGGTGAGCGGGATAAACACATTTTCTGCGACCGACTTTAAGACGTCGGAAAAGAGCTTTCGCCCCTCGGCGCTTGCCGTTATATCGTAAAAAACAAGTTCGTCTGCGCCGCATTCAGAGTAATACGCCGCAAGTTTTACGGGATCATCTACGTCTTTCAGTCCCTCAAAATTTTTGCCCTTAACCACCCTTCCGTTTTTAACGTCGAGGCAGGGAATTATTCTTTTTGCCAACATATGTTCACCTTGCCGCCTCAATGGCTTTGGCTAAATCAATTTTCCCTTCGTAATATGCCTTGCCGATTATCGCGGCGCAAACGCCCATATTCTTTAATTCTGTTATTTCGTCAATATATGTTATGCCGCCTGATGCAGTTATATTTAACGATAATGTCTGACATAGTACTTTGTAAATATCTAAATTTGTGCCCGCAAGACAGCCGTCTTTGCTGATATCGGTATAAATTACGTGCTTTACGCCCATATCTTGGAGATATTTGCAAAATTGCACCGAATCGACGGACGATACCTTTTCCCAGCCGTCCGTGGCGACTTTGCCGCCTTTTGCATCCACTCCCACCGCGATTTTATCGCCGTATTTTTCAATCATCTTTTTTAAAAATTGCGGCTGTTTTAAGGCAACTGTTCCGAGGATTACCCGACCGACTCCGCAGCCGAGATATTTTTTTATCTGCTCTTCGCTCCGTATTCCTCCGCCGACTTCGATAAAGATGTCGTACCGCGAGCAAATTGCCTCTATCGTCGCGGCGTTGTCGGCATTTCCGCTCTTTGCGCCGTCTAGGTCGACGATGTGCAGATTGCGCGCGCCAAGCGATATAAACTCTTCCGCCGCCGCAAGGGGCGTTAGCGAGTATTTTTTTACATCGCCGTAATTTCCGCGGGTAAGTCTTACGACCTGCCCCCCTATTATATCTATTGCAGGAAAAATTTGCATAAAATTACCTCGTAAGTTCGGCAAAAGCCTTTAAAATTTTCAACCCGACGTCGCCGCTCTTTTCGGGGTGGAACTGTGTTCCGAAGACATTGCCCGACCAGACCGCCGCGGTAACTTTCGTGCCGTAATCGGCGACAGCCGCGAGGTCTGCCGTATTTTTACACACCCCGCAATAGGAATGAACAAAGTAAACGTAGTCGCCGTCGTCGGTGTATTTAAAAATCGGGCAGTCTCTGCGGGTGATTTCCAGACTGTTCCAGCCCATATGGGGTATTTTTAAACCCGTAATGTGCTTTGAAAGCGGCTCTACTGCGCCGCCTATCAGCCCTAACCCCTCATGTTCGCCGTATTCATATGACTTATCGAACAACAGCTGCATGCCGAGGCAAATTCCGAGCAATGGTTTGCCTTCTGCGGCAAGCTGTTTTACGAGTATGTCGAGATTGCTTTCGCGCAGTTTCTCGGCGGCGTCGCCGAACGCCCCGACGCCGGGAAGAATCACCCCGTCGGCGCGCCCGATTACATCTTTATCGCCCGATACGACGCTACGCACGCCTATTCTTTTGAGAGAGCAATCGAGAGAAAAAAGGTTGCCCACCCCGTAGTCTATTATAGCTATCATAATACACCTTTGCTGGATGGCACTCCGCCGCCCACTATTTTTACAGCCGCCGATAGCGAGCGTGCGAACGCTTTAAATGTCCCCTCTATAATATGGTGAGTGTTTTTACCGTACATTTTGACCAAATGCAGAGTAATTTTCGCTTCGCGCACGAAGGATAAAAAGAATTCTTCAACAAGTTCTGTATCGAACAGTCCGACAGATTTTTGCTTTACGACATCGCTTTCGTCGGTAACCTTCGCGCTGTCGATGGGCACGTCGTAATTCAAAGTGCCCCTGCCGCTTATATCTGCGGCGCATAAAATAAGCGCTTCATCCATTGGCACAATTATGTGCGCGTAGCGCGCGATGCCCTTTTTATCGCCTATCGCCTGTAAGAACGCCTGACCGAGTGCGATCCCCACGTCCTCGACAGTGTGGTGAAAGTCAACTTCAACGTCGCCCACGCACTCTATATTGAGCCCGAAACCCGAATGGCACGCGAAGAGTTCGAGCATGTGGTTGAGAAACCCGCAGTTTGTGTTTATGGAATAAGACCCGACGTCGAGGTCGAGGCTCAGTTTTATATCCGTTTCGCGCGTTTTTCGCGTAATTTCAGCTCTTCTCATTTGCTCTCCAATATATTTTTAATAGTTTTAATAAGTATTTTAGTCTCTTCGTCGGTGCCGACGGTAATTCTGACAAAGTCATCAATGCGCCTGTCGGAAAAATGCCTGACGAGGATGCCGTTTTCTTTGAGCTTTTCGTATAGTTGTTTTCCGCCCATCTTATCGGTGCGTGCGAGCACAAAATTTGCCGAAGAAGGCAGGACGGTAAAGCCCAATTTTTTTAATTCCTCACTCATCTCCTCCCGCGCCGCAATTATTTTGCTTACGCATCGAGTAAAATAATCTTCGTCCTCCATGGCGTTTTTGGCGAGCAACATGGAGATTGTATTGACGTTGTAAGGGTGAAACGAGTATTTGACCTTGTTCAGGTCGGCTATGATATGTTCGTCGGCTACAATATAGCCTACCCTCGCACCGGCAAGCGAACGCGACTTTGAAAAGGTGTTGACGACGACGAGATCATTATATTTTTTGATGAGCGGAATGGCGTTCTGCCCGAAAAAATCGACATATGCCTGGTCGATAATGACAATATTATCTGCATTATGCTGGACAATTTTTTCTATGTCGCCGACGTCGAGGGCAATGCCCGTCTGCGCGTTGGGATTTGCGATGACGACAGTTTTGCCCTTTGCAAAGTACTTCGTTATATCTATCGTGAAGTCGTCTTCAAGCGGGATATGCTCGGCGGGGCAGTCGTACATATGCGCAAACACGTCGTAAAAGCCGTAAGTTATATCTGCATAGCAAACGCCGCACCGCCCGTAAGCCTGAAAGCAGAACGCGAGGGCCTCGTCGGAACCGTTCGTTATCAAAACGTTGTTCTGCCCGACGCCGTAATAATTGGCGATCGTCTTTTTAAGCGGGGTGCATTCGGGGTCGGAATAGCGCTTCAATCCCAAAAGAACCTCTTTTGTTATCGCCTCGACCGCGCGCTCCGACGTATAATACGGGTTTTCGTTGGTGTTGAGCTTGATATATTTTTTGTCCTGCGGCTGTTCGCCGGGGATATACGGCGATATTTCGTTCAGCTTGTCGCTTACAAACCTGCTCATTTTTCAATCCTTACGGACACGCTCTGCGCGTGAGCCGTCAGCCCCTCTGAATTGGCAAACATTACTATGTCGTCAGCGCTTTCGCTCAGCTTTTCGCGCGTGTAATATACATATTGGGTCGTCTTGATAAAGTCCTCCACGCCGAGCGGCGAAGAAAATTTCGCCGTGCCGCCCGTAGGCAGCGTGTGGTTGGGGCCCGCGTAGTAGTCGCCGACGGGCTCGGGAGTGTTGTAGCCGAGGAACACAGAGCCGGCATTGCGCACCTTTTTGAGCAGTTCGAAGGGTTCCTTCACCGCAAGTTCGAGGTGCTCGGGCGCCAGTTCGTCGGAAAGTTGAACCGCGCTTTCAAGGTTGTCGGTGACGATTACTTTACAGTTATTTTTAATGGAAGCTTGCGCAATCGCCCTGCGCGAAAGATTTTTAAGCCTGCTTTCAAGCGCCACGCAGACATTTTGGGCTAAATCCATGCTGTCCGTTATGAGCACAGCGGTCGCAAGTTCGTCGTGCTCTGCCTGCGAGAGCAGATCGGCGGCGACGTTTTCGGCATCGGCGCCACCGTCGGCGATTATGAGTATTTCGGAGGGGCCTGCAATCATGTCTATTCCACAGTCGCCGTACACGAGCTTCTTTGCCGCGGCGACGTATATATTTCCCGGTCCCGTGATTTTATTGACCCTTTTTATGCTCTCCGTGCCGCAGGAGAGCGCGGCAATCGCCTGCGCGCCGCCGACTTTGTAGACTTCGGATACGCCCGCAATTTTTGCGGCAACCAACACCTCTGGCTTTATTTTGCCGTTTTGAAGGGGCGGCGTGACCATGACTATGCGGTTTACGCCGGCGATTTTTGCGGGCACGGCGTTCATGAGCACGGTCGAAGGGTATGCCGCTTTGCCGCCCGGGACATACAGCCCCGCGCTTTCGAGCGGGGTGACCTTTTGCCCGAGGATGAAGCCGTCTCCTTTTATTTCAAAGCCCTGTCTGAGCTGGGCGCGGTGAAAGGTAGCAATATTCTCCGCCGCGCGTTGCAACATGGCTTTGTAATCGCTCCCGACAATACCCTCCGCCTCGTCGAATTCCTGCGGGCTGACGCGCAAATCATCTAATTTTACGCCATCGAACTTAATAGTATATTCTTTAAGCGCTTCGTCGCCGCGCGAACGCACGTCGGCAATTATCTTTTTTACGCCCTCTTCGTAGTCTGCTGTGCTGCCCGAAGTGCGCTTTAAAATGTCATTTTTATTGTTTTCGCTGTATCTGACAGGTTTTATCATCTTTCAACCTCCGCAGAAAGTTTATCTGCAAGCCGTAAAATTTCGTCATTCTTGAATTTGTACGCCGCTTTGTTGGCGACGAGCCGCGCGCTTATGTCAAAGATGCGCGCAAATACCTTTAAATTGTTTTCTTTAAGCGTGGTGCCCGTTTCGACTATATCGACAATTACGTCTGACATGTCGAGGATGGGCGCGAGCTCTATGGAACCGTTGAGTTTTATTACTTCGATATCCCTTCCGAGCCCCGCATAATATTTTTTAGCAACGTTGACAAACTTAGTGGCGACGCGTAGCGGGCGGGAAGTATCGTCGTACCAGTCCGACTTGGCGGCGACGCACATGGCGCATTTTCCCATATTGAGGTCTGCAAGCTCATAAATGTTGGGTGAACAATCCTCAATCACATCCTTTCCCACGACTCCTACATCCGCCGCTCCGCGCTCGACATAGACGGCGACGTCCGTCGGCTTGACCCAGAAGTAACTTACGCCGTTCTGCTCGTCGCGGAAGATGAGCTTGCGGCTCGAACTGTCGTATGCAGAGCATTTGTAGCCGACATTTGCAAGGAGAGAATAAACTTTTTCGCCAAGCCTGCCCTTAGGCAACGCTATGTTAATCATTTTTTCCCTCCGTTAAATCGATTGTCGTTCCAAAGCGCAAACCCTGCGGTGCTTCGCGCGAAATACGTACAGATTTGCCTTTTTTAAGTAATTTTTCGCTCTCTTTAAGGGCGGTAAGCTGGCTTTTATCGTCGTAGATTATGAGTGCGTCGACAAAATTTCCGTCAGCTTTGAAATATCTTTCAAGTTCGCCGAGGTAGAGCGCGAAACCAATCGCCCCGCCTTTTTTTCCGAGTTTGAGCAAAAGTTTGTCGTACCTTCCGCCCGACAGCACTCTGCGCGGCACGCCGTTTAAATATCCGTTAAATACAATGCCGTTATAGTAATCGGCATTGCCCTCTATCGAAAAATTGACGCTTATTTTATCGCCGTAGCCGAGCTCTGTGAGGGTCGCGATTAGTTTTTCAAGCTCTTCCGCCGCCTTTACCATCTGCGCATTGGAGGCGCATTCCTTTGCGAGGGTTATTGCAGACTGCGCATTTCCGCCTATTGAAGCTACCTGCGAAAAAAGCTTTATGGTGCTGTCGTCCAAAGAACAACGATGTGCAAGCACCGAAAAATCATGCACGTTTTTGCTGTGCAGACAGGCATATGCATGTTCGCGTTCGACAGCAGGAATATTAAAGCGGGACATCAGTCCTTCGGTATAGCCCATGTGTGATAAATCTACAATATAATCATTGCTTACGGTCGCAAGTGTATCGCAAACAAGACACCCGACTTCAGCCTGACAGGCGGTGTCTATTTCACCGATTACTTCTACGCCCGTCTGATTTATTTCGCGGAATTCTCCCCCGCCGTCCGCCCTGCGGTAAACCTTTTCGGAATAAAAAAGTTTTTGCGTGCCTTCGTCTTCCCGCGAGTGGCTTATGATCGAAAGGGTGACGTCGGGGCGCAAAGCCAAAAGTCTTCCTTCGGCGCCGCTGAATGTTATAACGTTTTTGCTTATTAAAAAGTCGATGTTTTCGAGGTACAGCGAATAATCTTCGTAGAACCCAGGCTTGTAGCGCCTGTAACCCCGCCTTTCGTACAGGGTTGCAAGTTCGGACAAAACGCCATCCTCGCCCTTGAAACATTTCATTATTGCTTACCCTCGTAGTCTATAAATTTTTTATAACCGCCGCTGCCGTGCGAAATTGAGCGCGAAATGCGCGAAAGGGTCGTGCTTGAAATATCGGTTTCGGCAATAATTTCGTTGTAGGTTTTTCCTTCGAGGAAGAGTTTTGCCGCATACGCCCTCTGCGCCATTTGTTCAATCTCTTTAAAGGTGCAAAGGTCATCCAAAAGCGCCTTGCAGTCCTCCCTCGTCTGTAACTTTATGAACATGTCGTATAACTGGTTTATTTGTGTGTTGCTCTCTTTCATGTTTTACCGCCTTTGTTGTTTCCATTATATTATACTTTATTACAGTAAAGAAGTAAAGCGATTTTATCAAAAAAATATATAAAAATTAAATTGTGCGCGTACGGCGCGGCAAAGTAACTTTGCCGGGCCGTATGCATTTTAAATTTAGTATTGAAAGTCGGTTTTTTGGAGTACTTGTTTTAGATTGCAGTTA